>Ga0310122_10000746_pt1 | contig 20569 bp, 18 predicted proteins | sample CB6_Bottom_1051__FD_203503 | JGI IMG/M metagenome (GOLD analysis project Ga0310122, IMG submission 203503) | Marine microbial communities from Western Arctic Ocean, Canada - CB6_Bottom_1051 | ecosystem: Environmental > Aquatic > Marine > Oceanic | place: Canada: Western Arctic Ocean | collected...
AGTGCGAACGAGCTATGGGCGGTAAGCGCGCGCTGGGCACTGACGTGCTGCGTGAACAATTGGCACAGGAAGCCGCGCGCCTGATCGTCGATCATGGCATGCACGACTACGGCCAAGCCAAGCGTAAGGCGGCGTTGCGTTTTGGAGTCCGTGAATCGAGTGCGCTGCCGAGTAACTCAGAGATCGAGTCGAGCGTGATCGAGCGGCAACGGATCTTCGAACCAGAGCTCCACGAGCGACGAGTTACTGCCATGCGGCGGCTGGCTGTCGAGATCATGGACTTTCTCTTTGAGTTTCAGCCACGACTAGTTGGGTCTGTTCTGGCGGGCACCGTGACCGACAATTTTCCGTTGGAGCTGCACGTGTTCACCGGGTCGCCCGAGCAGGTCCTGAACGAATTAGAGGCACAAGGCATCAATAGCCGCAATTGTCAGCGACGTTATCGATTCAATGGCCAGGGCATGACGACCATTCCGGGCTTCAGGTTCAGCCGGGAGGGCGAACGCGTCTACGTCATCGTCTTTCCAGAGAAGGGCGTGCGCCAGGCGCCGCTGAGTCGGGTTGACAGAAGACCGATGCAGCGTGCCCGCAGGCGCCGCGTCCTGGCTCTACTGGAACGAGAGGCGATCTAGCCCGCGCGTTCTCCGAGCGGGAGATAGTCCCTTTTCTCGGGGCCGTTGTAGAGCTGTCGCGGGCGACCGATGCGCGACGTCGGATCGGCAACCATCTCGCGCCAATGCGTCACCCAGCCGACGCAACGGGCGATCGAGAACATCACCGTGAACATCGATTTCGGAATACCCAGCGCCTGGTAGATGATTCCCGAGTAGAAATCGACATTGGGATAGAGATTCTTCTCAACAAAATACTCGTCCTTGAGCGCGATCTCCTCGAGCCTCAGGGCCTGCTGGAATAGCGGCGAGTCCTGCTGGCCCAGCTTTTCCAACACGCGATGACACATCTTGCGAATGATCGCGGCGCGCGGGTCGTAACTCTTGTAGACGCGATGACCGAAGCCCATCAGCCGAAACGGGTCGTTCTTGTCTTTCGCCCGCGCAACATACTCATTGATACGTTCGACGGTGCCGATTTCCTCGAGCATGTTGATCACGGCCTCATTGGCGCCGCCATGCGCGGGGCCCCAGAGCGCCGAGATACCGGCAGCGATGGCCGAGTAAGGACTCGTACCCGAACTTCCAGCGAGCCGGACCGTGGAGGTGCTGCAATTCTGTTCATGGTCTGCATGCAGGATGAACAGCAGGTCTAGGGCCTCCGCGGCGACGGGATCGACCTCGTAATGGTCTGCCGGTACGGCGAAGAACATATTGAGCAGGTTCTTGCAGTAGTCCAGGTCGTTTTGCGGATAGATGAACGGCTGGCCCAGAGTGTGCTTGTAGGCGGCCGCTGCTATTGTCGGAATCTTCGCGATGATTCGATGCGCAAAGATATCGCGGTGCACGGGATCGTGGATGTCGGTCGTGTCGTGATAGAACGCCGACAGAGACGCGACGACACCCGACATCATGGCCATCGGATGCGCGTCGTTCTGGAAGCCGTTAAAGAATCGCAACAGCGACTCGTTGATCATCGTGTGAGTGCGGATCGACTCCTCGAACTCGTTGAGCTCCGATTGATTCGGCAGCTCGCCATGCAGCAACAGGTAGCACACCTCGAGATAACTTGAGTGCTCGGCCAACTGCTCGATTGGATAGCCGCGATACAGCAGCACGCCGACCTCGCCATCGATATAAGTCACTTCGCTGGTGCAGCTCGCGGTCGATGCAAAGCCGGGATCGTAGGTAAAGACGCCCTGCTTGCCGTAGATTGAAGTGACGTCCAGGACGCTCGGGCCGATCGTCGGATCGTAGCGCGGTAGTATCACTTCGGCTCCGGATTCAGGGTCGTTCAGAGTGTAGTGCTTATCGGTCATACGCTGCCCGTGGTTCCTTCTCGATTATTTCTCCGCCCGTGGCTCCTTCTAGATTATTTCTCCGCCCGTGGTGGTGGGGATGGCCCGAAGGCTGGTTTGCCACAGTCACCCGGGTCGGGGACCGCGTAGGGCACAAAGACGCCCATTATAGCAGTCAGACGCCGTCTGAGGGGGCCGGCGGCGCCGGCGGTTGATTTCGACGACGCGGTTAGGCGGTGGAGCTGCGCCCGTAACGCTTACGGAATTTGTCTACGCGTCCGCCGGTATCGGTGATTTTCTGTTTGCCTGTATAGAACGGATGGCAATTGGAGCAGACCTCGACCTGGAGATCGCCGGACAACGTCGATCGGGTAGTGAACTCATTCCCGCAGCTGCAGGTCACTTTGGTATCGCCGTATTCTGGGTGAATGTCTGCTTTCATGGCGGCTCAAGCCCGATCAGGAGGGCGCGTGAGCATACTGCTGGACTCACCGGAACACAAGGCGCGGCGGGCTTAAGCTTAAGAATCCGGTAGCGGTCGCGAGCCTAAGGCCAGGAACGTGTTAAGAAAATAAGAGTTACCCACAGATGCTGTGGATAACTCTGTGGAGAAAACGGTCGCTTTGCGCATAAAGCCCCGCCGCGCCGGGATTTCTCTTAGATTGACCAAAAAACGAGCATCCTAAGAAACTATTGGAAAAACAATTAATTAGATAGTCTTTGTGAGCCATGATTTGAGCAATCGCGCCTAAGCGGGCAGCGCGTCAGGCCCCGGTCGACAGTTGTGCATAAAAGCACCGTTTATCCGTTCGACCGAGCCGATCCCTCCAGATGTTCTTTTAATGCTACGCGGAGCTGCTGCAGCGCGCGGCCGCGATGGCTGACTCGATTTTTGACTTCGGCTTCGAGTTGCGCGGCCGTCGCATTGAGTTCGGGGACGTAGAAGATCGGGTCGTAGCCGAAACCACCATCGCCCGCAGGTTCTCGGGCGATAGTGCCGGGCCAGTCCGCGTGGCTGATCACTGGCGCCGGATCGTCGGCGCTCAGGATCGCGACCATCACGCAGTGAAAACGCGCATCGCGCTGCCCGTCGGGAATCTCGGCCAACGCGGCGAGGAGTTTGACGATATTCGCTTGAGAGTCCGCGTCGGGACCGGCGAAGCGTGCCGAGTGGATACCCGGTGCGCCCGCCAGCGCATCGACGGCCAGGCCGGAGTCGTCGGCTATCGCCGGCAGCCCGGTTTCGAGCGCCGCATGACGCGCCTTCAGCAGCGCGTTCTCGACGAAGCTCGCGCCGGTTTCTTCTGCTGAGTGAACGCCGAGGTCGCGCTGCGCGATAATCTCGATCCCCGAGCCTGCGAGGAGTGCCTGAATCTCGCGTAGCTTCCCGCTATTGCTGCTGGCCAGGACCCAACGGCCGGGCGCGGCAGTCACCGCTCGAGAACCGCTCTTTGAGCATGCAATAACTCGTCGATACCTTGATCCGCAAGATCGAGCAGCCGTTCGAGTTCGCTGCGTTGAAATGCGTGGCCCTCCGCAGTGCCCTGGATCTCTATTAGGCCACCGGCCTCATTCATGACGACGTTCATGTCGGTCTCGGCTTCAGAGTCTTCCGCGTAGTCGAGATCCAGGACGGCGTTGCCGTCGAATATTCCCACCGACACAGCTGCAACCTGGCCGTGAATCGGTGTCTGGGCCAAGTCCCCACAATCGATCAACCGTTTCATCGCGAGCGCGAGCGCGACGTAACCACCGGTGATCGAGGCCGTCCGCGTGCCGCCGTCCGCCTGTAGTACGTCGCAGTCCACGGTAATTGTGCGCTCGCCCAGGGCTCTGCGGTCGATCACCGCGCGTAAACTGCGGCCGATCAGTCGCTGAATTTCCATCGTCCGGCCACTCTGTTTGCCGCGCGCCGCTTCACGAGCATTTCGTGTATGAGTTGAGCGAGGCAGCATGCCGTACTCTGCCGTTATCCAGCCTTCGGATTTTCCCTTAAGGAAATGCGGTACTTTCGATTCCACTGAGGCAGTTGCAAGCACGCGGGTCTCGCCGAATTCCACGAGTACCGAGCCCTCGGCGTGCTGGGTAAAGTCGGGCGTAAAATGAATTGCGCGCATTTGATCTACGCTTCGGCCGCTGGGACGCACTACGAACTCCTAATCTATTATTAATCTTCGCTGGAGCAGTCTTAACTACTCATGTTGGTGACAGGGTACTAACCCATACAGCGTAGCGCGGCGGCGCTGGTATTGTCACTATGAGGAGTGTTCCTGGCGACCGCGGATTCTACAAGCGTTCGTAACAGGTCTTCTGCTGAACTCGACTGGTCGCCGACGACCTGGCCTATCTCATCGTCCTTGACATCGGACCACATGCCATCGGTACAAGCCAGCAAGAAGTCGCCGGGCAAGAGTTCTTTCTTTGCGGTGATACTCATATTCGGCAGCGCCGTGTCGCCTCCGAGGCAGCATTCAACGAAGTTACGCAGCGGGTGTTCGCTGATCTCTTCCTCGCTGATGAGGCCCTGGCTCAACAGCAGTCCGACGTGGCTATGGTCGCGCGTCTGCTCGAGTACTTCGCTGCCGCGGATCTGATAAATGCGGCTGTCGCCAACGTGGGCCCAGTAGGCGCCTGATTCCTGGACGAGGCTCAGGGCGCAGGTCGCGCGGGGTTTCTCATCGAGCACCAGTCCATCCCCCAGCTCAACCACGGCGTCGTGCGCTCGCGCCAGCACGAGCGTCAGGAATCCCTGGGGATCGAAGATAGGGCGTGGCACTTCATTAAAAGCCTCTGCGAGCACCTCCAACGTGAGTTCGGCCGCCCTCGCGCCGTTCGCATGGCCGCCCATGCCGTCGACGGCCGCCAGTAACAGGCTTTCGTCCTCCGGAATGATCGCGACGCGATCCTGGTTTTCCTTGCGGTCTCCCAGAAGGCTGATCTGTGCTGATTCGACGGTCACTATCTAAAACTCGTCCCACCGTCGCGCATATCTTAGACTTAAACTCTTTATCGTGTTGGACCCGAATCACGACCTATGACAATGCCGAGCAGCATGACAGGTTTCGCGACCGAGAAAGTCGAAGTTCAGCCCTTCCGGCTCGTTTGGGAGGTGCGTAGTGTTAACCATCGATTTCTCGACGTCAGCGTGCGTCTGCCCGATGAGCTGCGCGCGTTGGAGCCACGTTGCCGGGAGTTGGTCGCCGCGGTGCTGCGTCGCGGTAAGGTGGATTGCACACTAAGAGTATCTTCAGCCGAGAGCCGGGAGGCGGCCGCAGCGCTCCACGACCAGGCCCTCGAGAGTCTGAAGGAACTCGAAACACAGGTTCAACAGAAGTTTCCGGACGCGAGGCAGTTGGCCGTCGGCGAGATTCTGCGCTGGTCCGGAGTGCTTGAGGAGGCATCGGCGGAGTTCCCGGCGATGGAGGGCCCCGCCACGACGACTTTGTCTCGCGCACTCGAATCCTTGAGCGCCGCCCGGCAACGTGAGGGGAAGCGTCTCAAGGATTTGCTTGTCGAGCGTTGCGATGGGATCGAGAAGATCGTCACCGGCATCGGGCCGCATCTGCCGGAAGCACAGGAACGCTATCGGGCGAAGCTTCTGGAACGGCTCGACAGACTCAATATCGAAGCGGATCCTGGCCGGCTCGAACAGGAACTCGTCGTGCTCGCTCAGCGTCTGGATGTTGCCGAAGAACTCGACCGGCTCGGCAGCCACGTGACGGAGATTCGCGATGTGCTTTGCCGGGCCGAGCCGATCGGCCGGCGGCTCGATTTCCTGATGCAGGAGCTCAACCGCGAGGCGAATACGCTGTCGTCCAAGTCGCAGGATGAGGAACTGACCCGCGCGGCCGTTGAACTCAAGGTCCTGATCGAGCAGATGCGCGAACAGGTCCAGAACCTGGAGTAATTAGTGGCTGACATCGAACCCGGTCGACTCATCGTTCTAGCCGCACCCTCGGGTGCCGGCAAGACGACGCTCGTGCACAAGCTGCTGGAGCGCGAGGCCCGAATCAAATTTTCGATCTCCTACACGACGCGCCCGAAGCGCGAGAAGGAGGTTCATGGTGAGGACTATTTCTTCGTGAGCGAGGGTAAGTTTCGCGCGATGCGCGACCATGACGCATTTCTCGAGTCCGCCGAAGTCTTCGATCACTGGTATGGTACGAGCGAAGCTTACGTTCAGTCGCTCATCGACGACGGGCGCTCGGTTCTGCTCGAGATCGACTGGCAGGGCGCGCAACAGGTGCGTGAGCGTCGCCCCGATGCGGTCTGCGTCTTTATCATGCCGCCGAGCCGCGATGAGCTCGAGCGTCGCTTGCGCGGCCGGAAAACGGACGCCGAGGAGGTCATCGTGCGGCGGTTGCGAGACGCGCTGAGCGACATGACGCATTGGAACGAGTTCGATTACGTTGTCATCAACGATAATCTCGACAAAGCTGCCGACGAACTTGCGGCAATCGTCAGCTCCGAGGGTACGGAGAATCACGCCGACTCCGCCGAAATTCGCGCTCAGGTCGAGCGGATTATGGCCGTCAGTCAGTAACGGCGGGGCCTATAGCGACTGCTGGGGGTCTGCGCCTCTTCACACAATGTGTCCGCTCGTATGGCTACGCTGGGGGCTCATGCAGTACACTGGCCCGAAGAGATAGCCAAGGAGGGTGCGTAATGGCCCGAATTACAGTCGAAGACTGCGGCGAAAAGATCCCGAACATGTTCCAGCTCGTGCTCGTGGCGGCGAAGCGTGCGCGCCAGTTAGCTAATGGCGCCGAGCCCATGGTCGATTGGGAGAACGATAAGCCGACTGTAGTCGCACTGCGAGAAATCGCAGAGGGTTACATTACGGAGAGCATCCTCACCGAGAGAGACCACCCGGTGGACGATCTGCTCGATCTGGACTCAAGACCCGCGGTCATCCCCGAGGACTTGCTGGCAATTCGCCCTATCTCTAATCGGTGACTGACGCAGGGCACCTGAGCTGATGGGCCCGGCGTCCTGCTCAGCGAGACGCACGAGAGTTCACCATGGATTACGGTGCTGCCATCCGCGATCGCTTACCCGCCGCCTGGCGGGGCGATGAGTTCGAGCCGTTATTAACGAAACTAGCAACCTACCTGCCTGAGGAAGACGTCGCCGGTATTCTCGCGGCGTACGAATTCAGTGCGAGGGCGCACGAAGGACAGGAGCGGCTGAGCGGTGAGCCGTACATCACCCACCCCGTCGCGGTGGCCAAGATTTTGGCCGGACTGCATCTGGATTCAGGCTCGATCAAGGCCGCGCTGCTCCACGACGTGCTCGAAGACACAGCGTGCACGCTAAGGGACATCGAGAAAGAGTTCGGCCGCGGCGTCGCGCTGCTCGTCAACGGCGTCAGTAAGCTCGATAAGCTTCATTTCGACAGCGCCGCCGAAGCGCAAGCGGAAAGCTTTCGCAAGATGCTGCTTGCGATGGTTAAGGATCTGCGTGTGATTCTCGTCAAGCTCGCCGATCGTACTCACAACATGCAGACCATCGACGCCCTTGAACCCGAGAGACAGAGACGCATCGCCAAAGAGACGCTCGAAATCTACGCACCGATCGCGAATCGCCTCGGAATCTATAGTCTGAAGACTGAGCTCGAGGATCTCGGTTTCAAGGCCTACTGCCCGTTTCGCTATCGTGTTCTGGAACGCGCGGTGCGTAAAGCAAGCGGCAGCCAGAAACAGTTTCTGCGCAAGATCGAGAATAATCTCCGCAAGAACCTCGCCGACCAGGACATTGAAGGCGAGCTCGTGGCTCGGGAGAAACACATCTACGCCATCTACTCAAAGATGCGTAGAAAACATCTTCATCTCTCCGATATTGTCGACGTGTTTGGGCTGAGGATCGTCGTTCCGGATATCGATAGCTGTTACCGAGTGCTCGGTCTTGTTCACCAGCTCTACAAACCCATGCCCGGTCGCTTCAAGGATTACATCGCCATTCCGCGTGTTAATGGCTATCAGTCGCTTCACACAACGCTGTTCGGTCCGGGTGGAACGCCTCTCGAAGTGCAGGTTAGAACCGATGACATGAACCACGTGGCTGAGCGCGGTATCGCGGCTTACTGGCAATACAAAGCAGTCGACAAGCATACCTACAATGCCGAAGCTCGGGCGCGGGAGTGGCTGGCCGGCCTCATGGAGATGCAGAAATCGGCGAACTCGGAAGAGTTCCTCGAGACGGTCAAAGTGGATCTGTTCCCCGACAAGGTCTACGTCTTCACGTCGAAGGGCGACATTAAGCGGCTGCCACGGGGCGCGACGGCCGTGGACTTCGCGTACGCCGTGCACACGGATGTCGGCAACCGCTGTGTGGCCGTCAAGATCGACCGCCGTCTGATGCCGTTGAAGACGACGTTGAACAACGGCGTAACCGTCGAGATTCTGACGGCGCGGGGCGCAAAGCCGAACCCCACCTGGGTCAATTTCGTCACGACGGCGAAAGCGCGCAATGCCATCCGCGGCTACTTGAAGGGGTTGAAGCAGGACGAAGCTCGCGAGCTCGGCCGGCGACTGCTAAGTCAGGCGCTGCGACCGTACTCGCTCAATCTGCGGCGGTTGCGAAAATCCCAGATTCGGCTGTTACTAAAGGAACTCCATGTCGAGGAAATGGACGACATCTACGAGCAATTGGGCTTGGGAGAGCGATTAGCGCCCGTCTTGGCCGGTATGCTCGCGCAGCAGCAGCTAACCGACGAAGGGGAGATCGCCCACGTCGGTAAGCCGCTCGATATCGCAGGCGCAGAGGGCCTCGTCGTGAGTTACGCACGTTGTTGCAATCCGATTCCGGGCGACGAGGTCATGGGATTCATGTCGAGCGGTCGCGGCATCGTTATTCATCGCATGGGCTGTCACAATGTGGTCGAAGACACGAAGAATCCGACGAAGTGGATCCCGGTAGACTGGCGTCGTGGTATTAAAGGCGAGTTCCAATCTGAGATTCACGTCAGGACGATGAACCGCGTCGGTTTGCTCGCGGAGGTCGCGGGGCGTATCTCGGCGACCCAGAGTAATATCGACGACGTTAAGGTCGAGGCGGACGGAGACGCTTCGACGTTGGCATTCAGGTTGAATGTTCGCGACCGTCGCCATCTCGCGCAAGTAATTCGCAGTATTCGCGCCAATCCCGGCGTCGTGCGTGTCAGCCGAACGGCCGAGTGAACGGCCGGAAGAGATAATGTTTAAACAACCCATTCATACCGACAGTGCGCCGGCAGCCATTGGCACCTACAGCCAGGCGATTCGCGCCGGCGATACAGTTTATCTGTCCGGCCAGATACCTCTCGATCCTCAGACCATGGAGCTCGTCAGCGGCGGCGCGGAGCCACAGATACGCCGGGTGTTCGACAACCTCACGGCAGTCGCCGAGGCAGCCGGCGGAACGTTAGCCGATGTCGCGAAGTTGACCGTCTACCTGACTGACCTCGGTGACTTTTCGACGGTCAACGAAGTCATGGCCGAGTACTTTACCGAACCGTATCCGGCACGAGCGGCCATCGGCGTGGCGCAGTTGCCGAAAGGCGCCGCGGTCGAGATGGACGCCGTTCTCGTTCCCTGATTGCTACCGCGGTGTCTTCCAAGGCGGTCCCGCGGTCGAACTCGCGCAAGCCACATGGCGCAACGCGCGCCACGCTAGAGGAATCCGTCGCCGTACTGCGCGGTATCGGGCCGCGGATCGCCGAGCGCCTGGCACGTCTCGGCGTGCATACGGTCGGGGATTTGTTGTGCTTGCTGCCGATACGTTACGAGGATCGCACCGAGCTGCGGCCGTTAGGGAGCTTGCGTCCGGGCGAGAAGGTCCTTGCCGAGGGCAAGATCGAGCTTGCCGAAGTCATCTACCGTGGCCGCCGAGCGATGCTCTGCCGGATCTCCGACGGCACCGGTGCTATCACGCTGCGCTTCTTTCATTTCTCGCGGGCGCAACAAAACAACCTCGTCCGGGGGGCGACGCTTCGGTGCTTCGGCGAAGTACGTGCCGGGCCGACCGGCCGCGAGATGGTTCATCCGGAGTACCGCTTGGTCGGTCCCGATACGGAACCGCCCAGCGATGTTCTAACACCGGTTTACCCCACGACCGAGGGGCTGCACCAGCAGCGCTTGAGGTCACTGGCGGCTCAGGCATTAGACGTGCTAGAGCAGGCTCCGCTGACCGATTACCTCGCCGATCGGCTGCCCGAGGACTCGCCGCGGCTGGCGGAAGCGCTGAAATTCTTACACGGCCCGCCGCAAGGCACCGAGCTTGAGTCGCTCAGTAGCCGCCGGCACCCATGCCAGCTGCGAATCGCGCTGGAGGAATTGGTCGCGCAGCGATTGAGTCTGCTGCGAATCAACCTGGATCGGCAGCGGGAGCAGGCTACGGCGCTGACCGATGACGGTAAGCTCGTTAGCGTTTTCCGTACCCGGTTGCCGTTCGTTTTGACCGGCGCACAGGACCGGGTGCTCGCCGCCATCCTCAAGGACCTGCAACGGGACGTGCCGATGCATCGGCTGCTGCAGGGCGACGTCGGTTCGGGTAAAACCGTTGTTGCTGCTGCGGCCGCGATTGTTGCGGCGGCAAACGGTTCGCAGACCGCCGTGATGGCGCCCACGGAGTTGTTGGCCGAGCAGCACGACGCGAACTTTCGAGCCTGGCTCGAACCGCTGGGAATTAGCGTCGCGTGCTTAACCGGCTCGGTTCTAAGTTCCGCGCGAACCGAGCAGTTGAGGCAGATCGCAGCAGGTGACGTGCAGGTGATCGTAGGTACGCACGCGCTGTTCCAACAGGAAGTTCGATTTCAGCATTTAGCGTTGGTCGTCGTCGATGAGCAGCATCGGTTCGGTGTCGATCAACGTCTCGAGCTTAAGCTGAAGGGCAAGGACGGCACGCATGTCCCGCATCAGCTCGTGATGACCGCGACCCCGATCCCGCGGACGCTGGCGATGACGGCATACGCCGATCTGGATTGTTCGATCATTGACGAGCTGCCCGCCGGGCGGCAACCGGTACGTACGGTTGTGATGCCCGAGGGTAAGCGGCCACAACTCGTGCAGCGTGTTCTCGCTCACTGTCAGCGCGGCGAGCAAGCGTACTGGGTCTGCCCTCTGATCGAGGAATCAGAGGTCGTGGACTCTCAAGCCGCGGAGCAGGTCGAGCAAGAGCTTAAAGCCGCGCTGCCGGAGTTAAGGATCGCGTTACTCCATGGACGCATGAAGTCGTCCGCGAAGGAGCTCACTATGCGCAGCTTCAAGGCGGGCGAGCTCGACTTGTTGGTCGCGACGACTGTGATTGAGGTAGGCGTCGATGTGCCCAACGCGACGCTGATGGTGATCGACAACTCGGAACGCATGGGACTCGCGCAACTACACCAGCTACGTGGTCGCGTGGGCCGAGGCGCCGCCGCGTCGAGTTGCGTCCTGCTCTATAAATCGCCGCTGTCCGAGCTTGCACGTGAACGGTTGGGGGTCATGCGGGAGACGACGGATGGCTTCAAGGTCGCACAAAAGGACCTGGAACTCAGGGGACCCGGAGAGGTGCTCGGGACACGTCAGACGGGCGTGATGCAACTAAAAATCGCCGACCTGGTACGTGACGCGCATTTACTGCCCGAAGTAATCCGTTTGTCCGACGAGTTGGTCGAAAAATATCCGCAACGCGTAGAACCGCTGATTCGACGCTGGCTTTCAGGGCAGGCGCACTACGCGAAGGTGTAACCCGCATACTACAATGTGTCCGCTGTGCCAAGGCCGACAAACAACCTCACGCTGGAACGCTCGCTCGGCCGCTATCTGCGGATGCTGCTGAAGCATTTCGGTGCCTACGCGCGGTTAGCGCGGCTGCATCGCCCGATCGGAATCTGGCTGCTGCTGTGGCCAACGCTCTGGGCGTTATGGATCGCGGCTGAAGGCGTGCCCGACGGCAGCATTCTGTTGGTCTTCGTGTTGGGCACGATTGTGTTGCGCTCGGCGGGGTGCATCATTAATGACTACGCGGATCGGCATATCGACCCACATGTCAGCCGCACTCGCGATCGGCCGCTGGCGACGGGCGAGGTCTCCGTGACTGAAGCATTGGCGGTCTTCGTCGCACTGATGCTGATCGGCCTCGGTCTCGTGCTGACGCTCAATCGACTAACCCAGTCGCTCGCTATCGTCGGCGCCGTGGTCACAGTTGTGTATCCGTTTGCGAAACGACTTGTCTCGGCGCCACAGTTCGTACTGGGAATCGCGTTTTCCTGGGGTGTGCCGATGGCATTCGCCGCACAGCTCGGGCACGTGCCGCGTGAAGGCTGGTTGCTGTTCGTTGTGACAATGATTTGGGTCGTGATCTACGATACGGAGTACGCGATGGTGGATCGCGACGACGATCTGCGGCTCGGCGTGAAGTCCACGGCCGTGTTGTTTGGCGATCTCGATCGAGTATTCATCGGTGGCTTGCAGTTGATGTTTCTGGTCGGGCTCTTGCTCGTCGGACAGAGCGCGGAACTCGGTCCGGAGTATCTCGCCGGTCTTGTGCCGGCCGGCGCGCTCATGCTGTACCAGCAATACCTGATTAAGGATCGTGACCCGCAGCGTTCGTTCAGCGCATTTCTTAATAATGCCTGGGCCGGCGGCTTCGTTTTCGTCGGAATTCTGTTCGCTTACTACTTCTGAAGAGTTTTCAGCAGTCTGCTAGAGAGTTCTGGCGACGGCCCAGGCTCGAACCTCGGCCGTCGCCCGCGTCTCGGAGCGCGGCGGCCAGCGCATTGACGGTAGCGCCGGTCGTGATGACGTCATCCACGATTGCCACTTTGCGGCCATACAGGCGGCGCGACACCGAAAACACATTCGCTACGCTGACCCGACGTTCGTGAATATTCAGTTCCGACTGTGTCCGGGTCGGCACGGACCGTGCGATGCCGGCGATCAGCAGCGGCAGCTCCAATTCGACGGCGACGGCGCGACCGATTTCCAGCGCCTGGTTATAGCCGCGTTCCAGCAGACGACGGCGGTGAAACGGTACCGCGATTAGAGCGTCGATGTCCCCCGCCTCTGAGCGCTCCCGCAACCGCTCGCCGAGCATTAAGCCGAGCGGGCGACCGAGATGACGCCCCGAAGAAAACTTTAACGCGTGAATCTGTGCCGTGAGCGGGTACTCGTAATGCAGCGGCGCGAAGATGCGGCTGACCAGCCAGTCGCCGTCGTCTCGCGGGCATCGCCGGTCCGGTTCCGCCAACGCGCACTTCGGACACGGCTCGGCGACGGTCGCGAACTCCGCACGGCAGCCGGCACAAAATCCCCGTTCGGACGGCCCTGCACAGAGCCGACATCGTTCCGGCAGCAGATAATCCAGCATGGTGCTGTAAACTTCGGTGATCGGTCTCAGTTGACAGGGTCCAGAGGCCACATACGATACTGAACCATCCTTCAGCGCTACGGGCTCGGGAGCGAGCACACTATGTCTGCAAATGTGACTGAAATCGAAACCCGCGCCAGCGCGCATCTGTCGCTGGCGGACCTCGAGCTTTCCTGCGAGGCGCGAACGGATTGGACTCAGGCAGAGGTGACGACCTTATTCGACCTGCCGTTCAACGATCTACTCTTTGGGGCGCAATGGATTCACCGGCAGGTGTTCGACCCGAATGCCATCCAGGTATCGACGTTATTGTCCATCAAGACGGGCGCCTGCCCGGAGGACTGTGCCTACTGCCCGCAGAGTATCCGTTATCACACCGGAGTCGAAGTCGAAGAGCTGATCTCCGTCGCGCAAGTCAGGGACGCTGCGCTCGCGGCCAAAGAAGCCGGTGCCACGCGGTTCTGTTTGGGCGCCGCGTACAGAGGGCCTAAAGACCAGCAGGTCGAGCAGATCGGCGAGATGATTCGTGAGGTGCGCTCGCTCGGGCTTGAGACGTGTGCGACCCTTGGTCTGTTATCCGGCCCGCAGGCGGCCATGCTTGCGGACGCGGGGCTCGACTACTACAACCACAATCTCGATACCTCCGAGTCGTTCTACTCCAAGATCATCACAACGCGACGTTATGAGGACCGCCTGAAGACGCTTGAGCACGTCCGCACGGCAGGCATCAAGGTCTGTTGCGGCGGCATCCTCGGCATGGGTGAGACTCGTGATGACCGCGTCGCGCTACTTCATGCGCTCGCGACGTTGCCGACGCAGCCGGAGAGTGTGCCGATCAATCAGCTCGTGCCTATAGCGGGCACTCCGCTCGAAGATTCGGCGCCGGTGGACGGCATCGAGTTCGTGCGTACGATCGCCGTGGCAAGAATGCTTATGCCGCAGGCGCATGTTCGGCTGTCGGCCGGGCGAACGACGTTCAGCGATGAATTGCAGACCTTGTGTTTTGCCGCGGGCGCGAACTCGATCTTCTACGGCGACAAGCTGCTTACAACCGGCAACCCGGACACGGCCGCCGATCAGGCCTTGTTCGGCCGGCTCGGCCTGAAGCCGGAGCCGGCGAAGACGCCGGCCGTTTCCTGAGATTATTGCTGCGGGGCGTCCTCGCCAATGGGTAACTCGAGCCAGATCGGTCTGCCGGAGCGAGTGGCCGCGATGCGCGGCTTCGATCGCGCGAGCGGCGCTTTCGATAGTGCCGATGTCGTTCACAGTGAGGCGCGACGGCGACTATTGGAGCGCCTGCAACTCATTACGCTCGATCCGGCTTGCGTCGTCGATCTCGGCGCGGCGACCGGTAAAGGCAGCGCCGAGCTCGCAGCAGCATTTCCGCAAGCGCGAGTCGTCGCCATCGACCGCAGCCTGCCGATGCTCGAGCGCACGCAGGCGCGTTGCGCTGATCTCGGCCGTGTAGCGGCACTGGCGGGCGACGCGGAGCGACTACCGCTTGCCGACAACAGCGCCGATCTGATCTTCGCCAACCTGATATTGCCATGGTGCGCGCCCGAGAGCGTTTTTGGCGAAGCGGCGCGCGTGTTGCGCGAAGGCGGCCTGTTGAGCTTCACGACCGTTGGCCCGGATACGCTGGCTGAGGTCAGGCGCGCCTGGGCCGACATCGACGACGCAATCCATGTGCACGGCTTTATCGACATGCACGACATCGGGGATCTGGCGTTGAGGGCCGGACTGACTGAGCCTGTCATGGACGTCGATACGCTGCAGGTCACCTATCGAGATCTCGCTTCACTCGTGGCTGATCTGCGTGCCTGCGGCGCAACGAACGTCGCGGCTGGTCGGCGTACTACCCTGACCGGACGCGCGCGCCTGGCTGCGTTTCGCGAGGCGCTGCACGCAACTCGCAGCGCTGGGCGTTTTGAGGTGACAGTGGAGCTCGTGTTCGGCCAGGCCTGGGGCGGCGGCGCGCAGCGGACGAATGAACGCGGCGAGGCGGTTATTTCGATGGAAGAGATGGAGCGTCTGTTGAAGCGAGACTAGGACTATCTACGCCGGCCAAACGGCTCTAGCCGCGGCTTGAGTCTGGTACAATTACGCTCGCGGTAACTGGGCTGCCCCCATCGTGAGCGAAGCGGGCCACCGCCTCCCCGGATTCGAACTCGAGACACTCGTGCAATTGGACATAATGTTTCAGCGCCTCGCGCGCGCGGGCACCGTGCTCGCGTTCATCGTCGTCTTCGTCGGTGCTTGGGTCCGCCTTACGGACGCGGGCCTGGGTTGCCCGGACTGGCCGGGCTGCTACGGGCAGCTCGTTCTGCCGGAGAGCGCTGTTGAGCAGGCCGAACTCGCGGCGGTTTACCCCGAGAGGCCGCTTGATGTGGGCAAAGCGTGGCGCGAGATGTTTCATCGTTACCTCGCGACCACGCTCGGTCTCGTTTGCGTCGCTCTGGCGAGCTTGGTGTGGTTGAATCGCCGTGACCCAGGCCAACCGCGACGACTACCGTTTGTCCTACTTGGCGTCGTGATCTTTCAGGGCCTGCTAGGTATGTGGACCGTGACGCTTCTTCTGACGCCCGCCATTGTTATGGCGCACCTGCTCGGTGGGTTGACGACGCTGGGGCTGCTCTCCTGGCTATCGCGCTGGCGGTCACGCCCTGCGGGCGCCGTGGCCGTCTCGGGTGGGTTGGCGTTGGCCTGCGCCATCGTGCTGGTGCTGCAGATTTCCCTGGGCGGGTGGACGAGCGCGAACTACGCAGCCCTGGCCTGCCCGGATTTCCCCACCTGCCAGACACGCTGGTGGCCGCCCGTGATGGATTATCGCGAAGGTTTCGTGATCTGGCGGGGCCTCGGTATCGATTACGAGGGTGGAGTACTCGATAATCCCGCCCGGGTTGCCATCCATTTTACCCACCGCCTCGGCGCCATCGTCGCGGCTCTCGTCATCGGCTTTCTCGGCTTCAGGATGTCGCGGCAGCCGGTAACGCGGCCGGACGGCATTGCGATACTCGTCGTGCTGGCTGCCCAGCTGTTGCTGGGCGTCAGTGTCGTTATTTTCGGTGTTCCCTTGGCGGTCGCAGTCGGCCACAATGCAGTTGCCGCATTACTATTGTTGACGATTCTCAATGCTAACCAACGAATTAACCAGGCCTAGGCGCCCGCTGCTCGCCGTATGGCGAGACTATTACACGCTGACCAAGCCGCGAGTGGTGCAGCTGCTGGTGTTCACGGCTATCGTCGGCATGTTTCTGGCTACGCCCGGATTCGTCCCCTGGGACGTACTGATATTCGGTAGCCTCGGCATCGGCCTTGCCGCGGCTTCCGGCGCGGTTGTCAATCACGTCCTCGATCAACGCATCGACGAAAAGATGACGCGCACGCGCGAGCGTCCGCTGCCGACCGGACGGGTGAATGAGCGCGATGCGTTTACCTTCGCAATGGTTCTCGGCGTGATCGGCTTAGGCGTGCTGGCGCTCCTGGTCAACGCGTTGACCGCAATTCTGACCTTCGGTTCATTGATCGGTTACGCGGTGATCTATACCGTGTACCTGAAGAGATCGACGCCACAAAATATCGTTATCGGTGGCGCGGCCGGCGCGGCCCCACCGCTTCTTGGCTGGGCAGCAGTCACCAACGAGGTAAGTGGCTACGCGCTCTTGCTGTTCTTGATTATCTTTACCTGGACGCCGCCTCATTTCTGGGCACTGGCGATAGCTCGTAAGGACGACTACGAGCAAGCCGGTGTGCCAATGCTGCCCGTGACCCACGGAATCGAGATGACCAAGTCGTTCGTTCTCGGCTATACCGTTTTGCTGGTAATCGTATCCGTATTGCCTTACCTGACAGGAATGAGCGGCATGTTGTACTTGCTCGGTGCCATACTGTTAGGCGGCGGGTTTCTGTACTACGCTATCTGCCTGAAGCTAGGCGAGCACGATGATGTCGCTATGAAGACGTTCGCTTATTCAATTACCTATCTCATTGCGTTGTTCAGTTTCCTACTGGCCGATCATTACATCCCCGCGATCTGGCCTGAGTAAGCGCGTAGCCGCGTCGAAGTCCAAGTCGCACGATCCGCTGTTCTGACGATGGACGTCACCGAAATCCTCGATCCCCTGAATGACGCCCAGCGGGAGGCGGTTACGGCCCCGCACCGGCCGACGCTGGTGCTGGCGGGCGCCGGCAGCGGCAAGACCCGTGTCCTCGTGCACCGAATCGCCTGGTTGATTCGCGTCGAGGGCCTCGCGCCCCAGCAGCTCATCGCCGTCACGTTTACGAACAAAGCCGCAGCCGAGATGCGGCATCGTATCGAAGCCCTGTTGGGGTTTCCCACGCGGCATTTCTGGATCGGTACTTTTCACGGGCTTGCCCATCGGCTGCTGCGCATCCACTGGCAAGAAGCAGGGCTCGCGGAAGGGTTCCAGATCATGGACTCAGCGGATCAGTTGCGCATGATTCGACGGCTGCTCAAGGATCTGCAGCTTGACGAGAATGAGTGGGACCCGAAGGAAATACAGTGGTTTATCAACGCGCAGAAGGATGAAGGGCTGCGTCCTGAAAATGTAGACGACGACGGCAATACAGGCCGCCGGCAGATGATCGACCTCTACGGTCGTTACGAGAAAGCCTGTACGGACTCGTCGGTCGTCGACTTCGCGGAGCTGTTGCTGAGGGCGTTGGAACTCCTACGAGAGAATGAGCAACTGCTCGCCCAGTATCAGACGCGTTTTCAACATTTGCTCGTCGACGAATTTCAAGACACTAACGCGATTCAATTCAATTGGCTGAAGTTGCTCGCCGGCAAAACGGGCGTACCGTTTGTCGTCGGCGATGACGACCAATCGATCTACCGGTGGCGTGGTGCGCGAGTTGAGAATCTGCGTCGCTATCAGCAGCACTTTCCAGGTACGAAAGTGATTCGGCTGGAACAGAACTATCGCTCGACCAGCACGATACTCGACGCGGCCAACGCGATCATCACCAACAACAGTGGGCGCCTGGGTAAGAAACTTTGGACCGAGGGTGGCGCTGGCGACCCGATAAAAATCTACGCTGCTTTCAACGAACGCGATGAAGCGGATTTCGTCGTCAACCGGATAAGCGACTATGTCGCTCAGGGCCACGCGCGAGCGGAGGCGGCGGTACTGTATCGTTCCAACGCGCAGTCGCGCGTGTTCGAGGAAACACTCCTCGCTGCGGGCATTCCCTATCGTGTCTACGGGGGGTTACGTTTCTTCGAGCGGGCAGAGATCAAGGACGCGCTCGCTTATCTGCGCCTGATTGCAAATCGCAATGACGATCCGTCATTCGAGCGAGTGGTGAACACGCCAACGCGCGGTGTCGGCGCTCGTACGATGGATGCGGTACGCGCCTGTGCACGGCAGTCGGGAGTTAGTCTATGGCGTGCCGCCGGAGCCGTGATCACCGAGGACGCGATTCCGAAACGATCGAGTAACGCGCTCTGGGCTTTTCTGAATCTTATCGACCGGCTGGATACGGAGACCCGGGAGCTTTCGCTGCACGATCAAGTTCGCGACGTCACCCAGGCCAGTGGCTTGATCGCGCACCATGGGCGGGACGGGCAAATGGGCGGTGAAGCCAGAGTTGAGAATCTGGAGGAGCTTGTCAGTGCCGCGGAGGGCGTGATCCAGGACGAAGAGTCCGAGCTGCCGCCATTGGCTGAGTTTCTTTCCTATGCCGTTCTCGAGTCGGGGGACGTGCAGGCGGAAGAGTATGAGGATAGTGTCCAACTCATGACACTGCACTCAGCGAAGGGCTTGGAGTTTCCACTGGTATTCCTCTGCGGTCTGGAAGACGGATTGTTTCCACACCAACGCTCTCTGGCCGACGCCGACGGCCTCGAGGAAGAGCGCCGCCTCTGTTATGTGGGTCTGACCCGGGCACAGAAGCAGATCTATCTGACCTACGCGGAACGGCGTCGGTTGCACGGGACCGATAATTACGGCACCCCGTCACGCTTTATCCAAGAGATTCCACAGGAGCTGTTGGAAGAGGTGCGCCCCGCATTATCTGTCTCCCGTCCGATCTATCGTCCGTCGCGTTCGTTGCAGGAACCGTCACCCGTGCGTCTCGGTCAGAGAGTACGGCATGGCAAATTCGGCGACGGCGTCGTCCTGAATTCCGAGGGCAGCGGTTCCCACGCACGCGTTCAGGTGAATTTTGAGAACGCCGGCACAAAATGGCTTGTTCTTGCATATGCCAAGCTGGAACTGATGTAGACTACGCGCGGTTTTTGCGCAACATCCCATAATGAATATTCTTATTCTGGGCGCGGGTCAGGTAGGCACAACGGCTGCCTATAGCCTAGCTCGTGAAGAGGCCAACGAGGTCACGATCGTCGATCGTGACTCCGAAGTGCTGCGTGAGTTACAGGACCGGCTGGATGTCAGAACCGTTGTCGGCCACGCTGCCCACCCTGAAGTCCTCGAGCGGGCCGGAGCCGCTGATGCCGACATGGTCATCGCGCTGACCAATAGCGACGAGGTCAATATGGTGGCCTGTGAGGTCGCCAGCCACTTGTTCCACACTCCGATGAGAATCGCGCGGATTCGAGCGGCCGAGTATATGAACCACCAGGAGTTGTTCAGCCCGGAAGCCGTGGCGGTGGATGTGACGATCAGCCCCGAGGAGCTGGTGACCAATCATATCAACGAGCTCATTCATTTTCCGGGCGCACTTCAGGTCCTGGAATTCGCTAACGGCAAAGTACGGTTGGTCGCTGCGGTCGCCCACGAAGGCGGCGCGTTGGTCGGACATCCTCTGCGCGAGTTATCCGAGCACATACCGAATGTCGAGTGCCGGGTTGTCGTTATCTATCGGGACGGTCAGGGAATCATTCCAGATGGCGATACGGTCGTCGAAGAAGACGACGAGGTGTTCTTTATCGCGGCGCGCAAGGATATCCGAGCGGTACTGAGCGAAATGCACAAGTTGGACGACCCGATACGGCGAGTCGTAATCGCCGGTGGCGGTAATATCGGCGTGCGTCTGGCTAAGGCGCTCGAATCCACGAACCAGGTGAAAGTGATCGAACGAGGACACGACAGGGCGCGGGCGGTCTCGGAGAAACTCAACCATGCTATCGTTTTGCACGGCGACGCTGCCGACGAAGAGCTGCTATTAGAAGAAAATATAGACAGCGCAGACGTGTTCGTTTCGGTCACTGACGCCGACGAGGCCAATATTCTTTCCGCCATGCTGGCGAAGCGACTCGGTGCCCGAAAGGTCATGGCGCTGATCAACAAGCCTGCGTACGCTGAGCTCATCGAGGCCGGTACGATCGATGTTGCCATCTCTCCTTCGCAG
>Ga0310122_10000747_pt1 | contig 20566 bp, 14 predicted proteins | sample CB6_Bottom_1051__FD_203503 | JGI IMG/M metagenome (GOLD analysis project Ga0310122, IMG submission 203503) | Marine microbial communities from Western Arctic Ocean, Canada - CB6_Bottom_1051 | ecosystem: Environmental > Aquatic > Marine > Oceanic | place: Canada: Western Arctic Ocean | collected...
TGGAATAATACCTCTTTGAGTGTACAAGTAGGAAATTTTTTATGTATCCCTGCTGAAACTATCTGCTGTAGTAGTACTTTTACTACAGCTTCTTCTTTTACTTCTGCTTCTCTTGCTTTGTCAACGATGATTTGCATACTTATTGTCCTTGCTTATGTTTTATCATTAAGACTATGATAGTAGAAAGAACTTAAAAAGTCAATTTATAGTATAAATCTTTTTGTACATTTGGCTTTAAGTCATTTTGTGAAAAGTTTATACCCATTTTAACAATAAACATGATTTCCCAAATTAACTTGAAAAGATTAAACGAAGCCACATGAATGTCACTCACTTCTAACACTTAATAGGCTAAAATACAGAAAAAAAAGAGGCACCCTTTTTGAAAACTATTACTATCATCGACACTTTTGGCTTCTTCTTTCGCTCATATTTTGCACTGCCACCTTTGCGTAACGCTGAAGGTTTCCCTACAGGCTTACTCACAGGGTTTGCAAACCTTGTAGACTCTTTACACCGTGACCACTCTACAGACTACTTAGTCTTTGCACTTGATGCCAAAGGTAGAACTTTTCGTAATGACATTTTCCCAGACTACAAAGCCAACCGTGACCCCGCGCCTGATGACTTGGTCAAACAACTTCCCGTGGCCATAGACTGGATAACACAGATGGGTTTTGCAAACTTGATGCGTGAAGGTTACGAAGCAGATGATATCATTACCACTGTGACTAAATTTGCTAGAGAGAAAAACATGCATGTGCGCATTGTGTCTCACGATAAAGATTTATACCAAATGATTGAAGATGGCAAAGTTGAGATGTATGATGCCGTGAAACGATCTGTGGTCAATGAACAAACTTGTTTAGACAAGTTTGGCGTGCATCCAAGAGATTTTATAAACTTTCAAGCCATCCTTGGAGACTCTTCAGACAATGTCCCTGGTGTTAAAGGCATAGGAAAAGTAGGGGCATCTAAACTCATCAACCAGTACCATACCCTTGAAGCCATTTATGAAGACATAGAAAACTGTGGTACGCCACGTATCCAAAAATTGATGTTAGAGAGTAAAGAGTCTGCATTTATGTCACGTGAATTGGTAACCATGTCTACGGATGTCTTTAAAGATGTAGATGTAGAGTCTTTTGTCTTTGAAGACAAAAACTACCTCTCTTGTCTCTTAGATGAGTTTGAACATTATGAGATGAAACAAGCCATTAGAAGAGCCAAAGTAGGTATGCATGAAGATGAATTGGTCAACTGTGAACGTGCATATGTGACACCTGCAATGAGCAAGCCAAGTCTTAGCTTTGAAGCCATTACCTTAGACAGCAAAGAAAAACTTGACGCAGTCATTGCTAGTTTAGACAAGGATGCCATTGTGGCTTTTGACACAGAAACCACGGGACTCGACACAAAAGTAGCAAAAATGGTAGGGTTCTCTTTTTGTGTGGAAAAAACAAAAGCCTATTATGTGCCTGTAGGACATAGCTACTTAGGTGTGGAAGATCAAGTCTCTTTAGAAGATGCTTTAGAAGCCTTAAAAAAACTCATGACCTATAACATTGTAGGACAAAATTTAAAATTTGACTTCTCTTTACTCTCTAACCAATATAATATGGATCCTGTGGTGCCTTATGCTGATACAATGATTATGGCTTGGCTTTCAAACCCTGGTTCTAAAGTAGGTTTAGACACGTTGGCAAAACAGTATTATAAGTATGAGATGAAACCTTTTAAAGAGATGGTGAAAAAAGGGGAAGACTTTTCTGCTGTGGCCATAGTTGATGCTACTTTCTATGCAGCAGAAGATGCATGGATGACTTTTTTACTCTACGGAGCCATTAAGAAAAAAATGGAACTCTCTTCTTTAACACATCTTTTAAAAGAAGCTAAAGATGTAGAGTATCCTTTTATGAATGTACTTTTACGTATGGAGCGTTTGGGGATTAAAATAAACCCTGAAAAACTGATTGCTTTACAAAAAACATTGAGTGAGGATTTAATACTTCTTACTAAAGAGATACATTCACTTTCAGGTTCTGAGTTTAACATTAAGTCACCTAAACAGTTGGGTGAAGTACTCTTTCAACACTTAGGTCTCAAAGGTGGTAAAAAAACCAAGACAGGGTACTCTACCAATGAATCAGTACTCTCTTCCCTGCTCAATGAACATGAAGTCATTCCTAAAGTTCTTGAGTACCGTGAGTATCAAAAGATCCTCTCTACCTATGTAGAGCCACTGCTTAAACTAGCCCTTGCAGACGAAAACTCACGTATCTACACTTCATTTGGACAAACAGGTACAGCCACAGGGCGTTTAAGCTCACGTGACCCTAACTTGCAAAACATTCCTGTACGCTCAAAACTTGGCCGTTCTGTCCGTGAAGCTTTTGTGGCAAAAGAGGGTTACAAACTGGTCTCTATTGACTACTCTCAAATTGAGTTACGTCTGCTTGCACACTTCTCTCAAGATGCAGCATTGCTAGAAGCCTTTAAAAATGGTGTAGACATTCACTTAGCTACTTCTACTATATTGTTTGGTGAAGAAAATGCCAAAGAGAAACGTTCTTTTGCTAAGTCTGTGAACTTTGGACTACTTTACGGAATGGGACCTAAAAAACTCTCTGAAGAGTTGGGTATTACCACAGGAGAAGCCAAAGAGATCATCACAAACTACTTTGCTTCTTTTCCTACTGTTAAAAACTTTTTAGAAGGCATACAAGAACGTGTCAAGATAGACGGCTATGTAGAAACCATCTTAAAACGCAGACGTATTTTTGACTATGAATCAGCCAACGGTATGCAAAAAGCAGCCTTTATGCGTGAGTCAGTCAATACAGTCTTTCAAGGCTCTGCTGCTGACCTTATAAAGCTCTCAATGAACCAAATTGACTCCATGATACAGAAAGAAGGGTTAGATGCCTTTATGCTCCTACAAATCCACGATGAACTCATCTTCGAAGTCAAAGAGGAAAAAGTAGAAGAGATAAGCAAACGTTTTGTACATACCATGGTAAATGTCTTAGAGCTTGACGTACCTTTAGAGTGTTCAGTCTCTGTTGGTGATAGCTGGGGTGAGTTGAAATAACCTATTCATACCCACTCTACAGACCACCAGCAGAAGCGGACAATATCATTATTCAAGCTACCTATGGGTGTAGTTATAATCACTGTACTTTCTGTTCTATGTATCAAAGTAAAAGTTATGAGGTAAGAGACATAGAAGAGGTCTATAAAGAGATAGATGAACTCTCCAGGGATTATCCTCAAAGCAGAAAAGTATTTTTAGCAGATGGAGACGCACTTTCCTTAGATACAGAATATCTTTTAGCATTACTAGAATATCTAAAAAAGTCATTTGCAAAACTAAGAAGGGTATCACTGTATGCCTCTGCGCAAAACATTATAAATAAATCTAGTGATGATCTGGAACTCCTTTATGCCAATGGATTGAATCTGATTTATTATGGTGTTGAGAGTGGCTCTGATATGGTATTGAAAAAGATCACCAAGGGTGTAAACCAAAGTGAGATCATAGCGTCTCTCAATAAGGCATCAGATGCCGGTATGAAAATATCTGCAACAGTCATTTTGGGTATAGGTGGTTCTAAATATACAGATGAGCATATAAGAGAAAGTGCAAAGATCATAAATGAAACAAAGGTCACTTATCTATCCACGCTACAGTTAGGTTTAGAAGAAGATAGCAAAGAGAAGTTCTATAAAAACTTCTCTGATTTTACTATGCTTGATGACCATGAGATACTTCATGAGCAGAAGAGATTTATAGCACTGTTAAATACAAGTCATAAGATTATATTTCGCTCAAATCATGCTTCAAATGCTTTGCACTTGGCCGGGACTTTACCACGAGATAAGGCTAGGTTGGTTCAAGAATTGGCAGTAGCTTTGGATGTAGGTGAGAGCGCTTTTGTACCTAAGGTGTTTCGTGGTTTTTAGTAAAAGTATTGTAGAGTGGGTTTTCTAACCCACGATGAAAAAGTATGACAATTTGACAGGTTTTTAAGTGAATAGTTGAGAGTGAGCTTGAAGAAAAATCAGTTAGTTCCATTATGGAACATACTGCTCAAGATAATAAAATATACCAAATAAATTTCTACCCAGTTTTGGAAAGTAAAGGTAAAATCTCAGCTTTAGAAGCTAAACTAAAAGCAGAAAGTGAATATGAAAAGTATAGTGTGATTGAAGATAAAAATTATGCTTCTGACTTTGATAAACGCTTCAGTGATTTAAAATAAATATAGGATGATAATGGAAAACGAAAACTACATACAACTACCTCGTGGAAGTTTTTTTATGGGAACAGATGATTCATCTGCACAAGATAAAGAGAAACCAAGACATGAAGTGACTATAGACTATGACATTGCCATGGCAAAACATTTGGTCACGGTGGAAGACTATATGTTGTACGCGCAAGCTACAGGTGTGGAAGTACCTGATGAACGTCATGAACATTTGGGATTTGATGTACCTCTTCGTCGTGTACGTTGGACCGAGGCAAAAGCTTATGCCCAATGGAAGTCTGAACGTGAGGGGAAAAGCTACAGGTTACCTACAGAAGCTGAGTGGGAGTATGCTTGTAGAGCAGATTCAACAACAAAGTACTGTTTTGGAGATGATGTCTCAGAACTTGCTGACTATGCTTGGTACTCTGAGAATTCTGAAGGTTTTACACATGATGTTGGGACAAAAAAACCCAATGCCTGGGGTTTGTTCGACATGCATGGAAATGTTTGGGAGTGGTGTGTAGACCGTTATGCCGATGATTATTCTGATACACCCACCAATGGTGCTGCCTATGGTGTTGCTTCTGAAAAGGGTAGAGTATTGCGTGGGGGTTCTTACAATGGGAGTGCCGATAAATGTACCTCGACCTCACGCATTAACCTTGGTTCATCTGGAAAAAATTATTTTATAGGGTTTCGTTTAGTCTTGGAATTATAAAGGGGACCTCTAAAGGCTTAAAAGTATGTCTATTTGACATACTTTTGAGCTAAAAAAAGATTTTATACTATACTTCTTGTATGTTTCTTCATATAGATATTGATAGCTTTTTTGCCTCTGCGGAGCGCTCTGTAAATCCTAAACTCAAAGGCATACCTATCTGTGTAGGTTCACGCTCAAATTTAGAGATATTTAACAAAAAACGTACCAATATTAAGCTCATAAATAACAATTCAGGTGCTTTTGTGACACCTGTATTTTACTCCAATAAAAAGAAAACCTTTGAAAACTATTTTGTAGATGAGATAGACGGTAGGAAGAAAATACGAGGCATTGTGACCACCGCTTCATATGAAGCTAGAAAAAAAGGTGTAAAGACAGCAATGCCCATAGCCCAAGCCTTGCAACTTTGCCCGGAGATGAAAGTCATCCCTTCCAATTATCCGCTTTATCATACTCTCTCTACTAAAATGCATGCTTTTATGCGTGCACATATCCCTAAAGTAGAACAGTATAGTATTGATGAGTTCTTTGCAGATGTTAGGGGGTGGAAGTCAGATGAAGAAGTGTATGCTTTTGCCAAAATGTTACAAGAAAAAATACTTAAACATTTTGACATTCCTGTCTCTATAGGTATTTCAAAAGCCAAATGGATAGCCAAACTCGCCACAGAATCTGCCAAACCGTATGGGGTCTTTGAAGTGAAAGACATTAATGCCTACATTGAAGACATGCCCATTAAAGATTTTCCAGGCATAGGTAAAGGCTTTCAAACACGCTTAGAGGGGTATTATATTAAGACTTTAGGGGACATCCGCCGAAAGAAATCTCTCTTTGAATCATGGAAAAAACCAGGTATTCAACTCTATGCTAGAGTGACAGGAACAGACAATGAGCAGATTGAAAGTAAAGGTGCACGAAAGTCCATGGGAATTTCTCGTACTTTTGATGCCATTGAAGGTTCTGATGAAGTGAAAAGACGGGTGATGATAATGGCAAGGCATATTATCTATATGGTGATGGATATTGAGGTCAATCCTACTTCGTATTATTTGAAAATAAACTATGAGTATGGGATTAAAGTAAAAAAAACACTCACAGTAGATAGGGTGTTTTCAGAGAGGGTGTATAAGACTTTACTTTCTGAAATGTATACGGCAATTTCCCATCCTCAAAAAAGAGCTATAAAACTCTCCTTAAACGTATCAAACTTCTCAGCTTCAAAGCATAAAACACTCTCTCTTTTAGACTTTTATGAAGACTCTAAAGACTTAGAACTGCATAAAAATATACATGATTTACGTACACGTTTTGGTTTAGATATTATAAAAACTGGAAATGAACTTTAATGTACGTATTCTATAGAATAGTTTGAGTATAATAATGTCATGTTATGTAAAAACTTATTTAAAAAACTAAAAGATTTAGAAACTATCAACCAAACTATGCTTGATGGCTTGTACCGTTTTACACAAAAAATTGTCATTATCATGATGATGTCGACCACTGCCTTTACTTTGGCTCTCTATCCGGCATTAGAAGAGAAGATAATCTATTGGTGTGCACTGTTATGGCTTGTACTTCTCGCACGCCTCTTTTCTGCCTATAAATATCAATCAAATAATGATTCTTTTACTTTACATGAATGGTATGTGATTTATGTACTTTTTGCTTTTCTAATTGCCCTGTTTGTCTCTTCTCTGAGTATTTTATTTTTATATGATTTAGATCTCTCCTCTCAACTATTTATTGTGGTGGTGACCATGGCGCTCTCCTCCGGGGCCACTACAGCTTTTCCGACAAATTATCGTTTAGGTATTATGTACTTAGTCGTGACGCTCTCTCCACTCTTACTCTACTTGGCACTATTGCATTATAATTATCTCTTTCTCATTGTGGCGCTTTACTTGGTTGGACTGGTGGGTGTGATACTCCGAAACTATGAACATGAAGTAGAGTTTTCTGAACTACGTTCAGAGAAAAAAATTTTACATCATGTGTTTGAAGAAGCTCCTTATGGTATTTTTATGTTTGATAAACAATTAAAAGTAGTAGAGTGTAATAATATCTTTTTACATTTGATAGGCATGCCTAAAGATGATGTGATAGGCTTTGACATCCAAAATATTCCTGATAAAAGACCCTTAAATGCACTCAAAGAGACACTTACTTCTGGCACACAGTATTATAAAGGTACCTATACTTCTGTTGTGGGTAATGAATTTTGGATTGATATGAAAATTTTTCCTTACAACAATAAAGCCCATGAAACCATAGGTGGAATTGCCCTGATTAAAGATGAGACAAAAGAACATCAAATTCAAAAAGAGCTACAGTATGTGGCGGAACATGATGTACTGACTGGTTTGCTCAACAGACGGGGATTTTATGCAAAAATGGAAGAATTCCTTTCATGTGAAGGACATAAAACACAGTATTCTCTGTTATTTTACTTGGACCTAGATCAGTTTAAAGGGATTAATGACTCTTTGGGACACTCTGTAGGGGATGCAGTGCTCGTTACTGTGGCTAATCGTTTAACCTATGCCTTAGATCACCGCTCTCAAATAAGTCGTTTAGGTGGAGATGAGTTCATTTTGACCATACCTAATGTTGCTGATAACTTAGACACTTCAAAAGCGCAGTCAAGTCTATATGCTGAAAAGATACAAGAGATTTTTGCTGATCCTTTTTTAATTGAAGATTTACATTTACGTATCACTGCAAGTATTGGTATCATTGTGATTGAACCACAAAATAACAATATAGAAGAGATTATTCGTCATGCAGACTTGACCATGTATCAGGCAAAAAAATCAGAAGGGCACATTTCTTACTACAATGAAGCTTTAGATGAAAAACAAAAAGAGTTGTTTTCCTTGCAACATGACTTGGCATACGCCGTAGAAGAAGGGCAATTAAAAATCTTTTTTCAACCTATTGTGACGATGAAAGATGAGATCTTACGTTCAGCAGAAGCACTCATTAGATGGGAACACCCAGAAAAAGGACTTCTCTTTCCAGATGCCTTTATACCTTTAGCCATCAAAGCAGGATTACTCTCCAAAATTACATGGTGGATATTGAACAATATTTGTGAAGAAATTTCAAAATGGAAAAAAGAGAATTTATGGGATATGGATTATGTCTCTATCAATGTAAACTCACAACAACTTATAGAAGAAAACTTTGCTATAGAATTTTTAGCCACTTTAAAAAAGTATGATTTGGAGACTAAAGATATCATTGTTGAAATTACAGAACGTTCTTTAATCGATAACTTTGAGAATACCCAAGAGGTCATTTCAGCATTGAGAAAAGAAGGTGTACGTTGTGCTATTGATGACTTTGGAGTAGGGTACTCCTCTTTGTCTTACTTAAAACGTCTCTCTTTTCATACACTTAAAATTGACAGAGAGTTTGTCAAAGACATTGTAGGTAACCCTAAAGAACTTTTACTGGCTTCTACCATTTTACAAATTGGTAGACAGTTTGACTATAACATTGTGATTGAAGGGATAGAAAACAAAGAGCAAAAAGAACTGCTATTAGGTTTAGATGAAGATTTGAGTTATCAAGGGTTTTACTTCTCTAAACCACTGCATGCAGATTTGTTTAGAGAGAGATATTTAAAAAATAAAGTGGGGGAATAGCCTAGAAAACTATTTTTTCCTCATCTTTCTTATCATTGATAACGCAAATGAACGAAGTCCCTTTTATGCTACGCTAAACGCTAAGTTCTCTTCAGCAGAGGGCTCACGCGTATTATCGTACGTTAGAAAACTATTTTTTCTTCATCTTGCTTATTATTGATAACGCAAATGAACAAAGTTCATTTTATGCTACGCTAAACGCTAAGTTCTCTTCAGCAGAGGGCTCACGCGTATTATATCGTACGTTAGAAAACTATTTTTTCCTCATCTTGCATACGCTTGATAATACCTTTGGCCATTTCGTGACCTTGGTATGCAGCTTTTCTACAGTATTCAATAGACTTCTCTTTGTCTTCTTCACAGCCCATACCTGTGTCATAGAGAGCACCTAAGTTAAACTGTGCTTTTGCATTGTTAGCATTGGCTGCTTTGCTAAAGAGTATAAAGGCTTTTTTGAAGTCTTGCGTGACACCACGACCCTCTTTAAACATAGCACCTAAGTTGTTAAAGGCATCCATATTGCCACGTTTGGCGGATTCTTCATACCAGAAGGCAGCTTCTGATTCATTTTTCTCACAACCTTCACCATTTTCTAACATGAGGGCAACTTCAAACTGTGCCAAAGGCACTTCTCTTGTGGCTGACTCTAGGTAGAGGTTAAAAGCTTTCTTTGTATTTTGTGGCACTGCATGACCATGAAAATATAAAAAACCTAAGTAGTAAAAAGAGGTGGCTTCTTTTTGTTCTACCAGGGCAGTATAAAGTTCTAAGGCTTTATCATACTCTTTTGCGAGTAGTGCTTCATAAGCAGATTTAACGAGTTCTTGCATGTATTTTCCTTGTATAGGTGGGAAATCCCACACTACGCGAACCAATAAAATTGATTTAGGCGTAGGGTGGATTTATCCACCAAATTATTTCTTAGAGAAAGTTTTCTAATTCAGCAGAAACTTTTGTTATTTTATTTGTCGCATCTTCTAAGGCTTGTTTATTCTCAGCAATGACCGCTTCAGGTGCATTGGCAACAAAACGTTCATTGTTTAACATACCGTTTAGTTTTTGAATCTCTTTTTCAAGCTTCTCTTTTTGACGGGTAAGTTTTGTGATAATAGCTGTCATGTCTATCTCACCTGTTGGTAAATAGACTTCAAGATTGTCTGAAACATCAGTAATTGAGTCAGGCACTTTTGCATCTACAAACTCAATGCTTAGCACTTTTCCCAATTTTTCTATAAATGGTTTTGCCATTTCTGTATCAATACTAGAAGCCAGTTTTGCATCAAGTTTGATGTAGGCTTTGTCTATTTTCGAGTTCCCCATGTCTATGATGACTTTGGTACGACGTAGGGCGGTAATAGACTCTTCAATGATGGCAAACATCTTCTCTGCCTCATCATCTCTACTTATGGCTTTAGGGAAATTCATAATCATGAGTGACTCTCCCTCTTCAAGGCTTGTGCCTGAGAGTTTGTGGTAGAGAAAGTCTGAAATGAAAGGCATAAAAGGTGAAACCATTCTAAGTGTCTCTTTAAAGATGGCTCCCAGTTCTGCGATACTTGCTCTGTCTGCTTTAGAGTACTCAATACCCCAGTCACAAAATTCATTCCATACAAAGTTGTAAAGTGCTTTTGCTGCGTCAGAGAAGTTGTAAGTGTCCAAACTTACTCTTACTTTTTCTACAGCCACTGAGAGTCTACTTTGCATGTAACGTCCAAGTGGTGTTTTTACTTCAATTTCACTCAAGTCTTTAAACGTAGGGTGATTAAGTTGTAGGTAGTTCGTTGCATTATAAAGCTTGTTAGTAAAGTTTCTAAACTGATCAAGGTTTTTAGCACCAAGCTTAATGTCACGCCCTTGAACTGCCAAGTAGGCGAGGGTAAAGCGAATGATGTCTGCAGAGTGCTCTTCAACCATGTCAAGAGGGTCAATAACGTTTCCTTTTGACTTAGACATTTTAGCACCATGCTCATCACGAACCAGTGCATGCATATAGATGTCTTTAAAAGGAAGTTTCCCTTGGAAGTGTTCACCCATCATCATCATACGTGCAACCCAGAAGAACATAATGTCAAAACCGGTAATGAGCAGAGAGTTCGGGTAGAAATCTTCCATATCACTGTCATTGTAAAGTTCAGAAAGTTTTCCATTATTTCCCCAACCAAGAGGAGACATAGCCCAAAGTGCTGAAGAGAACCACGTATCTAAAACATCAGGATCTTGCGTCATTTTCTTAGAGGCACACTTTGGACAAGCCTCTGGCTCATCTGCTTTGTCTGCCCAAGTATGGCCACAGTCATCACAGGTAAAGACAGGAATTCTATGTCCCCACCAAAGTTGACGAGAGATACACCAAGGTCTAAGCTCATCCATCCAAGCTGTGTAAGAGTTAATCCAGTGAGGAGGGTGGAAAAGGCTTCTGTTTTCTTTTGCTCTCTCTTTGGTCTCTTCTTTGGTTTTATCAATAGAATTTTGTGCCATTTCGTTACTCAAGAACCACTGTGTAGAGATAAAAGGTTCTACAATGTTTTTACAACGGTAACAGTGACCCACTTGGTGTACATGCTCTTCAATTTTAACAATGTACCCAGCCTCTTCTAGTGCTTTGACAATGACCGGACGTGCTTCAAGACGTTCAAGTCCTTCAAACTCTCCACAGTAGTCATTGAGGATGCCTTTTTCATCAAAGACTTTAATGAACTCTAAATCATGTCTTTTCCCTACAGCGTAGTCATTTTGGTCATGGGCAGGCGTAACTTTTACCACACCTGTACCAAAATCCATATCTACATGGCTGTCTGTAATGACTTTTATTTTTCTGTCTGTTAAAGGAAGCAGTACTTCTTTACCAACGATATCAGCATAACGAGCATCATCAGGATGTACCATAATAGCCGTATCTCCAAAGTAAGTCTCTGGTCTTGTAGTAGCAACTTCCAGTTCACCTGAACCATCAGCAAACTTATAGACCATCGTATAAAACTTACCATTCACTTCTTCATGTTCTACTTCAATGTCAGAAAGTGCACCATCATGGGTACACCAGTTTACCATGTAAGTGTTTTGTGTAATTTGCCCTTCATTAAAAAGTGAAACAAAAGCTTCTTTAACTGCTTCTTTTAAACCCTCATCCATCGTAAAACGTTCACGTTTCCATGCAGGTGTAACACCAAGTTTACGCATTTGGTGAACAATCTTTCCACCAGATATCTTTTTCTGTAGCCAAGCACGTTCTAAAAACTTTTCACGACCGAGTTCTTCTTTGCTTGTACCCTCCGCTAAAAGTTGTTTTTCAACAATATTTTGTGTGGCAATACCTGCGTGGTCAGTCCCCGGTTGCCAAAGTGTTTTAAAACCATCCATACGTTTGTAACGTGTGATGATATCTTGAAGTGTAAAGGTGAGGGCATGACCAATATGCAATGAACCTGTGACGTTAGGTGGAGGCATCATAATAGAGAAGTTTTTACCCTCTTCTTGAATAGCCTTATTTCCATCTATCTCAAAGTATCCACGCGCTTCACAGAGTGCATAGTAAGTATCTTCTACTTCTTTAGGGTCATATGTTGCTTTTTTTTGTGTCTCTTCACTCATCGCAATCCTTCTAAATGCTGAACGCTAAACGCTTAGCTCATATATTGTCGCGATTATAGCGTAATGGTGCTTTTTGTTTTATGGAGTGCATAGAAAGGGAAGAGATAGGGAGAGTTTTAGCACATCGAAAAGATGTGCTAAAACTGTTTTATGCCAAATAATCTTGTAAAGCTTTAGGCTCTAGTTCACCAGAGGTAGCTTTAAGTTCTTTAATCGCCATTGCTGTAGCTTTTGCTGCTGCAATGGTAGTAAAGTAGGCTACATGATTTGAAAGTACAGATTGTCTAATGGTTTTTGCATCTGTTTTGCTTGATGAATTATCTGAAGTATTAATTGCAAGGGCAATTTCTTCATTTTTAATCATATCATCAATATTTGGACGTCCCTCAGAAATTTTGAGTACTTTTGCGGCTTTTACACCAGCAGCTTCAAGTGCCATATGTGTGCCTGCTGTGGCAACAATTTCAAAGCCAAGATCAGAAAACATTTTACCTATTTCACCGGCATCTTCTTTGTCTGATTCTGTTAAAGAGATGAAGATTTTACCTTCAAGTGGGATGTTGTTGTGAGAAGCAAACTGAGACTTGGCAAAAGACATACCAAAGTTGTCAGAAATCCCCATAACTTCACCTGTTGACTTCATTTCAGGGCCTAAGATAAGGTCAGAACCTGGAAGTTTGTTGAAAGGGAAAACCGCTTCTTTCACGGCAACATGTCCTTTAAGATTAGGCTCCATGATTTTTTTGTCAAAGTTCACAACATTAAAGGTGTCATAGAACTTCAAAGCTTCTTTTAAGTCCCCTTGAATCATGACTCTTGTGGCTACTTTTGCCAAAGGTACACCTGTTGCTTTTGAAACAAATGGCACGGTACGTGAAGCACGAGGATTTACTTCAATGAGGTAAATTTCACCTTTATGAATGGCATATTGAATGTTCATGAGTCCAACCACACCAAGTCCTAGTGCAATTTTGGCTGTTTGCTCTTTGACTTCTTCTTGAAGTTCCATAGAGATGGACATTGGAGGAAGTGAACAGGCTGAGTCACCAGAGTGAATCCCTGCTTCTTCAATGTGTTGCATCACAGAACCGATGTAAACATCTGTCCCATCACAAATGGCATCAACGTCTAGTTCAATGGCATTGTCAAGGAATCTGTCAATAAGTACAGGGGCATCATTGGAAACAGCGACGGCTTCATCCATGTATTGCTTCAGTTCATCGTCAGAATAAACCGTTTTCATACCACGACCACCGAGTACAAAGGAAGGACGTACAAGGACAGGGTAACCAATACGGTTAGCCACCACAAGTGCTTCATCTTTGGCAACAACGGTACCATTTTCTGGTTGCTTAAGACCCAGATCATTGATGAAAGCAGAAAATAGTTTTCTGTCTTCTGCAAGGTCTATGACTTTTGCTGTGGTTCCAGAGATCTTGGCACCAATAGCTGTGAGGTTTTTAGCCAGTTTGAGTGGTGTTTGACCACCAAAGTGTACAATCACACCATCTGGTTTTTCAAGTTCAATCACATTTCTTACATGTTCAAAGTCAATGGGTTCAAAGTAAAGAATGTCAGAAGTATCATAATCTGTAGAAACCGTTTCAGGGTTACAGTTATACATAATAGATTTCACACCCATGTCTGCTAGTGCAAAAGAAGCATGTACACAACAGTAGTCAAATTCAATTCCTTGACCAATACGGTTAGGTCCTCCACCAATTACAAGTACTTTTTTCTCTTTTGATTCTGCTCTTGGTGTTTGTGGTACTTTGCTGATATTTGTTGTTGAGTAGAGGTAAGGTGTTAAGGCTTTAAACTCTGCGGAACAGGTATCTACTTCATTGTATTCAAGTTGCACACCTGTTTTTTCTCTGGCAGTATAAATGTCATTTTCAGTAAGGCTAAGACCCTCTTTTTTGTTAATGACTTGGGCAATCATTAGATCTGAGAAACCATCTGCTTTGACTTCACGTAGTCTTGTAGCATCTGAGAGTAGGGCAATGTCCATCTCTTTTTCTGTCTGGGCAAGTTCTTCAAGTTGGTACAGGAACCATCTGTCAATTTTACATAGATCAAAGATCGCATCTACGCTCATGCCACGTCTAAGTGCTTCAAAAACGTAAAGCATACGGTTTTCATTGGAACGGCGTATTTCACGTACAAGTTCTTCACCATCACAGACAATAGGGTTAAAACCTATGAGTCCTGTTTCAAGTGAACAAAGTGCTTTTTGGAAAGACTCTTTAAAGGTACGACCAATAGCCATAGCTTCACCTACAGACTTCATCGCTGTAGTCAGTGTTGAGTTTGCAAGTGGGAACTTCTCGAAGGTGAAACGTGGAAGTTTTGTAACGATGTAGTCAATTACTGGTTCAAAAGATGCAGGTGTCCCTGTAATGTCATTGGTGATTTCGTCTAGGGTAAATCCAACAGCAAGAAGGGTAGCCACTTTGGCAATAGGATAACCAGTTGCTTTAGATGCCAGTGCAGAAGAACGGCTTACTCTTGGGTTCATCTCAATAACAATCATACGCCCTGTATCAGGGTCGATGGAAAATTGTACGTTAGAGCCACCCGTATCTACACCTACTTCACGTAAGATTTTAAAAGAGGCATCTCTCATATGTTGGTACTCTTTGTCTGTAAGCGTAAGTGCAGGGGCAATGGTAATTGAATCACCCGTATGTACACCCATTGGGTCAAAGTTTTCAATGGAACATATGATGATACAGTTATCCTCTTTGTCACGAATAACTTCCATCTCATACTCTTTCCAACCAAGTAAAGACTCTTCAATAAGGATTTCTGAGATAGGTGAAGCTTCAAGCCCACCACGTACAATATCTTTATACTCATCCATATTGTATGCCACACCTGAGCCCCCACCAGCCATAGTAAATGAAGCACGGATAATCAGTGGGAAACCAATGTTTTTTGCAGCATCTAAGGCTTCATCCATGTTGTAAGCATATTGAGAAATAGGTAAATCCATACCAATTTTAATCATGGCCTCTTTAAATTCTTGTCTGTCTTCACCTTTTTTAATGGCTGCAGGACTTGCACCTAAGAATTCAATACCATCAAGCATGCCAGCATCATTCATATCCATAGCAACATTGAGTGCGGTTTGTCCACCCATTGTTGGTAAGATAGCATCAACATTTTCTTTTTTGATGATTTTAGAAATGATTTCTGGTGTGATAGGCTCAATATAGGTTCTATCGGCAAACTCTGGGTCTGTCATAATAGTTGCAGGGTTTGAGTTAATGAGTACAACTCTGTAGCCTAGCTCTTTAAGTGTTTTAGCTGCTTGAGTACCAGAGTAGTCAAATTCACAAGCTTGACCAATAACAATTGGTCCTGAACCGATAAGTAAAATAGTTTTGATGTCATTGCGTTTTGGCATGGAAAGATCACCTTGATTTTTAGTTTGATATTATACAGAAAGATGACCATGAAATCCCTTAAAAAAAGGGACTTTTAGGAAGTTTAAAAGAGGTCTAAGGTACTTGGTTTTCTTTTTGGCTTACGTTTTTTTCTCTTTGGCTTTGGTTTTTTAATGACAGGTTCTTCTTCCACTGTTTCAGGATGTAGAGCATCTTCTTGTGTTTGGTCTATACGCGAAGGAAAACTTGTAATAGGGTTAGTGGTCATGTTAGTCGCAGGGATACTAAGCATCATAGTTGCATTAAAGTCAGGAAGTGATGGTATCGGGTTTGACTGTATTATTTTTGTGGTTTTATTAGAATCAAAACCTTCTAAAAGTGTGGCTTGTGCATTGTTAATGAGAAAAAAAGTTTTCGGTTGAAAAATGTTATTGTAGGTTTTAATGTAGGCAACAGTGTAAGAACTTTGGACTTCAATTTTTGTCACAATTCCCACAGGGATATCTGCAAAGAAAATGTTGTCTAAACCAGAAGTGATGACTTTATCACCTTCTTTGATATCATGCCATTTTGGTATAAATTTCACAAGCATTTCATTTTTTTCATGCCCTAACGCAATCCCAGGTGCTTTACTTTTACCAATAAAAACAGAAAATCGACACTGTTTGTCAGAAGTGAGGTAGCCGTAGAGTTGCTGATGCTTTACTTTTGCAATTCCTGCTACCACACGGTCTTGAATAATACCATAAAGTTTGTCTTCTTTTAAACCTTTTGGTTTGGTCAGAATGATTTGTGAAAATGAGTTGAGTTTTACATAAGAAATAGTTTCTACAATAGAAACAGAAGCGAGAGGTAAGTGTGTAAGCGTTGGTAAAATGTCATAGACATCTTTGACCTGTTTAATGTAATGCATCTGCTCTAACAGACGTTTACGCAAGATACGATTTTCACGGCTAAGCTTTTGTATAGACTCTTTTTGGAAGATGTAGCTATGGCTTTTGTCTTCCAAGTTTTGTGTAAAGTTTTTGTAGTTTTGTTTAATAGGATTGATGGCAGCAAGAAGTGTATCTGTAATACGTGCATCATTCCTAGATAGTAGTACTGTTAACATCATTAACAGTATGGCAATGATGATTAGTCTAGTCTTCATATGCCATTTGCTGTAATAAATCTATTTCATCAAGTGCTATACCTGTACCTTTTGCCACAGCAAGGAGTGGATCTTCTGCAATATAGACAGGAAGTTTTACAATATCAGAGAGGTATTTGTCAAGTCCTCTAATGAGTGCACCACCACCGGTAAGGACAATACCATTTTCAACGATGTCTCCTGCAAGTTCTGGTGGTGTCTCTTCAAGTACCGATTTTAGTGCTTCAGCAATCTCTTCTAAAGAGTCTTTCATCGCTGCTCTCATGTGTTCTGAAGTGACTTCCATAGAAGCGAGGCATCCTTCTACTTGGTCTCTACCTCTGACTGTTGTTGAGAGCTCTTCTTCAAGTGGAATGGCTGTACCAATTTTGATTTTTAGCTCTTCTGCTACTCTTTCACCAATGAGAAGGTTAAAGTTCTTTTTGATGTAGTCAATAATGGCTTGGTCAAGGCTATCACCAGCCACACGTATAGACTTAGAAATCACAAGTCCACCCAAAGAAATTACACCGATTTCAGTGGTTCCTCCACCAATGTCAACCACAAGGTTTCCATTGGGGTCTTTTACCGGGATTCCTGCACCAATAGCTGCTGCCATTGGCTCTTCAATAAGGTAGACGAAACGTGCCCCCGCATTTTCCGCAGAGTCTTTCACTGCACGTCTCTCCACCTGTGTTAAACCGTAAGGTACACAGATGATAATACGTGGAGAGAAAAAACCTTTTCTTTTATGGGCTTTTTCAATGAAATAACGGATCATCATTTCTGTGACTTCAAAGTCAGCAATAACGCCATCTTTCATAGGACGAATGGCTTTGATGTTCCCTGGTGTTTTACCCACCATGTTTTTGGCTTCTTGACCAACAGCCAAGATACGCTCTCGACCATGTTTGTCATATTGAATGGCAACCACTGAAGGTTCGTTGATACAGATTCCTTGACCTTTGACAAGGACCAAAGTATTGGCAGTTCCTAAGTCAATTGCTAAATCATTGGAAAACATTCCTAAAAATTTCTTAAACATATTTTATCCTTTTATCTACTACGCGTTTACGCTGTTTTTTTATCTTTTATATAAAGAGGTTTTGCACCGGTGAGCACAACATCCTCAGTGATGATTACTTCGTACCCTGCAAGTTCAGGCAGTTCATACATGATGTCAAGCAGTATCTCTTCAAGTATTGAACGTAATCCTCTTGCACCCGTTTTTCTGTCAAGTGCTTTTTGGGCAATAAGTTTGAGTGCTTCGTCTTCAAACGTTAAAGTCACATCATCAATCTCAAAAAGTTTTTGGTACTGTTTAAGTAGAGCGTTTTTAGGCTCAACCAAAATACGTACCATGTCCTCTTTTGAAATTTCACCTAGTGTAGCTAAAACATGTAAACGACCAATCAGTTCAGGGATGAGTCCATAAGAGACTAAGTCATCTGCTTCTACCATGTGTAAAAGGTTCTCTTCTTCTTTTTTAGAACGTTTCGCTTGTCCAAAACCTAGTGTGTTTGCACCCAGTCTTCTTTTAAGTATGTCATTAAGACCATCAAAAGCACCACCACAGATAAAGAGGATGTTTGAAGTGTCAATTTGAATGAAGTCTTGGTTAGGGTGTTTACGTCCACCTTTTGGTGGAATGTTTACCACAGAACCTTCAATGAGTTTGAGGAGGGCTTGTTGTACACCTTCACCAGAAACATCACGGGTAATAGAACGGTTTTCACCCATTCTTGCAATTTTATCTACTTCATCGATAAACACAATACCTTGCTCTGCACGCTGAGGGTCACCATCTGCAGCCATGAGAAGTTTGGTTAAAATATTTTCTACATCTTCACCCACATAGCCGGCTTCTGTGAGGTTTGTTGCATCGGCAATCGCAATAGGCACATCTAAAAATCTAGCAATGGTTTGGGCTAAGAGTGTTTTCCCTGAACCTGTAGGCCCAATAAGAAGCACATTGGATTTAGATATTTGTGTGTCATCTGCAAGATTGTCTTTAAATAGACGTTTATAATGGTTGTAGACAGCCACTGAGAGTGTCTTTTTAGCTTTCTCTTGACCAATAACATACTCAGAAAGCATGGCATTGATCTCTTTTGGTGTGTAGAGGGTTTGTGTTCTATCTTCTGCATTGACATTCTCTTGCTCTTCTTCACCAAATAAAATTTTATAGGCAGAGATCACACAGTTAGAACAGATATAGGCAGATTCACCTGCGATAAGAGGGTTTTCTTCACTCTCTATGGTTTCACAAAAGCTACATGCTTTAGTACTCATGATTTATCCTCAGTTTTAATTCTTGTGAATGGGATACCTCTTTTAGAAGTTTTAATAAATTCACATAGTTTTTTTACGGCTCCAGAATCACTTGTTTCAAAAAGTTTCTGTGCCACTTCTTGTAAGGGATTTCCCTGTTCAAAAAGTTCTCTATAGGCAGACTTTAGAGTATTGATCTCTTCTCTTGGCATATTTCTACGAAGTCCTGTTAAGTTTAGACCACGTAAGCTTGCTCTGTTTCCTTCTGCCAAACAAAAAGGAGGGATGTCTTGTGCCAAAGCAGAAGCACCACCTACCATGGCATAGTCTCCTACACGTACAAATTGATGTATAGGTGTAAGCCCACCAATGACCACATGGTTACCAAGTTCTACATGTCCTGCAAGTGTGGCGCCATTTGCCAAGATACAGTTGTCAGCAATAATCACATCATGTCCAAGATGTACGTAACCCATAAGCAAGTTTCCATTGCCAATTTTAGTCACAGAACCTCCACCTTTTGTACCTGGGTTGAGTAGGGTGAACTCTCTAATGGTATTGTTATCCCCAATAATGAGTTCAACATCTTCTCCGTTGAACTTTAAATCTTGAGGAATAGTTCCCACTGCAGCGTGAGGGAAAATACGGTTGTTTTTACCAATGGTGGTTTTGCCTTCTATCACAACATGGGAAGCAACCGTTGTGTTGTCTCCAATGCTGACTTTAGAGCCAATGTAAGTAAACGGCCCTACAGAAACATTGTCACCTAAAATGGCACCGTCTTCAATGACGGCTGATGGATGTATAAGAGACATAAGGACCTACTTATCCACAATCATGGCTTTAAGTTCAGCCTGTGCCACAACTTTATCATCGACATAGGCTTTGGCCTCAAGTTGCCAAACAGGGCCTTTTTGTTTCATAACGGAAATTTTGTAGACGAGCTTATCACCAGGAGTAACAGGGATACGAAACTTTGCTTTGTCAATACTCATAAAGTAAACGACTTTTTTTTCCATCTCTTCTTCTGATATGTCACCCATACTTTTAAAAGCAAGTACACCACCTGCTTGTGCCATACCTTCTAGTATCATCACACCAGGATAGATAGGATGATCAGGGAAGTGCCCTTGAAAGACAGGCTCAGAGATAGAGACATTTTTATATGCCTCTATAGATTCACCAGCTTGAAGCGCGGTGACTCTGTCAACTAAAAGAAAAGGGAACCTATGGGGTAATATTTTTTGAATTTCAACGATGTTATAAAGCATTAAAAAACCTTTGTAATAATTATGTGAATCCTCTGAGTAACCTAAGGCACTCATAGGATTCAATTTTACTTATTTTACCTAAGAGTTGGTAAAAGGTGGTTTAGAGTTCTATAAGGACCTCTTTAACATCCGAGTAGGTTTTACTTTGACAAAGAATTTCTATCTTTTTACTTGGTATCTCTTCCACCACTAAAATGACCGATAAATCATACGGAGTAATCCCTAATTTTGAACGTATTTCAATCTCTTTGGTAAAGCTAGGAGGTGCATAAATAAGTGCTGTGACATCGT
>Ga0310122_10000748_pt1 | contig 20562 bp, 19 predicted proteins | sample CB6_Bottom_1051__FD_203503 | JGI IMG/M metagenome (GOLD analysis project Ga0310122, IMG submission 203503) | Marine microbial communities from Western Arctic Ocean, Canada - CB6_Bottom_1051 | ecosystem: Environmental > Aquatic > Marine > Oceanic | place: Canada: Western Arctic Ocean | collected...
AGCGACGCGATCAAACGGTAGCTGCGGCCGATCGCCTGGAAGTTGTTCGCGCCAAGCAGGAGCCGCGTATACCCGGGTGCGCCCATCTTGTAGAGCGCGACCAGCCGGGCCTCGACGAAGGGCCGCTGCGCGTCGGCTTCACGTTCCAGGGTGGCCAGCTGCGTCGCCGCGTCCTCGAGCTGGCCAGTCGTGTCGGCGAGTTCGCCGTCGATCGTCGCGAGCTCCGCTGTCTTGATCTGGCGGTCGAGCTCGAGTCGTCGAATCTCTTCGCGCAGGGTACGTTCGCGTGACGCCAGCTCGTCGGCTTCGGTGTGCAGCGCACGTACGCGGTCGGCGGCGCGTCTGGACAACCGCTCGATACGCTGCTGATCTGCGGCGGCGGACGCACCCGCCGGCTGCTGCTCGCCGCGGGCTGCGACGACCCACGGTTGTGGCAGGAGGCTACTTCCCAGGAGCGTCACGGCGACGAGGGCCAGGCGACGAGGGCGCAGCAGCGTGCGTGAAGCCGGCATGGAGTCGCTCTAGAGACGGTGAGAACGGCCAATTGTAGCATCACCCAGACGGGGCTACGCCCCGAACCCCACGCCGCGGCCGCGGGGCGCGCACGTGCGCGCCAGGCAGGCCCTTTTTCGTAGCCTGTCTATGACCCGGCGTGCGGCCCGGGAGGCGGTTTTACACATCGCCCAGACGGTGCATTAGGCTATCTGTGTGCGGGTTATGGGTGTGGACCTCGGACGCCGGCGGATCGGGCTCGCCCTCAGCGACCGGTCCGAGACGCTGGCGACACCGTGGCGTACTGTGCGCGGGGATGGTACGGTCGCTGAGGTCGCAGCCCGGCTCGTAGCGCTGTTGAAGGAGCTGGCCGACGACGACGACGGGCTCTCGGGCATCGTGGTCGGACTGCCGTCGCATCTTGATGGGGGGCCCCACGAGCTTGCGGTCAGGGTTAGGGCAGTGACCGAGGCGATCGCGGAGCAGACCGGTCTGCGGGTGACACTGCAGGACGAACGGCTGACCAGTGTCGAGGCGGAGCAGCGACTCGCGCTACGGGAGCGGGACTGGCGGAAGCGGAAGGCGCGGCTGGATGCGGCAGCCGCCGCGATCATTCTGCAGGACTACCTAGACGAACACTCGTAGTCCGCCGCCGCCAAGGCTTCGGCGGACCCGCCGTTGACGGCGGACCTAGTCCGCCGTAGCCTTGGCGAAGGCGGATGAAGAGATTTCTGCGTGGTGTGGCGGTGGTCGTGCTCGTGGCGGGCGGAGCGCTCGGTTACGGCGCCAAGCGGCTGTATGACCGCGTCGACGAGGCGCATCAAGGGTATGCGGAGGTCGAGGTCTTCGTGGATATCAGGTCGGGTACGTCGACCCGCGACATCGGGCGGCAGCTGGTCGCCGCGGGTGTCGTCCGGGACGAGCGCACCTTTCGGGTCGCGCTATGGCGGAGCGGGCGTGACCGGCTACTGCAGGCGGGCGAGTATCGGTTCGGGGCCCCGATGACGGCGATGGCGGTGGTCGACACCCTCGCGCGGGGGCAGGTGTATCTCCGGTCGATCACCTTTCCCGAGGGGCTGACCCGGCAGGAAATGGCCGAGGTGTTCGGTCGATCCGCGTTCGGGACCGCCGAGGCGTTTCTCGTCGCGAGCCAGCGTGTCGAGCTGGTCGAGGCCCTGGACTCGGACGCGACAGACCTCGAAGGGTATCTGTTTCCTGAGACCTACTCGCTGCCGCGCGATGCGACGGCGGATGACCTCGTCGAGGCGATGGTGACGCAGTTCGAACGCACCGTCGATGAGGGGCTGCGCACACAGGCGGCGGCGCTGGAGATGAGCATCCGCGAGGTGGTCACGCTGGCGTCGCTCATCCAGCGGGAGACCGGCCTCGACGAGGAGCGTCCCATTGTCTCGGCGGTATATCACAACCGGTTGGGACGGCGTATGCCGCTCCAGTGCGACCCCACGGTCATCTACGCGTTGCAACGCGCCGGGGTGTACGACGGCAACCTGACTCGCGAGAACCTTCGGTTCGACTCCCCCTACAACACCTACGTGTATCCGGGTCTACCACCCGGTCCGATTGCCGCGCCGGGCGCTGCCGACCTGCGAGCCGCGGTCCACCCCGCCGAGGTCCGCCACCTGTATTTCGTGAGCCGCAACGACGGGTCCCACGTCTTCGCTGACAGTCTCCGCGAGCACAATCGCAACGTGCAGGAGTATCAGGTGGAGTACTTCCGACGGCGGAGGGCGGAGGGGCGGTAGGGGGACCGCACAAAAACGGCAGGTGGAGGGACGCTAGACAAAGCCCCGGTAGCCCAGGCTACGCCACATCCAGAAGTGTCGGCTGCCGTCCGGGGTCGACGACATCGGCCACGAGCTGGGTCGTCAGATACGCCTCGAGTTATACTCAGGGTATGAAAACTGCCGTTTCACTTCCCGATCCTCTCTACGAGGAGGCCGACAGACTCGCGCAGCGACTGGGCAAATCGCGCAGCAGGCTCTACGCTGACGCCCTCACCGAATACGTTGCTCGGCACGACACCGACGCCGTGACCGATGCGATGAACGTGGTCTGCGACGAGCTGGACTCGCGGCTCGACCCCGACCTTTCCGCCTCTACCGCGCGGATGCTCTCGCAGACGGAATGGTAACGGTTTCCCAGGGCGATGTCTGGTGGGCCGACCTGCCGGACCCGTCCGGCTCCGGCCCGGGTTTTCGACGCCCGGTGGTCGTCGTCCAGGGCAACGCGTTCAACCGCAGCCGTCTGGCCACGACCATCGTCGTGCCACTGACCTCGAACTTGCGCTGGGCCGAGGCGCCCGGCAACCTCCTGCTCCGAGGTCGCACGACCGGGCTGCCCAAGGACTCGGTGGCCAACGTGTCCCAGGTGCTCACTGTCGACCGCACCTTGCTCAACGAACGTACGGGACGACTGTCGCAGCGGCTGATCGGGGCCCTGCTCTCGGGGGTGGCCCTGGCTCTCGGCATGCCCGACCGCTGACGCCGAGCGTCCGTGGGACCGATCAGGCGCGAGGCCCCTACTGCCGAGGGACCATCTTCTCCGCAATCTCCACGTGTTTCGGCATCCCGATCTTGCGGTACATCTCGATCGCTTCACCAAGCAGGGTGCGCGCCTTGTCACGGTCGCCGGGGGCGTCGCGGTCGAGGAGCATCCAGGCGTACCAGCGGCGGGTCTCCGGTTGCGCGAGCCGGTGGGGGAGGTCGGTGGCCTGCCGCAGCGTGGTCTCGAAGTGCGTTTCCGCCCTGTCCCAGTCTGTGCCGCAGGCCGAGGCGATGCCGGCGGTCATCTCGGTGTCGACGCGACGCCGTCGCGGATGGCTCCCAGGACGACCGGGTACAGCCGGTGCGCCTCGTCACGCTCTTGCGCCAGGGCGAGCGCCGGTACGGACAGGAGCGCATACAGGGTGTCGCCCATGAACGGGGTGCGTCCATCGCTGAACAAGGTCGAGCGTCGTCGACAATGGTCGTCGAGCCAGGTCCGGTCGCCACGATAAGCCTGCAAGAAGACTCGCCACCCTCGCTCGAAGTTGGCGACCGTTTCCGATGAGTCCGGGCGGAAGGCCTCCAGCGAATACTGTTCGGCTTTGTCCCAGTCGCCGGCATAGAAGCGAGCCATCGAGAGCCCCATGAACCCGGCGAACGACCAGGGCCCCGCACGTCCATAGGCCTCGAGGACGCTTCGGGCCTGACGCGCCATGTCGTCCCAGTCGCCCATCGCTGTCGCGGTGGCAGAGGCCAGTGCCCGGGCGTTGCCGGCCGCACCGTCGTAGCCGACCCTGGTCGCGAGCCTGTCGGCTTCCTCCGCGATACGCTGTGCCTCGTCAGGGTGCCCGCCCCAGAGGAGACCGAGTCCCAGAATGGCGAGCATGTTGGGGAGGTCGCGCACGTCATCGGCCGCGCGCAGCGCCTCGACGGGCCTGAAGGCCCTTGTTAGCGAGGAGGTGGACGCACGCGGCCAGATGTCGCCCACTCGTCCCAGCCGTCGACCTCGGTGTAGAAGAGCGCCGTCGTGTCCCGGTCGCCCTCGATGTTTGCTCGCACGAGCTCCCCGGCGGCTCCCGGCAAGCGGCCGGCCTGCGAGACGACGAAGCCGAGCATAACGAGGGCGAGCACACCAATGGCGAGCCGGCGAAGCCGACGAGCCCGAGCGCCCGAAGCCCGAAGCCTGTAGCCCGTGGCCAAAGAGCGAGCCGCCTCAAACGAGCGAGCCGCGTCAGGAGATCCGATCAAAAAGAATCCCCCCGAATGCGAGATACGCGGCGATGAGCGTCAATACCACATTGAACGTTTGGCCGACGAGATAGAGCTGTATCGGGCGGCCGCCCTGGACCTGAGTCATGAGCTGGCGCATGTTTGACTCGAGTCCAATGCTGACGAACGCCAGGCAGAAGAACCAGCCACGAAAGTCTGACGTCAGGTCGAGGATGCCGGTGACCGTGTCTTCACCCAGGGTTGGCGTCAGCACGAATGAGAACAGCAACGACGCGCCGATGAAGCCGAGGATGAACTTGGGAAACCGGGTCCAGATCTCGGAGACGGGCGGCCGCGCCGTCCCCTCCCTTTTCTCGATGGTGGTCACCCAGTAGACCGCGACGAGGAACGCGACCACGCCGATCAGGACGTTCTGGATCATCTTGACGACCGCCGCCACCTGGCCGGCCTCTTCTCCCAGCATGGCGCCGGCGGCCACCACCGCGCCGGTCGCGTCCACCGTGCCTCCGATCCAGGCGGCGCCGACGATCGGGTCCATCCCGATCGCTCGGATGCCCCACGGCATCAGAATCATCATGACGACGGTGAAGACGAGGGTCATCCCGACCGCGAGGGTCAGCTCGTCCTTCTTGGCGCGCGCTGCGGCGGCCACGGCGATAGCGGCCGAGACACCGCAGACCGAGGTGGCCGCCGCGATGACGATGACCAGGGATGGACTGGCGATCTTCAACACACGGGTGCCGAAGCGATACATGAAGAAGATGACGATCGGGGTGACCAGCCAGGCCACGAACAGTCCCGGCGGGCCGAGACTCAGGATGCGGTTGAACAGGACTTCGGCGCCCAGCAGGACCAGTCCGGTCTTGATATACAGCTCGCTGCGGAGCGCTGGCTTGAGCCAGCCCGGCGTGCCGACCGTGTTGGAGATGACCAGCCCGAGCAGGAGCGCCCAAAAGGCGTAGCCGACTCCGGCGGCGCGTATCCCGGTCTGGTTGGCGACAAAGTAGGACAGGACCGCCAGCAGAAACAACGGGATGAACGCGGCCTGGTGCAGGATCAGGGACCCGCCCATGATCTGGGCCGCCAAGCCCGTGATCAGGGTAAACCCGACCCCGAGCATCGCGAGCGGGAGCAGACGGCCGTAGACCGCGTCGATCGGGTTTAAGGTCCAGCGCCCAACGCCAGGCACCTCGGCCAGCAGGCCGAATGTGGCGAGGGTGATGAGGAGCCCGCCGAGCCAGATGGCCCACCAGTCTTCAGAGGTCAACAACGTTGACCGGCGACCGGCCGATGAGGCATCGTCAGGCATGAGCGAGTTGCACTACTATAATGCCTCAACGCTGCCGCTCGAAAACAATTGGACACTGGAAGGAAGGGGCCCATGACCTGCACCAACCGCGTCTCCCTCGTGGTGATCGCCGGCCTGACCCTCTGGATGACGAGCCACGGGACCGCCCTGATGGCGCAGCAAGAGACCTTGCGGCTTCCCGGGCTGCGGGCGCCAGTCGAGATCGTGACCGACCGCTGGGGCATCAATCACATCTATGCCGAGAACGAGGCCGACCTGTTCTTCGCACAGGGCTACGCGGCGGCCCGCGATCGGTTGTTCCAGTTCGAGGTCTGGCGGCGGCAGGCGACCGGGACGGTGGCTGAGATCCTTGGCCGGCGGGAGCTCGAGCGGGACATCGGCGCGCGGTTGCATCGGTTCCGCGGTGATCTGACGACCGAGCTGAACCACTATCACGACCGAGGTGACCAGATCATTCCCGCCTTTGTGCGTGGGATCAATGCGTATATCGACCAGACCGCCGACAACCCGGCACTGCTTCCGATCGAGTTCGATCTGCTTGGCATTGCCCCGCAGCACTGGACCTCAGAGGTAGTCATCTCGCGGCACCAGGGGCTGGTCGGGAACGTCAACTCCGAGATCAGGAACGCCCAGGCGGTGTCGCTGCTGGGTGCCGATGCGGTCAAAGAGCTCAACTACTACTATGGCGACCCGGACCTGACGATTGACCCGGCTATCGATGTCTCACTCCTGTCCGACGACATCCTGAATCTCTACCGAGCGCATCGGCGCTCGCTCCGGTTCCAGCCCGAGGACATCGTGGCTGCGTATCGGGGCGACCAGGCGACCTTCGAACGTCTTGCGGCGGCGCTGCCTGCCAGCGAGATCGACATGCAGCAGCAGGACTACGAGGCGATTGGGAGTAACAACTGGGTCGTCGCGGGCAGCCGTACGCTGACCGGGTTCCCGATGATGGTGAACGACCCACACCGGGCCCAGGGCGCACCATCGCTGCGTTACTGGGTGCATCTGGTGGCGCCCGGCTGGAACGTCATCGGCGGGGGTGAGCCGGTGCTGCCGGGCGTGTCGATCGGCCACAACGAGTACGGCGCGTGGGGGCTGACGGTGTTCGGGCAGGACAACGAGGATCTCTACGTCTACGACACCAACCCGGCCGACCCGAATCAGTATCGCTATCTCGGGCGCTGGGAGACCATGACCGTGATCGACGACGCGGTGCCGGTGAAGGGTGAGGCGCCGGTCGCGGTCGAGCTGAAGTACACCCGCCACGGACCGGTGCTCTACGAGGACATCGCGAACCACAAGGCCTACGCGGTGCGTGCCGCCTGGCTCGACTATGGCTCGGCGCCCTATCTGGCCAGCCTGCGCATGGATCAGGCGACGACGTGGGAAGAGTTCCGCGAGGCGTGCAACTACAGCCGGATCCCGTCCGAGAACATGATCTGGGCGGACCGCGACAAGAACATCGGCTATCAAGCCGTCGGGGTGTCGCCGATCCGGCCGAATCACAGCGGGCTGGTGCCGGTGCCGGGTGACGGCCGCTACGAGTGGGACGGTTATCTGCCGATCAAGGCGTTGCCCAACGTGCTCAATCCCGCCAAGGGATACTTCGGCACGGCGAACAACTACCTGGTGCCGGACGGCTATCCCTACTGGGAGGCGCTGCACTACACCTGGGGCGACCAGATGCGGGCCGCGCGCGTGGAAGAGCTGCTCGACTCGGGGCGGCACATGACGGTGGCCGACATGATGCGGTTTCAGCATGACGAGCTGACGGTCGCCGGGCGGAACATCGTGCCGTTGCTGCGTGAGGTGGAGCTTGACGACCCGCAGGTGCGCGCGCTGCGAGACCAGTTGCTCGACTGGGACTATGTGCTGGACAAAGACTCGGTCGCGGCGGCGATCTACGCCACGTTCGAGCGCCGACTGCGCGACAACGTCCGGGACGCGGTGGTGCCGGAGGCAGCCCGCGGGGCGATCCGCGGCATCAACACCAAGCGGATGATCGACTGGCTGGTGGCGCCGGACGGCCGGTTCGGTGACGCGCCGGTCGCCGGTCGCGATGCGATCCTGGCCGACAGTCTGATCGGGACGCTCGCTGACTTGACCGACAGGCTCGGGTCCGACATGTCCACGTGGCAGTACGGCCAGGAGAAGTTCAAGCACGCCTTGATTCGCCACCCGATGACCGCAGCGGTGAACCCTGATCTGCGACGCCGGCTCGATGTCGGGCCGCTGCCGCGAGGCGGCTACGGCGGGACGGTGCACAGCACCGGTGGTGGTGACAACCAGACCTCCGGTGCGTCGCTGATGATCGTGGCCGACACCTCGGACTGGGACAACTCGGTTGGCTTGAACACGCCCGGGCAGTCGGGCAATCCGGACAGTCCGCACTACCGCGACCTGTTCGAGTTGTGGGCGCGTGGAAAGTATTTCCCGATCTTCTACAGCCGCGCCAAGATAGATTCGGTCACCGAGAGTACGACGGTGCTGCGTCCCGCGGCGTCGACCTCGCAAGGTACGGCAGGACAGCCGTAGGCTGTAGCCGCCAGGCGAGCACAGCAGGGGGAGGACAACATGCAGAAGAATGCTCTAACGATACTCGCGATCGCCGCCCTGGCCCTGATGCCGGCGAGCTCGTTCGCACAGCTCGACGACACGGCGGCATGGGCGTCGCACCTGTCGAACACCTACCGGGTGGTGCCGAACGTGACCTACGGCACGGCCAACAACCGGGAGAACAGGGTCGACCTCTACCTGCCCCGGGGCGCCGACGGACCGACACCGGTGCTGATGTATATCCACGGTGGCGGGTGGGTCGGTGGCTCGAAGGAAAGCAGCGTGTTGCGGCTGCTGCCCTGGCTGGAGCAGGGCTGGGCGGTGGTGAACGTGCAATACCGGCTGGGACAGGTCTCGCTGGCGCCGGCGGCGGTTGAGGACTGTCTCTGCGCGCTGCGCTGGGTGATCCGGAACGCCGAGGACTACAACATTGACCCGGCCCGTATTGTCGTGACCGGGAACTCGGCCGGTGGGCATCTCGCGCTGACGACCGGCATGATTCCAGCCTCGGCCGGACTGGACCGCCAGTGCCCAGGGAACGAGGACCTGTCGGTCGCCGCGATCATCAACTGGTATGGCATTACCGATGTGGGGGATTTGCTCGATGGTCCGAACATGAAAACCTACGCGGTCACCTGGATGGGGAGTCTGCCCAACCGCTATGAGATCGCGGAGCGGGTATCGCCCCTGACCTATGTGCGGTCGGGGTTGCCCCCGATTCTTTCTATCCATGGCGACGCCGACCCGACCGTGCCGTATCGACACGGCGTGCGGCTTCATGAAGAACTCGAAAAGGCGGGTGTGTCGAATCAGTTGCACACGGTGCCGGGCGGACGTCACGGTGGTTTCGATCGACAGCAGACGATCGCGATCTTCGAGACGATCCAGCAGTTCCTAGATGGCCACGGTCTGGGGGGCGCCGGTGTGCGCTCGACGTCAGGTGGCCAGTAGCAGGGGTGTGAGCGCGCCCGACGCCCGTCGCCCGAACCCCGTAGCCTGTGGCCTGAAGCCTGGGAGGAACCGTGAACTGTCCGTCCGTCGGAAGACGAGCATCGCGCCAGTACTGCGTCCACTGGATGGTGCTGGTCTTGACCCTTGGACTTTCACTGACGGTCCCTGCGGTTCACGCCCAGGACCTCGATCTTGACGCGGCCGTGAGCGGGTTCTGGGCCGCCGATTCCGTCGACGCGATCGACCAGGCGGTCGAGGCGATCCTCGCGTTGGAGCCGGACATCGAGCCACTCTGGACGCGGGTCAGGGCTGGCGCCACCTATAGCGCCGATGTACCGCGCGGGCGCCAGTTGCTGAGCCGTGAGAACGCCGACGGGGTCGAGTATCGCTACGCGGTCCATGTGCCCGACGACTATGACCCGACGCGTCGATACCCGGTCCGTGTCTATCTGCATGGCGGAGTCAATCGGCCTCGGCGCGACGACGCTCGGTTTTGGCGGAACGAGGAGGCCTATGCCAGGGCCGATTCGCTGGTCGTGTTTCCTGAATCGTGGCGCGACTCGATGTGGTGGCAGCCGAGCCAGATTGAGGCCCTGGGCGGGATGCTCGGTCATCTCAAGCAGCGCTACAACGTCAACGAGAACGCGGTCTACCTGATGGGCGTCTCCGACGGCGCGACCGGGGTCTTCTATCACGCCTTCAAGGCCTCGACGTCGTGGGCGGCGTTCCTGTCGTTCAACGGGCACCCGGTGGTGCTGGCCAATCCATCGACCGAGACGACAGGCCAGATGTATGTGACCAATCTGCGTAACAAGCCGGTCTTTGCCATCAACGGCGGACAGGACCGCCTGTATCCGGTCGCATCGGTCGTGCCGTTCTTCCAGCTGTTCGCCAGTGCCGGTGTCTCCATCGACTTCCGTCCGAAGCCGGAGGCGGGCCACAACATGCAGTGGTGGGCCGAGGAGAGCCCGAACATCGACCAGTTCATCGAGACGCGGCCGCGGCGGCCACTACCGGACCGGCTGGTCTGGGAGACCGAGTCGACCGAGCGGTTCAACCGCGCGCATTGGCTGGTCATCACCGAGCTGGGGACGGTGGCGGGGGAGACCAGCTTCGACGACTTCAACGAGATCTCGCCCCCCGCACCCTCGGTGCCGATCGGGTTCAACATGCTGGGCGAGCCCGACACCGGTGCCGGTATCCAGCTCATCGATATCGTGCCCGGGTCACTGGCCGAGGTGGCCGGTGTGGAGGCCGGGGACGTTCTGGTCGAGATGAACGGCATCGCGGTGGCGACGGTGGATGACCTGCGCACCGCGGTTCAGGCGCCGCGGGACGGACCGGGGTTGCCGCTCACGGTGCGGCGAGATGGGGCGTCGCTGGTGTTCACGCTCATGCCACCGGACGCTGTGGAGGCGCCGCCGGGTCGGGAGGCGTTTCCGCATCCCGAATCGTCCGGACGGGTGCAGCTGGCGCGCAACGGCAACGATATTTCGGTCGTCACTCGGGGCGTCCGACGCTATACCCTGCTGCTCTCGCCCGAGCAGTTCGATTTCACCCAGCCTTTCCGCGTGACCACCAACGACGTGCTCTCATTCGACGGGATGGTGGAGCCGAGCACCGAGACCCTGCTGCGCTGGGCGGCCCGCGACCGCGACCGCACGATGCTGTTCGGCGCCGAGCTGCGGATCGAGGTCATCGCCCCGTAGCGTCCGCCCAAGATCCTGCCTCCTGTCTCCTGGGAGCCCCACGCCCCCCTACCCTCCCTCGATCGCCGGGATGATCTCGAGGCGGTCGCCCGAGTGTAAGGTGTGGGTGATACCGGTGCCGCTGAGCTGCCGGTCGTTGAGAAAAAGGACCATCACCGGGTTCAGCGCGCCACCCCCGGTCCAGACAAGGGTCGTCAGAGCGACATGCCTGTCGGTCAGCGCGCGGAGCGCGCCCGCGACCGTCGTGGCGGTCACCTCGACGGCGCTGACGCCGTCGATGCGATCGGCGAACAGGGCCGGCAACCGGATTCGCACCGCATTCGACAGGTGCTGCGGCGCGGAGCTCTCGCTCATCGCGGCGTCTCGTCGGTGATCGGGGGGAGGTTCGCGATCTCCTGGTCGAACACTGCCCAGACCCGGTCGCTCAGGGCGGCGAAGAACTCACGCGTCACAAACGGCTCGGCTTTGATCGCGGGGTTGGGGCGGTCGAAGACCTGAGCCGGCATCGTGTAGTCGTCCCGCGTATACCCTTGCTTGCGTTCGAGCCACAGTCCGCGGATGAAGGCGCGTCGGACCGCCGTCACCAGCTCGTCGGGGCTGACCACGAGACCGATCTCGTCGCCGAGACTCTGGGCGGCCATCTTTGTGTTCAGTCCGGCGAACTTGCAGATGCCCAGGAGGTCGTCGCGCACCATGAGCAGCCCCCGTTCGGTGATCGCGCTGACCCAGTAGTCCAGCGACGTGTCCCCCTCCATCGCCACCAGCATGTAGGTGGCCATCGACATGTGCCCCCCGGCGATCGCCCAGGGATACCCCGGGTTGGTGTCGGGGACATAGGCCGGCAGCTCGAGCCCCTTGCACTGCATGGCGTAGTCGGGTTCTCCGAGCTGCTCGGACAACCGTTTCGAGCCCTGCCCCAGTTCTGGCAGCTGCCCGGTGCCGACCTGCTCGATCAGCTCACGGATCTTGTCAGCGTCACCAAAGGTGGCGCCGTTGAAGACCGGTGAGTCAGGGTGGCGCGCGTTGTAGTCGAGGACGTAGTTGATGGTGGTGCCGCAGGAGATCGAGTCCATGCCGAGATGGTCGATCAGCGCCACCAGCGGCCAGACGTCGTCCGGGTCGTGCACACCGGCGTTGGTCGACAGTAGATTCAGGGGTTCGTAGTCGAACTTCGCTCGAAACGCGCCCTTGGAGCCGTCCGCCGCTCGCTCGTAGATGTTCTTGTGGCAGTTGATACCGCACCGGTAGCAGGATTCGGCCTTGATCACGAACCGGTCCTCGAGCGCGTCTCGAAACATCAGCTCCGGCTTGCCGTCGCCGGTGGGGCTGAAGTTGTTTTGCGGCACCATGTGAAACTGCTCGAGCGGTTCGTAGTTGGCCCACGTACCGCCCAGCCCCCCCCGGTTCTTCTCTCGGAATTTGCGTGAACCGGGTCCGGTGGCGATCTCCTTGTTAAGCGCGCGGGTCTCGGGGCTCAGCTTGGCGAGTCGGTCCGTGGCCTCCGCCACGATGCCGATGACGTTTTTTGAGCCGAGTACCGCGCCCATACCGCCTCGACCGGCCCAGCGGCACTTGTCATCGCCCGTCTTCAGCAGGTTCTCGGTGCTGAGTGCGATGGCGGCGTAGTAGCACGCGGTGTAGTGCTCGCCGGCCGGGCCGATCGCCGCGAAGTGGGCGTTCGGAAATTCCGCGTAGAGCGTGAGGATCTTCTCGTGACAATACTGACCCAGCAGATGGTCTGCTGGTCTGAGCTCCACCTGCGGGCCGCTGTCCGACTCACGAATCACGATGACCACTGGGCGATCCGACCTGTTTTCCAGAATCAGCTCGTCGAGTCCGGCCCATTTCAGCTTCGATCCAAACTTGCCGCTCCCCGCCGACCACATCGCTGCGGGGAGCCCCGTGTTCGATACCTTGAGCGGGCTGTAGGCGGAGAAGTAGGTCCGCAAACCGGTCATGACGTTCGACCCGGTCAACAGCCCCGTATTCACGACCATCGGGTTCTCGCTCGCGAACGCATCGGAGACGTCGCGGGTGGCGAGATACTGGAACGAGCGGCCGAAGCCGCCGAGCACCTCCTCGAGGTTCCGGCACGGCACGTCGCCGATGTCGATCGCGCCGCGCGCCAAGTCGATCGTGCAGCGATGATAGAAGACCGTCTGCGGGCTCCCGGCCGAGTTGTTGGGAACGATACGCATGGCTCGACGGTAACACGAGGCCGCGGGCGACGGAATCGGCCGACGTCTCGCCGAAGCCTTGGCGGAGGCGGACGGGGGAGAAACAGGGGCGGCGCTTGCGCCGCTCCGGCATCGGTCCGCTTGACGACGAGGACGGTGAGATCGTCGGCCAGCTTCACGTCGCCGGCATGTCGTTCGACGACGGTGAAGAGCGTGCGCGCCAGGTCCGGCGCCGGCGAGCTGGCGTAGACATGAATCGCTCGCTCGAGTCCGTCCTCATCGAACGGCTGGCCTGCCTGGTTTTCCGCTTCGGTGATGCCGTCACTGTAGGCCACGAGCAGGTCGCCGGGTGCCAGCGGGGTCTCGGCCTGTTCGTAGGTGGACGCGTCGAACATGCCGAGCGCGATGCCGCCGGTGGCGAGCTTCTCGACGGACCCGTCCTGACGACGGAGGAGCGGTGGTGTCTGCCCGGCGTTGACGTAGGTGAAGCGGCCGGTTCGGAGATGCACGACCGCGAGAAAGAGGGTGATGAATCGTGTCCCCGGCGCCTGCTCATAGACGAGCGTCGGGGGCGGGAGATCTTCTGGCGCTAGGGTGCGTAGCATCGCCAGCAACAACGCCATCAACAACGCCGCCGGGCTGCCTTTCCCGGAGACGTCTCCCAGGACGACCAGGACCCGGTCGTCGTCCAGCCGCAGAATGTCGTAGAGATCGCCTCCCACCGTGTTGGCCGGTCTCGTGTATCCCGCCACTTCGATGCTGCCGGCGACGAAGGTGTCATGGGGCAGCATCGCGAGCTGGATGTCCCGCGCGATCTCCAGGTCGTGCTTCAGATCGAGTCGGTCGGCTACCCCAGGAGCACCAGCAGGTTGACCAGCACGAAGCCGCCGAGCAGCCAGAAGGTGCCGTCGGTCCAGACCGGACCGGGGAGCCCGACGTCGAGGACGAACGGAATGAGTGGGACATTCATCAGTCCGAAGCCCGCGAACAGCTCGATCATGCCGGCGAGGGCGCAGACCATCGCGAGGCCGAACAGTGCTCGGCGGGCCGGTGACAGACGGGAGGTGAACGCGATGAAGAACAGCCGGCATTGAATGATGAGTCGGCGGTGCCACGGAAGGCCGCGAAAGGTCTTGGGGTCGAAGCCGCGTGCAAAGAAGTCGTAGGCCTCACGCGCGTCACGGGTGAACAGCCGCTGAAAGTCGTCTGCAGTCAGATCTTTGGTGTAGGTATCCCAGAACTGACGCGCGCTGTGGGGCGGTGGTGGCATGTTCTGCACTATTAAGACGAGGTGAGGGTCGTGGTCGTTCGCAAATTACGCCGCCGCCAGGAGTCGGCGCATGCCGATACGATATACCCTTCGTACCCAATGTCTTCCCTTAAGAAGGTCTATGTCGCCGCGAATGCCGTGGATGCCCACATGCTCGAGGGGTTGCTCGAGCAGGAAGGGATCCGGGCGGTGGTGCGCGGAGACGACTTCGTCCCGCTCCAGGGCGGTGCGCTGTTCTCGATGGAGATCCGGCCGTCGGTCTGGGTGTTCAACGACGAGCACCTGCCACGGGCCTACGAGCTCGCTGGCGATTTTGGCCGCCGTCCGGCACCCTCAGACCGACCTCCGGCGACCTGGACCTGTGGCTGCGGCGAGCGGATCGAGGAGCAGTTCTCCGCGTGCTGGAGCTGTGGGCGACCACGGACTGCAGGCGATAGGCTGACAACGAAAACGCCCCGCCTCCCGGACGACCGGGAGGCGGGGCGTGTTGAACGGACGGGCGGCGATGGTGCTACGGAAGCGGTTGCAGATAGCCCTCGTAGGTGATCGTCTCGCCCGGCAGGATGAGCACGTCGAACGTGAGCGGCTCGAAACCGGGTTCGCGGATCTCGATGCGGTGGGGGCCTTCCTCTAGCCGCAGCCGCTGAAAGATCCCGTCGTAGTCGTTCACCACACCGGCGTAGTAGCCGTCGACGAGCACCTCCGCGAATCGCGGCTTGACCTTCAGACGCAGGCTGCCGGTGTAGTAGGCGTCGGTGTATCCCCCGTAGCCATACGGGCTGCCGTAGATGTCGCCGTAGCGCCCATACCCGTATGGGTTGTAGCCGTAGCCGGAGCCGTATCCGTAGCCGTAGCCGACCCCGAACCCGATGTTGAACGTGCTGTAGCCGGGGAAGTAGAACGATGTCCCGTAGATGCCCGGGTATCCATGTCCATGTCGCCCACGATACGTCGTATAGCCTCGGCCGCTGCCACGACCGCCGTAGTTATTGACCACGATCGGTCTTGACGACAGCGGCGGACGTCGTACGGCGGAGCCGACGACCTGTCCGCGTGGTGGGCGTCGGTCGCGCTGTCCCCCCCCCTGACGGGAGTTCACCGCTCGTCCGGACCGGATGTTTCCGCCACCAGCGCGGCCGACACGGTCAGTCGTCCCGATCCTACCCCCGCCCGACGGTGCTACGACCCGGGTGGCGCCGCCCCCTCGGCGGTCTCCGCCCGAGGACGTGCCCCGGCTACCAGGCCGGTCGCCACGTCGCACGGCGGCGCCGGATCGGCTTCCCCCTGCCGTCGTCACGCGGTTGCCGCTCCCGCTCGGTACGGTCCGCCCCGCCCGGGGGGCACTGGTCCGCGTGCCCGTCGAAGGCCGCTGGGCACGTCTCGGCGCGGCGCGTCTGGCGGACCCGTCACTCTGATTGCCCTGGTTGCCGCGCGGTTGCCTGGCTGACGGCGCTTGGCGTGCCGGCCCCTGCCGCCGTGGCGCTGACGCCCGCGGCGCCGAGCGCTGGGGCGCCTGTCGCCGTGGTGCCGATGCCCGTGGCGCCGAGCGCTGTGGTGCGCGCTGGCCTTGGGAGCTACCCGATCCCCGACGCTGGGCGCGACGTTGTTCCTCGGCGCCATCGATCGGGGCGGACCAGACCGCAACGAGGAGGAGGCTGGAGAAGACCAGAGCGAAGCGATACATGATGTACTCCTTGTCCCTCAGTGCAGGCACGCGAACACCACGGTAGGTAGCATGCCACGTGCCAGCGGCGATCGATACAAAAACCTGGGGAAAATGGCGAAACCGGCGCTGACGTGTCACAACGACGGGGCAGGTCTGTCCTGTTGTGAGTACGGTGGGTGTGGAGGGCGCTGGAGATCGGGAGCCGGATCTGTCATCCTGTAGCAGGGTCCGGCGCGATTGAGCGACCACGAAAGGGACAGCTAGTATGGGTTTCTGCGAGCACTGTGAAGGCCAGCGATTTGACCGGGCGCAGGTTCTCCGCCAGCTACGGCGGACGCGTGCGCGGCTGCAGGAAGACCCGATCCAGTGTACGGCTGACGAGGCGCTCCTGTTGGCGATCAAGTCGGTGCGGGCTCTCGAGATCCCCCATCTCGAGCCGATCGACGAGCTGATGGACGAGACCACAGAAGATCAAGTGATTCACTAGTCAGACGGGGCTGCGCCCCGAACCCCACGCAGTCGCTCGCGGGGGCCCAACGCCCCGCTCCGCGCCGCGGGGCGCGCATTATCGCGCGCCCTGGGGCTGCGCCCCGCCCTGGTCAGCCAGCGCTCTACTCGGCGCCGGCCACTTCGACGACGACTCGATAGAGATACTCGAGGAACAGGCCCAGCCCCGCGACTGAGACCCGTTCATCGTTGCCGTGCACGCCGCTTCGGGCGTCCCGGATCATCCCGACCCCGTACGCCTGCACCCCCTTGGCTCGAAGCTGAGCAGAGTCGGTGGCGGCCACCAGCATCGTTGGTAGGGTGACCGCGTCTGGGAACATCTCCCGCTGGACCTGTTCCAGCGCGTGGAACATGTCACTGTCGAGACGCGATGGTGGCGCCGCCGGACGCATGCTGGTGGGGGCGGTCACGTCCACCGCCGGGTCGTCGACCAGGTTCCGCAACGTCGTCAGAAACTCCTCGAGCCCTTCGTCGGGTAGGGCCCGGATGTCGAGCTCTGCCTCCGCCTGGTCCGGGATCACGTTGCGCCGGAAGCCGCCGGTGATGATGTTCGGCGAGATGCTGGTGCGCAGCATCGAGTTGATGGCGATGTCCGACTCGCGCAACTCGGCCTGGATCCTCTCCGTCAACCGCGGGTTTTCGAGATTGCGATACCGGAAGGCCACGTCCGCCGGACTGATCGTCGCCAGTCGTTCCAGGTAGGCCCGGGTCGTCTCGTTCAGTCGCATCGGCGACTGGTAGGCGCCCACCGTGGCGACCGCCGCGGCCAGATGGACGATCGGGTTGTCGAGCCGTGGCGCGGAGCCGTGACCGGCGGTCCCGCGCGCGACTAGTTTGATACCGCGCCACGGCACCTTCTCGGTGGTCGCGATGCTCACGGTCTGGACAGTGCCGTCGAGCGCCCCCATCCGTCCGCCCTCGTTCAGCGCGAACTCGGCGTCGATCTCGTTCCAGTGGCGGGCGACCATGAAGTCGATGCCGACCTCGGTCGTGCCCTCTTCGCCCGACTCGGCGAGTAGGATGACGTCGCGGGCCAGTGGCACCTGGTTCCGGTGCAGCAGCAGCATCACCTGTACCATCGCCGCGAGCTGGCCCTTGTCATCCGACGCGCCGCGCCCATACAGATACCCGTCCCGGACGAGCCCCCCGAAGGGGTCGACCGTCCAATCATCCCGCTCGACACCCACCACGTCGGTGTGCGCCATCAGCAGCAGCGGTCGCTTCGATCCGTCGCCGTCCAGCCGTGCCACGAGGTTGGCCCGGGTCGGGTCGAGCGACAGGATCTTCGACGGTATGTCCGCCTCGTCGAGCAGGGTCTTCAGATATTCGGCGGCGAGCGTCTCGTTCCCTGGCGGACTGCTGGTGTCGATGCGGACGAGTGCCTGGAGGAGCTCGACCGCGTCGTCGCGGGCCAGCTCGAAATCTGGCGACTGCGCGGTCGTGGGCGTCGCCAGGCCCATCGTGACAATGCCCGCCGCGAGACAGCTGATTGCGCCTGTTCTCATCTCTAGGCTCTCTGGGGTCGGTCTTAGCGTGTTGCCGCGGCGAGTGACGTGAGGGTCGAGAATGTCGACAGGTGCTCCAGGCTGGTACGCACGTCTACGACGACCGGCCCGTCGTGCCCGAGCGCCTTTCGGACCACCGACGACGTGTCCCTGGGTGTCTCGAGCACCATTCCGCGCGCGCCGAATGCCTCGGCCAGCGCGGCGAAGTTCGGGTTGGTCAGGTCAGTTCCGGCAACCCGTCCGGGGAACGATTTCTCCTGGTGCAGCCGGATGGTGCCGTAGCTCCCGTTATTGACGACAAACAACCGAACACGAGCCCCGTACTGCACCGCGGTCGCCAGCTCGTTCCCGGTCATCAGGAATCCGCCGTCGCCGATGATGCTCACCACCTGGCGGTTCGGATATCGCAGCGCCGCCGCGACCGCCGCCGGTGTGCCGAGGCCCATGGCGCCCGAGATGGCGCCGAGCAACAGGTGTGTGGACCGGAACGGAAAATGCCGATGCAGCCAGCCGCCAAAGTTGCCGGCGTCCATGGCGAGCACCGCGTCGGGTGGGAGCTGGTCGCTCAGTGCCGCTACGACATGGCCGAAGTCGACTCCATCGGGCGCGTCCGACGGCGTCCAGCGCGCGAGCTCCAGCACGGCGGTGTGGAGGCGGTTCTGCCATTCGCGACCCTCAGACGGTGCCGGCGTTCGGGCGGCGAGCGCCTCGAGGAACGGCACGACATCGGCGACGATGCGTACCGTGGTGTCGAAGACGCGACCGATCTGGGCCGGGTCCGGGTGGATGTGTATCAGTGGCTGGTCCGGGACCGGCGCCTTCGGGAGCCGGTAGCGCTGTGTGGTGATCTCGTTCAGACGGGTGCCGACGGCGATGATGAGGTCGGCTTCGGTCAAGTGCTGCCATGCGGCCGGTGGCAGACCGAACCCGAGATGGCCGGCGAAACAGGGATGCTGGTTGTCAAAGAGGTCCTGATGCTTGTAGCTGGTCGCGACCGGCACCTGCCACCGGTCCACACACGCGGCCAGCGCGGTCCGGCCCCGCGCGCTCCGTGCCTGGCCACCGACCAGGAGCAACGGGCGCTTCGCGACCCTGAGCTGGTCGGCCACTGCCGTCACATCGTCCGGTGTGGGTACAGCCGGGAGCCGGGGCGTCAGCTCAGGGAGCGCGTCGCCGACCTGGTCTTCGAAGACATCCTCGGGGACCGATATGACGACCGGACCGGGTGTGCCCTCAGTTGCCACCCGGAACGCCTTGGCGACCGTCTCGGCGAGGCGTGAACCGTCGCGGACCTCGACGACCCACTTCGCCATGTCGGCGAACGTGCGCTCGTAGTCGATCTTCTGAAACACGCCGCGTGTGAGGTTCTCACGCGGGAGCTGGCCGATCACGAGCACCAGCGGCGCGCCGTCCTGCTCGGCGGTATGCACGGCCAGCGCAGCGTTGGTGGCGCCGGGCCCCCGACTGACAAAGGCCACACCGGGCCGGTCGGTCATCTTGGCGTCGGCCACCGCCATCAGCCCGGCCCCGCTCTCATGCCGGCAGGTCACCAGGTCGATACCCGCGTCATCGGCGAGCGCGTCAAGCGCTGGGAGATAGCTCTCTCCGGGCACACAGAAGACCCGGTCGACATCGAGCCGGCGCAGCGTCCGGACGAGCTGTTGGGCGGCGGTTGGCATGGCCAGCCTATTGTGACGTTGATCCGGACGGTTCACAATATGCTTTGGGGTCTTAGTTTAGGGCCCTGGTCGGAATGAGGTTGGCAACTTTATTGTGACCAGGGTCCTTAGTCTGTCCGGACCGGAAGATAGCCATGGGGAACGACGCCGCCGTCGTGTCTGCGCTACGGGACGATTTTCTGCGGGTCTCGAGACATCAGCTGCAGGTGCGTCTGCAGCGGATTGACACCTGTCTCGCGCGGTTGAGCGACGAGCAGATCTGGTCGCGCCGGCATGCGGTCGAGAACGCGGTCGGCAACCTCGTGCTGCATCTGTGCGGCAACATCACGCAGTGGATCGTCGGTGGGGTCGGTGGGGCACCGACATCACGCGACCGGGACGCGGAGTTCGGCCGGCGCGAGCCGTTGCCGGCGGCGGAGCTCGCCCGTCGGTTGCGAGCGGTGATACACCAGGCGGACGCCGTCCTGGCCGGGTTGACGTCGACGGACCTGGTCGAGCCACGTCGGATTCAGGGCTTCGAGGTCACGGTGCTCCACGCCATCTACCATGTGGTCGAGCATCTGGCGGAGCACACCGGTCAGATCATCTGGGCCACGAAGGGGATGACCGGCGAGGGCCTCGGCTTTTACGCCGATCTGGAGGATGAGGATCGGGCATCCGGTTCCCAGCCCTAGCGTGCCATGGCGAGGTCAGACGATGCCGTTGTTACCGGTGCGGTGTCGGGCGTGGGCACCCCCGCGCGGTTGTTGCGGGCGACCGTGCTTCTGGCCGGTCTGTTTCTCGGGGGCATGGGCGGCTACATGGTGGTCGAGGGCGCCCCCTGGTTCGACGCGCTGTACATGACGGTCATCACGATCACGACCGTCGGGTTTGGCGAAGCGTTCCCACTCTCGCAGGCTGGCCAGGTGTTGACGATGGTGTTGTTGGTGGCCGGTCTGGGGATCTTTTTCTTCCTGGCGTCCGAAATTGGCCGGTCGGTCATGGAAGGGGAGCTGCGGCGGTAT
>Ga0310122_10000750_pt1 | contig 20559 bp, 18 predicted proteins | sample CB6_Bottom_1051__FD_203503 | JGI IMG/M metagenome (GOLD analysis project Ga0310122, IMG submission 203503) | Marine microbial communities from Western Arctic Ocean, Canada - CB6_Bottom_1051 | ecosystem: Environmental > Aquatic > Marine > Oceanic | place: Canada: Western Arctic Ocean | collected...
CGAGACGGCGCTGGAAAATCCTGCAGCACCGCATCGATCAATGTCTTGATCTGGCTTACATCCGGCCTCCTCGCATCTCTCTTCGACCAGATAGCTGCAAGGGATTCGAGGGCCCCGAGATCGCTGACTTGCTCAGAAGCGCGATCCTACGTTCCACAGGTGAAGAGGGTGGCTTGATCCGGGAACATCTCGGTTCACTGGAGAGGCTAGTGACTGGCGAAGCGCGATCATCTTCGGTGTCGCTTCCCGGCCATCGCAAAGCGATTCGATGCGGTGGCTGGATCCATATCGGTCCTTCTAGCGATCCGGTGGAGAAAGACCTGTTGCCCTTCCAGATCTGTCCCGAAACTCCCACCGATTCGCTCGGCATCCGCTGGCATTCCTCCTTCAGTGAGACCCTCACGGTCCGTTCCCTCGAAGCCGGGGAAAAGATTCCCGGCCGTAGAGGATCGATCGAGGAGTTACTCAGAGTGCAGGGGGTACCTGCTGATCTGCGCCAGCACTGGCCACTGGCGGTCGATGCCGCCGGACAGATTCGCTGGTTCGCTGGCTTCTGTTGTCAAACCAGCAAACCAGCCGATGGGGTGTCGATCTCGGCCACTGACTCCGGTTCCACCGACGAACTCTGTTACCATCTACTGAGGATCATCGACCGGTGAGCCTCTCTCGCGTGGCAAAGAAGAGTCCATGGAAACGACCCCGGCGGTGGACTCCGAAGATGCCCACCGCCGGGGTCGAAGTGAATCACAACTGTCGATCAGCGGCGTTTATCGATCCTCTGGACCAGACCCTGTCGATAAACGATCATGACGCTTCCACCGCCAGTGGCGCCGAGCACCTCTAGACTGTCGGAAACATCCAGGCTCCAGCGAGAAGATCCGTCGGCTGCAGCAAGGCAGTGCAGATCTCCCCCGGCATCCCTCACCCATACTTCATCGATCGATGCGGCGACAACGGCGGAGATTCGCTCCTTGCGCCACTTCTCGCTACCATCGGCAATATCCAGGCAAGCCATCTCCTGTACCGGACTGCCACTGTAACGATCGTCGCGCAGAACCGCATAAAGAGCGTTTCCGGATATCACAGGACTTCCCAGAACAGGAAGACCCAGAGGTGACTGCCAGTTCAGGTAAGGCTCATCACCCACATCCGAGAGACAGTGGATCTTGGTATCTCTCGAGGCGACATAAATCCGCTCCCCTGCCACGGTCGGTGTCGACTCGATGGCACCCAGGGTCTTGTAACTCCAGCAATCGCCCCGGACAAATCCGGAACCCTGCATGAGCGCGTAGACCCGTCCATTCTCACTGCCGATGAAGCAACGGGAACCACTATTGAGCGGAGCCGCCGAGATTCCACCGCCGGTGAGATAGGTCCAGGATACGAAGCGGTTCTTCTTGGAAAGCCCGTAGATTCTCATGTCGTACCCGCCCACGATCAGGTTTTCGAGACCCGGCGAAAGCGAGGTGGATATCGGGAAGTTACAGGGGATCTGGTAGTTGCTGACCCCGTAGCGATCATCGATGCAATAGACCACTCCACGCTCGGCAAGGAATAGTTCATCCGGATTCGCGTTCCTGATGTCTTCGGGATAAACGAACACCGTCGGCGCAAACTGCACAGGAACCTGGAGAGGAAATGTCCACTGCGGCAGGCCGGATTCGCCGTCCACCTTGAGCAGTACATGATCGTAGTTCTTGCCGGAAGAGACGAGATAGAGATTCCCATTCGCCTCGAAAGCCTGCTGGATCTTGTTGGGATGATGATAGGACCAGATCACGTTGAGACCTATCGGGCCAACCTCCCGGTCACTGAAACCGGCATCTTCTGCTGATGTCGACCCGGTGGCTGCACTGTCGGCTCCAGTAAAGAACCCGGAACGCTCCTTGGCATCGGGTGCTGCACTGTCGGCTCCAGTAAAGAACCCGGAACGCTCCTTGGCATCGGATGCTGCACTGTCGGCTCCAGTAAAGAACCCGGAACGCTCCTTGGCATCGGGTGCTGCACTGTCGGCTCCAGTAAAGAACCCGGAACGCTCCTTGGCATCGGATGCTGCACTGTCGGCTCCAGTAAAGAACCCGGAACGCTCCTTGGCATCGGATGCGGAAACGGAAGGCCCGGTACCTCCTGCAGACGTGGACTCGGTGATGGATTCGTAAGGCATCGTCGGGTGCGCTGTAGGAGAACCCATCCAGTCCGCTCCCGAGGAACAACCGCTGATGAGCATGGTCAGGCTGAGGCTGGCAATTGTAGCCAGGACTACGCGCGAGTTCATTCGCTCTGTACTCCGCTCACGTTCAGGAAAATCGAAAGATCACTAAAGTGCTCTCTCGAATCGCTACTCTTCATCCTCGAGATATTCCCCGAGGTCGATGTCATGACTTTGTTCGTACGAGACCAGACGTTCGATTCGCTCCATGTCCGCCTCGATCTTCTCGACGAGTTCGAAGACGTGGGGTCCTTTGTTGAGGCGGGACTCCAGATCTATCTTCATCTCATTCCAGGATCCTTCGTACAGTTCCTCCCGAAGTACCAGCAGCGTTCGCTCATGCGGAGGGAGTTTCCGTAGAAATTCGCGATGCTCATCGCTCACTACGGATGCCCCTCCTTCGGTGTTTCTCATATCTTCAGTACCCTAGGATCCAGGGAACTCGTGAGTAACCCGGACCCAGTCCTTCTTCTTGAAAAGGAAAGAATCCATCGATGTGAAAAACTCGTCGCCAGGTCGATGAAACTGGATTCGAATGACCCTCTCGGTGATTTTCAGGCCGCCATCGGGCATCTCCTCGACCTCGATGTCATCGACGAGCCCATACACATCGACAATGATGTGGTCTGCTTCCGGGTCGATGGCGTTGAAGATCGCAACACACTCCCATTTCTCTCCGGCGGAAATCCCCATCCCCAGGTCAGCAGCTCCGTTCTTCTTGAGCAAATCGACCCTCGAAAAGAGCGGCTTGCCTTCTCTTCTCTCGATAACCTTCTCCACCCATGGCAGGGCGATATCGCAATAACTGCGCTTTTTGTCCGAACTGGCCCTCAGTCCAACGTAAAAGGTACTATCGAGCCCACTCTTGTTTTCGAGTGTGTAAGGTAGATACCAGTAAGTCCGGCCAGCCGAAGGAACTCCATCGGGTCGAAGATCGTTACCTTTGCCACCGAAGATGGTGATCTGGCGGGGACGTTCGAACTTCAACTCCAGTCGAGGAATCCCTGGATCCTCCTGTGCCATCACAGGCTGGAGGGGCATCGCCGTCAACAGCCCTGCCAGCAGACCCATTACCCAGCCCGCTGTAGAGGCCGTAGCGAAAATAGATTTTTCTCTGGTGATGACCATCTTGGATACAGGGCTCAACATGCTCTCGCTTCCCCAGGAGTCTCGTCGACCTCCCGAATACAGGTATCGACGCCTCCTCGTTGTGTCCATGGCTCGACCGAGATCGAGTTCTTTCCGAAGTGGAATCCCACGCTGAAAACCGAACCCGCAGAGGCGAGCCCGCATCGTGGCGTGGAAGGGAGAATCATAGCAACGGAACATCCAGGGTGTCAACGGACCCGACAGACTGGTAAAGGGCTTCTCTTGGACTTATCATGGCTCTCCGGGGCGATCCTGGCCCCCGGAGCCCCAACCCGGCGACAAGCGCCGGCATCCACTTGCTGTGGAGACTCCGGAGAACTGGCACGGGATATCGATTTCTACACGGAAGGAGATGAGACATATGAGAACTCAGGCTACCCCAGAGAACGCCTTCGAGAACAAGGCCAGATCACAAGGGTTCACACTGGTCGAACTACTGGTGGTCATCGCGATCATCGGAACCCTCGCGGCAATGTTCTCGGCCAATATCTTGAGCGCACTGCGCAAGGGTGACGAAGTCAGTTGCACCAACAACCTCCGAAACCTCGGGCAGGCAGCCATTTCCTACTCCCTGGATAAGAGATTCTTTCCGGTAGCCAAGGGAAAAAGTCCGCCGGCATACATGTCTTTCACCGTACTGCTCGATTCCAATGAAGGTTCTGACCTCAGCCCGGGTGTCTTTATCTGTCCTTCTTCACTCGATGAAAAAGCCAAGAAAGACAGTGATGGGAAATTCGTCCTGGATGAACTCAATTGCTCCTACGCCTGGCTCGGCAAGAGGACAAAGTCATCGACCAGTGCTTCGACCCCTCTTGGATCCGATGATTCCATCGCCGACAAGGAAAACGACATAGAGGAGAATCACGAGGGGTTCGTCATCGTCGTATACGCCGGCGGAGACGTGTCCAAACTGGACGCCTCCGAGATCCCGGAGGATCGTGATCTTCCCGGAAGCCTGGTCGGGCAGGAAGGTGGGAACTGATCCCACTCTCTTGATCCATAGTTGAAAAAAGGTGCACGGGAATGATCCCGTGCACCTTTTTTCATCCTTCTACTGGATCTCATTCCTGGGCGGGTTCGTCCGGTTCCGGAAGTTCGTCCGATCTTGCACGCCGTGCACCAATCCGGTACTGATTCCGCAACCAGCCTCCCAGATCACGGTCCCTGCACGACTCGCTACAGAACGGGAAGAAAGGCGAATCGTCGGCCACTGGTGATGCAGAATCCTTGCAAACCGGGCACAGGGATGGTCCCCTCAAGAAGATGGCCCTCCTTCACCTTTTCCTTCACCTTTTCCTTCTCCCGACTTCGCTCCGTCAGCGCTGGAAGTTGACCTGGAAGCATCTTTCGATGAGTCCGTGCTCTTTGACCCATCAGAGGAACTGCTTGCCGATTCTTCCTTCTGTTGTTTCTTGTATTCCGCACTGCGGTAATCGGTCTCGTAGAAGCCACTCCCTTTGAAGATGATACCAGCGCCGGAACCGATGAGTCGGCGTAGTTTTTTCTCGCCACACTCGCTGCAGGTTCTCTTCTGTTTTTCATTGAACTTCTGAAACACTTCGAATCGATGATCACATCCAGTACATAGATACTCATAGGTGGGCATTTCAGGCTCCCTGCGTTTTCTCCCCGGTACGTGCCACTACAACTCTTGAAGCGCGGATCAACAGATCACCACATCGATACCCTCGATCGATTTCCTCGACAATCTCACCGTTGCGAGTGCCTGGCTGCTCGACCTGCAAAATAGCCTCGTGCACTTCCGGATCGAAGTCTTCCCCGACAGCAGCCAGAGATTCAATCCCCAATTCTTCCAGCAGTTCATCGATCTTTCCTGCGACGAGTTGCAATCCATCGCGGATTCCTTCCGACTCTGAATCTGCTTCGTCTGCCTTCAATGCTGCAGTGAGGCCATCCAGCACCGGTAAGAAGGTCTTGAATACATCAGCAACGATCCTCTGGCGCAGAACGATTCGTTCCTCCAGCGTACGGCGTCGAAAATTCTCCAGTTCTGCGCGAGCTCGTTGAAGTTGCTGAACCAGGAACTCTTGATCATCCGCTATCGACTCGTCGGCGGTCTCCTCTTCCGAACTGGTAACGATCTGATCCTCGGAATCCATCTCGTCCTCTTCCTGATCACCGGGTGGATTTTTCTCGTGTTCGTTCATGAAGTCATCTCCTACCCGAAGTATTCTTTGAGCCGGTCGAGAAATCCTCGCCGGCGAGTTCCTACTGCCTTCTCCTCGATCTGGGCGAGTTCCATCAGCAGTTCCTCTTCCCTTTCCCCCAATTTCCGGGGGACTTCGATGATCGCTTTCACCAACTGGTCGCCTCTTCTTCGCGAGTGAAGCGAGGGAAATCCCATCCCCTTCATCCTCAATACTTTGCCACTTTGGGTTCCGTGAGGAATGGTGAGAATCGCCTTCCCCTGGAGGGTCGGCACCTCAATTTCTGCCCCCAGTGCGGCCTGGGAATAGGCGATCGGCAGTTCGAAACAGACATGGTCATCCACTCGGGTAAAGAAAGTATGAGATTCGTAACGGATCACGACCTGGAGGTCTCCAGCTGCTGCACCGCGTGGCCCTTCATTGCCGCGGCCAGACAATCGAAGCGCGACCCCCTCCTCGATGCCGGGTGGGATCTCGATCTCGAGCTCATCGACTTTTTGCATCAACCCGCTTGCCGAACATTTGTTGCAGGGATCCGTGATGATCTCACCTCGGGTCCTGCAAGCCGGGCAAGGAGTCCTGACGCTGAAGAAACCCTGAGAGCGGAGCACATGCCCTGCCCCCGCACAGGTTTCACACCGCACCGCTTGCGTGCCCGGGCTGGCCCCGCTTCCCTTGCAATGATCACAACAGATCTTGCGCCGTAAACTGATGGTCCGGGTGGTCCCCGTGGCTGCTTCTTCGAGGCTCACCTGCACATGTGCCCGTAAGCTTTCTCCTCGTCGGGTCTGGCCTCCGCCTCCGAAAAGATCACCGAAGATTCCCCCGCCTGCTCCACCGCCTGCGAAGATGTCACCGAACACCCTGAAAATATCCTCGACATCGGAGAAGCCGGCAGCACGCCCGGCCCCGGCCAGGCCTTCGTGACCGTGAGCATCATAGATGCGGCGCTTTTCCTGGTCCTGGAGCACGTCGTAGGCCTCTGCGGCCTCTTTGAAGGCGCTCTCGGCATTATTGTCACCGGGGTTCTTGTCCGGATGGTACCTCAGAGCCAGTTTCTTGTAGGCCTTCTTGATCTCATTCTGATCGGCATCGGGAGACACCCCGAGTACATCGTAGTAATCTCTGGAAGCCATCCCGTTCCCCCTAAACGAGTGCACCCTCCACTGCCTTCTCCTCATTTTCGAGATCAGTGATGGCAGTGTCTGATGTCAGGATCATGATGGCGACGCTTGCGGCATTCTGAAGCGACACACGAAGCACCTTCACGGGATCGATGATTCCAGCAGCAGTAAGGTCTACAACCTTGCCCTCGAGGACATCGAATCCCATCTGCAGGTCATCATGCTCCTGGACCTCTGCCACCACAGCAGGTCCATCGAAGCCGGCATTGCGAGCCAATTGAGCGGTTGGTTCCAGCAGAGCATCCGCTACCACAGCGACGCCGTGACGAGCCTCTCCTGAGACCTCGGTGGCGGCAACCTTGTCGCGGATCCGTAAGAAAGCGGTTCCAGCTCCCGGGACGATCCCCTCCATCATTGCAGCTCGGGTAGCACTGAGAGCATCCTCGGCGCGAGACTTACGCTCTTTGATCTCGAGCTCGGTGAAACCACCCACCCGGATCACAGCGATCTTTCCCTGAATCCTGGCGAGCCTCTCCTCGAGTTTTTCACGATCATAGTTCGAGTTAGTTTGTTCGATCTGGGCCTCGATCTGATGACATCGGGACTCGATTGCTTCGTCATGACCTTCACCTCTGAAGAAGATGGTGCGATCCTGCGAGATCTCGACCTTTTGTACCGATCCCAACTGGTCTTTGCCAACCATGTCCCAACTCACTCCGGTATCTTTCGCGATGACCTGGCCACCAGTGACGATGGCGAGATCTTCGAGCAATGCCTTGCGGCGATCTCCGAAACCGGGTGCCTTGATCGCCACTGCAGGGAGTACTCCGCGAAGTGTGTTGAGCAATAAACCTGCGAGTGCCTCACCTTCCACATCTTCTGCGATCACCACCAGTGGACGTTGTGTGGGAACCACTTGCTCCAAGATTGGAATCAAATCCTGGATCGTCGAAATCTTGTGATCGGTAAAGAGGATCCACGGTTTCTCGAGAACGCACAAACCAGAGATCCTGTCGGTGACGAAGTAAGGTGAGATCCACCCCTTGTCGATCTCCAGTCCCTCGACCAGTTGGAGATCGGTCTCGATACCATCATTCTCCTCGACGGTAACAACTCCACGTTCTCCGACATTGTGAATCGCTTCTCCGAACAACTTGCCGAGTTGCTCTTCGTTGGCAGCTATCGTGCCTACCTGAACCACCTCTTCCTGTCCCTTGACAGGAGTTGCAATTTCTTCCAGTTCACTTACGGCGGTGGCGACAGCTTGTTCGATTCCCTTGCGAAGTTCGATCGGGTTGACCCCAGAAATCGCATACCGACTACCGCGCTCGACCATCGCTTCTGCCAGGATGATGGCGCAGGTTGTGCCATCGCCCACCTCCTTGTTGGTCTTGGTCGCCACCTCGTTGATCAATCGCGCCCCCATGTTCACGAAGGGCTGATCCACTTCGATCTCGCGAGAGACCGTTTGACCATCGCGAGTCACCTCGGCCTTACCAAAGCCCTTCTGCAGCAATACGTTGCCTCCTGCAGGGCCGTAAGTCACCTTGACGGTACGGGCCAGGGTTTGAATTCCCTTGCGAAGTAGGCGTCTGGCATCGTCGTCAAAGAGTATCTGTTTCGTCATGAACTTGCTCCCTCGTCTCGTCTATACAGACTAAAAGGCTCCGATGCCTTCGTGATCATGTTGATGGTGGTCCTCTTCTTCCTTCTCCTTGGGAATGTCCGTGACGACGCCATCCGAAGTCAGGATCATGGTGGCGGTACTGACTGCGTTCTGAAGCGCATTCAGGGTCACGTTGCAAGAATCGATAATCCCAGCCTCGCGGAGATCGCACATCTGAAGGCGCGCAAAATCGTACCCGCGGGTACCCTCTTTCGTCTTACGGATCTCGCGCAGGAGTTTCGAAGGTTCCACGCCGGCATTGCGTGCCAGTTGGCGGAAAGGTTCTTCAAGTGCTCTGGCGAGGATCCCGGCTGCCATCTTGTCGAGTGGATCTGAAAAAGACATCTCGGCGACAGCATCGGAACAATGGATCAAGGCCAGTCCTCCACCTGGAAGGATCCCTGCGTCGATTGCAGAGCGGGTGGCCGCGAGCGAATTCTCATAGCGCTTCTTGCGCTCCTTGACTTCAGCTTCGGTCGTGCCGCCGACTCGGATCACCGCGATGCCTCCGATAAGGCGGGCCAACCTCTCTTGCAACTTTTCACGATCGTAGTCACTGGTGGCGTTCTCGATTTCCACCCGGATCATGCGACAACGTTCCTCGACGTCTTTCTTGGAACCAGCACCCTGGATGACCGTGGTCATCTGGGAATTGATCTCGATCTTTTTTGCCTGTCCAAGATCAGAGATTTCGATCGAGCCAGGTTCGATGCCCAGATCGGAAAAGATGGCCCGACCCCCGGTCGCAACAGCGATATCCTGGAGCATCGATTTACGACGCTCTCCGTACCCGGGAGCCTTCACGGCAGCCACCTCGAGTAAGCCACGCTGGCGATTCACCACCAGAGTCGAGAGAGCATCTCCATCGATATCCTCTGCGATGATCAGTAGAGGCTTGCGTTGCTCGACGACTTTTTCCAGGACTCCAACGATCTGGGAAATATTCGAGATCTTCTCTTCCATGATGAGAATGAAAGGGTCTTCCATGGTGATGTCGGCACCATCTGGATCAGCAACGAACTGCTGCGAGATATAACCTCGATCGAAGTGCAAACCCTCCACCACTTCCAGAGTGGTCTCGGTGCTCTTACCTTCCTCGATCGTACATACTCCGTCGTCTCCAACGGTATCCAGAGCTTCAGCGATGATCTTGCCGATACTGTCATCGTTATTGGCAGATATTGTCGCAATGCTGACGATTGAATCCTTGTCCTTGATCGGTTCGGAAATTTCACCTAACCGAACTCCGATCTTCGCGGAAATGCCAAGCAGTGCCCGCTGCAAGAGAACTGGGTTCTCGCCGGCGATCACCTGCCGCATCCCTTGACGAAATATCGCCTCCGCCAACACTGTGGCCGTGGTAGTTCCATCGCCAGAATCACGGGATGTCTTCGATCCAGCTTCTCTCAGTAGACGAGCTCCGATGTTCTCGACGCGATCTTCCAGCTCGATCTCGTTAGCTACGGTAGCTCCGTCCTTGGTGATGTTCGGTCCACCCCAGGATCGATCGATGACAGCGTTACGGCCTCGCGGACCCAGAGTGGTGCGTACCGCACGTACGACCTTGGCCGCTCCGGCCAGCAGTTTCTCTCGTGCCAAATCTTCGAAGGTCAATTCTTTTGCCATGCTGGCTCCTTGTCGTGCCGGGCACCGATCGGGTCAGGAAGCAGCTCGTCGGCTGCGCTCGAAGGGTCCGCGGACGGGGGTCAATGTTTTCTCTCTCCACGCAAACGGCGGGCCATCTCGCCCCAATGAGGGCCTCACAACTATTTGTGGAATAATGACTTATACATTAAGATGCAGAACTACGCGAAAATCGTCTGCCAGATCGACAGGAGGGGAGGCAGAGGCCTTGCCTCGGACTGCCAGGTTGGCAGCCCCTGAGGGCCCGGGTCACTTGGCGAAGATGCCGCCAGCGCGAGTATCGCTGACCAACTTGACCCGAACATCGCGGATCTCGAGGCGGGTTCCGTCCGAAATCCAGAACACGAATCCGCCCGTGGCAGGTAAACGAGTGGTTTCTGGATCGAGCGCTAATTCGGTTCCTGCATCACCATGGTGGAGCAGCACCGAATCGCCATGGACCTCCAATGTCACTTTCACCCAACGGTTCTTGGGGAAGTCCTCTCCGAGCTCGAGCATCGGTGAGGTTTGTTCGGTGATCCCTCCCCGCCCAGGGCGCGACTGGCTCCTGGGAGAGATTCGTAAAGTTCCCGTCTTCAAGCTCAGGTCGAACACACAAACGTAGTCCTCCCAGTGATTGGAGAAGACCCCGGTATAGATGTCATTGCCACTGCGGTTGTCTCCCACCATCACCCCGAACCCATCTCGTTCGACGACACGCCAGAGCGGAGATTGTCCGCTGTTGATGAGCGGCCGATCACTACTGGTCACCCAGTTGTAAAGATTTGTTCGAGCCAGCAAGGAAGTCCATGGGACCGAATCACGTAGATCTCTCCAGCGAAGTTCTCGCTCAGCTTTTTTGCGCTCAGCCTCGAGTCGACGTGCCTCTGCAAGTTCTAACTCCAGGGCTTCTTCCCGGCCCAGTAGCATCGAGAGTCCCTCGCGCTGGATGGTCCTTACCAGTTCTTCCTTCATCCGCCAGACGTCAGGTGCGTCGTCTTGAACTCGCTCGGGCAATGCTTCAATGATGGCGATGGCGATATCCTCATATCCTTTGCGAGCGTAGAGCCCCGCCTTGTTCGAGAGTTCGTCGAGACGCTTCATGTAACGAAACTGTTCCTTGGCATCTTTTCGTAGGTTGCGGAGTTCGGAGTGGAAGGAACCGACCAGGACAGAACTGGCTCCGTCGAAAATCTTTGGAAGATCGTCCAGCAATCCTGCAGCCGTCTCGAATTCTCCGTCACGGAAAGCCGTTCGAACGTCCGCCTTGATGGTGGTCCAGGACTGTTCGGCACTGAACCGCCACTCATTCATCAGTTGCTCTCTGAGCATTCCAGCTTCCCGGGCTGCTTCGGTGTTTGCGTACTCGAGCAGGATGGCCGCGAGTCGATTGGCCGCCGCGATCCGATCAGTTGGATCTTCACCGTTGCTCTTCTCGACACGATCGAGAGCCGCTCGGGCTTGATTTTCCCGAATTTCCTCGCGATCAACTTTCGGCAGCTGGACCACTTGCGTCGTTTCCACTACCGGTGGCGGATCATCTCCCATGTAGATGAAACCAAGAACCACCAGAACCACCACTGCACTGCCACCGATGATGAACCAGGGCATCCGGCTCTTTGATTCGGTACGCGTATCATCCGAACCATCGACAGCGGTGAGCGCCGCTCTGCTGGCGAGTTTCTTGGCACCGTACTTGCGCGTTGGTGCGACGGGCCGACCTCGTTTGCTCGGCGCCGTCGGTGGCGAACTGGAAGCTGCGGCTGCTGCGGAAGGTGCTGCACCGGCAGCGACTTGCCGGGCGGCCCTCAAAGCCGCTGCTTTCTTGTCTGCCATCTGCTGAGCCGCCTGCTGCACTGCCGCCTGCTGCGCTGCGGTTTTTTGCGCTGCGGCTTGCTGCACTGCCGCCTGCTGCGCTGCGGCCTGCTGCTTTGCGGCTTGCTGCTTTGCGGCTTGCTGCACTGCGGCTTGCTGTGCTGCGGCTTGCTGCTTTGCGGCTTGCTGCACTGCGGCTTGCTGCTTTGCGGCTTGCTGTGCTGCGGCTTGCTGCACTGCGGCTTGCTGCACTGCGGCTTGCTGTGCTGCGGCTTGCTGTGCTGCGGCCTGCTGCTGTGCGACTGAATCAGCCGCAGCAGTCTCCTGGGCTACCGGAGGATCTTCAGAATCGGGTGGTTTCGGTGCTCCAGGGACGCGAGGAGCGGGCACACGTCTCTTGCCGGGTGAACCTGCAGTTGTGGATTTCGTCCTGGGAGGCGGAACTCGCCTCTTTTTCGGAGTGGATGGATCTCCCGATCCTGGAGCCGGATCGTCAGACATCACGATTCCTCGCTCCCGGCCATCTGCTCGCCGATCGCCGGACCCTGGTCGTTTCCATCTTGCTCGACAGGATAGATGACCTCGATCAGCTGCTGTAGTTGCTCCGTTGTCAGATGTCCCAGTTCCACCAGTACCTGACCCAACAGTGGAACCTGTTTTCCCTCGTTGCGAAGACGTTCCTGGATCGTCAGTGCCTCGTAGAGTTGATGGGAATCAACAACCCCCTGGTCGAGGGCTACCTCACCAAACAGCCGACGATAGCGATCAGGTTCCGTCACGAGCCGCGCCTCCGGGATTCAACAAGATCTTCACCGATACAACCTGAATCAGTGAGCCCTTCGCCCCGGGAACCACCGATGGTCCATACCGTGAACAGCTCAGTGATCAGCGCCAGGAAGGATATCAGTCTGCCACACCATCCGCCACCGCCGCATCCTTACCAGTCCACACCCACCAGGGGTTCGGGACCGCTGAAAAGGCTGATGTCCGGAACGTCGTCGACCCTCTCGAGACTGTCTCTGACTTCGATGACCTTGCGCAAGCAAGCGAGTTTTTGCTCGATGGAACAGACCTTCGGTGCTTCGGAGGCCGGAGCTCTGCCCCAGCGAAGTGGAATTCCCAGGTTGGTATGAAAACTCCACAGTCGTTTTCCGGCCGGATCTCGGTTCGCGGCAATTTCATGGATGAATCCGGGGATCCGATCGAAAATCCGTTCGCGCCACAGGACCGCAGTGATCGAGAGAAGTTCACGGAACTCGGATCCGCTCATCGAATGGCCCGGATCGTACCTGTGCAGGGATCCCTGCTCCGGGATGTACTCGGGCATCCGCCACGATTCGTCGAGGAAGTCACCTTCCTGAAAGTCGATCACCCTGCCGGCCCCATCGACGAGCAGCCAACCACCCTCACACCGAACGCCCACCGATGGGCGCACAAACTCGCCCTCGAATCCAATTCCGTCAGCAATCCGCTCGATGCGTTGGACCCGCGCAACCCACGGGTTTTTCAGCAATTCGGCCTGGATCTGATCGCGCCACCGTAGCGACTCCAGTGAGACGCGCGCGGGTATCGAATTCAGCGAGTCCAGTTCCCCTCTGAAGTTGTGCGGGCACCACGAGGGCAAGGTCACGTGATCGATGGACCAGACTCCTCCTGCTCTGGCGAGGCGCTGGTCCACCTCGTCCTTGGCATAGACCAGAACTCCCCCCAGAGATAAAAGGACGATCAGAGGCAGCAGCCAGAGCAGTACTTCATTGGGGCGATTCGTCTGTTTCGCTATCACTGTGTTCTTTCCCCCCGAGTACTCGCCAGGATGACCTCATGCTCGAGTTCCACGCCGTGCTGAGCTCGAACCTTTTCACGCATCCGGTCGATCAAACACCTGATCTCGTCCGAGGTGGCCTTGGCGTCGACGTTTTCGATGAAATTGGCATGTATTGTGGAAATCCTCGCCGCTCCGATTTGCAGGCCCTTCAAACCGCACTCATCGATCATACGACCTGCGCTCATCCCGGTGGGATTCTTGAAGATGCAGCCGCAGGTGCGGAGTTCGAAGGGTTGAGTCTCAATTTTTTTCTCCAGCAGACGGGCTGACTCTTTACGGAGTGTTTCGGGATCGACATCTGGCTGTAAGCGAATCCGAACCCGAGCGACAACCCGGTCACCGATTCCTGAGTCACGGTAACACCAGGGAAGATCTCGACCATCGACCCATTCCATCGTCCCGGAAGGCTCGATCAGCAACACTTCGCTAACGAGATCTGCATCTCCGATGCCTCCACTCGATGCGCCTGCATTACCATATACAGCCCCTCCGACGGTACCTGGAATACCGACAAAAGTCTCGAGCCCCTGCAAACCGAGATCGTTGACGTTGCCGACAAGTTTCGCGAGGTGCTGGCCGACTTCCGCCTCGACGATCCCTTTTTCTCTCTCACGAAAACCGCTCAGAGATTTGGTACCAACCACCAGCCCGTCGAAACCCTCGTCATCGAAAAGTACGTTGGAACCATGCCCGAGCATGAAGACTGGAAGGCCCTCGCCACGAGCCCAGACGAGATGATCTCGCATCTCCTCGACCGACTGCGGCTGGGCGTAATACCGCGCCTTACCGCCGATGCCGTACCAGCAAATCCCTGAGAGTTTTTTACCTTCGTGGCGATTCAAGCAATCACTCCAGACCGGGCAATCTGTTCGCCTATTTCATCATTGTTCCCGGCTCCGAGCGAAACGACGACATCTCCCGGCGAGATCAATTCAGGAAGAACATAAGTGGCCGTATCGAATTCGCACAATCGTGCCGAAGCACCTCTCCTTCGCAACTGATTCACAAGGTGCTGGCGGAGGTCAACCGGAAACTCTTTCTCATCTTCCCGCACCGAGTAGATGGGCAGGACGATCACCTCATCGGCCAGTCCGAAAGATCCGGCAAACTTCTCCAGAAACGTATCGAGACGCCTTGCCTGATGAGGCTGAAAGAGAGCCCAGATCTTGCGATCCGGGTACAGTTCTCTGGCACCCTCCAGGGTGTACTGGATCTCTGTCGGATGATGGGCGTAATCCTCGTACCACTCGACCTGATCGATCACCTGCCTCTTCTCGAAGCGACGCTTCACTCCCGAAAACTTTTCGATTCCGCGACGAATATCCTCCAACTCGATCCCGTGGGCCGCGGCCAACGCGGCTGCCGCCGTCGCGTTGAGAACCTCATGGGTCCCCGGTCTCATCAGTCGAGCAGCGAATCGGAAGATTCCATCCTCGCTCAACTCGATGGTGCGAACACTTGTCGTGGTGTCGATCTGACCTCTCCAGCCGTCGCCCTCGCCTATTCCGAAGTAATTCAGCCGCACATCACCGGCTCCGTCGAGACGATCTGCAAGTTCTGCTGGAATCACCACCAGGGATCCCGGGTGGAACCTGCCAAGGTACTCACGAAAGGTCTCCTCGACGTGGTCCTGATCGATAAATGTCTCCGGATGATCCAGTTCGATGTTGGTGATGATCCCGGAACTCGGTTTCAGATTCAAAAATGCCTTCTGGAACTCGCAGGCCTCGACGATGAAATCCTCGCCATCGCCTCGCCGCCAGTTTCCGCCTATCGATTCGAGTTCTCCCCCGAGAATCACGGTGGGATCCCTGCCCGCCTCCAGGAATATGCTCGTCAGCAAGCCAGTCGTCGTGGTTTTGCCATGAGTTCCGGCGATCGCGATGGTCTTTCTCATCGCTGAAAGTCGCCCGAGGGCCTCGCTATACAACAGTGACGGAATGTTTCGTTCTTTCGCCGCAGTGATTTCGGGATTGGTATCGGGTACTGCAAACGAACGGATCACCAGTTGCGCCTGCTTGGGAAGGTTACTCGCGTGGTGACCTTTGGAAAACGGAATGCCACGCTCACGAAAGAGTGGCTCGCGCGTATCTTCTTGATCACTGCCAGTGACGAAATGTCCCCACGACTGGAGCAGCAGGGCGAGCCCACTGGTTGCGCTTCCGCCGATGCCGACGATGTGGATGTGACGCGGGAAGCCCGTTTGCTCGATCAACGATCTTCCCCTCTCCGGCCTGTATCGCGAGGTGGAATCTTCAGACGCAACCCGATCCGGAGGTGATCCGGATTCGCCAGTAAATCCCGGTTGGCGGCCAAGATCGGGGTCCAGTTTTCGACACCGTAGTGCAGTCGTGCGATGGAAACCAGCGTCTCTCCCTCTTCGACGATGTGAAGGGAAACCTGCTGCTGCATCGGAGACGATTCGGTGAGTCCACCTCTCGGCAGACGAATGATCTGCCCCTCGCGCAATCGTTCGGGGGAAACCTCGGGGTTGAGGGAGATGATCTCCGACATTCGCCGCGCGTCTCCGAGCACGTCCCTGGCGATCTTCCACATACTGTCACCGGGCCTGACCGTCCAGGATGCCAGGACCGATCCTTCACCATTTGCTCGGCCAAACGCAGTGATCGGAACCACCGCCTGATCAGCATCGGGATGTTGAACTTCGGGTTGTGGCACTCGGGATTGTGGATCTGCCGGCGCAGGGGCGACCGGCTGCTGGAACTCGGCAGCCAGTTGCACACCCTGACCAGATTGGGACCGAGTCTCCCTCAGCAGTTGTCTCGCCTTTTCGTCGAGCGAGAACCACGCGATCGAAACGGGCGACGTCTGGATATCGGAGGCATTCCCGAGCGTCGGATCGGATTCCGGAGACAATTCGCTGCTGATGGCTACCAGGCCAGCGATGAAGACCACGATGCAGATGCTCCAGCGCAATCTGTTCATCTTCAAGCCATCACCTCCTCGTTACGGTTGCTGGTGCCGGTCGATTGCCCGGAAATCTTAGCAACTTCGACTCCAAGATGAACGGCGATCATCTCGGCGATCCGATACGCAGCATCCGGATGACCCAACGCTCTCGAACAAGCCGCCATCTCTTCGAGTTTTCTCGTGTCCCGAAGCAGATTCTCGATGTCACCGGCTATCTGGCGTGAATCCTCCGTTGCGACCACTGTGGCCGCTCCCATCTGCTCGAGATAGCGCGCATTTTTCAGCTGATGCTGATCACGGTGATGGGGGTAGGGCCACAGCAGGGCCGGTCGCCCGACAGCGGTGAGTTCGGCGATGGTGGATCCTCCCGCCCGACCCAGCACCAGAGTTGCACTTGCCATCTCTCGAGCAGGATCATCCAGGAACGGGCTCACGCGGGCTTCGACTCCGGCTTTTTTCCATGCCTCCCGCAAGTGGTATGGACACGATGGAGAATCTGCGCAGAGCACGTGCTCGTTCTTGGGCCCACAGACATGATGAACCCGAAATCGAACTGGTTGGTGGAAATGGCCAGCCACCTCCAGCAATAACTTGTTGATGTCGTTGGAACCTTGACTGCCACCGAAGATCAGCAACTCGGGAATTGAACCCCGAGGCAATGGAGCGGGCTCGAATCCGCAGCGAACCGGGCAACCCAGAACAGCACTGCGAGATCGTAGCAACCGAGACGATCTTTCCAGAGGACAACTCAAAAACACTTTCCTCGCTGCACCACTCAGGAGACGATTGGCCAGGCCGATGACCCGATTCTGTTCGAGCAAGAACAACGGTTTGCCCTGGAAACGCGCTGCCATTCCCGGAGCAAAACCGGGCAGCGCACCGAGGGCCACGACGGCATCGATGCGCTCCTTCTTCAACAACCTCCACGCCGCGGGGATCCGGGTGAACGCACCGATTCGTCCCCCCTTCCCACCCCAGGGAGCCGACACCCGTTCGATTCCTGTATCCTCGAGCACTCGTTTTTCCATCGGCTTGCCATGATCGAGAAAAACTGGAATTGCAATTTCGAGTTCCCTCAGAGCCGTCGCGAGGGCAAGTCCTGGGAATATATGTCCTCCGGTGGCACCACCAGTGAGCAGGATTCTCTTCATCTCGATGTCAGTTCCTCTCGGCCGCGACTTCGCGATATCGCCAGCAACACTCCCGTCATTCCCATGAACACGACCAGACCGGTGGAACCATGTGAGAAGAAAGGCAACGGAATTCCTTTGGTCGGAGCCAGTGCCAGATTCACCATCATGTTGAACGCCGCCTGTGCAGTGATGGCAACAGTCAAGACCCGCGCCAGGCATGCGAGGTCCTGATCTTCAACCCTCTTCGACAACCGCCAACCGGCGACCAGGATCAGCACGTAGAGAGCGATCAATCCCACAACTCCTATGAAGCCAGTTTCCTCGGCAAAAACCGCGAAGATGAAGTCGCTATACTCCGAGGGAAGGTAGAGCGTCTTGCTGGTGGCAAGTCCAACCCCTTTGCCGGTAACTCCGCCGCTGCCGACAGCCTGTAGTGAGGTCCAGACCTGCGGAACTTCCTGCGGTGAAAACACCGCCATGAATCGTTCCTGCATCTCGGGCCATCGGTCTTTCACTTTGAGATAGAAGATGGGTAATACCAGTGGAATCGACACGATGAAGAATCTGCGCAGCACCTTTTTCCAGCGCAGCAGCGGAATGATACCGAGAACGAGGATGAACAGCGCAGTACCGAAATCCGGCTGATAAAAAGTAATCAGTACGGGAATCCCGACCAAACCTGACGCCAGACAGATTCCCCTGCCGATGGTCATCTCACGGCCTTCTTTTCTGCCGAAACGCCAGATTCCAGTCAATGCGATGGTCGCAAGGGGTACGGTGAACTTGGCCATTTCCGATGGCTGGAAACGAAATCCCATCTCGAGCCAACGGTTGGCATCATTGACCCGAACTCCCAGCGGCGTGAAGATCGATGCCAACAGCAAGATGGTGACTCCGAACCACAGCGGGATGGCTCCCACCTCGAACCACCGACGCGGAGGAACACAGGCTCCGACCAGCAGGAATACACCTCCGAGTGCATAACCCTTCAACTGACCACGCCACAACCCGGTCGGATCTCCTTCGGTGATCAGTGATCGGTAAGAAGATGCGCTGTAGAGACTGAAACAACCGACAGCCAGCAGGATCACCACGGCGGCGAGGATTCTCATCCCCTCGGGACCAGGATCCAATAAACGTGCATTCTGACGCTGATTCGTGACAGGGATGCCCGGCGAGATCAGGAGACTGCTCCTTCCTCATCGAGTTGTTGCTCGACCAGTTGTGCCAGTAGTTCGAACTGTTCCAGGCGCGATGCCTTGAACAGGATCCGATCCCCCGATCGCAATTCTTCTGACACGACTCGTGCTCCCACTTCTCCATCTTCGATGAAAATCGACTCGCAACCGGCTGCCCTCACTCCCTGGTCGATCCATTCAGCAGCTCTGCCACGGACGAAGACGACATCGACTCCCGATTCGATGCAGTGGCGTCCTGCCTCGACGTGGAAGCGTTGTTCGTCTTTTCCCAGTTCTTCCATCGTTCCGATGACTGCCAGTTTCCTGGCTGCCCTGGATCGACCCAGATCATCGATGGCCGCCGCGAGTGCGCACGGACTCGAGTTGTAACAATCGAGAACCATCTCGATTCCATTGACGGCTCGCACCTCATGTCGCCACCGGGGCAATTGAATCCGACTCGCTCCCTCGATCAACTGTTCGGGGTCATCGACGATCTCGAGTGCCATCGCCACCGCGGACTCGAGACAACGAAGCACCCAATCAGAGGGATGAGACCAGGGCAAAATGAACTCTCGTTTCCGCCACCGATCCAGCACCACAACACCTCGAGATTCATCTCTACGAATTTCGAGATCTCCACCGGGACCGGTCCAGCGGTAGCCAACTATCTGCTGCAAAGTTCCCCGACATTCCACCGGAGCCCACAATCCATCTCCGTTGATATGATCGAACAACGAGAACTTCTCGCGTAGAACTCCGTCGAGCGATTCCAGCCCCTGCAGGTGAGTCTCCGCAACGGAAGTGATCACCCCGTAGCGAGCTCGGACAATCCGCGCGAGATCGGCTATTTCTCCGGGGGTATTGGTTCCCAGCTCGAGGATCAAGATCTCCGTCCCGGGTGGTGCTTCGAGAATGGTGATCGGGACTCCGAGATGGTTGTTGAAGGAACCGCGCGGCGAATGCACCTGCCGCGTCTCACCCAGCAGGGAGCGGAGAATCGCGCAGGTGGTGGTCTTTCCGACACTTCCCGTGACCGCGATCGCCGCCACGGTGGTTTCTTCCTGACGGCGAATCTCACTGGCGAGCGACTGCAGTGCGAGGGCGACATCGTCGACCTCGAGGGCGGCTCCCTTGTGTCTGGCCGAATACCGTGGCTCCGAAACGACCGCCGCGGCACCTTTCTCTAGAGCATCTTGTGCATGATCGATGCCGTGGCAGTTTTCTCCGGCAAGAGCGAAAAAGAGCGCTCCTGCGGTCGCATTGCGACTGTCGATCACCGCTCCATCGATCGGGGTGGTTTGTTCACCGCGGACGATATTCGCCCCCATCCATCGTGCCACTTCGGCCAAAGAGCGTTCCTTCATCGGGTCAACTCTCCCTCTCGCTCATGACTCTGTGCGATGAGTTCGCGCACCACGTCACAATCATTGAACGGAAACTTGTGACCATCGATCTCCTGGGTCGCTTCATGACCCTTGCCCGCGATGATCAGAACGTCATTCTCTTCCAGGGCATCGAGTGCATTCGAGATGGCCTTGCGTCGATCAACTTCCTTGCGCACCAGTTGATGCACCCCGATCCCTTCGCTGATCTGATGGATGATGCGCTCGGGATCTTCGGACCGTGGGTTGTCACTGGTCACGAACAACTCGTCGGCATATCTGGCCACCGCCGTGCCCATCATCGGCCTTTTGCCACGATCGCGATCGCCTCCGCAGCCAAACAGCACCAGCAA
>Ga0310122_10000751_pt1 | contig 20556 bp, 15 predicted proteins | sample CB6_Bottom_1051__FD_203503 | JGI IMG/M metagenome (GOLD analysis project Ga0310122, IMG submission 203503) | Marine microbial communities from Western Arctic Ocean, Canada - CB6_Bottom_1051 | ecosystem: Environmental > Aquatic > Marine > Oceanic | place: Canada: Western Arctic Ocean | collected...
CCGGCAGATTCCGCTCGAGCGGCGCATCGGCAAAATGCTGATCCATCTCATGGGCACCCGCGAGGAACGCCTCGAAGTGCTCCCAGCCGATAGCCAGTGCCAACGTCAATCCGACCGCCGACCAGATGGAGTAACGCCCTCCGACCCAGTCCCACAGCGAAAACCGCCTTTCGGGAGCGATGCCAAAAGCGTCCATCGCTTTATGGTTGGTCGACACCGCGACGAATTGCGCAGCGACCGCCTGCTCCCCACCGCTCGCAAGCAACCACTCGCGGACGACCTGAGCGTTCGTCAGCGTCTCTAGTGTCGTGAAGCTCTTCGAGCAGACGACGAACAGCGTCGTTTCGGGGTCAACTTGCTTAAGCACATGCGAAACCTGGACGCCGTCGATGTTCGAGACGAAGTGTAAGCGAAGATTCAGGTTGCCATAATGAGCCAGTGCATCGGCCGCCATGACGAGCCCCAGATCCGAGCCGCCGATGCCGATGTTGACGATGTCGGTGATCGGCCTCTCCGTATACCCTTTGAGCCGACCTGCCTGCACTTGATCAGCCAGCGCTTTGACCTTACTGCGCTCGCCCTCGACGAGCGGCATCACGTCCTCACCGTCGAGCGTCAGCGGCCGATCGGCCGGCCGGCGCAGTGCCACATGCAACGCTGCGCGGTCTTCGGTGTTGTTGATGTGCTCGCCCGCGAACATTCGATCGATTCCTGCCCGCACGCCGGTCTGCTCGGCGAGTTCGTGAAGCAGCGCGAGCGTGTCTTCATCGAGGCGCTGACGGCCGAAGTCGAGGAACAGGTCAGCCGCTTCGAGCCTAAAGCGATTGGACCGATCTGGGTCCGTGTCGAACAACGAGCGGATGCTGGCCCGGTCGAGTTCGTCAGCTTTTTCCGTCAGCGCGGCCCAGGCTGGAGTCAGCGGACCGTAGGATTCATCGGTCATTCCTACAGTGTGACCTGGTAGTAATCCACGTACCACTCAACGAAGCGTTTGATACCCTCTTCGACCGGAGTTTCCGGTCTGTACCCGACGTCGGTCACGAGGTCCTCGACGTCCGCCCAGGTATCCGGTACGTCGCCGAGTTGTAGCGGCAGCATATTCTTCTCGGCTTCGCGGCCGAGGCATTCCTCGAGCAACTCGATGTAGCGCAGCAGATCGACCGGCCTCTGGTTACCGATGTTGTAGAGTCTGTAAGGAGCCTGGCTCGTACCGGGGTCCGGCGTGTCGCCAGTCCAGTCGGTATTCGGTTGTGCAACATGATCTGACGCCCCGACGATCCCCTCGACGATGTCGCCGACATACGTGAAATCGCGACGATGATTACCGAAGTTGAATACGTCGATCGGTTCGCCGTTCAAAATCTTCTTTGTGAAGACGAATAACGCCATATCGGGCCGCCCGAACGGCCCGTAAACGGTAAAAAACCTCAAGCCGGTAACCGGCAGTCCGTACAGGCTAGCGTAAGCATGGGCCATGAGTTCGGCGGATTTCTTCGTTGCCGCATACAGCGACAGCGGGTGATCAACGTTTTGGTGAACCGAGAACGGCATCTTAGTATTCGCCCCGTAGACAGAACTCGTCGACGCATAGACGAGATGCTCTACGCTGTTATGGCGACAGCCCTCAAGCACCGTCAGCGTGCCAAGCATGTTGCTGTCGACATAGGCAAACGGGTTTTCGATACTGTAACGAACGCCGGCCTGGGCGCCCAGGTGGACGACTCGTTCGAACTTCTCGGCTGCAAACAGTTTCGCTATCGCGTCGCGGTCAGCGAGATCCAAGTGGACGAACCGAAACGATGGTTGCTTCGTCAGAATATCGAGGCGCGCTTGCTTCAGCGTGACGTCATAGTACTCGTTCAGATTGTCCAAACCGACGATTTCGTCGCCGCGTTCCAGCAACGCTCTGGCGGTATGGAAACCGATAAACCCAGCAGCACCGGTAACCAGAGTCTTCAAGTTAACCTCACTATTCGCGTCGCATCATAACCGACCGTCTACCTGTTCCTTCGGCAACAGATGCTGTATGTCGAAGACGACATGATTCTCTCGGCCAAGAGCATGGATGCCGTCCGCGCCCAACGCCCGGAACTCGTCATGGGCGACAGCGAGTACGATCGCATCGTACTGGCGGGCCGCAGGTATCGAAGCCGACCGTTGGATAGCGCTTGCCGAATTCCACAGCGAGCGGCAGGCTCACATGGCCGAGGCGGATGACACCGATCCGGACGTCTTTTAGGTTCCGCATGCGCTCAAATGGCACCTAATCAAAGTTAGATCGACGCTACCCGTTACGGTACGCCCCGAGCACTTAAGTAATCGGCTTTGCGAAAAAGTCGAAAAACGACACGAAGATGATTGTCGAGACGACCAGCGTGCCCAGCATGACCGGCGTGCCCTTACGGAACCAAAGATAGGGTGTGATCCGCAGGCTTGGGTCGTTCTCATCGCGGGCAAGCCGCTCGGAGATCGTCACGATGAAAACGTTGGCCGTGGAACCGATATGCGTGCCGTTACCGCCCAGACCGACGCCCATGGCCAACCCCCACCACAGCGGCGCGACGTTAATCCCTTGCGATTCCATGCCGAGAATGATCGGGATCATGGCTGCCGTAAACGGAATGTTGTCGATCATGGCCGACAGGACGGCGGCGACCCACATCAACACAATCGTTGCCGTGAGTAGATCGCGCTCGACGAACGGCGTGATGAACTGGCCGAGGAATTCGAGGAACTGACTTCCCTCTACGCCACCGATCACCATGAACAGCCCGAGGAAGAAAATCAGCAGCGTGATCTCCACGTGCTCCATGGCGCGGTCCATGATCACGCCCCGGGAGACGAAGATTAGCGCCGTCATGCCTAGCAGCGCCACGAACCAGGGTTCCCAGTGAAAGGCACGGTGCAACATGAACAGAATCACCATGAGACCGAGAATGACCAGCGACGCGCGCCAGACTTTCTCGTTCTCTATTTTCGGTATGACATGGTCGACATCAGCCGGCTTTTCCGCGAGCTCCTTCTTAAACAAGAACTTGAGCATGACCAGGCACACGATCCAGGCGACCAGCACGATCGGCCCCATCGTAAGAACGAACGTATTGAAACCGATGTCGGCCGCCGAACCGATCATGATATTCGGCGGATCGCCGACGAGCGTCGCGATACCGCCGGTGTCCGATAGGAGCGCCGCGGCAAGCAGGAACGGGATCGGCGAGATCTTCTGCGCCCTGGCAATGAGGATAATCAGTGGCCCGAAAATTACGACCGTGGTCACATTATCCAGCAACAGCGATAAGCCCGTCACGGCCGTGCCGAGCAGCGCCAATAGCAGATAATTCTGGCCCTTGCTGAATGCCGCGATCTTATAGGCCATGGCCTGAAAACCGCCAGTCGGAATCATGATCGAGACGATCGTCATCATGCAGGCGAGCAGGAATATCACATTCCAGTCGACGGCCTCGACCGCTGCTTCGGGCGAATAAAAGCCGAAGATCTGCCCGCAGACGATCATCGCCGCCGCACCCAGCGCCGCGCACTTCGACCGTTCCATGCCGTGCAGGGTTTCGGTAAAGATCCCGACAAAGGTCATTACCAGGATGATGCCGGAGACCAGCATCGCCGTATTGAATTCCAGGACTTCCATTACTCGGTTTTCTCTTCTTGTTCCGCGATTAAGGGCAACTGAGACCCGCTGAGACGGCGGAAATCTTAGCCGCTTCGCACAGCCGCTGCAAAGGGCAGTGCGGCACCAGGCAGCTTTTACGGTCGAAATATCTGTGTTTGACGGCCCTCTAGCGCGTCAGGCTGTCGACTTCGTGAGGCCGGCTACCCTTCTTCGGGCGTGTGTGGCGGATCGTTCAGGGCTTCCCAGACTGTCGGCTCAGCGGTCTGCGCGCTGATTCGAGCCAGGGCGGCTCGATGTGCGTCTTCCTCCGCCGCAGAAGCCGGTAGTACGATTAGATCCAGCCCATCGCGCTGGATTGGGACGACGACGAGTTCGTGGCCCGATACCTCCTCGGCCTGCCCGTCCAGAGAGAGGTCAGCCTGACCGCCGGTCATGGCCAGATACACGTCTGCGAGAATCTGCGCGTCCAGCAGTGCCCCGTGCAACTCGCGCTTGGAGATATCGACCTCGTAGCGTTTGGCGAGCGCGTCCAGGTTGTTACGCTGACCGGGGTGCAATCGCCTCGCCACCGCGAGCGTGTCGAGAATCTCGCAACGCGCGCGGATGTCTGCCGGCAGGTTGTCGATCCGCGCGAACTCGTGATTGATAAACGAGACGTCGAAGTCGGCGTTATGAATGACCAGCCGCGCGCCGTCGATAAACTCGAGAAAATCGTCCGCGATCTCCGCAAACAGAGGTTGCGAGACGAGAAAATCGTCAGCGATTCCGTGGACCTCCAGCGCACCCTGATCGACGGCGCGCTCGGGGTTGATGTAACGGTGGAAGGAGTTCTGCGTGACGCGACGATTGACTAGCTCAATACAGCCGATCTCGATGATGCGATGTCCCGCCTCAGGCTCGAGCCCCGTGGTCTCGGTGTCTAGAACAATCTGTCGCATCGTCGTCGCTCTCCTATAACTCATCCAGGCCGCGGTTGGCCAGCGCGTCGGCGCGCTCGTTCTCGACGTGGCCCGAGTGACTCTTGACCCAGTGCCATCCGATCTCGTGCCCTTCGACCAGTTCAGCGAGCCGCATCCACAAATCCTGGTTCTTGACGGGTTTCTTATTGGCCGCCCGCCAACCGCGCGCGCGCCAGCCGTCCAGCCACTTCGTAATCCCATCCTTCACATAGGTCGAGTCCGTATAGATTTCAATTCGGCAGCGCTCTGTCAGGGCTTCCAGCGCGCGGATCGCGGCCGTGAGTTCCATGCGGTTGTTGGTCGTCGCTGGCTCTCCACCGTAGAGTTCTCGTTCCCGTTGCTCGTGCCGGAGAATCACGCCCCAGCCGCCGGGGCCGGGGTTGCCGCGGCAGGCCCCATCGGTAAATACCTCAACCTGTTTCATTGCGGTTGGCGACGTTGCGGGGCGCGTGCGGTCGGCTCGACCAGGCCTCCCACGACCTTCAGATGGCGTTGGGCCCAGGGCCTCCGGATCGGCGTCAGCGGATGCACACGCTTCTGCGCGCTCAGCAGATAACCCCCACCGAGCCCCGGCAACCAGCGACTCGCCCAGCGCTCCGTCGGCAGCGTCCCGAATCTTCTGATCTGCTCCAACGGCAACGCATGACAGTAGCGCTCGCGCGTACCGATCTCGAAGCTCAGGAGTTCAAGCCAATCGCGAAGACGACCCTCGCGGATCAGTCGTTGGTGGCCCGGCGGGTAGCCCCGCCGCGACAACAAGTGACGCAGGCCCCATGGACCGCTGGGTTGGAAACTCAATACCACCAGATACCCGTCGGCGCGAAGAACACGGTCTACCTCACGCAACAACACATGTGGAGACGGGATCAGCTCGAGCGTGTGGGGCAGGAACACGATATCGACCGAATCACTAGCGACAGCCAAGCGGTCGGTCCGGCTGCGCACGCTAGCTGTGAGTCCGTCTCGCCACTCCAGTGACGTGGCACGTTGGGTACGAGCATACGGGAGGAAGGAGTCGGTACTGCCCCAGATACCGATCTGCAGACATTGCTCGCCGAACATTCGTTCCAGCGTTCGCCTGACGAGACGTTGCTCGGTCGCAAGACAACGCCGCCCCAGCGGCGTTGAGAGCCAGTGTGTCGGTATCTCTTGTGTCATTACCACTGCGACTAACTCTGGGGCATGCCCCCGCCCTGAGTCAATCGCAGGGGTTGCGACGCGGTGGCGACATCGTCCATGTCTAAACCACCGGGGCTTGCACCGGCCACGGCAATCGGTAGCATACTGGGAATGCAGCAAGCACATAAGGCGGGTTTTATGCGCAAACCTCTCCGCCCTCGATTGCGCGACAGACCCACCGCCCGTGCGACCCAATACGTACAGCGCCTGGCGTGGCTGCCTGCGGTTGCCGTCCTATCGAGCCTCGCCGGCTGCCAGCTTTTCGTTGCGCAGGTACCGGAGCGGGTTACCAACGAGGCGCCGTCCTCCTCCGCCGCCGCGGCGCCGCCGGAAACAAAGCACAAGCCGCCTCCACCGCCCGCTGCACAGAGTCTTCGGATCGAAGCGAAGCTGGATCGCGCGCCGCTACTCGAGCCGGCTAACGACGATCTACTGGTCCGGCTGCGTGAAGCACTCGCATTTCCTGTTGTAGAGGACCCCGCGATTCAACTGGAGCTCGCCTGGTACCGCTCACATCCGGATTATCTGGACCGGGTTTTTAACCGCGCCGACCGCTACCTTTACTATATCGTCGACGAGCTCGAGCGGCGCGGCATGCCGGTGGATCTCGCACTACTGCCGGTCGTCGAGAGCGCGTTCGACCCGTTCGCGTATTCTCATGGCCGAGCCGCCGGTCTGTGGCAGATTATCCCGGGCACGGGCAGGCAGCTGGGCGTGACCCAGAACTGGTGGTATGACGGGCGCCGCGATGTAGTCGACTCCACGCGAGCGGCGCTGGACTACCTGGAACACCTCCACGGACTATTCGGTGGCGACTGGTTGTTAGCGGTCGCGGGCTACAACTCCGGCGAAGGCAATGTCGTGCGCGCGATCGCTCGTGCCGAGGCTGCCGGAGAACCGATTGACTTCTGGCACCTGCGGCCCTATCTGCCGGTCGAAACCCGAGCGTACGTGCCACGTCTGCTCGCCATTCAGGCGCTGATGGCAGACCCTGCCGCCCACGCCATCACGCTGCCCAAACTGCCGAACGCGCCGCACTTCGAACTTGTCGCGACGGACGGGCAGATCGACATGGCGCTGGCCGCTGAACTTGCGGGCATCACGACCGATCAGTTGTACGGACTGAATCCGGGTGTCAATCGCTGGGCGACCGACCCCGACGGACCGCATCGGCTACTCGTTCCGATCGATCACGCCGCACGACTAACGGAAGCACTTGCGAGGCTCGGTGATCGAGAACGCGTCGAGTGGTCGCGGCATGAGGTGCGCGCCGGGGAGACACTGGGCCAGCTGGCGCAACGCTACCGAACGACGGCCGCCGTCCTCAGCGAAGTTAACGGCCTCACGGGCAACCTCATTCGAATCGGCCAGCCGCTGATGATTCCGCATGCGGTGAATGACCTTAGCGCCTATACGCAGAGTGTAGAGGCCAGGCTTGAGCGCCGGCAGAATCAAACCCGCGGCGGGCAACGAGAAACGCACGAGGTACGGCCCGGCGAGTCTCTGTGGTTGATATCTCAGGCCTATGGCGTCGGTGTCAGGGAACTGGCCGTCTGGAACGGCATGGCACTTGGAGATGTCCTGAGCGTCGGCAGGCAACTCGTGGTCTGGAGCGACCGCGTGACTGTCGTACCTGCACCTAACGAACGTATCCGGCGCATCAATTACATCGTGCGCAAAGGCGACTCGCTGTCGCGAATCTCCACCCGATTCAGAGTCAGCGTCACGGAACTCGTGAAGTGGAACGAAATCTCGACGAACCAATATCTTCAACCCGGTCAGCGACTGCTCTTGTATGTCGATGTGACCGAACAAACCAGCTAGCAGGCTGTTGAAAAAACTCAGCAACTACGGATCAGGGGACTGAAAGATGGGATTTCTTGCCGGTAAACGAGCCGTCGTCGTCGGATTGGCGAGTAATCGCTCTATCGGCTGGGGTATTGCCCGGGCGCTCAAAGCCCAGGGAGCCGAACTCGCGTTCAACTATCAGGGCGATAAACTTCAGGGTCGGGTTGAGAAAATGGCCGCGGAACTCGACAGCGAGATCGTTCTACCGCTGGATGTGGCTGAAGACAGCCAGATCGCTTCATTCATCGACGGCGTCGCCGCTCATTGGGACGGTTTTGACATTCTGGTCCACTCCGTCGCCTACGCGCCGGCCGAGCAACTCCAGGGGCGCTACATCGACTCGGTGAACCGAGAAGGCTTTCGTGTCGCCCACGACATTTCGAGCTATAGTTTCGCTGCCCTGGCCAAGGCGGCTCACCCCCTTATGGTCGGACGCCAGGGTGCGTTATTGACGTTAAGCTATCTTGGCGCCATCAGAGCGCTGCCAAGCTACAACGTTATGGGATTGGCGAAAGCGAGTTTGGAAGCCAACATGCGCTTCCTCGCTTATGATCTTGGCCCGGAGGGTATCCGCGTTAACGCGATCTCGGCCGGCCCGATAAAGACTCTGGCGTCGGCGGGTATCAAAGGCATGCGGCAGATGCTATCGACAGTTGCGGAGACATCGCCGCTAAAGCGCAATGTGACGATCGACGACGTCGGTAATTCAGCGGCATTCTTGTGTTCGGATCTTGCCGCCGGCATCACCGGTCACGTGCTTTACGTCGACGCCGGCTACAGCATCGTCGGCATGCAGTTCGACTAGCAGCCTGCTAATACACGGACAGAGACTCGCCGGGCGGCCGCGAATCTAATAGATGGGATTCAGAACGATATCCGGGATCCTAACCGTCGCATCGTTGCGGACTTCCGCGGCGTATCCGGTCAGTTCGAACATTCCCGCCTGTTCAGCCAACTGCGAGTTCCGCAAATTTCGCTCTTCGCGGGGAATAACGTCAACCTGACCCGCCTCGACGGCGGACAACAAGAAGACCGCTGAGTCGCCGCTCGCGAGAGGCACTAAATCCCTGACGACCGCGTCGGCCGCAGGCTTTTCGGACCGAAACACGGCTGCGAGAACCTGCGTCGGCACCTGCCCGTCGGTGCGTTCTATCCATGCGGTCGCCGTCCAAGCACCGCCGAGATTCTGCACCACGGCCTCTAAATCAAGATCCTCTTCCTCCGGCTGAAGTGCCTCAAGTGCGGCTAGAAAGTCGGCTGAAGCCGTCTCAGCGAGCTCCTGCGCCGCGGCGCGGAGTAATTCCTGCTCTACTCTCTCCCGCACGGCGTCGAGGGACTGCTCAGCCGGCGGATGGTGGCCGGTCACACGCAACACCAGCACGTGGTCGTCTGCAAGCTCGATCGGCCCGCTGTTCTCGCGTTGCTCGAGTGCCAGCGGATCGAACGCGGCCTGAACGACTGGAGCGCTAATCGAAAACGGGCTCGTGGATCCGTCGTGGGTGAAACCGGACAGCGTCTGCAAAGGCAGCTCCATCTGCGTCGCTACCGATACGAGTTCATCGAATGCATCGAATGAGCGGTCGGCCAACTCGCTAACTCGATCGTAAAATAACTCTTCGGCACGCCGAACTTGGAAATCGAGCGCGAGTTCGTCTCTGACCAACTCGAAAGTTCTGACTTCCCCGGCCCTGATTTCCTCCAGGCGAATAATGTGATAGCCGAAATCGGTCTCGACCGGTCCCTGGACATCGCCGACTTCCATCGAGAACAAGGTGTCTTCGAAGGGTCCGACCAGCAGCCCTTTGCTGATCCAGCCGAGATCCCCTCCCTGGGCGCTCGTTCCAGCGTCTTCGGACAACTCGGCCGCCAATGCCTCGAAATCCTCACCGGCATCGAGTCGAGCGATGATCGCCGCAGCGTCGGTCTCCGCATCCTCGGTATCCAGATCGAGCAGAATGTGTCTCGCCTGCCGCTCTTCGTCGGTCTGGAATCGGTATCTCTCGTCCTCGTAATAGGTCGCGAGTTCCTCTTCGGTGACCTCGACATCCGCGGCCAGATCGGCTCCCTGAACTTCGATGTACTCGATATCGACACTTTCGTCACTGTAGTAGGCGGCCTTGTTCACTTCGTAATGCGCTGCGATCGCCGCCTCGTCTACGGTCGCCTGATCCAGGAAATCCTCAACGGTAAACATCGCGTAGGCAGCTTCCCGACGCTGGTTGTACAGCTCTACGTAGCGGGTATATTCCTCGACCGTATAGAAACCCGACGTCATGATGGCGGCCGTCAGCTCGAGCAGCGAGAGCTGTTCGCGTTGCAGCGCCAGAAATCCGGCCTCGGTCATTCCGACGTTCAACATGGTCGCGCGGAAAACGTCGAGGGAGAACTCTCCGCCGACCTGAAACTCCGGTCGCCCACGGATTGCAGCTGTGAGACGGTCATCGGATACGTGGTAACCGGCCGACTCCACTTGCTGAAGCAGCGCTTCGTTTCGAATCAGCCGCTCCAGGACGGCCAGTCTCAGCTCACGCTGCAATTCGTCCGTGATTTCGATCCGATACAATTCTTGATACTGATTCTGCTGAGTCCGCAGATCGCGCTCGAATTCGAGAATCGGTATGTCGTTGCCGTTCACCTTCGCCGCGAACGTCGTCCCGGTCAGACTGAAGTCGACCCCCCAGAAAATGAAGGCGACAGCGAGCAGCCCGAGGATAACGACGGCGACCGATCGACCAATTCCATCGTGTATTGCTTGCAACATGACGTGCCTTCTTCCCTAATTTTCGACCGCCCAGGACCAAGAAAAAAGGACAGATCTATCTTCGCGAGAAAATAGATCTGCCCCCGTCGATATGGCGGAGTGGACGGGACTCGAACCCGCGACCCCCGGCGTGACAGGCCGGTATTCTAACCAGCTGAACTACCACTCCGACTATATTTCTTGGTGGGTGCTGAGGGGATCGAACCCCCGACCTTCGCCGTGTAAAGGCGACGCTCTCCCAGCTGAGCTAAGCACCCCCTGGGACAGAGCCGGCTAGTTTACGGCTTCCTTTAAAGCCTTGCCAGCTTTGAACCCAGGCACATTACTGGCTTTGATCTGAATCGTCTCACCAGTTCTGGGATTGCGTCCGGCTCGCTCCGCGCGATGTTTGACTCTGAATGTTCCGAATCCAACGATAGAGACCTGCTGCCCTCCGCTCAACGAGGATGAGATGCTGCTAAGTACGGCGTCGACCGCACGGCCGGCATCGGCTTTGGAAAGATTAGCTGCACTTGCTACTGAATCGACGAGTTCCGCTTTGTTCATTGCGTTCCCTCTTTGCGAGTTAAATGATTATCCCCAGACGCACACTGACGCCTACCCAAGAAAGACCTGTCCGGAGGCCAATAGAACCCGCGACGTCTTTGCGTGCAAACATTGCGGTGCCTCTAGAACGGGGAACTTATACCAAGGCGTATTTTACGCTGTCAAATAAGAGTTGCGGCGCTAGTGCGGCAGCACGACTTCGCCTTTCTCCGTGTCTGCCGGCTCGGCATCGCGTTCTTCGCCCGCAGCTTCTTTATCGTGCGCCGGTTCAGGCATGTGTTGTAGCGCCAACTCGAGGACCTGGTCGATCCATTTAACTGGAAGAATTGTCAGTTTGTCCTTGATGTTCTTCGGAATTTCAACCAGATCCTTCTCGTTATCGGCTGGGATCAGTACGGTCTCGATGCCCCCCCTGTGCGCCGCCAGCAGCTTCTCCTTCAGCCCGCCGATGGGCAGCACTTCGCCTCTCAATGTGATCTCACCAGTCATCGCGACGTTCGATCGCACGGGGATCTTGGTCAACGCCGACACCAAGGATGCGCACATTCCGATGCCGGCCGACGGCCCATCTTTAGGTGTCGCGCCCTCTGGAACGTGGATATGCACATCGGAGTTCTGATGGAAATTCTCGTCGATTCCAAGCACAGCGGCTCGACTGCGTACGACCGTCATCGCCGCTTGAATGGACTCCTTCATCACATCGCCGAGCTGTCCGGTATGAATTAACTTGCCTTTGCCGGGAACGACCGCACCTTCGATCGTCAACAACTCGCCGCCCACCTCGGTCCAGGCGAGACCGGTGACCTGGCCGATCTGGTCGTTATCTTCAGCACGACCGTATCGGTGACGCTGGACACCGAGAAAGCCGTTGAGATTACGATGCGTTACCCGCACGGTACTTTTGCGCGGCCTGAGCAACAATTTCTTGACGACCTTGCGGCAGACGTTGGCGATCTCGCGCTCGAGATTTCGGACGCCTGCCTCGCGCGTGTAATAACGGATGATGTCCAGTATGGCCGAGTCGGAAATCCGGAGCTCCTTCTCCTCGACACCGTTCCGCGTTATCTGTTTCGGCAGCAGGTACCGCTTGGCGATATTGAGCTTCTCATCCTCGGTATAACCGGGCAGGCGAATGACTTCCATTCGATCCAGCAGCGGCGCAGGAATATTCAAGCTATTCGCAGTACAAACGAACATGACCTCCGACAGGTCAAAATCCACCTCGAGATAGTGATCGTTGAACGTTGAGTTCTGCTCGGGGTCGAGTACCTCTAACAGAGCAGACGACGGGTCGCCCCTGAAATCCATCGACATCTTGTCGACTTCATCTAGCAAAAAAAGAGGGTTACGGACTTTGACCTTGCTCATGTTCTGGACAACCTTGCCCGGCATCGAGCCAATATAGGTACGCCGATGGCCGCGGATCTCTGCTTCGTCCCGAACGCCGCCCAGCGACATGCGGATAAACTTGCGATTCGTCGCGCGCGCAATACTCTGCCCAAGCGATGTCTTGCCGACACCGGGCGGACCCACGAGGCAAAGGATCGGGCCCTTGAGTTCCTTGACGCGCTGTTGCACGGCCAGGTACTCCAGAATGCGCTCCTTCACTTTCTCCAACCCGTAGTGGTCTTCCTCGAGAACCCGCTCGGCTTCCTCCAGATTCTGCAAGACCTTCGTGCGTTTTTTCCACGGCACCTTAACGAGCCAATCGACGTAGTTGCGCACCACGGTCGCTTCGGCCGACATCGGCGACATGAGCTTCAATTTTTTCAGCTCCGAGTTCGCCTTTTCCTTGCCTTCCTTAGTCATCCCGACCGTTTTGATCTTCTTCTCTAAGTCAGCGAGTTCGTTCGGCGCATCCTCGAGATCACCCAACTCCTTCTGAATGGCCTTCATCTGCTCATTCAGATAGTACTCATGTTGACTTTTCTCCATTTGCTGTTTGACGCGGCCACGAATTCTCCTTTCGATTCGCAGTACGTCGATCTCACCGTCGACCAGGCCGAGTACGTACTCCAGGCGCGACTTGACGTCACTGATCTCGAGGACTTTTTGCTTGTCCGAAAGCTTTAGCGCCATGTGGGCGGCGATGGTATCCGCCAACCTCCCGGGTTCCTCGATACCGGAAAGCGAAGTCAGGATCTCCGGCGGTATCTTCTTGTTCAGCTTGACGTACTGCTCGAACCGGGACACGACGGATCGCGTCAGTACCTCCATCTCGCGCTCGTCGAAATCCTCCGCCTCGGGTAGTTCCTCGAGCTCGGCGGAGAAGCACTCGCCGATCTCGAGATTCCGGATCCGCGCCCGCCGGCTGCCTTCGACCAATACCTTGACGGTACCGTCGGGCAGCTTCAGCAGCTGGAGGATCGTTGCGACCGTACCGATCTCGTAGATGTCCGCCTCGGCAGGATCGTCGATGTCGGCCTTGGTCTGCGGAACGAGAAAGATCTCCTTGCCCGCCGACATGGCCTGATCGAGCGCGACAACCGATTTTTCCCGCCCCACAAAAAGCGGTATCACCATGTGCGGGTAAACCACCACATCGCGCAGCGGCAGTATGGGCAGGCGCTTAGGCTCTCCCAGATCGGGATCGTCTGTATCCACTCTGTAAACTCCTCACCGACGGCTCGCTCGATGCCAGCCTAACCTCTCAATGAGGGCGCCGGCTCCAAAATTCAAGCGCGGGAAAACGCTCCCTGCGCGGGCTCTCAGCGGCGTTCGTCTCCCACGGCCGCTGGCTTCTCGGTCTCATAAACAATGTAGGGCTCGGTCTCGCCCGTCACGACGGCCTCGTCCACGACCACCTTCGTCGCGTTCGTCATGGAAGGAAGGTCATACATCGTGTCGAGTAGGACGTTCTCGAGAATCGTCCGTAGTCCGCGGGCGCCCGTTTTGCGCGCCATGGCCCGAGTGGCGACTGCGCGCAAGGCATCGTCGCGCAGTTCGAGTTCGACGCCTTCCATATCGAAGAGTTTCTGGTACTGCTTAGTCAGCGCGTTCTTCGGTTCGACGAGAATCTCAACCAGCGCGTCCTCATCGAGCTCCTCGAGAGTGGCGACGACCGGCAAGCGGCCGACAAATTCGGGAATGAGGCCATACTTGATCAGATCTTCCGGTTCCACTTCCTTCAACAGCTCACCCAGATTCTCATTGCTGTCGGGGCTCTTCACGTCGGCAACGAAGCCGATGCCACTGTTCGAAGAACGGCTCATGATGATCTTATCGAGACCCGAGAACGCGCCGCCACAGATGAACAGGATATTGGCCGTATCGACCTGGAGGAATTCCTGTTGCGGATGCTTACGCCCCCCTTGGGGCGGCACGGACGCGATCGTACCCTCGATCAGCTTGAGCAGCGCTTGCTGCACGCCCTCGCCTGAGACATCCCGGGTAATCGACGGGTTATCGGATTTGCGGGAAATTTTATCGATTTCATCGATATAGACGATGCCGGTCTGCGCTTTATCAACGTCGTAATCGCACTTCTGCAGAAGCTTCTGAATGATGTTCTCGACATCCTCGCCGACATAACCGGCCTCGGTCAGTGTCGTCGCGTCGGCAATCGTGAACGGCACATTCAGGAGCCGTGCGAGTGTCTCCGCCAGTAGAGTCTTGCCGCAGCCGGTCGGGCCTATCAGTAATATATTGCTCTTCGCGAGCTCGATCTCGTCCTTGCCGCGCTCACCGAGACGCGTCTCCAACCGCTTGTAGTGGTTGTAAACGGCAACGGCGAGCACTTTTTTCGCGCCCTGCTGGCCAATAACGTACTCGTCCAGGACCCCCTTGATGTCTTGGGGTTTTGGCAGTTTGTCGCCGCCACGCTCAGCACGATCATCGAGCTCTTCACGAATAATGTCGTTACACAGCTCGACGCATTCGTCACAGACGAACACCGACGGGCCCGCAATCAGCTTACGAACCTCGTGCTGGCTCTTGCCACAGAACGAACAGTACAGTAGCTTGCCGTCGTCCGATTTGCCGCGGGAATCCTCGCTCATCTATCGTCCTTCGTCCCTAAAAAAGAGAATACTATCAACCTTATAGCATTTGTTTCAGGGCTCTGCCAAGGCCCGCTTCGCAGTTCCTGGGATCTTGCCTCGAATCAGGGCAAAATTCCGTAACTCGTTGAATTATCAGCTACTGCCTGATTCTTCAAGGCGTTTTACGAGCACGGTATCGATTAGACCGTATTGAGCCGCGGTTTCTCCATCCATGAAATTGTCGCGATCGCTGTCCCGTTCGATCGTCTCCAGGGGCTGCCCCGTGTGCTTGGCCAGAATCTCGTTCAGACGCTCTCTGAGTTTCAGGACTTCTTTAGCCTGAATATCGATATCCGAGGCTTGGCCCTGGAACCCGCCACTCGGCTGATGAATCATGATTCGTGAATGCGGTAGACAATAGCGTTTACCCTTGGCGCCGCCCGCGAGTAGCAAGGATCCCATGCTGGCGGCCTGCCCGACGCAGATCGTGCTCACGTCAGGCTTGATGAACTGCATCGTGTCGTAGATCGCTAACCCCGCCGTGACCGTACCACCCGGTGAGTTGATATATAGATGAACGTCCTTATCCGGATTCTCGGACTCGAGATACAGGAGCTGCGCGACGACCAGATTGGCGACGTAATCTTCGATACCGCCGACAATGAACACGACCCGGTCCTTCAGAAGCCTTGAATATATGTCGTAGGCCCGCTCACCACGCGCCGTCTGCTCCACCACCATGGGGACCAGATTCAGTCCTGTGACACTCACCGTCTCGCTCCTTATCTCTCGTCGGTCTTGATTATGGTCCGGGGCAGATTAAACCGCCATGAACTCATCGAAATCTATCGACTTCTCCGCAGTCTTAGCGTTTTCCAGCAGAAAAGCCACTACTTGTTCCTCTAAAACACCCGCTTCCAGTTGGGCCATTAGGTCGCGATCGCCTCGGTAAATGCGCGCTGCCTCGGCGGGCTGTTCGTGCTGCGCAACCAATTCCTCAAGCCGACTGTCCAGCCGCGAACGGTCCAGCTTCAGGTCGTTGGAGCGGACCAACTCCTGAACGAGCAGGCCGAGCGCCGCTCGGCGCCGCGCCGGTTCGGCGAAATTTTCTCGTGGCGGCGCCTGCTCCAGATCCTCAATGTTCAACTGCTGCATCGCACCCGACTGCAAGGCCGTAATTTCCTTCTCGATCAACGCCTTAGGAACATCGATCTGATTTGCCGCGAGCAAGCTGTCGAGCGCTCGACGCTTGGTTTCTGCCCGCAGCCGTTGCTCGAGTTCGCGCTCCATATTCTCGCGCAGTTGCTGGCGTAGAGCCTCGACGCCGCCTTCGTTAATTCCGAAAGCCTGCAGGAATTCCTCATCGATATCGGGCAGTGCTTTTTCCTCCACGCGCTGAACCGTGATGTCGAATACGGCTTTCTTGCCTGCCAGCGTGTCTGCGGGATAGTCCTTCGGAAACTTCACTTTCGCCGACTTCGATTCTTCGGCAACCATGCCCTTGAGCGCCTTGTCAAAGCCCTCGATCACCTGGCCCTCGCCGACCACGATTGGTACGTCCTTACCTTCACCACCTTCGAATGCCTCTTTACCAATCTTGCCGATGAAGTCTACGATGACGCGATCACCCAGCGCCGCTTTGCGCTCCACGGTTTGCCAATCAGCCCGCTGGTTTCTTAGCCTCTCGAGCATATCGTCGGTATCGGCCTCGGCGATCTCGACTCGAGGTTTCTCGATCGTTAGAGAGCTCATCGATGTCAGCTCAATCTTGGGGTAGACCTCGAATGTCGCCGTGAATGAGAATTGCTCGTCATCGGCTCCGCTCTTCGGCTCGATACGCGGGCTCCCAGCAGGGCGCAGCTGCTCCTGGACGAGCGCGCGAGAGTAGCTCGAGCGGATAACGTCGGTAACGACTTCATGCCGGACCTGGTCACCGTAGCGCTGCTGCACGATTTTCACTGGAATCTTACCGGGTCGAAATCCCTTGATCTTGGCGGTCCGTCCGACCCGCGTCAGCCGCAGGCTGACTTCCCGTTCGATCTCGACGCTCGGGACGCGCACGGTCATGCGGCGCTCCAGCCCACCCGGCACCTCGACCGAGACGTCCACGGCGTTCGTTGTGGTTTCGTTCACTGCTTCACCTGACTCCGACGGCGGCTCAAATGAGTGCCCAGTCGGTAAAAAAAACTTGTGTAAGTCATTGAGACGGCTGGTGCGAAAGGGGAGACTCGAACTCCCACGGGTTGCCCCACTGGATCCTAAATCCAGCGCGTCTACCAATTCCGCCACTTTCGCGCACGACCGCTCGTGGCTGCCATTATAGATTTAAAAGGTGCGGTCTACTTAGCGAACCAGGAGGCCGAGCTGCCAGGCCATGAAGGCGACCTGATCAGCCGTCTCCGACACACGATCGGCAAGCGGCTTACCCTGACCGTGACCCGCGGAACGGTCGACCCACAATAGCACCGGCTCCTCATTCTGATCACTGGCCGTCGCGGCCTGTAGGGCGGCTGCCATCTTTCGTGCATGCAGCGCGTGTACGCGAGTGTCATTCTCGCCCGCCGTCAATAACGTCGCCGGATAAGCCTGGCCGGCGGCGATGTTCTGGTAAGGAGAATAGGCACGGATGAAATCGTACTGTTCAGGGTCCTCCGCTGTTCCATACTCCGGCACCCAGTAACGCGCCATCAGAAAATTCTGATAACGCAACATATCCAGCAGCGGCACGCCGACGATGGCGGCAGAGAATAGCTCGGGGCGCTGTGTGATCGCCACACCCGTGAGCAGCCCACCGTTCGATCGACCGGCAATACCCAAGCGCTCCACGCGGGTATACCCGCTCGCGATCAGCCACTCCGCCGCCGCGTAGAAGTCGTCGAAGACATTCTGCTTGTTTGCGAGCATGCCGGCTCGATGCCAGTCCGCGCCGAACTCACCCCCACCGCGAAGATTGGCGACCGCATACACGCCGCCTCTGCTGAGCCAGGGCAGCCACTCGGCGGAAAAATTCGGCGTCAGCGAAATATCGAAGCCACCGTAACCGTAAAGCAGAGTCGGATTGTCTCCGTCGAGTTCAAGATCGCGACGATGAACCAGGAACATCGGAATGCGGGTGCCGTCGGCGGAGGGATAGAAAATCTGAGTGACGGTGAGATCGCGCGTACTCACGGGAAGATCGGGTCGCCGCCACAGCGCGGTTGAACCGAGGGCCAGATCGACCCGATAGATCCCCTCGGGTTCGCTAAAGGTCTCAAATCTCAGCCAGGCCGTGTCGAGATCCGGATGCGTCTCGATTGCGGCGGTGCCGATACCGGGTAGCTGTATATCGGTCAGCCGCTTGCCGTCGCGGTCGAACACGCTGATACGACTGTACGCGCTGGCCAGATAGTCCACGACGATACGGCCTGCGGCCGGTGAGATGCCGTCGATGACCGCGTCTTCATCGGCCGCAATCAGTTCGCGATAGGCCGCTGGGTCGGCGCTCGCAAGATCAAAGGTAATGACCCGCTTGTTGGATGCCCCGAGCGTCGTCAGCGCGTAGAAAGTAGCGCCTTCGATAAAGCCGGACGTCAGTGCATCCTCGCCGATCAGAAGATCACGACGTACCAATTCGCCCGTCTGACGCCATTGCTCCAGATCGTAAGTCCAGACATCGTTCGAATCCGTACCGGTAAAGTAGATCACGACGAGCCAACGGCCATCGGGGGAAACAATCGGATATGGCCCCCACGTCGTTGCCAGCTCGCCTTCGGTGTACTGCTCGAAAAGCACGGGATCGTCAGCGGCATCGCGACCGAGGCGATGCAACGTGATCTGGCCGGAATACGGGTTGTCGACTTCGGACAGTCGCCGAACGATGAAGTGCTCGTTGTCATCCAGCCAGTCGACCGCATCGACGCGTCCGCTGATCTGGTCCTCGAGCCACTCGCCACTGTCGGTCTGCAGAACAAAGGCCGTGGTCTGCTCGTCTCCGGCATGGTAAGTCCCGAACGCCACATGACGTCCATCGGGACTCGGTCGATACCAGTCGAGGGCCAGCAGTCCCGACTCGTCGAGCGTGTTCACGTCCAGCAGCATTTTCGGTGAACCGCCGTCCGGCGGCACGGCGTAGAGAACGGGCTGCGGCTGGTCCCCCCGGCGCAGCGTATAGAACAGCCAGTCAGCCGCTTCCCGAGGTATTCCGTAGGCATCGAGCGACAGAAGCTGCGTTAGCTCTGCCTCCAGAGCCGCGCGTCCGTCGAGCCCCTCCAGCACTGCGCGCGTGTAGCCGTTCTGCGCATCGGTCCACACGCTGACCCGTTCGTCGAGTTCCGCGTCCTCGCCCTCAAGCTCAGGCGCATCGCTACCTTCGAGCCAGAGGTAGGGGTCCTCGATCGTCTCGCCATGGAGCGTGTAGCTGGAGGCTTGTCGTTCGGTCGGTGGTGGCGCGGCGGATACAGGGAAAGCTGAGGCCATAAGCAGCAATGACACTAGTCGTCCAGAGAGCGGTCGATAATGAGTTCGCATAGAGTCAGGAACGAGTTGGTGGGCCGTGCAGGAATCGAACCTACAACCAACAGATTAAGAGTTAAGTGGTATCTTATAAATCAACATAAATAGTGTTACAATTCGTCTATAAAACAATCAGTTACAGTACCTATTCCTTTTGCGACGCTCCGTTGAGTTTTATTTATAAAGGATTCCATGATGGATATACGCTGGAGTCACCCGAAAACTGAGGAGCTGACTATACCTTACCTCGACAAGATCGAGTACGACCCAGATGGGCCCACCAACCAGTTTCACTGGGAAGAGAAGAACACCGGGTTCGGGGTCCAAGTCTCACCGAAAGGCACCATCACATTCATCGTCAGTGGAGTTATCACCAAAACCAACAAGGTGCGGCGAAAAGCCATCAAGCCCGGCAGAGAAGCTCGGTACCGGGACGGTTTTGGCCCACAGCAAGCCCGCCCCGTCGCTCGAGGGCTACTGGGACAGATGGCGAATGGAGATGACCCCTGGGCCACGCCTGAAGAAAAACGTGGTAAGACTCTAAAGCAGGCGGCAGACGAGTACGTCGCAAAAGAGAGACTGAAACCAGGCTCGGTGCAAGACTTTGAAATTCACATCAAGCACTTGGCGGATTGGAATGACAGACCGCTGTTCGACATCAAGAAACACGAAGTCAGTGACCGCCACAAAGAGATTCAGAACGAAACGGCGAAGCGAAACGCTGAGCGATATCAATCTAAAGAATATTCTTACGCTGGCGAGAGTACAGCTAATACTACTATGCGGTGGTTCCGAGCAGTTATTAACAGAGAGATAGATCGGTGGGATGAAGATACGCTAGGCCCTGCTCCTGGGAACGTTGTTTCGAGGGCGTTGAAGCGAAAAGGAAAGAAAGGCTGGTTCAAGGATAGGACACGGGAGCGAACACTCAGCTCCGAAGAACTGGGGACGTTGTTCGAGGTGTTAGCTAATTGGGATGGCAATGCTATCATCCCCCACTTCTGCCGGTTTGGCTTGTATGCGGGAATGCGGGTTAACGAGATCGGTCAATTCTCCTACGACTGGATCAACGGGCAGTCATTCACCATCCCCGAAGAGGCCTCCAAATCAGACCGTTCCTTTGAGGTTCCGACCACTGACACCTTGCGCCACGTCATCGGCGCC
>Ga0310122_10000753_pt1 | contig 20540 bp, 22 predicted proteins | sample CB6_Bottom_1051__FD_203503 | JGI IMG/M metagenome (GOLD analysis project Ga0310122, IMG submission 203503) | Marine microbial communities from Western Arctic Ocean, Canada - CB6_Bottom_1051 | ecosystem: Environmental > Aquatic > Marine > Oceanic | place: Canada: Western Arctic Ocean | collected...
CTTGACGAATCTTAAACATCTCAGATGCAGCTTTTACTCTAGATTCAATTTGATCTAAAGATAATGTGTATGATTCAGCATCTCCAGGTGATCTGTAAAATGCACAAAATTTACAATCAGTGATACAGACATTGGTGTAATTCAAAATTATATTATTGATAAAGGATGCTTTTTTGCCAAATTGTTTTCGTGTTAAATGGCCAGATACTAATCCCATGAGATGAACATCATCAGATTCTAAAAGGCGTAGACAATCATCAGGTCCAGGTCTGTTCCCATTTAGAGAATTTTCCAAAATATCGCTGATGTCACTTTTTTGTATTTGTTCAGTAGTTTGGCTCAATTGTTTTTTGTCTTTTAGAAATTCTATTTAATCCTTGATAGAAAAAAAAATTAAAAAAATGAATCAGACAAAGTCAGTAATTTGTGCTCAATTCTCAATTAAATGAAGTCTAGGGATTCACGTTATTTTTAAGTAGGGCACAAAAATGAGATCAACACATGGTATCAGGTAATCAAATTAGACTCAACCGAATTCTCAGAAAAGGCAGAATGCTTTGTATTCCAATGGATCACGGAATTTCAAATGGTCCCATTGAAGGTCTTGAAGATCCAGCATCCACAATTTACAAATGTGAAGGACATGGACTCACAAGTGTAATAATCAATAAAGGAATTCTCAAAACATTACCAAAACCACTCAAAATTGGAGTTTTAGTTCATTTTTCAAGTAGTACAATATTGTCATTATCACCTAATCGTAAAATGCTAACAGGTACTGTAAAAGAAGCAGTTGCAATGGGAGCAGATGGTGTTTCATTACACATCAACATTGGAGGAAAAGAAGAACCAGAAATGTTAGAACAACTTGGAATGACTGCAAATCAATGTCATAAATGGGGAATGCCACTTTTAGCAATGATGTATCCAAGAGGAGAAAATATCAAAGATCCACATGATCCAGAAATTGTTGCACATGTTGCAAGAATTGGAGCAGAGTGTGGTGCAGACATTGTTAAAACACTTTACACAGGAGATATAGATTCATTTGCAAAAATTGTAAAGAGTACACCAGTTCCAATTGTAATTGCAGGCGGGCCAAAATCTAAAACAGATTTAGATATTCTTCAAATGACCGAAGATGCAATGACTGCAGGAGCCAAAGGAGTAACGTATGGTAGAAATATCTTTGCACATAAAACACCTGAAAAAATGGTAGCAGCATTAGCTGAAATTATTTTTAGAAAAGGAACAGCAAAGGAAGCAATGAAAAAAATTGAGTAAAACAAGAGAGCTTATTGTTTCACCCAAAGTGTCTCAAGCACAATTAACCAAATTTCTTTCTCAATTACAAGAAGAAGGAATCAAGATGATTTACTTGGATCCAAAAAAATTAGGCAAGAAAAAAACAAAATTACAAACTGTTTTTCCTTCAAATGCTGCAAACTATGTAGTACTTGAAAAAGATGGAGCAGTAAAACCAAAAGGTAAGAAAATTGGAAGAAAGTTCAAAGTATTATCAAATTCAGATATTGAAAATCTACTTAAAATTGCAAAAAAAGGATTAGACTTTGTTGTAGTAGAAGTAAAAGATTGGAAAATCATTCCATTAGAGAATATTATTGCTAAACTTCATAAAATTCATACCAAGATTTTTGCAATCGCAAGGACTCCTGAAGAAGTAAGAAAAATGTTCTCCATTTTAGAAGTAGGAGTAGATGGAGTAATCTTCAGTACGTCTTCAATTAACGAAGTAAGAGAGGTAATGGTATACCTTGGAACAAAGAGTTTTGAAATGAAATCTGCAAAGGTTACTGAAATAAAAGAAGTTGGAGACGGTGAACGAGTTTGTGTAGATACAGCATCAATGCTTCACAAGGGTGAAGGAATGTTAATTGGAAATAGATCAAACTTTTTGTTTCTTGTTCATAATGAATCAGTAGGTTCATCATTTACATCACCAAGACCATTCAGAGTTAACGCAGGAGCAGTTCATTGTTACACATTATCACCAGATGGTACAACAAGTTATCTCTCAGAAGTTGAAACGGGTTCTGAAGTGTTAATTCTCAATTCCAAGGGTAAAGCAAGAAGAGTAACTGTAGGTAGATCAAAGATTGAAAGAAGGCCAATGTTAATGATTAAAGCTTCAGTGGATGGAGAAGTGGGCGGAATAATTGCACAAGATGCAGAAACAATTAGATTTGTAAAGTCAAATGGGCAATTAGTCTCTGTAACACACTTGAAAAAAGGAGATTCGATCATGGTTCATTCAAAACCTGCAACAGGGAGACATTTTGGAATGGAAGTTTCAGACGAATACATATTAGAAAAATAAAATGAAGTACAAAACATGCATATCAATTGCAGAAAAAACACCAACTAAAATAAAACAAGTATTAAAAATTGCTTTAAAAAAATCAGATTATGTTGAAGTTAGATTAGATTTTCTAAAAATTGAACAAATTCCCGAAGCATTAGAAATTATCAAAAATGATCTAAACAAAATAGTATGTACATTAAGACCTAAAACAGAAGGAGGGAAGTTTCCAGGAAATGAAAAAGAAAGAGTTGCAATTCTAAAATTAATTGCAGAGTATTCTCCATTTTTGTTAGATGTAGAATATAATACATTAAAAAATAATACAGCACTAGTAAAATATCTAAAATCAACAAAAACAAAATTACTTGTCTCATGGCATGATTTCAAAAAAACACCAAGCACTGCAGAATTAAAAAAGAAGATGAATCAAATGAGTAAATTCTCATCTAATGTGAAAATTGTTAGTACTGCAAAATCAACAAATGATTCTACTAGAATGCTAGAGTTGTACAGCAAAAAAGGAAAAAATAATTTAATATCATTTGCGATGGGGGATTTTGGTAGAATATCAAGGATTTTGTGCCTATATTTGGGCAGTCCATACACCTATGTTTCACTAGGAAAAGCAATTGCGCCAGGTCAGTTTAGCGTAGATGAAATAAAGAAAATTACAAATCTAAAAAAATAATCAAACAATCAATTGAGAGTTTAAATCAATCAAATTACTCAAAAAAATAAGATGAGTAAAACATTTGCAGTCATCGGAGATCCTATTAGTCATTCATTATCGCCAAATATTCACAGTGCAGCATTTAGAGAATTGAATTTAGATTGTGTATACATTGGATATAGAATTCCAAAAGATGAATTAGAAGAAGGAATTGAAGGTTTAAAAAAAATCAAAATTGAGGGATTCAATGTAACCATACCTCATAAAATTAGGATAATGAAGTATCTAGATAAAATTGATGAGTCATGTAGTTTGATTGGAGCAGCAAATACCATTGTAAACGTTGATGGAAACCTCAAAGGATACAACACAGATATGGATGGATTTTTAGAACCATTTAAGAAAAAAGGATTAGAAATAAAAAATTCAAAAATACTTTTGTTAGGAGCAGGAGGAGCAGCAAGAGCTATCGTTGCAGGATTTGCAAAAGAAAAAGCAAAAAGTATTACCATTGCAAATAGAACAATTGAAAATGCAGAAGAATTATCAGAGTTTGCAGGAAAAATTGGATTAGCATCAGATGTATTAAAAATAGAAAACGTAAAGGATACTGCAAAAAATTATGATATAATAGTTAATGCAACATCAGTAGGATTGAAAAATGAACAAAGTATAATTTCACTAGATGGGATAAATGAAAAAACAATCGTATATGATATTGTGTATATGCCAATGAACACGGATTTTATCAAAAAAGCTAAAGAGAATAATGCAATCATAATTTATGGATATGAAATGCTTTTAGGACAAGCAACACGTGCATTTGAGATTTGGCACAATATGGAAGCACCGTATAATGCCATGAAAAAAGCACTGTTAGGAGGATTCTGATGGCAAAAGCAATAGCCACAGTTCATGGAGCAATTTCTCTAGTAAATGCAATTGCTAACCAGAAAGGGGCAACTTTAGGAATAGATTTGAAGGTAGTTGCAGAAATTGAAACAAGTCCGGGGAGGGGAATCATAATAAAATCAGAAAATAAGAGTCTAAGTTCACGTCTAATAAACAAAACAATTGAAAAAATCATCTCCAAAAAAGATTTAGAAAAAAATAAAATAGTAATTACTTTGGACTCAGAAATTCCAACAGGGTACGGATTAAAAAGCTCTAGTGCTATATCATCAGCCGTTGCACTTGTTTGTGCAAAAATTTTCAAACCTAAATTCACTGATCAACAAATTTTACTTGCAGGTGTAGAGGCATCAATTGAAACTAAAGTAAGTATCACAGGAGCATATGATGATGCATGTTCATGCTACTATGGAGGATTCAACATTACAGATAATGCAAAGAGAAAAAGAATTCATTTTGAAAAAGGTCCAGCAAACCTAATTGCAGTTATATATATTCCAAAAAATAGAAAACGAGGTAATTTGAAAAATCTAAAAACACTATCATCAGTATTTGAGAATGCGTGGGAATTAGCAAGAAAATCAAATTATTGGGAAGCAATGATAATTAATGGATTAGCAACAGCGTTGATTTTGAATTCAGATCCTAAAATAATTACAAATTTAATTGAAAAAGGTGCACTAGGTGCATCAGTGTCTGGAAACGGACCATCAATAGCTGCAATCATAAAAAAAGAAAATGAGGTAAATATCAAAAAAGTATTTTCAAATCTTGAAGGTAGAATTATTGTTTCAAAGATTAGTAACAAAAAGGCTGAAGTTCATGAAGTGTAAAATCGAAAAATCAAGAATTTTAGGACAGATAGTTTGTCCTTCAAACAAAAGTTATTCACATAGAGCAATCTTTCTTGCATCGCTTGCTGGGAATAACAGTAAAGTTGAAAATTTTTTGAGTTCGGCTGATATCACTGCAACAATTGAGGCATGTAAAAAATTTGGAGCAGAGATTGAAATACGAAATTCAACAATAACTGTCAAAAATCCCATTAAATTAGGCACAAATGTTCCCGAAATCAATACTGAGAATTCAGGAACTACAATAAGAATTGCATCAGGAATTGCTAGTTTGTTTTCAAATGAAATTACACTTACGGGTGATGCCAGCCTCATCAAGAGACCTATGCAGCCACTCTTAGATGCACTTGAAAGTATTGGAGCACAATGTGAATCAACAGATGGGAAACCTCCAATCAAGATTAAGGGGAAAATATTAGGAGGGGATGTCTCAATTCCTGGAAATTTGTCTAGTCAATTTGTTTCAGCATTATTAATTTGTGCACCATTAACTGAGAAAGGAATTAGTCTCAACATTGAAGGAAATTTAGTTTCAAAACCATATCTTGATGCAACAATTGCAACTATGAGAAAATTTGGAATTTCTGTTCAAACATTAATTCCATACAAAAGATATAACATTACACCACAAATCTACAAGAGTGCCACATTTACAGTACCAATAGATTTTTCTAGTCTTGCACTACTTTTAGCAGCTGCGGTACTTAATGGAGATGAAGTTAAAATTAAAGGAAACATTGGAACTCTTCCACAAGGTGATGAGGTTTTTATAGATATTTTAGAACAGCTGGGAGTTACAGTTGTAATTAATGATGAAGAAATTAAAATTAAATCACCTGAAAAACTAAGGGGCGGAAAATTTGATCTAAGTAACTCACCAGATCTTTTACCACCACTAGCAATTTTATCACTAAACACATCTAGTCCCATTGAAATTACAAATGTAAAACATGCAAGACTAAAAGAAACAGATAGAATTGCAATTATTGCAAGAGAAATGATAAAACTTGGAATTAAAATTCAAGAAAATGATGATGGTTTGATTTTAGAGTCATCAGGAACTCTAAAAGGTGCAGAATTGAATTCTGAAAATGATCACAGATTATTCATGGCATTTTGTATTGCAGGAATGTATGTAGGGAATTGTACAGTTACTGACCCAGAATCAGTTAATGTGTCATATCCAAATTTTATAGAAGAAATGAATACACTTGGAGCCAGAATTAAAGTTCAATAAAAATAATTTTTGAATATTGAGAAAATTCTATTAAAATAATAAATTAAAAATCATGGAAAGATGCTATTTTTGGGCTCAATTTTCCCATTTACGCCTAATAATTGAGGCTCAAACACGATTATAAGCATCATTTAACATTGTTAGTATGTTGCCGGGAAGTTCTATTGGTCAGCGTCTTGTTTTAACAAGTTTTGGTGAAAGTCATGGAAAATCCATTGGCACCATATTAGATGGATGTCCTGCAGGATTAGAAATTGATGAAAAAGATATTCAAAAAATGCTTGACCAAAGAAAGCCTGGTCAAAATTTGATTTCAACTCAAAGAAAAGAAGGAGATGTTGTTGAAATTCTTTCAGGAGTGTTTAGAGGATATACAACAGGTGCCCCAATCACCATGATAATTCAGAATGCTGATCAGAAATCAAAAGATTATGAAAATTTGAAAACAGAATTAAGACCAGGTCATTCAGATTATCCTGCAATGATAAAATACAATCATTATAATGATTATAGAGGAGGCGGAAGATTTTCTGGAAGACTTACAGCAACGCATGTAATGGGCGGAGCTATTGCAAGAAAATTACTCAAAGTAACATTAGGAATTGAAACTCATTCTTTTACATCACAAATTGGTAAAATAAAAATGGAAAAGGAGTTTGATGAAAAAATGATAAACTCAATTTATAAAAATGATGTTAGATGCCCTGAAATCAACACAGCAAAAAAAATGAAAGATAGTATTTTAGATGCAAAGAAAAAAGGAGATTCACTTGGGGGGATAATTGAATCAATTACTACAAAGATACCAGTAGGATTAGGTGAACCGGTTTTTGGTTCATTAGAGTCTGATTTGAGTAAAGCCATTTTTTCAATTCCATCAGTAAAGGGAATAGAATTTGGTTCAGGGTTTAGAGGTTCAGAACTTTATGGTTCTGAAAATAATGATTTGTACACAATTAAAAATGGAAAAATTATCACAAAAACAAATAATTCTGGAGGAATTTTGGGAGGAATTTCAAATGGAATGCCAATAACTATGAGAATTGCATTCAAACCAGCATCATCGATTGCACAAAAACAATCTACTATAGATATTAAAACAAAAAAAGAAACCATTCTTCAAGTAAAAGGAAGACATGACCCATGTGTGGTACCCAGAGCCCCACCAGTAGTAGATTCTCTAGTAGCACTAACAATTGCAGATCATGCACTTATCTCAGGCGTAATTAAACCAGTTTTATAAGAAAATGTCAGAAATTAATGATCTTCGAAACAAAATGGATGAGATCACTTTGGAGATGGTAAAACTATTGAAAGCCAGAACTGATGTCGCAAAGGAAATTGGAGAAGTTAAGAAAAGTATTGGTAAAGGTATTACAGATGAATTACGCGAAGATAGTTTACGGGGCAAAGTAATTTCGCTATGTAGTGATTTAAAACTCGATGAGGCAATTGCAACAAAATTTTTAAATTTTCTATTAAATGAATCAATCAAAGTTCAATCAAGTAACAAGCAAACACATCTCTCAATTTTCTTTAAAGCAAAAACACTAGAAGAGCAAGGGAAAAAAATAATTCACATGGAAATTGGTGAGCCAGACTTTTTGCCACCAGATATTGTAAAAAATGCATTAAATGAAGTGTTTGATAAAGGATTTTTGAAATATGGACAGTCAAAAGGAATGCCAGTTTTTCGAGAGGCAATTGCAAAATATGTTTCTGAAAAATTCAACACACATGTAACACAAGATAATATCATTGTAAGTCCAGGTGCAAGATTTTCTATTTTTACTGCCATTACAACCCTTTTGAATCCAGGGGATGAAATGATTGTAATTGAACCAGCATGGCCAGCATACAAAGACTGTGCATTAAATGCAGGAATTAAAGTTAGAACAATCAAAACAACATTAGAACAGAAATGGGAACCATCAATAGAACAAATCAAAAATACAATTAACACAAATACAAAAATGATCGTACTTAATTATCCAAATAATCCAACTGGGAAAATTCTTCCTGAAAAATTACAAGATGAAATAATAAAGATTGCAAAAGAAAATCAACTTTATGTGCTAAGTGACGAGATATATTCACAATATGCAAAATCAAATTGGAAAAGTGTTCTGAGTTATAATTATGAAAAAAGCATAATCACTCAATCATTTTCAAAATCACATGCCATGACAGGATTTAGAATAGGATATGGAATAGCTGATACAAAAATTATTGAAAAAATGGCCAAATTAGAAGCATTATGCCTTACAAATGTATCAGAGCCCATCCAATATGTTGCTATGAAAGCACTTGAGGCTGACACATCCAAGAATACCAATACAGTTAGACGTAGATTAGAGATGTTGTCACAAAAATCAAATGAAATGGGGTTAAATTTTGTAATTCCAGATGGTGCAATGTACATTTTTGCTCAACTTGATAAAGAAGGGTTTGATGGGGTTAAATTTGCAAATACCATGCTTGAAAAAGGCCTCGCAGTAACACCAGGGGAAGGATTTGGTGATTATAAAAATTTCATAAGAATTTCAGCATGTCAAAATGAGGAGACATTGCTTAAAGGAATGAATATACTTAGGGAGAATATTAAAGATAAGCAATGAAGAAGAAACTTACAGTTATTGGTGCCGGTGGTCAAATGGGGCAATGGTTTACAAAATATTTTTCAGGTAAGGGTTATGAAGTAACAGGTCATGATTCAGAAAATAAGGTAACAGGAAAAGATATCATAGTATCAGAATCCCTAGTAGGGGCAATTTTACAAGCAGATTTTGTAGTTTTATGTACTCCAACTAGAAGAACTCCAGAAATTATAAGATTAATTGCAAAAGAAATGAAAAGAGGAACATATCTTATTGAGATCTCATCTGAAAAAGCCAAAGTAGTTGCATCCTTATCAAAAATGCCAGCAAAGATCAATCCAATTTGTATTCATCCAATGTTTGGTCCAGGAATCAAAACACTAAAGGGTCAAAATATTATTTCAATTCCAATAAAAGATGCAAAAAGTGAATTAACAATGGCAAAGTCATTATTTGAAGGTGCAAACTTTGTTACAATTGATGCAATTGAACATGACAAAAAAATTGCAGTAATTTTAGGATTAACACATATGATGAATTTAGTTTTTGCAAACATTATTTCAAAAGATGAAAAATCAATTCTTACTGAAAAAATGTCAGGATCTACATTCAGAGTACAAAAAACATTAGCAGAAAGTATTATGACTGAATCTCCAGAATTAATTGAAACAATTATTTCAAATCCTGAGATCCGTAGAGTAGCAGAAGACCTTTGGAAAGATGTTGGACGATTACTTACAGCAGTTCAAGAATCAAAAACGGAAGAGGTTATAAATTACATCAAAGAATGTCAAGAAAGACTTGTAAAACATTCAGACCTTAATGAGTCATACAAAAGACTAACAAAAATGGTCAAAGCCGTTGAAAAATAACGGGACATGCATTCAACAAAAATTGTTACATCATTCATTAGAGATAATGAGAAATTATTAATTCTAAAAAGAAGCAATAAAGTAAAATCAATGAAAGGGTTGTGGGCAGGAATTAGTGGTATTATTGAAAATAATGAACCGCCACTCAAAAGAGCAAAAATTGAAATTTTTGAAGAAGCTGGAATTATAGAGCAAGACATCACATTGATTAAATCCGCAGAAGGGATGAGAATCAATTCACCTCAATATGAAAACCATGAATGGGAAATATTTCCATTTTTGTTTGAATCAAAAAATCCAACAATCAAACTCAATTGGGAAAATTCAGAATTCAAATGGATTAATGTAGAAGAATTAAAAAATTATGAAACAGTGCCAAGTCTTCAAAAAGTATTATTCAATTTGTTGTAAATTACTATTTTCTTTTTCATATTTCTTTTGTTGTGAATTAATATTTTCTTTTTCATATTTCTTTTGTTGAGGCAACATCATGTAAACACATGCACCACCACACATAGTACAAGGTACGTTATTTCCAGGGTGTTGTCCAGTTCTACTATGAATTTTTGCTGCTTCTTCAGGATCAATAGATAATGCAAGTTGTTTTTCCCAATCCAATGTACGTCGTGCTTCAGTCATTTCCATATCCCATTTGATTACTTTATCACGAATTTTTACAAGATCACCTGCATGTGCAGCGATTCTATATGCAATTAATCCAGCTTTTACTTCTTCAGCATTTGGCAAAGCTAAATGTTCAGAAGGAGTAAGATAACATAAAAGATCAACACCTTCACTTGCTGAAACAGCAGCCCCAATTGCACTGGCAATATGATCATGTCCAGATGCAATATCAGTTACCAAAGGACCAAGAACATAATATGGAACATCACCAATTAGAGCTTTTGCTAAACGAACATTTGCTGCAACCTCATTTAATGGAACATGGCCGGGGCCTTCAACCATCACTTGAATATCCTGTTCATGAGCACGTTTTGTTAATTGTGAAATATTGATCATTTCTTGAACCTGTAATTCATCATGAGAATCCAAGATGGAGCCAGGTCTAAGAGCATCCCCAAGACTAAATGTCACATCATATTTTTTGGCAATTTCAATTAGATAATCATAATGAGTCAAGTATGGATTTTCTTTATCATGTTTTAACATCCATGCAGCAGTAATAGTTCCACCTTTACTTACAACTCCAGCATATCTCTGAACTTTTAGAATTCTCTTTGCAATATCTTTTGTAATTCCACAATGAATTGTGGTGTAATCAACTCCATCTTTTGCATTATTTTCAAATGCATTTAGAAAATCATCTTCAGTCAAGTTTAGAGGATTTTTATGAACTTCAATTCCATAATTATATGCCTCATAAATTGGAACAGTTCCAAAAGTAATTAGTGCATTTTCCATAAGAGTTCGTCTTATTTGTTTGACATCTCCACCGTCACTAAGATCCATAATTGTATCTGCATGATATTTTATAGCAACTTTGGCTTTCTCAATTTCAGCATCCAAATCTACATTTAGAGTAGAAGTTCCAATGTTAACATTTACTTTAGTTTTAAGACCTTTTCCAATTCCAACATTATGAATTTTTTGAGGTCGTACATTATTACTTGGAATTATAATTGAACCGCGTGCAATTTTTGGAATTAGCCAATCAAGTGAAACATCTTCATCTTTTGCTACTTGTTTCATTTCATCAGTTGCTACCCCACGTCGAGCAGCAGTCATCTGAGTAGCCATGACATACCATATACTATTACCTGATTTAAACAATCATGAAAAGTAAAAAATGATTAATTTTTTAATACTATAATAATTAATCTGATCGGTCTTATATGGAATAATCGCAATATAGTATTGTGCGATTGATTAGAGAGTGTAGGCATTGTGGTAGAGAGTTTCAAAGTATGAAAGATGAGTTTTGCTCTTTTGAGTGTGTAACTCAAACATCATCTTAGAAATTAATTCAAGTTTAATTCAGATGCAATAGATAATTTTTCAGATTTAATTTTCTCAATTCGGTCTAAAATAGGCACAATTAATCTTTCTAGGTCAGCAGAATTTTGGAAATTTTGCTTTATTTCATCAACTCTATTTTTAAATTCAATTTCAGATACCTCCAATAAAATATAATTTCGAAGTTTTTGATTTTCTAATTTGAGGGATTCAATTTCAGACATGTTATCTACCTAGGCGGACTCCAAGATTCTTCCACATTAGTTGAATTAGAAACAAGATATTGTTTACCACACTTGAAGCATTGCCACAAAAATTTTCCATTTTTCTTTGTTTGATATTGCATGGGTAACAAACATGTAGTACATTTCAATTCCTCAGGAGATGAATCATTAATTACAGGAATTTCAGTCACAAGATAAAGAAATCATTAAAGTATAAAATCTCTATTACAAAAAATAAAATTAACAAAATATAGGAAAAATAGATTAGTACATAAAATAAGTAGAAATCGTGAATTTACTTTCAATTGGAGGTTCTGATCCATCATCAGGAGCAGGCATTCAAAGTGATCTTAGAACATTTTCAACAGATAATGTACATTGGTTAACAGTGATTACAGCAATTACAGGTCAAAATACTTTAAAATTTGGAAAAGTAGAACCAGTCTCAATTGATATTTTAAAAAATCAATTGCAATTAGTGTTTTCAGATTTTAAAATTGATGGAATAAAAATTGGAATGGTATACAATTCACAAATAATTAAAACCATTTATCAACAATTAAAAAAATCAAAAATTCCAATCATAGTTGATCCAGTAATAAAATCTACAACAGGTGGAGAATTATTAAAAAAATCAGCCATCAAAGATTATCAAAAATATATAATTCCTCTTGCCACAGTTATTACTCCAAATAAATACGAAGCAGAGATTTTATCCAAAACTAAAATTAATGCAAAAACTATGCCTGAAAAAACTGCAAAGAAAATTCAGGAAATGGGTGCAAAAAATGTATCAATTACTGGGATTCAGACAAAGGTCAATAAAATATCAGATTTTATTTTAGAGAAAAATAAAAAATATGTCATTACAGGGGATAAAATTTCAAAAATCAATCACGGTAGTGGAGGGAATTATGCATCAGCAGTTTTGTTTTCATTGGCAAAAAACAAATCAATCAAAGAATCACTCAAATTTGCCAAACAATATACGTATGATTCAATCAAAAATGCAAAAAAAATAGGAAGAGGAATTGTGATTACAGACATTAATGAAAAAGATAGTACGGTGACTGAATTGTCTGAATCAATTCAGAAATTCACAGAAATTAAAAATATTTACAAAAATATTCCAGAATGTCAAACAAATTTTGTATATTCAAAAGAAAAGCCAAAATCAACGAAAGAAATTCTAGGGATTTCAGGAAGAATCGTCAAAGCAGGAAAAAAGGTCATAGTTGCAGGAGATTTAGAATATGGAGGCTCAAAACATGTCGCAACAGCAATGTTAACAGTGAATAAAAAATTTCCACAAATACAATCTGCAATAAATATCAAATATCAAAACACAACCATATCAAAAATAAAAAAATTAAAATTAATTGTTTCAAGATATGACAGGAATCAAGAACCAAAGAATGTAAAAAATAAAGGTTCAAGCATAGAATGGGGAATTAAAAGTGCAATCAAGAATTTGAAAGAATCACCAGATGTAATTTTTCATAATGGGGGTTTTGGAAAAGAACCAATGATAATAGTTTTTGGCGATACACCAAAAAATATTTTAAAAAAAATATTAAAAATTGCAGGGTAAAATTTTAGTGTAAATCATCCTCGAACATAAATAGTCATCAAGTGAAATAGGATTTGTGCAGACAGTAATTTTGGCAGGAGGTTTAGGTACAAGATTACTCCCATTAACAAAAAAAACTCCAAAACCCATGTTACCATTAGGTAAAAAACCAATTTTAGAACATCTCATAGAGTGGAATAAAAAAAATGGTGTAAAATCATTTGTTTTGTGCGTTAGTTATCTTCGAAAAACAATTGAGGATTATTTTGGAGATGGTGAAAAATTTGGGGTCAATATAGAATATGCAATTTCAAACAGACCACTAGCTACTGCAGGTCAACTTAAAACTGCAGAAAAATTTATCGAAGAGACTTTTGTCTGTGAGTATGGAGATTCAATTTATAATTTCAGTCTTAGAAACATGATAAAACAACACAAAGTAAAGAAATCGTTTGTCACCATGGGTCTAAACGAATACAAAACAAATTTGGAGTATGGAGTGATCAACACTTCAAAAACAAACAAAGTATTAAGCTGGGAAGAAAAACCAGAGATTAGAGCTAATATCAATATGGGATGTTATGTAATGGAACCAGATATTCTGAAATACATTCCAAAAAATAAACCATATGGGATGGATGATGTGATTAAAAAAGCCATGAATAAGAAAAAATTAGTTAGTGGTTTTATTACAAAAAATGGTTTTACAGATATTGGAAATAAAGAATCATACAAACAAGCTAGCCAAGAGTACATTGAAAAATTTAGAAAGAGCAGATATTAGAAATGACTGAACCAATAATAAGAAAATTAAGAAAAGAAGACCTTCAGAATGGGTTTCTCACCACATTGGATTCGTTAAGACAAACTAGTAATATTGAAACAAAGAAAGCTGAAGAAATTTTTGAGAAAATTAATTCTTCTCCAGATTACACAATTGCAGTTGCAGAATTAGAGGGGAAAATTATAGGTGCCACAACATTACTAATCGAACAAAAATTTATTCATAATGGAGGGCTAGTAGGGCACATAGAAGATGTAGTGGTAGATAAAAATCATCAAGGTCAAAAAATAGGCGAGAAAATTATAAAGTTTCTATTAGAGATTGCAAATAATCGAGGTTGCTATAAGACAATTTTAGATTGCACGGAGGATGTAAAACCATTTTATGAAAAACTCGGATTTAATCAAGTTGCAAATGAATTAAGATTTGATCATATCTAGAAATAATCTTTTTTAGGACGAATCGGTTTAAGTTTAGTCAAATAAGCTCCAAAGCCCATTACAGGAAATGACATAATGATAAACAGTACTGGAGAATATTGTACGATGTCTGTAATGAATACAGGATCCATTGTGTCTAACATTGAATAACAAACAAGCATACCCAATAACAAAATTACTCCACCGAGAACAATCAAACGACCAATAGTTTTTGAACCATAGCGTTTTGTCATAATGAATGGTACTCCAGCTAAAATGCCTGCAGGAGCTACACCAATTGAAATGAATTGAAATATTTTAGGATCTGCTACAAATGATAATCCAAATTCAAAAGCTTCTGGAACATTCCCCATAAAATAATAAATTGAAATCATTTCACCTGAAAACATTCCAAACAGAGCTGTACTAGTAATTGCAAGCCATTTTTCAATTGCCATAATTTGATGAGATTTTAGTTGATAAATAAACCATTCAAAAAATTATATGATTCCAACAAGATTTGCTAATTCTTTTCTAGATGCTGCACCAAGTTTTTCTGCAGCTTCTTCAGGAGAAATATCATTTAAGAAAATACCATATCCACGTTCTAATCCTGACCAAGGTTTTGTAATTGGGTAAACTTCAAGATGCCAATGAATTTGTCGACTATTTTTCTTTTCAGGGGAGAGATGAAATACGAAATTAAATGCTACATTTTTGATAGTTTTAGATAATCCACCCAAGGTAGATCTTAGAATTAATGCTAAATCATTAATTTCTTTTTGAGAGATTTTTGAGAAATGGGTAGTATGTTTTTTTGGAGAAATCCAAAATTCATAAGGATATGAAGGAGCCCAGGGGCAAAATGCAATAAAACCGTCTGTTTGAAGAACCTGTCTGGGGCCGCCAATCTCTTCATTTACAGTTTGGCACATATGACAAACCCCTTTTTCATTCAGAATTTTATGAGATGCTTCTGATTCTTCTTCAATTACTGGTGGAATAGTAGAGAATGTTAAAAGATGCAGATGTGGATGGGGGTTTTTATTTCCAGCTAATTCACCATGATCGCCATAAATTGAAACATATGTTACACCCTTTTGAGTATAGAGCCATCTCAATCTATCTTGAACAACAACTAGAACATTTGACCATTGTTCTATGTCAATTGTAGCAAAAGTATCTTTTGGATTTGGTGATGCTACAACAATGTAATGGTAACCATATGCTGGTTCACTGTAGAATGGTTTGTCACTGTAAGAATTTTCAGAATCAATAGATACAATTGGATTTTTACTTTCAAATACTCTAATTGACCAATTTTTAACATATTCATCTTCATCGTCTTGCAATCGTTGCAACATTCCTTCTCTTGCAACAAGCGATAAAATAGATGGGTTGGTCATGGCTTCATGTCCAGGAGCAAAAGGAAATTTTTTAGGATCAATTACTTTATCAACTTTTTTTTCGATAATCATAAAACGCTCAGCAACATAATCCTTGCGCATCTCCCCCATAATGGTAATTGAAAGTAAATGTATGTTAAAACGTTTACTAAAATCTATAAAAAACATAAATCAAAATAATATAAAATAATTTTTCAAAAATTATGAAAATAATATAATGATTAAAAATAATATTTTTGAAAAACAAAATTATTTCTCAGATAATTTATTATGATCGCAACTTTTGTTGCAAGATTTAAAGTACAGCATTTGATCTTGCATAACAGGGGATGGTATTGGATAATTCTGATGTTCATATGATTTACGTTCTTTTAGATGGTGTAGGGGACCTGCCACATCCAGATTTAGATGGCAAAACACCACTTGAGGCAGCAAATACACCCACACTAGACAAAATTGCAAGTAATGGGGTAATTGGGGAAGTAATTTCTGTTGGAAAAGGTATTGCCCCTGAATCAGATATTGCAGTATTCAATATGCTAGGATACAAATTCCAACATGCAGATTACGTAGGTAGAGGAGTTATAGAATCAATTGGGGTTGGAGTCGATTTTAAAGATGGTGATTTAGCACTAAGGGGAAATTTTTCAACATTAAACAAAGATGAAATAATTATTGATAGAAGAGCTGGAAGACATATTGAAAAAGAAGATGCCAACGGAGTGGCAAAAGAACTTGAAGAGAAAATTAAATTTTCAGATCCAAATACAACAGTTGTTGTTTCACCAACAATTGGGCACAGAGTAATAGTTAGAATTAGAACAGAATCAAAAAAATTATCATCAAAAATTACCAATACAGATCCTGCATATAGTAACATTGGAGGAATGGGTGTAGCAAAAGCTGTCGGAGATTTTTTGAAAATAGAAAAATGTTTACCAATAGATGATAACGAAAATTCAAAATTTACTGCAAATTTAGTAAATGAATTCTCAGAACAAGCAATCAATATTTTAAAAGAAAGTCAAATTAACAAAAAACGTAAAGAGCAAGATAAAAAACTACTCAGTTGTATTTTACTAAGAGATGCAGGAAATAAATTTCCAGATGTAATTCCAATTAATGAAAAACATGCAATGAAATTTTCATGCATAGTAGATATGCCAGTAGAGCTTGGAATTGCAGATGTTCTCAAAATGAAAACTTTTGAAGCTGGAGGATTGACTGATTATGAAGAAAAAGCTAGAGTTGCTGCAAAAGCAATGGATACTCAAAATTCAATTTATGTTCACCTCAAAGGACCAGATGAATTTGGTCATGATGGAGATGCAATAGGAAAGATGAAAAATATAGAGGAAATTGATCAAAGATTCTTCAAAACACTTCTTGACAACATTGATTCAAGTAAAGTTGCAATAATAATATCAGCTGATCATTCAACACCGTGTATTAACAAAGGACATAGTGATGATCCAGTACCAGTAATAGTTTCAGGAGACTTTATCAAAAATGATGGAACAACTAGAATGACTGAAGAACAAGCAAAGAAAGGAAGTATTGGTTTGATTCAAGGTGCAGAAGTGGTGGTAAAATCTTTGGAATTAATTAAATCTCAAAAATAGTTAATTCATTTTCTTGTTGCATTTCAGATGCTTTTTTTCTTAATCTATCAATATCAATAGAATGGTACTCAGAAGGGGAAGTTCCTAATTTATCTAATACTCGTCTGAGCATTCCAATTCCAATTCGTAGATCATCTTCTTGAGCATGAGCAAATGCTACTGCAAATAAGATTATTCCTTGAAGAATTTCTTTTTCTTTCCCAAAACATTGTTTCCAAACTCCTTCAAATGCTTCATGGCATTCCCAGAATCGTTCATTGTTAAAATAATAAATTCCATCTGAAATTCCTTTTTCTTTTTCAATTTCCTCTTCTAGTACATGACGAATATTATCAAGATCTCCAATTGGAGATAGTTTTTCAACAAGTGTGTCAAGATCTTCTTTTTCTACACCAACATCAAACTCTACAAATTTTCCAGCAATTCTAGCAACTCTTACTGATGCATCCATATCAGATGCAAGTTCACGAGCTCGATAGATCAATTCACGAGAATCTTTAGGAGTGTATCCATTATTTTTAAAATGAAGCATGTATCGATCCATAGAAATGATTTCTATTGATTTCTTAAATTTCTTCTCTTAATTCAATCAAGATTTATATGAAATATACAAAGGATTTTGGATACATGTCCATGATTGAGACCGTTACAGACGTAAATAATTCATTTCTATCTAGAAGAGAATTAACTTGTAATTTTGCAGGTTTAGGCGGAAAACTCAAAAAAATGGAGGCAGTAGACATGGTAACTAAAGAATTCAAGTTAGATGATAAAGTAGTAATTCCAATGGGGCTAAAAACTCATGTTGGAAAGCCTCTAGTAACTGGAATTTTCTATGTTTATGAAGATGAAGCATTAGCAAAAAAACACATCAATCCAACAATTTTTGCAAGATTAGATAAAGTAAAAGCAAAGATGGCAGAGGCTGCTGAAGAAGCAAAGAAAGAAGAGGCTGCTGAAGAAGCAAAGAAAGAAGAGGCTCCAGCTAAAGAAGAATCAAAAGATGTAGAAACAAAAGCAGAAGATAAACCAGCTAAAGAAGAATCAAAAGAGGGTAAAACAGAATAATGCCTGTAGAGCAAAAAGGTAAAAAAGGTTTTAGTCCTAACGTTTCCAAATATTTCAAAGTGGATGGGGATAAAATTACAAGAATTAAAAAATTTTGTTCAAGATGTGGTAAAGGCGCATACATGGCAGTGCACAAAGACAGACATACCTGTGGTAAATGTGGATTGACAGAATTTATCCAATAAACAGTTTCTAAATAATCATTTTAAAATAATATAATTTAGTATAATTTTTTTTTATGAATTTTTAGACTTTTTTCATGCAATAATTCAATTTTTGAAAGAAATGCAGGAGATAATTTAATTTTAGAAAGGGATTCTGCAGATAGTTTCACATTATTTGCATCCAAAGAGATATTTGATTTTGGGAGATTTTTGTCAGCCCAAAATTTTGTGACTTTATCTTCAAGCTTATAATCACGAAAACCTGCAGGGAATTTTTTTGTTATGTGATTTAGAAGAGTACGATCTTTGAAAACTACACGAGGTTCAAACAGTCTAGTTTCATCACTGTAAACATTTTCAAAGAGATTTCCAGAAATTTCATCAGAAAGTAAATCCATTTTTGAAATTTTTCGGATTAATTCTATAAAATGTAAAAATTCATGTGCTAATATTGCATGAATTGTGCCTTTTAATCCATATGCAATTAATGGTGCAGAAATTTGAATTACAACCTGAAATTTATCATCAAATAGGACAGGGATGGTTCTTGCAAATAATATCCCATATTCATAGGAATTTGGATTGGGTGAGGAGATTACAAGGGATGGTTCCACATATGCAACAGGATATCTAATTCCTGATGCCTTTTCAATACGATTTATGCCTGCTACAACTATAGGAAAACGCTTGAGTACCAAGTCATACATGTCATCAGGAATAATACCTTTAGAATGTGCATCTTTAAAACGGACTAACGGATCCAATGTTTCATTTCGATAACTCTGAATGTAAAAAGGTTGATTTGATTAAGAACTAGGTTTTCCAGATTTTGCTTTCTTTCTTTTACGTACTTCAGCGAATTGATCAGCACGTCGTTTGTGCTTATTTTTCTTTCTCATAGGCATGCTGTTTTGCAATATTGAGTACTAGTTAATTGTTATCATTGGTAATCATTTTTCTAAAATTTCTAAGCAAGGGGCATTATCATACATGAATGTCAAGAAAATCAAATTCCTGACATTTACACAAATTACCAATAATTGATGAAATACTAGGTGTGACATTATCACCATTTACAAATCGCTTTAGAGGTAGCCCGCCATCAGCTTTGAGAAACAAAGAAAATTCATTTTGAGATATTTTTTTATATTTTACAGAAAAGATTTTCTTCTCAGAGCGTTTCCCAGAAACATCATAAACTACAACAGGGGATTTTATGAGATCTTTGAGTTTTTTTAGATTAGATATATCAATTATAGATTCGGTACAAATTTTCATCTTTATTGATGAGGTGAATTTGAGTGGTTTTTTTGGAGACTCGGGTATAATTTTGAGGTTGGTAAGTTTTATGGAATTAAAAATTTTAGAAGTTACTCTTAATTTTCTTTTGTTGGGATGTTGAAGTTTAATAAAAAATGGTCTACCCTTTCCCAACACTAAACTAGGTTTATCCTCACCCCCAATCCAAGTAAATTTAGTAGTAGTACCGCCTAGTTTTTCAAAAATAAATTGTGAAATCATACCCTCAACACTATCAAATTCAGAAATTCCATGAAAATTACAAATTCTACATCCTTTGCCAGAACAATTTTCACATGATTTTTGTTTCTGTGATAGTCCCCGAATACTTTTGATGTATCTTCCAGAGAGGGTAATAGATTTTGAGTGAATTTGGCAAGATTCATCTTTAAAATTCATTGTAAAAGTAAATTCAGGATTACGATAGTCAACAACATGTTTTGTTTTTTTTGAAAATACTTTTGCTAATTCTTTTGTAATATCAGTTTTGATACTATCAATTCCACGTAATTTGTATTGTGAACGGATACAATCATCCCTTTCAA
>Ga0310122_10000754_pt1 | contig 20534 bp, 25 predicted proteins | sample CB6_Bottom_1051__FD_203503 | JGI IMG/M metagenome (GOLD analysis project Ga0310122, IMG submission 203503) | Marine microbial communities from Western Arctic Ocean, Canada - CB6_Bottom_1051 | ecosystem: Environmental > Aquatic > Marine > Oceanic | place: Canada: Western Arctic Ocean | collected...
CAGGCTTCATTCGTTTGAGTGCCGGCTGTGAGAACACTGAGGACTTACTGAACGATCTGGCACACGCGCTCGATGCCGCTGGACATGTCTAAACAAGGAAACGTCTATGGGGAATGCTGAACGCTATATTGTCGTCGGCCAAAATGGCTCACCCTACTCTATAAAACTCCGCGCAGTCATGCGCTATCGCCGTCTGCCGTTTGACTGGGTGCTGCGAACCCAGCGCAATATGGCTGAGTTCGCAGACGTGAAACCGCTACTCATGCCGATGATCCGCTTCCCTGGGGAGCAGCAATGGCGCGTTGACTCAACGCCAATTATCGACGCGCTGGAGCAACATTATCCCGGCCAGCGCTCGGTTATTCCCGATTCGCCTAGCTATGCCTTTCTGGCCTATCTCATTGAGGACTTTGCCGACGAATGGCTGACCAAAGCCATGTTTCATTATCGTTGGGCTTACGACGCCGACATCAAGTATGCCTCGTTTTGGATCGCAGATGACTTTTTCCCTGATGAGAAAGGGGAGGCACGCGCGGCGGCAGCAAAAAGTTTTGCTGATCGACAGATTGAACGTATGCCGCTTGTTGGCTGTACTCCAGAGAACACCCCCGTGATCGAAGAAACCTATCGACGCACCCTCAAACTGCTCGAAAGTCACGTCGGGTTACACGACTACCTATTCGGCACCCGGCCATCAGTCGCTGATTTTGGCCTGTTTGGACAGCTCAAGACTTTGGCGACAGATCCAACACCGTTAGCCATCATGCGAGGGCAAGCCCAACGCACCGAGAGCTGGCTACGTCAATTAGATGATGCCTCAGGCGTAGAAGGAGTATGGTATTCCGAAGAGGAAGTACTACCGAACGCAACGGTTGGACTCCTACGTTTAATAGCGGATACCCATCTACCCTTTCTCGTCGCCAACGCTACAGCAGCGCAGCGAGGAGATGACAAGCTGGAGATCGAGCTGCTCGGTCAAAGCTACACTCAAGCGCCGTTCGGCTATCAAGTGAAATGCCTCGCCGTACTTCGGGAGCGATTCGCCGCACTGGATGAGGCCAGCCTGAAGAAGATTACGCCATTGCTAAAGGAGACAGGGTGTCTGCACTATTTCGTGAAGTAGTCCGAATCCAATCAAGAGACAATCGAGGGGCTTTTTAGGCCGCTATCCTGTTCTAATCTCGCCGATTCCCCCACTTCCCCCAGTGGATAGCCTCTTCCACCGGCGCGCGTGAGGTAGGGCCAAACCGGCCTTCCGGGAAGCCGAGCGGGATGAGTCCGGCAATCTCTATATCTTCAGGAATACCGAGCTGCTGTTTGAGTTCATCCTCAAAGAAATAGTGTACGGTCGTGAGCGTCGCACCGACGCCCAACGCACGGCATGCCAGGAGAATATTCTGAACCGCCGGATAGATCGAAGCGTGCAGCGTTGCCGTAATAGAGCGTGGATTGTCCGCATCCGCGTACGTAGGGAAGTCGGTTCCTGTACAGGCCAGTAAGATAACTGGAGCTTCGTGCATATGTTCCGCCAGATGGACAGCAGACGCAAACATGCGTTGTCGGTAGGGCGGCAAGTCATCCATAGCCGGAATAGACCCCAGCCGCGCCAGCTTTTGATACGTCTCCAGATAGTGGTCACGAATGAAACGTTTATCTTCCGATTCTTGGACAAGGACAAACGCCCAGTTTTGAAAATTACTACCGCTGGGAGCATGCACTCCCGCTTCTATTATCTTTTTAAGAGTCTCGTCTGGAATGGGATCAGGCTTGAGTCTGCGCATCGAGCGCGTTGAATAGATCGCTTCAAAAAGTCCGATTTCGGCCATACGCTTTCCTTCTTACGGGCACAGCTCTCGTGAACCCCATCAAACCTCAAGGCATGGGCTCATAGGACGCGAAGCGACGGAGCACATTCCCGGTAATACGCGAGACATTATTATCGTAGTTGTTCTGAGATAGCGCGCCGCACCAGGCGATTGATCCGGTGGAAAAAATGGCTCCGCCATTTGGGTATTCGAAGTAGACCATATCGGACCGCACCTTGGGGTTCACGCTTCCGCCTTGCTGAGAATCGCTCATCAAAACTTCCTCTATTACATGCTGATACGAGTCAGAGTGCCCAAACGAAGTGGCGAGAACAAGCGCATGGTCTGGGGTTCCCAGGGCCGTGTCGGCACGGTCGAGTTCAAACCCTGCGGCACCGTGGTTTAAGACCAGGGAATCAAAGTCGCCGATAAGCTCTTCTTCGCCAATGCCTTCAAAAATGAATGCCGCACGGGAGTCAGTACTACCCGTCTGACGCCGATACGGCGCGCTTGCGTCAAAACCTTGCGAGATAAACCCAACACCAACTAATCGTTGCGGCGCTTTCCCTCGGGTACGCCACATCCCTCCAGGTTCTCCAGTCGTACTCAGATGATGTTCTCCGGGCTTGGCGTCCCAACTGCGGGTTCCACCCCAGCGCCGGACTTCCACCACATGTGGCCGTTCCGGGTCAAACGCCGTCACCCAATAGAAACCATTGCCCCCCAGATACATAAGCCGCCCGCCATTATTTAAATATGCTTCCAACGCGGCCAGCATAGGCCCGGACCAATATTCCGGGTGGCTGCCGGTGATGATGACTTTATACGACGTAAGCAGGTCGACACCTTCAAAATGTAGATTCTCATCCGTAATCACATCAACATTTTGATCTTGCTGTTCCAACCAATCGATGAGGTGTAAATCAGCTGGGAATTGATGCGGACAGTTGAGCGCCCGCATATGATAGCGGGGCCGCATGTTGAGAATCGGTCGCAGTCGTGTCGAATAACACACCCCGCTGCCATCGGTGTGATGGTCGTACAGGCTCAGCAGTCCATGATCCGCCGTATACTGATCATCAGGAGAAGGATCGCCCTGCTTTTGGTTTGGCGCTAACGCCATAGGAATGTCTGTCAGTTGCTCATTGGCATACGCCAGATAGCTGTTGGTGGGGGCGAGGAAGGCGATCGCCGCTGACGCCGTTCCTTTAGGGGGTCTGACGAAAAATGGGATATGGTCCTCGCTACCCCCAGCCCGTAAACGAGCGGCATACATCCCGCTCTTCAGCTGCGCAGGAAGGGTCCACTCGAAATCTACGTCCCAGCGTGCATCATCGAGATCATCGTCATGAAAATGAATCGCCTCATATTCCTGCAACGCATTACGAAAATCCGTCTCTTGCCCGCTCCAGTTGTATCCAGTCATTGCCCGGGCGGGCATATTGAAGGTCTGTCCATGCAGGCCGTGCGGCGCAGTATCAGACACTTTTTGCGAGGAGATATCTTTGGAGAAATCCCAAGCAGCAACGAGCGATTCACCAAAGGCCAGAGGATCGGCACCCCTCTTCAGTGAGACTAACTCTTCCTGACTCAGCGCTTGGTTAAAAAGACGCGGACGATCGATCTTACCGTTAAAGTGGCTAGCGATATGAGGTGCTCTACCCTCATCTCCTGCCTGCCGCATGCCTGCCATGACAAAAGCCGTGGCATTTCCTTGGACTGCGTTGATCCGGGTTGACGTTTCTACGTTCGTAGCAGTCTCGTCACCCGGCCACGTGCGCACCGACTCTTGGTACAGGCGCACGCTGGAACTGTGCGCATCGTACGTGGCTGCCACGAAATACCACTCGGCAGGACGCAGAGGTGACGGCAGCGTGACTTTTTCAGTCCGATCTTCTTGGTCGCTGATCCATAGGGCGAGCATTCCACCCTCATCAATGCAGAGTGCATAGCCTCCGCCTTCAAGCGTCCACTTGGTCAGTATTCCCTGCACCCTTTTTTGTGGTGTGGTGGGGTAGATCCAGGCCTGCAGCGTAAATCCGTATTGCATCCGTAGAGCAGGAGCGTCCGGCACGACCACGTGTGACCCCGTATGGATCTCCTGTTTGCGGCCTGGGTATTCTTGGCTGACGGTCGTTGAGATCAGTTCTTCCTTGAAGCCTGGACCCTTGGGGTTTGGATCACCGTGGATTAAACGTACGATATCCGCCTGGTATGTGAGCTGTTCGCAGCTTACGTAAAAGCGAATCGTTTCCCCAGGCGCGACACTCAGTCGATCACCGTAACCAACAATCTCCATTTCCGTCCTCCTTTATGACGACCATTAACGTCCTAGCCCTGGAATCTCTTCCAAATGGGGCAAGGGCCGACCAAGAATGTCAGAAAACAGCGTAAGCACGCGCAGCGTGATACCCCAAATAACTTGATCGCGGAAACGAATCGCCGGGTACAGAAGAGATTTGCTGTCTTTGGCAAGACTCAAATGTGTAGCGTTTTTGCCATCCCACGGGTGAGCGAGCGGCATCCAATACGCCTCAGCCACTTCATGGTTGAGAGTAAACTCCGGAGAAGATTCACCTAGATAATAAACACAGGGGAAGAGGTATAAAGGCTGTTCTCTCCCGCTCAGCCAGATCGATATGGCTTCAAGCGAGCCGAGGCGGTGCGAGGGATGTAGGACCAGACCCACCTCTTCGTGCGTTTCCCGTTCAGCCGTAACCTGTAGGTCCGCGTCCTCGGCAGAAAAGCGTCCACCAGGGAAAGCCATATGGCCGGACCAAGGATCCCCTTCCTCCTCTGCGCGACGGATCACGCATAGTTTCAAATCCGGTTCGCGGCCCGTCAACACCATTGCAACTGCGGCGCAGTTTCGGTTGGCCTCAAATCGTGTCGGATCAGGCGCATGTTTGGCAAGGGCCGTTTCAATCTCTTCAATCCTGAACATTTGTAGGACTATCCTTATAATGGCCCTTCTGATCGGCCGGAAGCACGCACAGCTTCGTACTGGTATGACAGAGTGTTTTCTAAAACGTGGCAAGTGGATTTACAGGGGAACCCGTGCCGCCGGGAACTCGTAACGGAGCCGCGACAAAGAGAAATTCCCACCGGTTGCGGGCCTGCGCTTCTCGGGCCAAGTCCTCCAAATTGAGGTTGTCCAAAAGCGGCATGCCGAGCGCGACCACAGCGAGCTGGTGAATAGGAAAGGGGACGCCTTCGATTCCAGACGGGAAGACTTCGTTGGTTGCGTCAGAGCCCACCACGGCAACATCACGTTCTTTGAGCCATGTGGCCACCGAAGCGTGCAGGCCGGCGGCAGCCTGGATAAAGTTCCAGCTGCCCAGCTGCCGTTGTCGTTCGTACAGACCCGTACGAACCAAGAGGACATCCCCGCTCTCGACGTGCAGGCCCGTCTTCTGCTCCCACGCCTCCAGATCTTCTATCCGAATGGCCGTCCCTGGTTCGAGATACGGCACCCCTTTGAGCCACGGCACATCCACCAAGACTCCGCGCGTAAAAATACCCTGTTTCATGTGCTGGACGCCAAGCTTCTCGGCTCCCGAGGGTTTCACCTCAGACCGCAAGAAGCCGTTGTACATTTTCCCTTGATGAAAGATGTGGCACAACGCGTCCACATGGGAATGGGCAAACCCGTGATAGCGGATAGTATAGGTGTCCTCCGCAAAGACGCCGCCGTCACTCTCATGCACCCGTAGACTATGCTCAAGTGGGAATTCGTTATTGGGGTTGGCCTCCTTGGCCAGATCAAAAGCAAGAGACACCGAGACTCCCTCGGTGACGAGCGCAGCGGCCCGGCGGCGTTTCTCGGGGGTAATCAGGTTGAGGGTGCCAAGTTCGTCCTCTTTTCCCCAACGGCCCCAATTCGAAAGATCGTCCATCCACTGATCGAGTATTGCGGCCGTGAGCTTAGGAGGAGAGTCTACAGTTTGCGCGACAGCTGGACGTCCCATCAGGAGAACGGTCAACAGCAGTATGCTCACGGGCAACACTCGGGTTCGATGTCTCATAGCTCCCCTCCTCGGCTAGTCACGCTGCTGGCATGTGTACTCGGGATGAGACCCAAGAGCAAGGCAAGCCATCCGACTCATGACCTGCCCTACCATCGTCGCCCAACGCCTATCCCGTTATCCCGTTATCCCGGAGGGCAGATTAGCGCAGCGTAATCCGACACTACATGACGAGGCTGTTGGAGCCTTTCGCATCAACTCGAAGGAGGGTAAATTCCCCTCCATGAAAAGGAGTCAAGAAATATGACAAGACTGACAAAGCTGAGTCGATCGATCAAAGGAAAGATTGCCCTGGTAACCGGGGCTGCCAGCGGCATGGGGCGAGCGACGGCCCACCTCTTTGCTGATGAAGGGGCCAAAGTTGCGGTCCTGGATCGAAATGCTGAAGGTGTTTCAAGCGTCGTCGAGGAGATTAGCCTAGCCGGAGGGAACGCCACAGGCTGGACCTTAGACCTGTCCAATAGCGCGGAGATTAGACCTACTGTCACCCAAATCGCTGAACATTTTGGAGGGCTGGATATTCTAGTCAACAATGCCGGCATCGATGCGTCCGCCCGTATTCAGAGTAGCAAGTACGAGGACATTTGGGAGCACTGCTTCAACGTCAACTTGGCCGCTCACCACCGTCTCATCCGCGCCGCCCTGCCGCACCTCACCAAAAGTGGAGCCGGACGGATCGTCAATATTGCGTCTACCGAAGCGGTCGGCGGTAGCGCTTTTGCCAGTCCCTATACTGCGGCCAAGCACGGCGTTGTGGGACTGACTCGTGCGCTGGCAGTCGAGTTGGCGACGCAGGGGGTCACGGTCAATTGCATCTGCCCAGGCGCTATTCATACGGGTCTCACCGCCACAATCCCCGACAAAGCGAAGGGCATCTTTGCCCGGCGGCGCGTGCCACTCAAACGCTACGGTGATCCTGAAGAAGTCGCCCACGCAACCCTCAGCCTAGTCCTCCCCGCATCGTCGTATATCAATGGTGCTACCGTTGTCGTTGACGGAGGATTTACCATTCAGAATAATGGCAGTGCGCTGAGCCGTTGAAGTGAATTGTGGGAGAGTCCTCGGTAGGGACAGTTTTGTAGGGAATGTGACTGTACTTAGCGAAGCGCTATACTTAGCGAAGCGCTATACTTAGCGAAGCGCTATACTTATTCTAATGAACCCTGATATTCCTGCCCTGTTAGCCGAAATCGGCCAACTCAAATCCCAGCTCGACGCTTTGCGTCCACTACCGGAACACACCGTCCGCACTCTGCATGAACAACAAGTCCTAGAGTGGACCTACCACTCGAACGCCATCGAAGGGAACACGCTCAGCCTCAAAGAAACCAAAGTCGTACTGGAAGGCATCACCATCGGTGGCAAATCCATGCGTGAGCACCTTGAAGCGATCAATCATCGTGAGGCGATTGACTACGTTGAAACTATTGTCTCCGGTGAAGAAACCCTGAGCGAGTGGCAGATCAAGAATATCCATCAGCTCGTCCTGAAAAATATCGATGACCAGAACGCTGGGCGTTACCGGCAACAAAACGTCGTGATTGCCGGTGCCAGTCATACGCCAACAGATTTTCTCCAGCTTCCGCAGGCCATGACCGCACTCATAGCCTGGTATCAAAGCGCTGCGGACCTGCATCCGCTAAGACGCGCAGCACGCCTACACGTCGATTTCGTTGGGATCCATCCCTTCGTTGACGGCAACGGTCGAACCGCGCGGCTCCTGATGAACTTCGAACTCATGCGCTACAGCTATCTGCCGGTCATAATCCGTGTTGAGCAACGCCTAGCCTACTATGACGCCCTCGATACTGCTCATATGTCCCAGAACTATGAACCCTTTATCCAGCTCGTTGCCGAAGAGGAACACGAGACACTCAAGCGCTACTTATCGGTGATTCATGGGGAAGCCTGACTATGTCTAGTAGGGAGTCGGATTACGCTGCGCTAACCCGCCCTACGGTTTTCGCTCTCAGATTTAGATCAGGAGGCCCGCATAACGAAGTAGGTAACACGAGGACTTGTCCTCCTTACGACGCCCACTTCATTCTCAGTTTGCGCTCATTCATAGCACAGTCACGGAGGTATAAATTAATGAGGCTCTGATATGGGATGCCTATTTCCTCGGCCATGGACTTGAAGTAGGCAACCGTATCCCTGTCTAAGCGCATAGTCACCGGCTGCTTGAGGTGCTTGATATAAGGATTTTTGCGCCCTTTCATTTTTGAGAAGTCATAATGGTCTCTCATATTTACCGCCTCCAGTAATCGCGCTCTTCAGCTTTGTCTGCCTTCCTTGCAGAATAATGCGCACGACCGTCTCACTTTCGTGGAAACAGTGACAGACAACGAGAACCCGCAGCTTGAAGCTCATGCCAAGAAGGATAAAACGATGTTCCTCTTGAGAATGATCCGGATCGAAGAACTGGATTGCGTTCTCGTCGTAGAAAACCGTGCGTGCCTCTTCAAAAGCTACACCATGCTTCCTAATATTCCCCTTGTTTTTCCGCTCATCCCACTCAAAGCGTAGCTCATCCATATGTACAATGTACATATATTATAGCTGACGGATCAAGACAACGCCCAGAAGTCGATCTCGCTCAACAAACCACACTCAAGAGATAACGCGGGGTCTGGATTAGGAGATTACCTCAATGTCGTATTGAGGAAAAACCGCGTCAGTAGTCACCACGGGGAAGTGATGAAGCTGAGCCGTAGCGATAATCATCCTGTCGCAAGGGTCAGTATGAACAAGAGACAATTCAGTTGAGCGGATACATACATCCAGGGTCAGTGCCAAAACCTCAATGTCATGATGTTCGAGGACTGAGTTAAACCAGTCAGCAGGCTGAGCGGGAAGCTTCAGTTTTTTCTTCTGAACTTTAATCCCGATCTCGAAGCCGCTAATAGCAGATACATAGACCTCAGGTGCAGCCTCAATAGACTGTAACGCTATAGTGGATAACTCACCCCCTCCCTGGGCTAACCAAAGCAACGCACATGTATCGAGGATCACCGACCACTCTCCGGCCACTCGTCTTCAGAGAGCGGCTCTGTTGGGTCATAGTCGATATGGATCTTCCGCATCACCGGATGTGGCTTCAGACGGCTCCGCTTTCGATGTGGGACTAGTTCGGCGATAGGTTTGCCATGGCGACAGATCCGCACCTTCGAGCCCGTCGCCTCTATTTCGGCCAGCAGAGCAGATAGATGTGTCTTTGCCTCATGGACATTAACGGTTTTCATTATGCTCTCCTCATGCTTAGCCTCAGAATGACAAGGCCGTAAAATCTAGGTGCTGAGTGATTAGGCTTTTAGATTAGTTTACTTAGTCCATTTTTGCAATAGATAGAAATAGCTGCGATATCGGCGACTCACAACCCCAGAGATCTCGGTGCCCAATTGAGAACTTATGACTTTTTTATGTTGGCCACTATGCTGTATAGGCATTGCCCTATATGTGATGGACGGCTTTCCAAGCAAACAAGAGCAGAACGGCATACACACTAAGCCCGCCAATAGGGCTGATCAATTCAAAGGTGAATCTTCAGACTCACCTCATAGTTCTCGCCTATGAACGTTGACGCTCTTCATAGCAGTCTCCCGTATCTCACAGAGTTGCTCTTATTCCCGCCAGTGATTGACGATGCTTATTCTCCACTGTATAGCGCATGTATGGCGCGTAAACTTTCCACAAGCGTCCGGCTGGATGTCGAAGATGCTGAGGCCCTGGCGCGCGCGCCGATGGGCTGTCGGCTTCTGACCTCATTCGCCAGGGTCTACGTATCGTCGCGGCTAAATACTACCGCGGCCGTCGACGGCCACCTTCGACCCGCCTTTTTATCTCGACGAGTGCCAAACTGGGTGAGGAGTCTGAGCTATTCAAAGACCTCGGGGACTGAGGTTTCCCCTTATTGCTGACACGGGCGGCTTGCTACGCGCCCTCGCCCGGCGACCTGACGGGCGACCAGCATGGCCAGCCTACGAGCAGGTGTTACACCAGGCTGCAGTCGTGGTAGTGCCGGCCCTAGTGCTGGCCGAGGTCGATTATTTTTTACGTGGCGAGCGTGCAGCCATGCGCAAGCTGGTGGCCGAGCTGTTCGACCCGACAACGACCTACGAGTTTGAATCTGTTCGGCCCTCCGATATTGTCCGGGCGCTTCAAATTGACGCGAAATTTCACGAACTAAAGCTTGGCTTGGTAGACGGAAGCGTTGCCGCAGTAGCGGAACGCCGACGGATATATCGCGTATTCACAATAGACCGCAGGGACTTCGGCACTCTGCGGATTGGGGAACGATACAATCGCGCGCTTACCCTTTTGCCAAAGCAGCCCTAGGAAAGGGCAGCCACACCACTGATACGCACAGACAGCTTACTGCTCCTCCGCGAGAGCCTTCCGCGCAGCCAGCCGCTTCACCTGACCCGCCACGACGCGGACTTTACGCGGACTGGCCATCCACATACTCCCAATGGATACGAAACACAGCACCATAGCGATCCAGAACGCCACGGTGTAACTCCCGGTTTGGTCGAAGAATAGGCCGGTCACCCAGGGACCCGTCCCGCCACCCACGCTGCCGGCTATCGTCAGCGTACCGTAGATTCGGCCGTATTGTTTGCCTTGAAATATTTCTGCTGGGATTGCTCCAAACACCGAGACTGTGCCATAGCCCAACATGCCTTGGACGACGACCATGCCGTATAATAATACTGGGGTCGGATGCAGGGGCATGAGGAGCAGCAAAACGTAGCACAGCACAAAACCCAGCATGCTGATCGTCCAGACCCACTCCCGCCCAATCCGGTCAGACAGAAAGCCGAGCCCGATCTGACCACCACTGGCCGTTAGTCCGACCAGTCCCAGGGCGAACGCCGCCGTCTCTGGCGAAAACCCAATGTCGTTGAGATATTTCGTTTGATGCACTTGGATGGCATACCACGCGTACAGACAACTGGAAAAAGATAGACACAACCACCAAAAACGTGAGGTCCGGATCGCACGGGCCAGCGTCCAATCGGTGGCTGCCCAGGCATGATCCACGATATTGTCAGCACGCGCCTGCCCGCCGGGTGATGTGTCAGGGATCGTGTCCCCGTCAGGCGCCAAGCCTAAATCCTCGGGACGGCGGCGTTGTAGCAGGATATTAAGTGGAAGTACGATAACCACCAGCACCCCGGCCACGACCCAACATGCCTCACGCCAGCCGGCCTGGTCGATCATTCTTTGGACCCACGGAAAGAGGATGATCGAGCCCACGCCTACGCCGGAAAAAGCGAGGCCAAGCGCCAAGCCGCGTTTACGAACAAACCAGTAGGGCAAAAACAGCGAATGGCCGAGATAGCTCACAGCGGCACTGCCCCCACCAACCAGTGCACCAAAGGCCAGGTAGAGATGCCAGGGCTGACTGATGAACGTAATCAGGACCATACCTGTACTCGTCATAACCGCACCGAGGGGGATAACAAAGCGAGGCCCAAAGCGGTCCATCAATATCCCAATCAGTGGGGCGTACACCGTCGAACCGAGAAAGCCGAAAGAAAACGCGGCGGCAGTGCTGCCTCGGTCCCAGCCGAACTCCGTCAGAATCGGGGGGAATAATAATGAGAAGGTCGTTCGGGTGTTGACACCGATTGCGAGTGTGACAAACGCAACGGCAACAACTATCCAACCGTAAAAAATAGGCAATCTATGTTGCCCGTTGTCTTCTGTGCCCAGAGCGATTACCTTTTCTTGATCGCGATACACGTTCGCGCACGCAATACAGCATAGTAAGGAGTGCCTATATGGAATTTGAAACCTTGGCCACTGGCTATGGACTTGTCGAAGGTCCACGCACCGATGAGCAGAACCGGCTCTATTACAGCGATGTCCGCGGTGGCGGCGTTTTCCGACGCAGCCCTGAGGGTAAGATCGAGGCATTGCTTCCAGACCGCGAGTTTGTGGGCGGGATCGCGCTAAACGAGGGCGGCGGCATATTGGTCACGGGTCTATCGCTTGCTCACTGGAATGAACAATCCGGCGAGCTGCGGGAAATCTTTGCCGAATGGGAGGGCAAACCGCTCTTCGGCCTGAATGATCTAACGATGGATGACCAGGGCAGTATCTGGGTCGGCTCGTTCGGCTGCAATATCCATCAATTCGATTTCAAGAGTACGCCCCCGCCAGGCTCGCTCTTTCGGATCGATCCGCCGGGGCAGGTGACGCATATGTGGGAGGGCGTCGAGGTGACAAATGGTCTAGGCTTTAGCCCGGATCGGAAACTGCTTTACCACTGCGATTCAACCACACGAGCCGTCTGGGCGTATGAAGTCCGTGCAGATCGAACGGTCAGCGACCGACAGCTCTTCGCCAAGCTGCCTGAAGGTATGCCCGACGGCATGACCGTTGATGTCGAAGGCGGCGTTTGGGTAGCCACAGTTGCCGGACGGGGTGAAATCATTCGTTTTAAGCCGGATGGGACAATTGATCAGCGCATCAAAGTCCCAGCAAAAACAGTCACCAGTGTCGCGTTTGGGGGTCCCGACATGTGCGACCTGTATGTCGTTACCGCCAACAACGACCAGCGCGACCTCAAGGGTACCGTTTTCCGTACCCGTTCGGAGATTCCGGGCTTACCCGTTCCGAAGGCGCGCTTTTAGTTCTAGCCATAGACGCAGCAACGTCTCCAGAGCCCTCTCGTAGTCAATCACAGGCAAACCGAAATCGTTACGCATAAAAAGTGGTCACTCTATACGGCTGGTCAGGTGTCTAAACGATACGGCTTTTTTACACTGCGGACAGAGCTAGGATGGGTGGCATTGAGAGCCTATGCCTATAAGGGAGAATCATTAGGAATGAGGCAGATAACACCCGGATGCGCCGGCAGATTTGGTTGTCGGCTGCTTGTCCTCAATTTCTTCTTACTTGTCGTGCTCGGCTTGGACGTTTCCTTCGCTCAGGAACGCGATGAGTCTCACGGACTGCAGCTTGACGGCTGGCAAGGAACACGACCAGCGCCTCAACAAGCCCCCCTGCCCTCCTCTCCTCAGCGGCATGTCCCCCTCCAGCCACAAGTCTTGGAGTTGCCGCCCACCAGACAGCCGTCTGTCCAGGAGTTTCCTCAGCAGCAGACGATTCCAGCTGTACGGCAGCAGCCGTCCTCTAGACGGCCGACACAGTTGTTCACTATCACTGTAACCGACCGGAATGGGCAGTATGTAAGCGGACTGCGGGCTGAAGACTTCACGGTGTACGAAGGCGATATGTCGCAGCCGATTACGTATTTCAACACGGGCCAACAGGAACCGGTGAGTCTGGGCTTCCTGGTCGACATGAGTGAGAGTATGCATGGCAAGCGCCGCCGAGCCGTACAGGCGCTACGTAAATTTGTGCTCGCTATTAAGCCCCGCGATGAGGTTTTTCTTGTCGGGTTTAACCATCAGCTCCATCTATTGCAGGACTTTACCGACAGCCGGACGCTCTTGACCCAGGCCACAGCCGGACTCCAGACTTCAGGAAATACGGCCCTGTACGATGCCTTGCTCGACGGGCTCCGCCGGGTCGAAACAGGCCGGCGTCAGAAGAAAGCGCTCATTCTCATAAGTGACGGCATGGATACAGCCAGCCAAGCCTCTCGTGAAGAGGCCTTTCGTGCCGCGCGGAGTGCCAACATTCTTATCTATACCATAGGTCTTGGCGATCTCAGCCAACGCACTCGAAGGCCGAGCATGTCGATGATGGGCGGCATGGCCGGTATGGGTGGCATGGGTGGTCCTTTCATGCCCAGCCGCGGACGGCCCAATCTCGGCGCCGTTGATGTGCGTCTGCTGCAGACCCTGAGTGATATGACTGGAGCGCGGCACTTTTTTCTGAGCACTCGAGACATCCTCGGCAGTCAGGATGTGCTCGAATATGCTACCCAGACTATAGCCCACGAGCTCCGTCAGCAGTACAGCATCGGCTATCTCTCCCCGCTCAAAGGCGACGTATACCGCGACGTACGAATCGAGACTCGACGGCGAGGACTGACCATCCGCACCCATAAGGGCAGCGGTTAGAACCCCTCTCGTGACCTTCTCCGGGTGTAAGGACACGGCGCAATATACTCTGCCCAAGAGCCTTACTGCCCACCGATTCCTCTTGCCTAGACCTCCTGTCTCTAGTATCTCTGATACTCGTAAACAAGGAGGAACGATTATGCATTTTATGTGGTTCAGTGAACGAGCCTACCACTATGATCTGGACGAACATCCGGACAAATACCGCGAACTCGAAAACGAAGTCATCCGTAAACGTAGCTTTTTTGGTACACCGAACAGTATGTTTGAGCCTGCGCACGGTGCAAAACTGCTCAATCAGTATCTGGATGAGAAGATCTACACCGACCAAGAGTTGCTCAACTTCGATGGCATTATGCTCAATGAGCACCATGCCAACCCGTTCTGTCTGGGCGCAGTCATGGATGTTGAAGCTGCTATTTTGGCCAAGACGACCCAGCGGATCAGAATCGCCCTGTTGGGAAATCCGGTTCCTACCGTAGCGAATGCGCTGCGTCTGGCCGAAGAGCTAGCTATGATCGACCTGATTTCAAACGGCCGCTTGACCACAGGCTGGGTGCGTGGCGCGGGCCCCGAGCAGCTCGCCAATAATGCCAACCCGGCCTATAACCGTGAATATTTTGAAGAGGGTGTAAACTTTATCGTGAAGGCATGGACCCAGGCCGGTCCGTTCCGCTATGAAGGCAAGCACTTTCACTTCCGGCATGTGAATCCGTGGGTACTGCCCGTCCAAAAGCCACATCCGCCCTTCTGGATCCCTGGCCTCATCAGCCCTGAGACAGTGGCTTGGTGCGCAAAAAACCGCTATCCCTACGTAGCCCTGGCGACGCGACTCGAGCCGACTTTAGAGCTATGGAATTTTTACAACCAGGCCGCCGCCCGTGAAGGCTACCAAGCCGGTCCGGAGAATTTCGGTTATTTGCAGCCCGTCATGGTCGCGGATACGCAAGAGCGCGCCGAGGAGATGGGCAAACGCATTCTGTACGGCGGTGCCTTCGCCCACTTTGCCCGTCCCGAATGGATGTTCCCTCCGGGCTATAACTCCAAAGCCGCGACTAAACGCCTGGCCCAAACAAACTTCGGCATCAACGCCTCTGCGAGGGCGCTGTATGGTGAAGGCGGAGAAACGACTGACGAGGAGATCGAAGCCGTCAAGAAGATCATTTATGACACCTATCCTGGGGTACAGAAAGAGATGGTTATGATCGCCGGCACACCTGACAACGTGATTGCGAAACTCAAAAAAATCCAGGACATTCTGCGGCCGGGGATCTTCTCCTTCTGGCTCGACGGTCCGGTTCCGTTCAAGGATCGGAAACGTTGTCTGGAGCTACTCAATCGCGACGTCATCCCTGCCATGCGCGAGCACGGCAAGACGCTCGGCTTGGTCGGTCCATTTGAACAGAAACCAGGCTTACGCCCACTCGCCAACGGCAAACCCGAGCCGGTCAGCGATCCACAGGTGCTGGCCGAGCTGATGGCTGCGTAAGTCTGCGATACCGCTATCAATCCCAGTCCCGGCCGGGCGGCTATCCAGGTAGGAAGCTCAGCCCGGCCGAGGCCATACGCCATCCCCAAACACAGACCGGCCATCCCCATCACAGTCCAGAGGAGCACTAGGCATGCCAGCGCCCCATTCACCGCTCAAGCATCAGCAATCCTTTCCCGCATATATCCGCTACCCCGTGCTGATACTCACCTATGTGCTGATCAAACCGATCCTGTGGTTGGTGGACAAGGCCGGCTACTCCGATCGCTTATGGACGGCGATCGGATACAAAATGCGCGCCAAGCTTGTTGAGGGCCACGACTTCGGCGACTACCGCCCCAGCCAACACGATGTGGTGGTGTGTTCCTTTCCCAAATGCGGCACAAATTGGACCATGCAGATTGCCTATCAAATAGCGATGCGGGGTCGGGGAGAGTATGGGCATATTCATGAAGTGATTCCATGGCCGGATTTTGCTAGGCAAGACTTGATGGTTCCCTTATCGGACGATGCGGCGCGCCAAGCCGCCCCTACAGGACTGCGGGTGATTAAGACCCATTTGCAGTGGGACCGAGTGCCCTACACCGAAAAGGCGCGCTATATCTGTGTGGTCCGGGACCCTAAAGATGCTTTTGTCTCTAACTACCACTTTATCCGTGATGTGATGCTCGGTCCCCTCATGCCCTCTGTTGCGGTATGGGTACGACTCTTTTTCTCTGATGCGACTCCTTTTAACTGGTCTGAACACTTGCACGGCTACTGGCAGAACCGTCACCTGCCCAACTTGTTAATCCTGACCTTTGAAGAGATGAAAGCAGACCTGCCCGTGGTCGTGCATCGTATTGCCGAGTTTATAGGAGTGGAGCTGACGGACGGCGAGTTTGACCTGGTGTGCGAAAAGAGCACGTTTACCTATATGAAAGGGATTAACGAAAAATTTACCCCGCCGGCCATGAGTCCTTGGTCATCGCCCAACAGACAAATGATCCGCAAAGGTCAAAGCGGAGGATCGTCCGAACTCTTGTCTGCTGAGCTGCAGCAATTTATCGACACCCAATGCAAAGCCGATCTTCAGCGCTTAGGATGTGCCTTCCCCTACGGCGAGGCAGGGGAGGACCTGTCTGTTGCCGCGGAGCACTCCGCTTTAGCCCAACGCTCCGCTTCTCCGTAGCGCGCTGACCCTGTCAGCATCATATCCGAGTTCGGCCAGGACCTCGTCGGTGTGCTCGCCGAGCTGAGGTGCACGCTGCGGTTGGCGTTTCGTCTCGCCCTGCAGCCAGATCGGACTGTTGACCACTTCCACCTTGCCTACGGTCTCGTGCTCGAAGCCAATAAAGAAGTCGTTGGCACGCATCTGCGCATCGTGGGGGGCCTCCTCAGTGCGTCCGACCACACCGAAGGTGATCTGCGCATCATCCAAAATCTGCTTCCACTGGGCGAAGTCTTTGGTCTCAAAGGTAGCCTGAATCTCTTGGGCCAGGGCCTGGGCATTTTTAAGCCGTGGGCGGACTTCGGCGAAGCGCGCATCTTCCAGCCAGTCGGGGTGGCCCAGGGCGGTAGCGAAACGGAGCCAGTCTTTATCGGGCTGGATCACAACCAGCAGCAGCCAGCGCTCGTCGCGGGTCAGGTATTGATTGATTAACGCGTTCGGCGGGTCGTCACGCCGGATGCCTTCAAAGGGCGCACAGCCGGCCAGCGTGGACGCAATCATACAACTATTGGCCCAGGCGCCATTGGCCAGCAAGGAGCTCGATACCTTGCCGCCTTTCCCCGTTTTCTCACGCCGGTACAGGGCCAGGACGATGCCGCTGAAGAGCGCCATAGCGCTGGGATGGTCACCCATACCCGCAGCCGAGAGTGCGGGTTCAGCACCCGGCGTGCGCACCAAATCCATCAGCCCGGTACGCGCCCAGTAGGCTGTGGCATCAAAACCAGGCTTGTCTATCTCGTCACCGTTTTCTCCGTAGCCCGTGACCTGGGCATAGATCAGGCGCTCATTCGCCGGTTCCAGATCCTCGTAGCGTATCTTCAGTCGTTCCAGCACGCGGGGTGGGAAATTGGTCACAAATACGTCCGTTGTGCGGATCAGGTCGAGCAAGATTTCGTGTCCGGCATCAATTTTCATATCAAGAACCATCCCACGCTTGTTGCGGTTATCGTGCTGGAACATGTAGTCCAGTTCGCTGGCTGGGAAGGGTGTCACCTTGTGCGCATAGCGGTACGGGTCCCCAATACCGGGGCTCTCGATCTTAATCACCTCCGCGCCAAAATCCGACATCACGGTGGTACTCGCCGGACCAAAGATATAGGTCGCCATGTCTATCACCTGAATACCGGACAAGATCCCTTGCGCCATACGCTCCTCCTGTCATGTGTGGACGGGTTAATGCGGTGAGTTCATCTTTCGTCGGTTTGCGTAGCAGATTGCTGCGCTAGAGTCACGTATGATAAGAGGAGTCGCAAGTTTGGCAAATTTGAAGCGATCCAGGAGGGATATACATGAGTGGTTTCGATCCGACGCATCGCGTTCTGGTCAGCTATATAGACAAGTCGCGCGAGTTCTATCTGGCACGCGGCCACGCCAATCCCTACCGCTGGGCGACCCATGAGGACACGCCCTTCACCTCGCTAACGAAACCGCTCAGCGAGAGCCGAGTCGCCTTGGTCACGACCGCGAGCCCCAGCTCGGAGGAGAGTCGCGTGCGGGAAGTGTATGCCGTTGCCACCCAACCAGCGCCGCAAGCCCTGTATACAAACCACCTATCATGGCACAAAGAGGCCACGCACACGCGTGATGTCGAGTCCTTCCTACCGATTCGCCGCCTTGAGGAGTACGCGGCTGCCGGTCGCATCAACAGTCTTTCGCCACGATTCTACGGCATCCCAACAGACTTCAGCCAGCGTCAGACCGTCCATGACTATGCCCCGGCAGTCCTTGATCAGTGCCGCGCGGATGCCGTCGATGCCGTGCTGCTCGTCGCACTCTGACCGGTCTGCCACCAGACCGTGAGTCTGGTCGCTCGACACCTTGAGGCGAATGGCCTGCCGACCGTCGTACTCGGCTCGGCGCGGGATATCGTCGAGCAGTGCGGCGTTGCTCGCTTTGTGTTCACCGACTTTCCCCTAGGCAACCCGTGCGGCAAACCGAATGATGCCGCCATGCAACGAGAGATCGTGGGTATTGCACTCGACCTGCTTGAGACTGCGCGTTATCCGCGCACCACTGTTCAGACTCCGTTTCAGTGGGATGCAACCGGTAAGTGGCGTGCTACCTATATGCAGCTTGCTTCAAGCAATGAAGCAGCGTAGGGCCACAGACCGCCCGCCGCTGCTTACCACCATCCCAGCTGAAACGTATGGATCGCTTTCTTTTTATAGTCGTATAGAGAGGTGCCACAGAACCCACACACGAGAGAAGACCAGACCGAACGCGGTCGAATCGCCGCATGAAGCGGCTTCATAAAGTTTTGATTGTCATCTAACAGATCCTCGGTCAGAGCCCAGCGGGTCACCTCGTATAGGGCATAACCACACGTCGGAGATGGACAGGTGATGATCATACCAGCAATAAATGGATGGCTCGTCATGGTTGTTACACTATTCACACAAAAAGGATGAAATAAGCTTGTGCTTTTGCATAATATCCCCTCCTTATGCAAATGGACTATCGTGCCCGCATTATCCTCCTGGGAGGTAAAAGTTGTCAATCGAAAGTGAGAGAAATATTATCCAGTTTTTTCATTGACCTTTGTGTCCTTTGGCGCTAGTGCTCAAGTGTCATGCTGAGCCGGAACAGAGTGATGGCGAAGCATCTCTCAGGACTGCTGGCAAAAGAGAGATTCTTCGGCTTATAGCCTCAGAATGACACCCGCACAGGTTCAACCCTATCGAATGAGAGGAGACATATATGGAACTCAAAGTCACACGTTGGGATAAACCGCACCCACCGACCCAATCCGAGTTGGTCCGCACCATGGAAGCCGACGGGCTGGCGGCCTATATCGAGGACGATGAACCCAATCATTCCTACGAGGCGCATACGCATCCGAACGACGAGGTTTTGGTTGCCGTCTTGGGTGAGATCACTATGGGTGTTGGCGACCAGAAGTGGGTGCTCAAGCCCGGTGATCGACTCGATTTGCCGGCGAACACGCTGCACTGGGCTGAGACTCCGTCAGCAGGTCCCATCCGCCTGTTGGGCGCGAGCATCGGCGATATGCCCGATCCAACCCGAGCTGATCGTTCGGAGGCGACCCGGGCACGCCCGTAAGTCGGGATCTGTTCCGAGATCACAGAATTACAAAGGGTGGGTGGGTCCTTCAGACGTCCTTCTGACCCACCCAATGAGACTTCCCGCTAGCCCAGAGGATCTCGACATCCAGAGGCGCATCAAAGTCCTCAGCTATCTGTACTTTTCCTGCATCCTGGCCAGGAATGCGCGGCTCCTTCGGCGGCTCGCAGGCAATCAGTCGCGCAATAGGTTGCCCGGCCCTGGCGATTACAATCTCCTCGCCTCCAATCATCCGGTCAAGGAGACGGGACAGGTGTATTTTTGCCTCATGGATATCTACTTGGACCATATACTAAACAGCTAGACCAAGTCCTAAACTCATTCAATTTATTTCTTTCTACTTCATCGGCGGCAGTATCTCGCGCGGATCGAGTCCCAGCTCTAACGCCCCAAGGCTCGACAGACAAAAGTCACTCGGTGGGAACTGAATCGCACCGACCGTACCATCACGAAACAGCCGCTCAAGAGCTGAGGTCTTAAAGAGAGTATGCGCGCCGCCGAGCGTCAGGGCAGCGCGTCCGATCCGCGCCACGGCTTCGCCCACGAGATACTTCGCGCGGTAGAGGGCCGCAATGGTCTGCGGTGTCGGCCCCTCGGTATCGCTCAACCAAGCCGAGTGGTATACACACAGCCGCGCTGATTCCAGGTCAACGCTCATCTGCGCGACCTTGCGCCGCACATCGGGATGGTAGGCCAGAGATTGGGTGTATCCACGCGGCACCCTTGCCTGAACAACTTTCGTGATCTCATTATAAATAGCGCCAGCCACGCCCAGATACACAGCCGTATACGATGCCCAAAACCAGTTCGCCCCACGGGCGATAGACGGAAAGAAATCGTCGGTATTAAACACAACGGCCTCGTCCGGCACGAAACAGTCTTCTAAGA
>Ga0310122_10000755_pt1 | contig 20515 bp, 22 predicted proteins | sample CB6_Bottom_1051__FD_203503 | JGI IMG/M metagenome (GOLD analysis project Ga0310122, IMG submission 203503) | Marine microbial communities from Western Arctic Ocean, Canada - CB6_Bottom_1051 | ecosystem: Environmental > Aquatic > Marine > Oceanic | place: Canada: Western Arctic Ocean | collected...
GAATCTTCGGAGCGTGCGAATTCGAGGTTGAAGAAATTCCAGCGTCTATCGACAATTCCTACCCGCTGAACGTCTTCATAACCATAGTACTCGAACATATCACACAGGTATCGCGGTGAGTTTCGCAGGTACGGATAAGGGTTCGCGAGGAAATCCTCCATGAATCCAGAGAACGTACGAATCCTCTGGCGCATCTGGAAACGATCGAGAGAAGATCGACGGAAATTATTCAAGTAGTCGAAATGATCTGAAGCCATTGGCCACAGCTCTCATCCAGAGGGACAGGCACCTTGCCCGTCCTGGTTCAAATCATAACCCAATGACAAAAAAAGTTCACTTTGCTGGCACGGCCCGGAAAGTGCCAGCAAGCTATTTGATCACTTGTATGCGGGGATACCGGTGATCTCATGGCCAAGAATCAAGGTGTGAATATCGTGTGTGCCCTCGTAAGTTATGACCGATTCCAGGTTCAACATGTGGCGCCCAACCGGATATTCGTGGGTGATCCCGTTGGCACCAAGCAAATCTCTCGCTGACCTGGCGATTTCAAGGGCCCAGTAAACATTGTTTCTCTTGGCGAGTGAAACATGTTGAGCAGACATCTTGCCAGAATCTTTGAGTTGAGAGAGGCGGAGATTAAGAAGTTGTCCCTTGGTGATCTCGGAGAGCATGTTGGCGAGTTTTTGCTGGACCAACTGAAAACTACCGATGGGTTTGTCGAACTGGATCCGGCTAGTGGCATATTTTCTGGCGGTCTCGAAGCAGGCCATCGCGGCTCCGATGGCCCCCCACGCGATTCCATATCTTGCCTGATTGAGGCACGAAAGTGGTCCCCCAAGCCCATCGGCTCCAGCCAGTATGTTGTCCTTCGGGATCCTGCAATCCTGGAAGTGAAGCTCGGAGGTTGTGGATGCACGCAGGGAGAACTTCTTCCCCTGTTTGGTGGTGCTGTACCCAGAAGTCCCCTTGTCGACGAGGAAGCCTCGTATTCGACCATCGAGTTTTGCCCAGACCAATGCAACGTCGGCGACGCATCCGTTGGTGATCCACATCTTGTTGCCGTTGAGTACGTAACTGTCGCCATCATCGACTGCGGTGGTGATCATCCCCTCCGGATTGGAGCCATGATCGGGTTCGGTGAGTCCGAAACAACCGATGCAGCGACCGGCAGCCAGTTCGGGAAGGTACTTCTTTTTCTGTTGTTCTGAACCGTATCGATGGATTGGGTACATCACCAGGCCACCCTGGACGCTGACAAAGGACCTGAGCCCGCTGTCTCCCCGTTCGAGTTCCTGCATGATCAGACCGTAAGCAGTGCTGTCGAGACCCGCACAATCATAACCATCGAGATTGGCTCCGAGCAGTCCGAGTTCACCAAGAGTGGGTATCACCTGGTCGGGGAAGCGATCATTCATGAAAGAATCTTCGATTACTGGCATGATCTGATCGTCGACGAAGTCGCGGACGGTATCTCGTATCAGTCGTTGTTCTTCCGTCAGCAAATCGTCAAGGATGTAAAAATCAGACCCTTCGAAGTTATCCATCGATAGTCCTTCTCTCGATCAAGGCTTCCGGAACGTTCATCCATGAGGTTAACCACTAATAGGTGCCCCGAGAATTGAATCCAGGAGCTCAGAGACAGCATAACAGATCGTTCGCTCAGCAACTGAAGGGCCGCAACCAGGCCGGGAATCTCAAAAAGACAGGGGGCCGGTGCAGGACAACACCAACCCCCCCCTGTATCAGTATGACCCCAAGGGGATTCGAACCCCTGTTCTCAGGATGAAAACCTGATGTCCTGGACCTGACTAGACGATGGGGCCTGATTTCAAAATGAGAGCAGTTGGGCTCGAACCAACGACCGACGCCTTAAAAGGGCGTTGCTCTACCTACTGAGCTATGCTCCCACGCAGCGACGAAATGTAACGATGGCACAAATCGCAGTCAACATCTTCCGCTCCGACAAATTTAGATCTCCATCAATTCATCGGTTTTTCGTTTGAGATCCTCATCGATCTGTTTCTCGATGGTTTTGAGCACATCCTGGATCTTGCTTTTCGACCGGGTCTGGTCGTCCTCGGAGATATTTCCGTCCTTTTTGGAAGCGTCGACGTGCTTGTTGGCGTCTCGACGAATATTTCGTATCGACACCCGGGATTCTTCCGCGACCTCCTTGGCGCGCGAAACCAGTTGTTTTCTTCTCTCTTCAGACAGTGGAGGAACGACGAGTCGAATCAACTTCCCGTCATTCTGGGGCGAGATTCCCAGGTCAGAGGTGTGGATTGATTTCTCGATCTCTGCCAGGGCGGAGTTATCGAATGGCTTGACGACAATCTGATCCGGTTCGGGGATGGAGATGTTCGCGAGTTGTTTCAGAGGTGTCTGTGTTCCGTAATAATCAACTCGAAGGGTTTCCACGAGACCTGGGTGAGCTCTACCAGTACGCATTCCACGAAATTCATCTCTCATGAAATCCAGGGCCTTTCGCATTCGATCCTCGGTATCGACTATGAGTTCTTCAACCATGATGGGTAAACCTTTCATTGAACTCAGGAACTGATTCTGGATCCAACCGGATTCCCCATGATCGCATCGAAAATGGAACCGGGTTGGTTCATGTCAAAAATTCTCAGGGGAATGTTCCGTTCCCTGCAAAGAGTGAAAGCGGTAGAGTCCATCGCTGCAAGTCCCCTGCTGAGAACTTCATCGAAGGTGATGTGGTCAAACTTCTTGGCATCAGGACTCTTGGCGGGATCTGAGTCGAAAATTCCATCGTGTTTGGTGCCCTTGAGGAGTTCATCCACGTCGAGTTCGGCAGCCCTCAGGGCGGCACAGGAGTCGGTGGTGAAAAAGGGATTTCCAGTGCCACCTGCGAGCACAACGATATCGTGACGAGCCAGATGTTCGCGTGCACGACCCGATTCGAATATTTGCACCTGGGGTACAGAGGAATGAGGACCCATGACCACACAATTATTCCCTGCTGAGCGAAGATGGGCGCATAGGGCCAGTGCATTGACATGGGTGGCAACCATGCCAATCGCGTCAGCATCTGTCGGGTGGGCACGCTGCTGGTCCCAGTCGGAACCACGCAGGATGTTGCCGGCTCCGACGACGATGGCGATCTGGACAGTGGAGGAGGCCCTGAGAATCTGCTGGCATACCATCGCCAACGCCTCGAGATCAAGGCATGAACCCGATGGGTCGCCGAGCGATTCTCCACTCAATTTGAGCAGCACACGCCTCGGTTTACTCTCTGCCATGTACGCCTGCCCGATCAGGAACCTGTGGCCGGTTACTCGCCAATCTGGATGCGATGGAAACGGGTAATCTGGATATTTTCCCCGATGACAGCGATCGCATCCGTGAGGAGCTGTTGAATGGATTTCTTGTCATCTTTGATGAAAGCCTGATTCATCAGGCAAACTTCACTGTAGTACTTCTGGAGTTTGCCCTCGACGATGTTGCCACGGATGTTTTCAGGCTTGTCTTTGACCAGTTCGGTGTAAATGTCGCGTTCACGAGCAATCAATTGCGGATCGAGTTCATCAGGGGTCAATGCTGTAGGACTCATGGCAGCAATGTGCATGGCAATATCCTTGATGAGCACCTGGAACTGATCATTCTTTGCAACAAAATCTGTTTCGCAGAGGACTTCGACGATCACGCCGATCTTGCCATTGGAGTGCACGTAAGATCCAACCCAACCCTGCGTCGTGGCTCGGTCGGCTCTTTTCGCGGCCATCTGGACACCTCTCTTGCGGAGCAGGTCGATGGCGTTTTCGATGTCGCCTTCCGATTCGCGCAGAGCTTTCTTACATTCCATCATTCCCACGCCTGTTTTTTTTCTCAATTCCGCCACGGTTTTGGCGTCGATGTGACTCATGTTACTCCCGTTCCGCCAGGATCTTGAAGATCCGCGTTGACCATTACTTCGTCTCTGCGCTGTCGCCGACGGTTGTCGCGGAATCATCGTCGGAATCGCTGGTATCTTTGGCTTCGGACGTTTTCTTGCCGGGGGTGACCACAATACTCGGCTTGGATTTTTCGGCCGAGGCTTCACTGGCGCCGGGAGCAGGTTGAGGAGCAGAATAGGGTTTGGAACGAGCTTCCTCGAGATCGGTGGTGCTTCGTTCTTTCTCCTTCAGTTTGGCTTTCTGTTCCTCTGCTGCTTTCTTCTGGGCCTCTTCTTTTTGTCGTGCTTCCAACTTGTCCTTACCTGCAATGATGGAATCAACAAGTTGGCTAAGAATGACCTCGATACTCCGGAAAGCGTCATCGTTTCCCGGGATGGCAATATCGACAAGTCTCGGATCGCAATCGGTATCAACGATACCGATGACCGGAATGTTGCGCTTTCTGGCCTCTTTGACCGCGATCTGGTCACGAAGAACATCGACTGCGATGAGAGCCCCAGGGAGGCGATTCATGTTACGGACGCCTTCCAGATTCCGGAAGATCTTGCGACGCTCCCGCTCCATCCGGGCGATTTCCTTCTTACCACGTCTGGAGATCGATTCGTCGGAAAGAGCTTTTTCCAGTTCCTCGAGACGCCTCAGGCGGCTTCGAATCGTCTGGTAGTTGGTCAGGGTGCCCCCGAGCCAGCGGTGGACACAAAAATGCATACCACACCTTGCGGACTGCTCTCTGACAACTTCGCGAGCCTGTGATTTGGTTCCTACGAAGACCACTTCATGGCCAGCCTCGACAATATGCTCGAGGAAGTGCTGCGCCCGAACGATCCCGCGAACGGTTTCACGAAGATCGATGACGTGGATCTTGTTGTGTTTCTGGTGAATGTAGGGAGCCATGGCAGGATGCCAGCGGCTGGCACGGTGACCAAAGTGAACGCCTGCTTCGATGAGTTCCTGGATCTGCAATCCGGGCATTGCCGGTCCTTTCGTTTCTCCGCTGAGGGGCCCTCTCGGCAGGTAGCCCACGGAGTGAAAGATTCAAGTGCTCGAAAATACGACCTGGGAAGCGCCCAGGAAGGAGAGATCCGCCACTGAGGACTCCCTCGGGATGGACAAGATAGCCACCGGAGGATCAGCCATCAATCGAATCAAAGTGGTCGAGGGCACACCAGAGAGCAGTATCAGGCTTTTTCCAGGCGATTTGCGCGCTCGCGAAGGCTCTCGATCACCTGGGTGGCCGCTTCCATGGCCCTGCGACCCTGAATGCCAGTGACCGCTGGTTGGCGCTGGCGATTGGCTGCCCCGAGGAATGACTCCAGTTCGGCCCGCAGAGGTTCGGTGGGTTCGATGCTCAGCGGAGATTGCTGAAGGTGTTTGGACAGAAAGTCCTCGACGCCATCAGGGGCTTCGATTCTGCCAGCAGAATCGAGAAAGCGTGAGGGGTCATAATTGGCATCGAGAGAGACGTGGAATCCTTGCTGCTGAACCAGATCAAGACTGACGTATTGATTCGGTCCGAAGATCCTGACCTTGCGAGCCCGGTTGAGAGCCACACGGCTGGTCTTCACGATCGCGGTTGCTCCTCGAGCAAAACTGAGCCTTGCGTGTGCGAGGTCTTCATAGGGTGAAAGTACGGCACAGCCATGAGCATCGACAGACACCAGATCATCGTCGATGAGATGAAGTGCGATATCGATATCGTGGATCATCAAATCATTGACGACGCTGATTTCAGTGGAACGAAGAGAGAACGGATGAATCCGGTCACACTCGATGAAAACAGGCTTTTCTACCAGGTGAATTGCAGCACGGATAACTGGATTGAATCGTTCAATATGTCCCACCTGGAGGACAGCTCCGGATTCTCTGGCAGCCTGACAGATCCGATCCGCTTGCTCCAGGGTTGCTGCAAGTGGCTTTTCGACCAGCACCGCCTTGCCAGCCTCGAGGAATGGAAGGGCTGTTTCCAGGTGGACCGGAGTCGGAGTCACGATGCTAACGGCATCGACTTGATCGAGTGCATGTTCGATGGAAGGGAATACGCGGCAATCGTGGAGGTCGGCGATTTCCTGTGCTCTTTCGCGAGAAGTGTCGTACACCCCCACCAGTTGTGCCTCGGGGATCTCACGCCAGATTCTGGCATGAGCGCTACCCAGGTGACCGACACCGACCACACCAATTCTCATGCCGGGTACCTCCTAGGGCTGACGAGCACGACCCTGGCGACCTTCTTCGGTGGCCCGCAGGAATGAGCGCAGATGAATACCTTCCTCGGGAACATTGCCTCTTCGTTCTAGCAGTTCGAAAGCCTCGCGGCGTGTCATGTTGTTGATGTAGAGCAGCCGCTGGGCTTCCTTGAGCCAGGCGCACACCTCTTCCGAGATGCCTGCCCGCTTCATACCAACTGAATTGACTGCCCTGACCCTTGAAGGATTTCCCTCGGTGATCAGATACGGAGGGCTGTCGGTGGTGACTCTGGTCATCCCTCCGACGAAAGCGAGCCTACCGACTGTCGAGTAGTGATGTACTGCGGCCAGGCCACCGAATCCGACCTGATCCTCGACGACGACATGCCCGCCCAGGAGTACACCGTTGGCCATGATGACCCGGTTTCCAACGGTACAGTCGTGGGCGATGTGGGAGCTGGCAAGGATCAGGCAGCCATCTCCGACCCTGGTGACTTCGCCACCTTGCTTCGTTCCCCGGTTCACAGTGCAATGCTCACGAAAGATATTATCAGAACCAATTTCTGCCCAGGTCTCTTCACCGTCCCATTTCTTGTCCTGCGGGTCGCCCCCCAGCACCGCTCCAGCATGGATCACATTTCGTTCGCCGATCCTGGTGTTGCAGATCACTGAAGAATTGTGGTGAAGCACACACCCGGATCCGATGAATACCTGGGGACCGACAAAAACTCCCGGACCGATATCCACATCGGGTGCAATCTCAGCAGCTGGATCGATGATAGCGGACGGATGAATCAAAAAAGAGCCTCCTCAGTGAGCATCTACGATCATGAACCTGATCGTTGCCTCTGTTACCGTTTTTCCGTCCACAGTCGCCTTGACCTGAACTTGCGCCGTTCTCTCCTTGAGTCTCTTCAACTCCGCTTCGAGGATCAATTGATCCCCGGGAACGACCGTCTTACGAAATTTGACATCATCGATACCCAGAATATATGCGATCCGGTTGCTGTCAGCACTGCTCCTCAGTAATAGAACTCCGGAAAGTTGTGCCAGAGCCTCCAGTTGAAGGACCCCGGGCATCACCGGTTGGCCCGGGAAATGTCCCTGAAAGTACTCTTCGTTGAAGGAAACGTTCTTGAGTCCGACTGCACGGACTCCTTCTTCCACCTCGAGTACCCTGTCGACGAGCAGGAATGGATATCTATGTGGGAGCACTTTCTGGATATCACGGATCTCGAGTCCGTGCGGGGCTTTGATGAGAACATCCTCGAGTTCGCGTTCCCTCACGTGAGCCTCGGCGATGCGAGCGGAGAGTTCGGCATTGAGACCATGGCCACTGCGATGGGCGATGATGTGTCCTGAGAGGGAGCATCGAAGAATATAGCAATCACCAATCAGGTCGAGGATCTTGTGGCGCGCGGGCTCATCCGGCAGACGGAAATCGGGTGCTTTCCCGTCTCCACCGATGACCAGGGTGTTGTCCTTTGTCGCCCCCTTGCCGAGGCCTCGTGCCTGTAATTCCTTGACCTCGGATTCGAGCACGAAAGTCCGTGCCGGCGCGATTTCTTCACGGAAACTTTTCTCGTCGATCTCGATATCGACAGTCTGGCTGAAACCGGGATCGACATCGTACTGAAGTGTGTAGGTGACCCGGAAGCCATCTCCGGGCAGCGCGACCGCGCTCGCTTTGCCCTCCTGGGCAGATACAGGAGTTTTTATCGCCAGTGTCCGCCCACGCGTACCCTGTGCTGCGAGCCCAGTTTCTCCGATGGCCTCGAGGAAAGGCAAGGCGCTGCCATCGAGCCCCGGGATTTCGGGGCCGTCGATTTCACATCTGAGATTTTCAATTCCCAGTACATGGAGAACGGAGAGTAGATGTTCACAGGTGTGAACCTCGACGTCACCGATACCAAAAGTGGTGCGGCGCGGTAGTTTTCGCAGCGTATCGAGACCTAGCGGTATTTCGAGTTCCGGATCGACATCGGTCCTGACAAAAACGATACCTGAATCAGGATCAGCCGGGAGCAACCTCATCGTCGAGGAGATGCCGGAATGAAGCCCTGTCCCCTCGAGGACTGTTTCTCCGCAGATGGTCTGCTGGCTAGCGTTGGTCAACGATCACCCGCCTTGGCAGAAACCCTGGAAATCACATCGATGGTGATATCGAGTTCTGGTTTGGCCCATACACTGACGTAGACCTTGAAATCAGGGGCCCGGGCAACGTTGTTCACTACCAGATCGAGTTCTCTTTCTGTGGCGACTTCTTCGATGGCGTCCCTGACGATCTTGACGAGGCTGTCTCGGCGAGCGTTGAAACTGACTTTAAACTCCTTCTCGAAGTCCTCTCGTAACCAGATGGCCTCCGCATTGCTCAGGGCGATTTTCTTTTCGACTTCACGACGGCCCTCGGATCCTGGTTGTAGTTGCTGAGCCTCCTGATCGAGTCTGCGAATCGCTTTTTCCCGCTCTATGAGATCCTTCTCCATGCGATTTTTCATGGTAGTGAACTCGGCATTGATCGATTTGCCCTGCGGTATCTGGTCGAGCACAACCTGAACGTCACAGACCCCGATCCGGTGAGATTCCAGCTGGTAGGGAACGCCGGAAACTCCCTGCCCGATGGCGACTGCGGCGATGATTGCCATGAAAACAAGGCTGGCGGATTTGAGATCGTATTTTGATGACATTTCTGAACTCCCGGTTCTGGTCAGAAAGGATCGTGTCCTTGCCCGACCGGATCAGCGTAACTAAGGTCCACAAACCTCAGCCGATCGGGCTGGAACGCAAGTTTGACCGTTCCAACAGCACCCTTTCTTTGTTTAGCAATGTTGATTTCGGCGATACCCTTGGCCTCTTCCTTGTCCGGATAGTAAACCTCCTCACGATATATCAGCATGATGAGGTCTGCATCCTGTTCGATGGAACCAGATTCGCGAAGATCAGCCATGCGCGGTCTGTGGCCTTCTCGCTGTTCAACGGCTCTCGAGAGCTGGGAAATGGCTATGACCGGTACATTAAGTTCTCTGGCCAGTTGTTTTAGAGAACGTGAAATCTGTGTGATTTCTTGCTGACGGTTCTCTACACGTCCACCCATCTCGAGCAGTTGAAGATAGTCCACCACAATCAATCCGAGAGGGTGCCTTTGATGAAGACGACGTGCACGGGATCGGATCGCCATGACATTCAATTCGGGAGAATCGTCGGTGATGATTTGAACAGCTTTGAGTTTGTCGGACGCCTCCATCAGGTCTTTCCATTCCTGATCGTTGAGTTGGCCTTTAAGCAACCTGGTTGCGTTGACCCCCGAGGTGGCGCTGAGCATTCTGAGTGCCAACTGATCATGGCTCATCTCTAGGCTGAAAATGAGGACGGGCTTGTGATCCGCTGGTGAGACGGCGTTACAGGCAATATTGAGCGCGAAGGTCGTTTTACCCATGCCGGGTCGGCCGGCAAGTATCACCAGATCCTGAGGATGCAGACCATTGGTCATCTCATCGAGGTCGCTGAAACCAGTCATGATGTTACCGTGCTGACCCTTCTCCAATTGATCGAGCAACCTGAATCCTTCATCGAGACTCTCCTGGATGCTATGAAAGACTCTCTTGCCCTCATCCTTGGAAAGATTCAATACCCTTGCGCCAGCTTCGTCGACGATGTCATTGATATTTCCTGAACCTGTCCGAGCCCGCGACTCCAAGTCCTGGCACAATTCGACCACGCGGCGTCGAAGAGCGGCCTGTTCGATGATATTTGCATATTCCAGCGCGTTGGAACTGGTACGGACTCGTGTCGTCAGTTCAATCACGTATTCACTGCCACCAACCTTGTCGAGCAATCCGCTGCTCTCGAGACGGTCGATCAGAATGACCGGGTCAGTAACACCCTCAGCCGCATAAAGAGTTTGCAGTTCTTCGAAGATGATTTGATGCCGGGACAGGTAGAAGTCTTCAGGTCGAAGTTTGTCGACGATATTGGCGAGAGGGCCCCCACCGAGCATCAGTGACCCGAGCAAATTCGATTCGGCATCGGTGTTATGGGGAAGGGTGTTTTCTGTGTTCTTTACATCGGCCATGAGAAACTCGCTTCGTCGACAAGGCTGAAACCACTGAAAAAGGGCCCGGGAAATCATCACCCCCTGGGGATCGTTGAAACTACCGGAGGCTGTTGAGGGAGGAAAGAGGGCTCCACGGACGCTTCACACCAGTGGCCCGAGGACAGTTCCTGGGCCCCGTAGACGCCGATCCGGCGGCATCCCTCAGGCCCTGGCCGGAGCATCTTCCGGGGAATCGTCCGCCTCGTCGTCAGCCTTGACGACCCAGACCTTGATGGTGGATTCCATCTCCGGGTGGATCCTGGCAATCAGATTGTAAATCCCCAGTTCCTTGATGGGTTTTTCGAGTTCCAGGCAGGCAGGATCCAGTTCGATCCCGTCAGCAAGGAGCTGGTCTGCGATGTCCTGATCGGACACGGAGCCAAACAGGTGACCTTCTTCGGTGGCCCGGGCGATCAGGGTGCAGGAGCAACCATCGACCGAATCCGCCAACGACTTGAGCCCTGCCAACCGCTGCTCTTCGTGTACCTCTAATCGACGTTTCTGAGCCTCGATCCATTGCTTGTTCGCCTGACCTACCTCGACGCCAAAGCCATGCGGAATGAGGTAATTGCGGGCAAATCCAGTCTTCACCTCGATCACATCTCCGAGACTGCCGAGGTTGTCCACGTCCTTTTTCAGAAACAGTTTCATCGGTAACACTCCAGTTGAAGGGTTTGACCTGGTCTTACTGCCCGTACGGGAGCAAGGCCATGAATCGGGCCCGGTGTACTGCTCGTTTGATCTGATGCTGAGTTCTGGTATTGCAACCTATCTGGCGCTGGGCAGACAGTTTGCCATTTCCGACGAGCAACTTATTGAGCAAGTCGACATTCTTGTAATCGATGTACTTGAGATCCTTGACGAGGCCACTCTTGTCCTTGCGTACAAACATATTGAATCACTCTCTTGCCCTAGAAGGGCACCTCATCGTTTAAAGGCGGTCCTTGCTCGAATTCTACCGTCGTATCGCGAGAGCCTTGCTGTCCCTGCGACGCAGCGGAGACACCTTGCCCTGCGCCCGAACCTTCAGCGCTTTTAGGCATGAACTGTACACTGCTAGCAACGACGGTCAGTTTGTTCCGGACCTTGCCGGTCTCCTTGTCATCCCACTGGTCGTACTTCAATCGTCCCTCGACCAGCACTCCGCTGCCCTTGGAGAGGTACTGGTTACAGTTTTCCGCCTGACGGCCCCACACGGTGACGGAAACGAAACACGTTTCTTCCTGGAACTGATCTTCCCCTTGTTTTCGCCAACGGTGATTGGAAGCCAGACCGAGGTCGCACACGGCAGTCCCCGACGGAGTCATTCTCAGTTCAGGATCCCGTGTCAAATTACCAACGATAAATACCTTGTTGAGTTCCATCATGAGGACCTCTTCCTGTTCAGTTAGTTTTCTTCTTTGGTCTGGGCGACATCTTCCACCGGATCGGTTTCCCCTGTGCCCTCCGCCTCCTCGGCGACTTCTTGTCCCGGTTCGGATTGCTCTGGTTCAGATTCTTCCGGTTCGGATTGCTCTGGTTCGGAGTCTTCTGGTTCGGATGGCTCTGGTTCGGAGTCTTCTGGTTCAGATTGCTCTGGCACGGAGTCCTCTGATTCAGATTTCTCCGGTTCAGATTCCTTTGGTTCAGATAGCTCTGGCACGGAATCTTCCGGTTCAGATTGCTCTGGCACGGATTCTTCCGGTTCGGATTGCTCTGGTTCAGAGTCTTCAGGTTCAGAGTCTTCCGGTTCGGATTGCTCTGGCTCGGAGTCCTCTGATTCAGAATCCTCTGGCTCGGAGTCTTCTGGTTCAGATTCCTCTGGTACGGAGTCTTCTGGTTCAGATTGCTCTGGTACGGAGTCTTCTGGTTCAGAATCCTCTGGTGCGGAGTCTTCCACCGTGTCGTCGTGGCCCGAATCACTATCGGCGGCCATCGAATCTGCGACCTTCGCTTCGACAGGCTCGTCGGAATCCGTCGCATCCTTGTCGGACTTGATCGATGACGGTTTGTCGGTCTGTTCGGTTGCCGTTGGAACTGGTGCTGCGGCGCGACGTGCTGCGGCTTCCTGGCGCTTGGTCATCTCTTCTTCGAGGAACGGCTCCTGGATGAGCAGCAGCCGTAAGATCTTCTCCAGAAGTTGAGCATCCGCACGAATCGAGGAGATCGATTGAGAGTCGCTGCGGAAGTATGTGAGATAGTAAACACCGCGCTTGACGCCATTGACCTCATAGGCGAGCCGCTGTTCCGTCCATTTCTCGGCGTATTCGATCACACCGCCGTGCTGATCGATGATGCCCCGGATGCTCGATTCGAGATCAGTCCAATTCTCAGCTGCATCCTTTGCATCGACGAGGAACAGGCCCTCGTAAAGTCGTTCGGTCAATCCGGTCTCCTTCTGTTTCTTTCTCGTGGCTTCGCTCCCCCGATGACCGACCAGGGAATCTGTGCGAAGAACCACACCAGGTCATTCAGTTGCCGTTCCGTTCGAGGGCTTCGACTCCTCGTCGGGAAGCGGCCCATTGTAACGACGAGCAGCATTTGTAACACCCTCAACCAGCCAGCAAAGTGCAGTTTCGGACGCCAACTCGATCGATTTTTCGAGGATGGGGATCTCGTCTGCTGAGGGTCGATCGAGCACGTGATCGGGCACCTCGGCCTGTCCTGAAGGTCGTCCGACGCCAACCCGACAGCGCGCGATACGTTCGGTCCCGAGGGCCAAGATGATATCCTCGAGGCCCTTGTGGCCGCCCGAGGAGCCCCCAGAACGGATCCTGATCGATCCGAGAGGAAGATCGATATCGTCCAGCACGACCAGGATCTGATCGGCAGTCATCTGTTGAGAATCGAGGAAAATTCGCACCGGCTCACCGCTGAGATTCATGAAACGGGTCGGCTTGAGCAGATGAACACGTCGCCACTTCCAGTGGCCAGTTGTGAGCTGGGAACCGCTGGATTTGCCCGCAGAAGTTCGACTCAGGCAGCGCTGGATCCGGTCGGCAACCGCAAATCCAACATTGTGACGGGTGCCATCGTAATCGGAACCTGGATTACCCAGACCGATGATCGCGAGGGGAAGGGTCCGGTCATGGGAACCACGTATCATCGCGATCAGAACCCCCCCTGCATCCGATGGTCCAGATCAGGAGCCCTTTCGAGCGTGAACGATCACGATCGGGGTTCCCTCAGCGAGGAGTAACTCGACTCCAGTGGGAATCTCGAGGTCCTTGGCGCGGATCGACTCGTTGGATTCGAGATGATCGATTTTGAGGGTCAACGAGTTCTTCAACTTGCCAACTTTTCCACGAACCGGCACATGATGATATGCAACATCCAGTGTGGCTCCGCTGGAAACACCTTTGGGAATTCCCAGGGTAAGGATGCTCATCGTGGTTTCAACGATGTCGTTGGTCCCAACCCGGGATAGATCGGCGTGGATCGTGTGATCGCCAAAAGTGTCGTATTGAACTTCCTTGAGGATTCCGGTTTCCGAGTTGCCGTCGAAATCGATCTGGAACAGTTGATGATGGTCCTCGAGTGCCTTGTAGAAGTCAGAAGAATCGACAGCGACGGTGATGTTCGGCTTACTGGCTCCGTAGATGTTGACGGGCATGAGACCCTGAGAACGGAGTCTGCGTGTCGCCCGGGAACCCACTTCCGAAGCTTCTCGAGCGCGCCCCACCAAGACAAACTTGTCCATCTTCTCATCACCTTCCAGTGTCCGGGAGGTCCGGAACTCTCGTATTAAAGACTGCTGCGCCCGATCAGGGCTGACTTGTGGATCTTGCGGATCGCGTTGGCGAACGCTGGAGCACAGGACAGTATCACCAGCCTATCATCGGAAATTTTCCCGTCCACGGGAATGGTGTCGAGAAAGGCGAACTCCAGGGCAGGAGAGGCCATCAACCTCTCGACCGCTGGCCCGCACAGGACCGGGTGTGTACACGCCAGAGCGATCGATTTGGCGCCCTTTTCGAGGATGATTCCGGCTGCAGCAGTGATGGAGCCACCGGTGGCGATGACGTCATCGGCGAGGATGGCATGGAGACCATCGACTTCCCCGATGACGAACCCGATCTCGGTTTCGGTACCACTGATCCTTCTCTTGTCGACCGTTGCGAGCCGGGCACCGAGGCCTTGACTGTAAGCGCGGGCCATCTTGATGGCTCCGACGTCAGGACTGACGACGACGAGATCGGTCATCTTCTTTTGCTTGAAATGGTCGATGATCACCGACCCTCCGTAGACATGGTCTACCGGGATGTCGAAAAACCCCTGAATCTGTTCGCAATGGAGGTCCATCGTCACGACCCGGTCGGCTCCGGACGTGACGATCAGGTTGGCGACCAGTTTGGCAGAGATGGGCACCCGCGCACCCTGTTCTCGTCGATCCTGGCGGGCATAACCAAAGTATGGGATGACGGCAGTGATCCTGGCTGCGGAGGATCGTTTGACACAATCGATCATCACCAGCAATTCCAGCAGGTTCTCGTTCACCGGAGGGCAGGTGGATTGAACGATGAAGACGTCCTTGCCGCGTACGTCCTCTCCTAGCGAAACACTGATCTCCCCGTCAGGAAATCGGGCAACCTCGGCACGCCCTGGTTCAAGTCCAAGTTCTGAACAGATATCAGCCGCCAGCGCAAGGTTCGAATTGCCGTTCAGAACCACCATGCTGTCAGAGAGTTCCTGGGTCATCGGAGTCATCTTTCTTCCTCACAAATTTCAGGGATTGAATCATCATGGCGCTTGATCTTGCGAGCGGGTACTCCAATTACTGTCGAACCGGGCTCGACATCTCGCCCGGCCGGCACCACCGCACCGGCACCCACTGTCGCATTTTCACCGATATTTGCCGGAGCGACTATGACGCTGCCGCTACCGATGAATGCACCGGATCCGATCCGGGTCGGAGATTTGACCTTGCCATCGTAATTGGCCACCACCGCCCCGGCGCCGATATTTGCCTTCCGGCCGACCGATGCGTTGCCGAGGTATGCCAGATGCTTGGCACGAACACCTTGTTCGAGGGTGCTATCTTTGATCTCGACGAAGTCCCCCACCTTGACGTCATCTTCGATGACGGTGCCTTCTCTCAGATGGGCAAAGGGGCCGATTTGACAATGGCTGCCGATTTTGACGCCCCTGCGAATGACCGTCTGTGGATGAATGACCGTATCGGTGCCGATTTCCACGTCGGACTCGATCCAGGTCGTGACCGGATCGACGATGGTCACTCCCTCGGCCAGCAATCGGGTGTGGATCCTGTCTTGCAGCACTCGTGAAACACGTGCCAGACCGAGACGATCGTTGACTTGCAGGAACTGTTGCTGGCCTTCAGATGGGCACGCCGCTACGGGGATCCCGGCCTCGATCAGAACCTCGACAAGGTCAGTCAGATAGGACTCCTTGGCTGAATCAGCGCCAGCGAGATCGCCGTCGACCATCTTCTGCAGTTGAGGTCGAACCTGTGCGACTCCGAGAGAGTAGATGCCCAGGTTGACCTCGTGGATCGCCTCGATCGAAGAATCCGCATCCTGCTGCTCCACGATGCGCTCGAAGGTGCCTTGCCCGGAGCGGACGATCCGCCCCATTCCCGTCGGTTCATCGACGCTACATGAACTGACCGTGAACGCCGCATCGGATGCTCGATGCGATTGCATCAACGAACCGAGCTGGTCCGGGTCGAGATCGGGAAGATCTCCATTGACGACCAGCACGTCATCGTGTTGTGGCGGTTGTTGATCGAAGGCAGCAAGGAGAGCATGTGCGGTGCCCAGTTGTTCGGTCTGCATGGCGACACGTATGTCGGTGTCTGCGAGCTGCCCGGAGACCGCCTTGGCATCATGACCCAGGACCACGATGAGATCATCGGCACCTGCTTCGCGAACACTGCAAATCACCCGATCGAGCATCGTGACACCCAGGACCTTGTGAAGGAGTTTGGGCAAACTCGACTTCATGCGAGTCCCTCGTCCTGCGGCCAGGATGATGGCAGAAAATTTCTGGTCCATCGGGATTCCTATCGTGTTCGCCTTCACAATCGTGCGGAGCCTTCTGAGGTTCCGCCAACCGGATCGAATCTGTGGTTCAGATGGGCAAGAGCCGCCGCAACGTGTGAAAAGGCTGCAAATGGCTACCCGGCGAGGACTCGAACCTCGAATGACTGGACCAAAACCAGTTGTGTTGCCAATTACACCACCGGGTAGCGATCATCTGTTTCACCAGACGTGACGATCTGTCGCGAACCAGTTCGCGTCCTCGCTCACCGTTTTGGATTCTATCCGCGGGGCCGAAGTAGGGTCAATCGCACTCAGGCAGTTTCAGGGCGATCTGGTCTCCTCGAGGGATCTTGACCACTGGAGCAGCGGAGGGATCAGATAGCGCGACCAGGACTCCCAGGCGGGGTCTTCCGGCTGCAACAGTTCGAGCGCTTGCCAGCACCCTTCCATCCGATCGGTCTCGCGGATGGCGGGCCTATGGTCGAGTTGCGCAACGACGGCCAGACCCAGATGGACCCTCCCCACCTCCGATTGGTCGTCATTGATCCAGCCGAGCATGTGAAACCCCAGCGCAGCGCGCTCGAGATCGATCTCCTCGGATAGTTCCCGCTTCATGCCACGGATCAGCAGCGGGTCATCAGCAGCAGGTTCGGGATTGACATGGCCGCCCACCCCGATCGATCTGCGATGATGGAGACGCGATTCTCCCTGGGTCGAGAGACGACGCAGCGTCAGAATCTGTCCCTCGTTGTGCAGGGCAATGTAAGGAATCAGCTGTTTCCATTCCGGATCCTGCTCGACCTCGTTTCTGGGTCGGAAAGATCCTGCAGGTTCCAGTCGGGTGCAGTTGAGGTGGAGATCTCCATCATCTGGCAGAAAACCCTGGAACACCCCGAGTTCTTGCTCCATCACCGATCGGGGAATTCCCCACACCTGCTCGATCACCGAATCGTTCATGCAAACCTCTCTACATGGGCCAGTGCTGCTTGAAAATATGCCAGCGGAAAGAAAGACACCAGAGGCCACATTCGCCCCGGAAAGTCGATACAATGCGGGCCAAGGAGATCGTCGATGGAGCATCGCGCGCCGTTACCCACCTTTTTACTGTCTATGTGGCTGTTGCTGCCAGTGACCACGATCCACGCCCAGTCCTCCTCCTCGGTGGTGCTCGAGCCAGCCACCATCCACCTGGGTGATGTTGGCCATGGCCACAAACAGATTCTCGAGTTTTCACTCGTCAATCAGACCAAGGGGGAAATCACGATCGACAGGATCCGCCCCACCTGCGGCTGCATGAAGATGCTTCCTCATGACCTGAGGATGCCGCTGGGGCCGGCAGAATCTCGTAGTTATCGCTGCGAGGTTTCGCTCGGAAGAGGCTGGGGGTCTTTCTACAAGAAGATCGAGGTCTCGGTTCGAGGGCAGGGAACGTTGTTTCTTCCGGTCGAGGCCTGGTTCCACCCTGGTTTTCGGATTTCCGCTCTGGAGATGGTGTTTGCGACCGCTGTTGGGCTCGAAATCCCTGAATCCAGACAGACGATAGAGATCTTCAACGAGAGTGGCGGGCCGCCACCCACAATCACCGAACTACGTACCGAAGATCCACGCTGGACAGTTCGCCTCGGCAAAACACTCGAGGACCGGAGTGTCATCGAAGTGAGCGCCTCTTCGGAGTTTGCCCGGGGTCGGATCGTTGGAAAGGTACATGGAAAATGTAACGATTTGCCCTTCATCATCCCGCTACGGGGACGCGCCTTTCAACACGTCATCCATGAACCGCAGGCATGGAATCTCAACCAGATCAACAAAACAGGCTTTTGCCAGAAGATCCTGAAAATTCGACGAGCTGACGGCAAACCTGTGCGGGTTCTGTCCGCGCGAGTGGAACTTTCCAGATCTCCCGCCGGACTCGATGTGTCGGTCACCCCACGATCGTTGGATGACGGCTCCGTCGAGTTGCGGGCTTACGTGGCGCATCCGTTGCCGCTGAAATCCGGAGGGTTATTCGGTAAGATCACCCTTCAACTGGACTGCGCTGACGAGAAGGAACTCGTCCTCGACTTGTTGGGCTTGATCCGAATCGGGGGAACAAAGCCATGACGCTGGCAGCTCAGGAGATCGCAGATCGTCTCGGGGGTGTACTCGAGGGCCGTTCGGAGATCTTGATCGATTGTGTACGACCGCCGGAAAGCGCCGGAGATGGTGATCTGGCGTGGATTGCTGATAACCGCAGTGTCCCGACCGGAATCGCTGCTTCTGCAGTTCTGGTCGGGCCCTCCAGGCCCAGTGAAGAACTGCTCGATGTGCCCGCCATCATCCGCCATGAGAATCCACAGGAAGCCTTCGCCAGGGCGATCCTGTTGCTCCACCCGGAACCGGATCCACCCTTTTCCGGCATCAGTGATACCGCCCGGATCCATCCTGATAGCAACATCGCCGGCGATGTCATCATCGGGCCCGCAGTCACCATCGATGCCGCTGTCGAAATCGGCACGGAATCGGTGATTCATCCCGGGGTGGTGATTCTGGGACCTTCTGAAATCGGTGCCGGTGTCACGCTTCATGCCAACGTGGTGATCTATGGCAACACGCACATCGGCGAGGGAACCATCGTCCATGCCGGAACCGTGATCGGGGCAGATGGTTTCGGCTATGCACCGGCAGACGAGGGTGCCCGCAAGATCCCGCATCGAGGTGGTGTCCGGATCGGTAGAGACGTCGAGATCGGCAGCAATTGCGCCATCGATCGTGGTGCGCTCGAGGATACCGTCATCGGCGAGGGTTGCAAACTCGACAACCTGGTCCACATCGCTCACAACGTCGTGATCGGACCGCACAGTTTCTTTGCCGCACAGGTCGGGATTGCCGGCTCGTCGACAATAGGACAGGGATGCGAGTTTGGTGGCCAGAGCGGCATGATCGGACACGCCGAGGTGGGTGATCGGACTCAGGTGGCCGCCAAGGCGGGAGTGCTGCGTTCCTTTGAAGGGGATCAGGTTCTGATGGGGCTGCCGGCTGAAGATGGGCGCCAGATGCGCAAGATTTACACCATCATCTCGCAGTTGCCGGAACTGCGCGACAGGATCCGGAAACTGGAACGGGATCTGAAAAACCTCGAGAGCGCTGAATAGATCGTCGTACATCTCTTGCCGATATCTCGCTGGATCTCTATAAGCGAATCGGTTCGAGACGAATCACAACCGAGGGCCTGTAGCTCAGCTGGGAGAGCGCTGCGTTCGCAATGCAGAGGTCAGGGGTTCGATCCCCCTCAGGTCCACCAGATTTAACGAGGCAGGGCGTAGAGTCGCATGACTCTGCGCCCTGTACTTCATCGGGCAGACCCCCGCTCGCTTTCTGATTCCGGGCCTTGTCCTTCAGCGGCGATTCAACGATCCTCTGAGGCTTGAACGGGCAGTTTGAGTCATGCAGACCCTGCCCAAGCAAGCAGGACCAGGAAGCCAAGGTGACCGGCCGTGGGTCGACTCGATAGGATCATGCTGCTGATACTGGCCATCGCGGTCAGCGGCTGTGCCTCGTCAGGGGATCTGGAGGACGACTTGCATCTCGATGCCAGAGAACGAGTTCTCGTGGTTCATGGACTGTTCAGAACCCATCGGGCGATGTGGCCGTTGCGTTCCCCGCTCGAAGCTGCCGGATTCGAGGTGCTCGAGTACCGCTATCCATCGACACGCAAGGATGTCGACGTTCTCGCCGAGGGGCTGCGAGAGCATCTCCACCAGCTGGTCGATGAACAACCGGGGGTGCCCCTTCATGTCGTCGGCCACAGCCTGGGAGCGATCATCTCGGTTCGGGCCACGACCCCCGAGATCGTCGGCGTCAAAAGGGTAGTGCAGATCTCGCCGCCCAATCAGGGTTCTCCGGTGGCGAGAACCTTCGAACGGGTGCTGGGCGACTGGGTCGCCCCGATCAAGGAGCTGTCGGATCGCGGTGGTGGTCCGCTGCCGGAGAACACTCTTCCAGCCACTGCGACCGGGGTCATCGCCGCGGCAAACGACGTCATGGTGCCGCTCGATTGCACCTATCTCGAGGGCGCCACCGACAGGATCATCCTGCCTGGAACGCACACTTTCGTGTTCTGGAGGAAACGTACCCAGCGGGAAGTCATTCACTTCCTGCTGCGAGGGCGCTTTTCAGATGACGCGCCTCGTCCCTGACGGATGGATCCGGCTCCATTGACGAAGCGATCAGGAACCGGGATCTTCGAGCCGGGCGACGATGTGCTGGGCGGCTTGTTGTGGCGAAGCCGCAGCGATGCTGAAGCGGTAGTCCTTGTGCTCGCTGCCATGGAGATAACGAGGGTCATAGTGGCGCTGTAACAGG
>Ga0310122_10000756_pt1 | contig 20514 bp, 16 predicted proteins | sample CB6_Bottom_1051__FD_203503 | JGI IMG/M metagenome (GOLD analysis project Ga0310122, IMG submission 203503) | Marine microbial communities from Western Arctic Ocean, Canada - CB6_Bottom_1051 | ecosystem: Environmental > Aquatic > Marine > Oceanic | place: Canada: Western Arctic Ocean | collected...
GTTCCGCCACGCTCGTCAGCGCGCTGCCATCGTAGCGACTGACGCCACCCCACGTTCCCAGCCAGAGGTCGCCGCGCCTGTCCTCGGTCAACGCCATGACCCCTTCATTGACCAGCCCCTCCTTCTCCGTAAGGTGGGTGAACCTCCCTCCGTCGTAGCGACTGACACCACCACCCAGTGTACCTACCCAGATGTGGCCCTGACGGTCCTCCAGCAACGAGCCGACGACGTTGTGGACCAGCCCTTCGTGGATCGTAAAGGTCGAAAACGAGTCACCGTCGTAGCAGCTCACTCCTCCCAGTGTTCCAAGCCAGACGCGACCGTCGCCGTCCACCGCGATAGCGGTGACGTGGTCGTGGACGAGGCCGGTCTTGCTGGTGAAACTGTTGAAGTCGCCGCCGCGATAGCGACTGACACCGCGCGGAGTGGCAAACCACATGCCTCCGTCGCCATCGCGGGCGATGGCGGTTACGTTGTCGTCCACCAGCCCGTCTGTTGTCCTCAGCGTGGTGAACTCACGCCCGTCATAGCGGCTCACGCCATCCTTTGTTCCGAACCAGAGATCTCCGTTGCTGTCCGGAAAAACGACGTTCACCGAATTGCTGCACAGGCCATCCGCCTCGGTGTGATTGCGGAAAGCGCTTCCCTCACAATGGCTCACTCCTGCGTCAGTGCCGAACCAGACACGTCCGTCTCGATCGACAGCGACTGAGCGCACGACCTCACCGGGCAGTCCGTCCTCGGTAGAGAAGAGCCGCCAGCTTTCGCCATCGAGGCAGAGTACCCCGCTGCCTTCGTCTCGGGCGGAGCCGTACAACCAGTTACCGGTCCCAAACCACTTCCTGCCCTCAGTGTCCTCGGCCATGGCCAGCACGGAGTGACTCGACAGTCCCGTTGTGTCCCAGGTGTAAAACCGCGAACCGTCGTATCGGCACAGCCCGCCACCGGCAAACCATATGTGCCCGCCACTGTCCTGCAAGATCGCGTTGGTGTTGGCCAGCGACATGCCGTCCAGCCGATTGAAGCTCCGCCACAGACCGTGTCAGAAACCGATGCCGGCGGGCGTGGCCTCAAACGATGGCGCTGTCGTGCTGAAGAGCCGGAGTCTGCAGGTGATCCCCGTAGCGGGCAGATCGAGCGACGTAGCCACACCCCGCAGGGCCTCTTGCCAAGCGGGGTCCGACAGCAATGTCTGCTCTGTCGCGGAGATATCGGCGGGACCCGCCACCTCGAAGAGTCGGCTGAACACACCCTCAATGCTGGACGTCATGGGTGCGCTGAACTCGACCAATTCGCGCTGTCCAAGAAGGGGGGACAATCGCTTTCGGTAGGCTGCTTCGAACCTGGTCATCTGCTCGGCCGGCAGCCAGAAGGACAAACGACTTAGGGTCGTCATGGCGGATAAAAACCGGGGTACGCGGAAACATGGCGGGCCGGTCGCTGTCGATACGCAGCCCCGTCGCCTCCCCGGAAAGCAGGAGGTGGACCCGCAGCACCGCGCCACTACACGTCACCATCGCCTCTCGCGCTTCACGCAACCCGTCCACCGCCCTCGAGGTGATATCGCAGGTCGTCAAGGAGGCCTTGCCGTCCACGAGGAAGTCGTCCGGAGTCGGAAAGCTGAAGTCTGCCGCGCTGCCGCGACGCCGCCTCGACCAGGCGTCCTCCGCGGCCTCGCGCGCCAGGGCAAAACGGGTCATCCCGCTCCGCGAGGTCGAGGGCGGTCTCGTCGCCGTTGACGCGGAGCAGGCGCACAAGGGCACCGACGGTGCGTCCCTCCTGGTGCGGCTGGAGGTATACGCAGAGAAGCTCAAGGTCTGCCCCGTTCGCGTCGAGGCGGCCGACTCGGCTGCGTAGCGACGGGCGCTCAACTCCCACGTATGCGATCGGAGCCGCTGTAGACATTGCATCCCCGTCCACGCAGAAATCCCACCAGGGTGATACCCACCTCCCGCGCCAGATCTACCGCCATGCTGGAGGGTGCGGACACGGCCACCACCATGGGGATCGCCGCCATCGCCGCCTTCTGAATGATCTCGAAGCTCGATCTCCCGCTGACCATCAGAATGGACGGGGTCGGGGGCCGTTGAGCGGCGAGCACGTAGCTCCCCACCACCTTGTCGACGGCGTTGTGGCGCCCCACATCCTCTCTGGTCACGAGTAGGTCACCACGGGCGTCGAACAGCGCCGCTGCGTGCAGGGAACCGGTCCTGTGAAAGACGGCCTGTGAACGCCGGAGCCCAGCATCGAGAGCGAAGAGAGCCTCAAGGTCAACGCAGAAATCCCCGTCGATCGACGGGCACTCGAGCCGAATCTGGTCGATGCTGGCCTTGCCGCAGACACCGCAACTCGACGACGAGTAGAAGTTCCGCCTGAGTCGCTCCGAGTCAAATTCGACGCCATCCGCCAGCCGCACGTCGACCACGTTTTCGGCATTGGGCGGTTCGCCGGTCTCACAGAACGAAAGCGCACCCAGATCCCGCGGCCGCTCGATCACCTTCTCGGTAAGCAGGAATCCCGCCACCAGGTCAAAATCATCACCCGGAGTTCGCATGAGTACGGCGATCGGCTCGCCGTGCAGGCGGATCTCCAAGGGCTCTTCGACGCTCAGGTCATCTTCGGCCGAGCTCGCCTCCGCTCCCTCCCGGTAGCGGAGGACCTCGCGGCGAACGACGGCGGCCGCCTTAGCGCCGTCGGCGGCGGGAACTGGCTTTGATCGCATGCCGATCACATCGGGCCGATGCGCCGTGGGCCGCGGTCCATCGCCTGCACGGAGGCGTCGAAGCTGCGTTTCACAAGCTGTAGTTTAACCTGTTGAGCGTCGGGCTTATCCCACAAGTTGTCGAACTCATCCGGGTCTTCGGTCAAGTCGTAGAGCTCACCGCATTCGTGCCCATGGTAGACGACGAGTTTGTAACGCTCATCGCGGTACATGCTGGCGAGGGTGCCATCCGGCGCGTCCAGTGCGTCGTAATACTCGCAGCGCACGAAGTCCTTGTGGTATTCCGGCGGCTCCTCGCCCTGCAAAATGGGCAGCAGCGACTTCCCCTGCATGCACTCGGGAATATCCCCCCCGGCGAGCTCGAGGAAGGTGGGAGCGAGGTCGAGAAGTTCGACCAGAGCATCGCATCTCAAGCTGGGCAGGACGCGACCCGGCAGCGAGAATATCAGCGGCACCCGGACCAGGCCCTCGTAGAAACGACACCCCTTCTGGATAAGCCCGTGATCACCCAGTGTCTCACCGTGATCGCTGGTGAAGACCACCAGGGTGTTATCGCGTTGACCGCTCTCCTCGAGGCACTCGAGCAGGTCGCCGACGCGATCGTCAATGAGCTTGATCATCGCGTAGTACGCCGCCTGCAACGACCGGGCGTCTCGCCCTCCTGCAGAATCGGGTTCCCGGTCACCGCTCTTTTTGGGACTGCGAGGCTTTTCCGGGCTGCTAGGGATGATCGGACTGTTGATGTCCAGTGCTCGCGGATGACGAGCTTCGGACTGGAAGTCCACCGCCTGCAGCTGTCGCTGCTGTGCGAGATCACTCTCTCTGAACAGCGGTCCAGGCATGTCCGCGGGGTCGAACAGATCCCGGTAGCTCTGTGGAGGATTGAAGGGCGGGTGCGGATCGTAGATGTTGACGCTCGCCAACCAGGGCTGCTCGCCTCTTTCCTGACGCATGAACTCCATCGTCTTCCGGGCACACCAGGTAGTCTGGTGGAGCTCGGCCGGAACCCCCCCGGGGTCCTGTGTCAGCTCGCCCAGATCAGCGCCCCTGGCGCGCACCCAGTCGGCGTAGTCGTGGCCGCTCGCCCAGTCGTCGCGGGGAGCATGGCTGTATTGCCAGTAGCGGTAGCCGTCATCCGTGCGCGGCTCAATCCTCCCGAAGGCACTGGCTAGGTGCAGCTTGCCAATGAGCCCACAATCGTACCCCGAATCAGCCAGCAACCGGGTCACCAGCGGCGGATGCGGTGAGGGAAAGCACTCATTGCCGTTGCCGTTGACGTGCACGGCGCTCGGGTACATACCCGTGAGGAAGCTGGCGCGACTGGGCGTGCAGATAGGGCTCTGGCAGTAGGCGTGAGTACAGGCAACGCCCTCCTCGACCAGACGGTCGATGTTGGGTGTGGAGACGTGCCGATTGCCCAGAGCGCCGATGGTGTCGTAGCGCTGTTGGTCGGTGCAGATCCACAGGATGTTGGGTCGTGGTTCCAACGCCATCTCCTTTGCACACTTTGAGGTGCGGGCAGCAAGCGTCTTACACCAGCTCAATCAGTCGGTCGATCGGTCGATTGGTCTGGGGTTCTCCTGAAATAGTATAGAGAAGGGCCGTTCGCCCGCTGGTGGCGAGGGCGGGATGGGCCAAACGATCTGCATGCGGCAACCCACGAAGAAAACGTCCATCGGCCGGCCGGTCAATGAGGTCAACTGCTGGCGCGTCGCCGCGATCGGCCCGTTATTTAGGCACCGAGCCTCGCCCTCCCCTCCTACCGAGATCACCATGAGCGCTTTCCTAGCCGCCCTGAAGGCGGGCCCACTGCTCGCCGACGGTGCCATGGGCTCCTACATCTTTGAGCGCACCGGACGGCTGTCGGAGCTCAACCATGTGTACGAGGCCCTCAGCGTCGACGACCCGGATCTCATCCGGGCCATACACCTCTCCTATCTCCAGGCCGGCGCCCGCTGCCTGACGACGAACACCTTCGCCGCCACTCGACCCCATCTGAGCCGTTACGGTCATCTGGATCGAGTCGAGGAACTAAACCGCGCCGCCGTGCACCGGGCCCGGGAGGCGATCGACATCTTTCGCCAGCAGCGGGAGGTGCGGTCTGATCTTTTTGTCGTGGGCTCGATCGGGCCCACGCTCGAGGGCAACGAATCACCCGCCGAGGCGACCGGCATCTACCGCGAGCAGTTGCGCGCCCTGATGGACGAAGGCGTCGATGCGGTCAAGATAGAGACGTTCAGATCCCTCGAGCACGTCGCCTCGATCCTGGAGGTGGCGGCAGAGTGGGAGAACTGCCCGCCGCTGATCGTCCACATGGCGCTCGAGCAACACGACGCCGAAGGCAGCTGGAATTGTAACCCGTCGGATTTTGTCGAGACCGTAGTCGGTCGGGGCGCAAGTGTCGTCGGGGTCAACTGCTGTACCCCCTGGGCAGCGTCCGCCTTTATCGATGCCGTCGCCTCCCACGAGCTCCTGCAGGACGACGCCATCGTCCTCTCCGCCATGCCCAACGCCGGGGGCTTCCAGCGCATCGGCAACCGCTTCATGACGCACGTGAACTCCGAGTACATCGGTCGCCTCGCCCGCACCTTTGCCGATCGGGGCGTGCGCCTGATCGGCGGCTGCTGCGAAGTCCACCCCGAGCACATCCGCGAGATGCACAATTTCCTGCAAGGACAACTGGCAGGCGATTCGGTTGTGGTCGCGGGGGGCGTAGGGGTGCCCGCAACAAGGGATGTCTCAGCGGCGGCCCTGGAGCCCGTTGACGCAGCCGCAAAGCGCGGCAATGGCGCGTTCTCACGCAAGATCGTCGATGGCGACTTCGCCGTCAGCGTCGAGCTGTTGCCATCCAGAGGCACGGCGCCGCGGCTGCTGCGGAATAAAGTCGATTTTGTGTGCAATCTCGCCGCCTCGGGTCTGGCCGATGCCATCGACGTGACCGACGGCTCGCGCGGAATCCCGCTGATGCCGCCGGGAGACTTCATCAGCGTCGTCAGACAGCGTCTGGGTTGGAATCACGAGAACGGCGATCAGCTGGAGCTCATCCCCCACTTCACCGCCCGCGATCTCAATATCATGGGTCTGCAGTCGCGTCTGATCGGGTACTGGGCCAACGGCATCGACAACGTCATCTTCATCACCGGCGACCCCCCCAAGATGTCGCCGGCCTATCCCCGGTCAACAGCTGTCTTCGACATCGATTCCGTCGCCATGATCAGGTACGCGCACGCCCACCTCAACAGCGGCCTCGACTTCGGCGGCCAGCGGCTGGGAAAACACCGGGATCCGCGCACTCATTTTACCATCGGCACCGGATTTGAACCGGAGGCCCTGAATTCAGAGCGCGAGTTCGGCAAGCTCGACCGCAAGATCGACGCCGGCGCCGACTACGTCATGACGCAGCCGGCCTTCCGTTTCGAGCCTCTGGGCGCCCTCGAGCCCTACAGGTCCCGCATCCCCATTCTTGTGGGTGTCGCCGTGCTCACTGGACTCGAACACGCTCGCCGCATGAATGAGATACCCGGCGTGCTGATTCCGGATGAGATCTTCGAGCGCCTGGCGCGGGCCGGCAGCGCTGCCGAACAGGCCGAGGTGGGCGTGGAGATCGCCGCCGAGCAGGTGCGCTGGGTGGCGGCAAACGGCTGGTCGGGGCTGTACCTCATGTCACCGTCCAGCCACCATCCAGTCCTGGAAGTACTAGGATCAGGTCTGAGCTGACCATTGTGCGGTGCGCCACGGGACCCTTGGCCAATCCGCCTGGAAGCACTTCCAGCGCAGGTCTGAATTGAGAGTGCGAGAGTGGAGTGAGCGTTCGCCCGGGTCCGACGCTCACTCGCCTGAACTGTATTTCAACTCCACCGCTGCCAGCGCCTGCTCCCTGTCCGCCAACCTGCCCTCCAGCTGCTCGTCTTCCACCCATTGCAGAATTTCCCCGAGACGGGGCCCCGGTTCGAGTCCCATGCCGATGAGATCGTGCCCGGTCACAAGCCTGGGTGGTCTCAATCCCTCCTGTCCGGCCTCGGCCGTCTTCTCCCGGCAGAACTCGTAGAGGTCCAGCTTGCCGTGGCTAGCCAGGCAGTCGACGCGGTGCAGCTCCAGCAGCTCCGGGAAAATGGGCTGCCTCAGAAAACGCTTCAGCTTGCTGTCGCGCATCTCCTTGACGTTGCAGAAGCGCATGTGCTGAGCGGTCAGCTCGCGGATCTGCTCCCCCTCCACCTTCGACAGGCGCAGACGGCGGCCGATGGCGGCTGCCATCTCCGCTCCCCGGGCGTCGTGACCGTTGAAGCGGATTCGATCAGCGCGGGTGAAAGTCGGCGGCTTGCCGATGTCGTGCAGGAGAACTCCCCATCCGAGCGTTGCCGTGGGCGCGTCCAGTTTTTCGAGCATGAGCTGCACGTGGGTCCAGACATCCCCCTCCGGGTGGTACTCCGGCGGCTGAGGCACTCCCCGGGTGGCCGCTACCTCAGGGAGCACCGCCTGCATCAGTCCCAGCTGCATCAGCAGCCCCATACCGAGGGCGGGCGCGCCTTCGGTCAAGATGAGGGTGAGCTCGTCGCGGATGCGCTCGGCGCTGACTCTGACGATCTTGTCGGAGTTTTCGCCGATCGCCGCTGCCGTCGCCGGGTCCAGCTCAAATCCCAGTCGGGCGGTAAAGCGCACGGCCCGCAGCATGCGCAGAAAATCCTCCTCGAACCGCTGCCTTGGGTCCCCAATCGCGCGCACGAGTCGGCGTTCCAGATCCCGCTCCCCTTCCACGTAGTCGATCAGCTGCTCTTCGAGGGGATCGTAGAACATGCCGTTGATGGTAAAGTCGCGCCTCCTGGCATCCTCCTCGGGCGTCGCGAACTCGGTGTGATCCGGGTGACGCCCGTCCCGATAGGGCCCGTCCCGCCGAAACCGCGCGACTTCGTATTGACCATCCTCCAGCACCACGGTGACGATGCCGAATTCCACCCCGATCGGCAGGACGCGGTCGAACAGGCGGGTGACATCCTCCGGACCAGCGTCGGTGGCCACGTCCCAGTCCTTGGGCGTGCGGTCCAGCCGCATGTCGCGCACGCACCCCCCGGCCAAGAGGGCGCGATAGCCCTGCTGGCTCAGCGCGCGGATAATGCGGAGTGCGCCTTCCTTAATGGGGGTGTCGCCCATGAGCACGCTATCTGATCAGCGACATCTTGCCGCTGGCCCGTAGTTCGCCGACCCGCAGGCGATAGATATACTGACCGCTGGCAGCCGTTTCGCCCGCTTCTGTCAGACCGTCCCAGCGCACACTGAAGTGGCCGGCATCGAGGATTCTGCTCAGCAAGCCGCGGATCCGTTGCCCCTGCACATTGTAGACTGCCAGCTCGGCGTGTTGGCCGGCGTGGGCGACATCGACCGAGAAGCGGATGAGGGTACTGGAGTTGAAGGGGTTGGGATGGCTGGTGACAACCAACAGGGCCTTCTCCACCTGCAAATCATCGTCGGTGACCTGGGTGGGCCTTTCCTCCGTGGCCAGAGATATCGCCTCCCCAGGATAGTCCCCATCGATACCAGCCAGGTATAGATTCGCAAATATCGGCCGCAATGACGGAGGCCGCGCGTAGGCGGATTTCCACTCTTCGTCGGTCAGCCGGTCAAAGCCCAGGGTGACGTGCTCGTAGTAGCTCATGACCGGCCCGACGAAGGCGACCTCCTCCCGCTCTGGCAAATCCGCGACCAGGAAAGCGAGGTCGAGCGGACCGGTGCCGACATGCAGGACCTGTCCGATGAGCGCTCCCGCCGAATCCGTGGGCTGGGTGTGAATGTCGGCCACGACCAGATCCTCCTCGAACAGCCCGGCTTCACCGGTGTAGTAAAGCCGCGAGTACCATCCCCCATAGCCCGTCGTGCAGCCCACCGGAATCTCGAAGAGCACGGTCCGGAGGAAGATTTTCTCCTCTGGGGAAAGCGGAGTCCGGCTCAACTCCTTTTCCGCCACCGCCGTCAGGGTGTCCGAGATGGCCGCCATCTCCAGGAAATAGTCGGCCAACCGCGGCCCGAGTCCTCCCCGCAACGAGTCGAAGACGCGCGCGGCCTGACCGGCGAAGGCGGAGACGGCCCGGTAGAAGTCCGGCTCCGGCTCGACGAAGGTCTCCGGAAACTCGCAGACGATGCCGCCGGTATACGACTGCTTGGCGTAGAGCAGGTTGTCGTGTCTCAGCTGCGACCAGGCGGCCAGCTGGGTATTCATCTTGTGCTGCCACCAGGCGTTTGTCTGCATGAAGGCGGGCAGGTGCTGGCGGTCAGCCGGCGGGCTCAGGGTGCGGATGGCGTTAAGCCAGCCGTTGTAGAGCGTGGCGTCCCAGAAGCCGGGGTCCTGACCATCGACGAGAAAGCGCAGTGCCGCCAGGTTGGGGGCGTAGTGATAGCGTTCGAGCTCGTCGGGCAGGAACTGGGTGGCGCTGTTATTGCCCAGAGCGAACAGCACATCAAGAGTGGAGGGGAGTCCTCTGAAGACGGACCTCCCCTCGTATTGGATTTTATCGAAGACGACACTGCCGGTGATGTAGGAGTCGATGACAAAGCGCTGGCCGATCAGCAGAAACGCCGGCGCCGCCGCCAGTGGCTCCGGGTCAAGTGGATCCTTCATGAGGATCTGAGACAGGATCTGCTGTCCTGCGCTTTCGCGCACCTCGGCCTGAAAGCGGCTCAAAGTGTCCTCATCGAGCAGATCGGCGGCACGCTCGATGGCGCTTGATTCGAGTGCCGCGCGGAATTGGAGCAGCGTCAGGTTGTCCTGCTCGCCCACGAAGGCGACGAGCACGCGCTCGATCTCCGCCAGCGCGTCGCCGGCACGGCTGAGACCTATGAGCTCGTCGAGCAGGGCGATGTCGATCACCTGGCGCCGAATGGCCTCTGCAGGAATGTCTACGCCCGTTCCCCGCGGGGATTCGGTGTACAGCTCGGTCCGACCGAGCCAGATCATGGCCTGGAAGTATTCGCCCAGTCGGGGATCGTCGGTGTAGTGGCCGCGGATGGTGAACTGGCTGTAGTCGAGCGTGCGGCCGCTCTCCCCAAACAGGGAATGCGCTGCCAACTGCTCAGCCGCCACCAGTGACAGGAGATCGGCGATGCGGGCCTCATTTTCAGGAAACAGAGGTGCGACATCCACCTTCAACAGCCTCAGGGGCACGGCGAGGTAGAGGTCGAGATCGCCCAGCATCGGCGACAGGGCCGGCTGGCCGGCGTACCTCGCCGCCAGTTGGGGTAACGCCCGGTGCAGGCGAGTCAACGCTGTCTCCAGTTGAGGCCGGAGATGGACGGACTCGAGATCCGCCAGCACGGTGTCGTAAGACTTGTGAAGCGCGTGCAGGATAGCGTCCGTCGAGACGAACAAGGGGAGGTCGCGCTCGTATATCTCCAGGTACGCAGCTCCGAAAGATTTCGGGCGCACGCGCTCTGTGACGGCAAATCCGTGCCGCTCCAGAAGACGTTTCTCGTACCCTGTCAGGCTGTAGTAGTGGTCGATGCTGTCGGCGAAGGCAGCGGCGGCAAAATCGGTTGGCGCTGCCGCCAGAAAAACGTCACGGCCGAACTCGGAGACGAGTTCAGCGGCGGTCAGGTCGCGGTTCTGCGCCAGGAACTGCCGGTGCGCTTCGAGGTCGATATCGGCCCGGGAGGCAGAGAAGGGTAAAGCCCACAGGATCATGACAGCGGCGTGAGGAAAGAGGCGTTGTCTGTTGAGGGTCATCTCCCATGCTCCCGGATCTTTCTGCTCGCGTGGCCGACGGATGCCTGATCCATCTACATGCCTGACCCGTCTACATGCCAGTATAACACCGCAGGGACCGCAAGCTGTCACCACCGTTACAGAACGCGCGCAGCCGTGAGGCGACGACGGTCTCCTCATCAACAACGCCGCTCGTCTACAGGATATCCTCCGCGTGATCCGCCAGATGACTCTCCAGGGCCGCCATCCCCGCGCTCTGGTCAAGCTCTATTCCCTGCCGCGCCAGGGCCACCCCCAGGGCGTGGAGAACGCGGAAGAGGTTGGGGGCGCGGCACTGCTCCCCCATCTGCCCGATGCGAAAGATCGACAGTCCGAAGGAGCCGGAGATCTGCACCTTGAACATCATCGACATGTACTTGCGGATCTCGTCGCCATCGGCTGGGGCGGGAATGTCGATGGCGAGGACCGAGTTGAGCCGGTGCTCGATGGGAGTTGCCAGGTGCAGACCCATCGCCTCGATGCCGGCCTGCAGCGCCAGAGAGCTGTGCAAATGCCGATTGAAGCGGCGCTCGAGGGTTTCCTCCAGGATCAGCCGCAGCGCTTCGTGGAGTGCGAGCAATCCCGGCACCGGCGCGGTGTAGTGATAGGCCTGTCCGCCCCAGAACTCCTCCGCGCGTTTGATGTCCAGACACCAGTGGGGGTGCGGGACCCGCCGGGTTCCCGCCACTCGCCAGGCCTCCTCCGAGAAACTGATCAGGGAGACGCCGGGCAGAGAGGAGAGCCCCTTCTGGCTGCCGGTGAAGACCACGTCGATCCCCCACTCGTCCTTCTTGAGCGGCATGGTGCTGAGCGTGCACACCGCGTCCACCAGGGTGAGGGCCCCGTGATTCCTGGCCAGCTGCACAATTTCCTTGAGCTCCGCCGTCAGCACACCGCAGGAGGTCTCTCCCTGCGCCATCGTCACTACGTCGAAATGATCGGCGTCCAACCTCTTTGCCACCATCTCCGACTTGATCGGATGCCCCTCCGGAACTTCGAGCACTTCGACTTCGGCTCCGACACCCGTGGCCATCTCGGCAAAGCGACCGCTGAACAGACCGTTCTTCAGCACCAATGCCCTGCGGCCCGGCCACAGGAGATTGGTGACCGCCATCTCCATGGCGGCCGAGGCGGGCCCGGATACGCCGAAGATCTTTTCGTCTCTGGTCTGAAAGGTGTAGCGCGAGAGCTCTTTGATATGCCGGACCACCATGTTCATGGTGGGACCCAGATGGTCGATTATCAGACCGCCGGCGCGAGCGACCTCGGCCGGCACCGGTACCGGCCCCGCCGTCATCAACAGCAGCGGCTCAGCTGGCAAGACCGCGGTGAGCGGCGGAAGCTGTGGTCTGGCAATGCTGGAATCTACGGGACTCATCCTGTCCCCTCGTGTGCAGCTGTCACGTCTTGCATTCCTCTGTCCCTGCCCCTTTCTCCTGCCCCCTGTCGATATTCAGCCCCACCACTCACGTGTTCAGTGCCTCTCCGAAAGCATCAGCGGCGGCCTCCTTGATGCCCTCCGACAGCGTCGGATGGGCGTGCACGGTGTGCGCCAGGTCCTCGTAAGTGGCTTCGAGCCTGCGCGCTAGAGCTATCTCGGCGATTAGCTCCGTCGCCTCGGAACCGATGACGGCGCCACCCAGCAGATCGCCGTAGCGGCTGCCGAACACCAGCTTCACCATGCCGTCGGTCTCTCCCGCGGCCACGGCCTTGCCGCTGGCCGCGAAGGGAAACCTGCCCACTTTCACCTCGTGACCGGCTTGCCGGGCCCGGGCCTCGGTCAAGCCCACGCTGGCCACCTGGGGCTGACAGTAGATGCAGGACGGAATGCCATCGTGGTCCAGCTGTTCGACCTCGCGTCCCGCCATCGACTCCACCGCCAATACCGCTTCCGCCGCCGCCGCGTGCGCGAGCTGCGGAGCGCCGATGACATCGCCAGCGGCATAGATGTTTCTCGCCGTCGTCTGCATTTGATTATCGACGATAACCCCCCCCTTCCCCAGCCGCACGCCCACAGCCTCCAGACCCAGACCGCGAGTGTTGCCGTTCACGCCTACCGCCATCAGGAGCTTGTCGGCCCGAAGTTCCTCTACTTGCTCGGACGCTCCCACAGCTTCTAAAGCGACGGCGACACCACCCTTCTGTCGGGCGTGCACCTTCCTAACCTGGACGCCGGTCCGCACGCACACGCCTTGATTTTCCAGATGTCGGGCCAGCAGCGCGGCAATTTCCTCGTCCTCTCGGGGCAGCACCTGGGACTCGGCCTCCAGGAGCGTCACCTCGGTGCCGAAAGTGTTGAAGAAGTAGGCGAGCTCGACGCCGATGGCGCCGGCGCCGACGACGATCATCGATCTGGGGCACTCGTCAAGAGCCAGGGCGTGGCGGCTCGATAGAACGCTCTCACCATCGATCTCCACGCCCGGCAGGGACTGGGGGTGAGCGCCCGTGGCGATCAGGATATTCGGCGCCTGGAGAGCCGTTGGGGACTCATCGCCGTCGACGTGCACTTCCACGTCCTTGAGCGGTGTCAGCTGCCCTCGCCCGCGGAACAGCGCCACCCCGTTCTTCTTCATTAGGTAATCGACGCCGTCGCCGAGTTGAGCGGCGGTTCGGCGGCTGCGAGCGACCACCTTCTTCCAGTCAAAGGACACCTCGCCGGCAGAGAGTCCGAACTCCTCGGCCCGCTGAAACAAGCGGTACAGCTCGGCTTGACGCAGCAGTGACTTCGTCGGGATGCAACCCCAGTTGAGGCAGACCCCGCCCAGTTCCTTCGCCGCTTCCACCAGAGCCGGTTTCATGCCCAGCTGGGCAGCGCGGATAGCGGCGGTGTATCCGGCTGGGCCGCCCCCGATGACGACCAGGTCATATGATCTCTCGTGTGGCAACGCTTTCCCTTTCACCATCGTTGAGATTGGCCTCGCGTCGTTGACAGTTTTGCGAAAGCTTTATAATGTAGTCACAGTTCGCGGTTTATATCAATTACACGTGCGCTTGCAGCGCGCGTCTACAGCCTGGAGAAGATCGACCTTGGCAGATGCTGATGCGGTCGTCGTGTACACAGATGGGGCCTGCTCGGGAAACCCGGGACCGGGGGGCTGGTGCGCCCGCATCAAATACCCGGACGGGCGGATTCGTGAGCTCGGGAACGCCGAAAGCGAAACCACCAACAACCGCATGGAAATGCGCGCCGCCATCGAGGGGTTGGGCCTCCTGCAGGAGGAGAAGGAGAAGGGCGCCATCACCGTGGTGACGGACAGCGAGTATGTCCGCAAGGGCATCACCGAATGGATCCATGGCTGGAAGCGGAGGGGCTGGCGCACGGCGGCCAAGAAACCGGTGCTGAACAAGGATCTGTGGAGCGAACTGGACCGCCTCAACACCGACCGAGTCCGGTGGCAGTACACCCGCGGCCATGCTGGCGACGAAGACAACGAACGCTGCGATGACATCGCCCAGGCTTTTGCCCAGGGCATGACGCCGGACCTGATACAGCCGACCTGACTAAAGCCCCGGGACCGCTCCCGGCGACTCCCTCGAGCGCTTCACACCCACCCCTTCAGCCAATACACCCACCACCCGACGTATTCCTTCAGCGCTATGCTCGACTGCTGCAATCCCCCCGCGTCGGGGATGAACCGGCCAGGGTTGAGTGGGCGCGAAACGGATCGAATGTCCGTCGGCGCGGCTATCACCACCAACTCCTGGGCTCTGAAAACAGCGACCGATCGACTCATGTGAGAGGCCGACGTCACTAGCAAGATGCGGGGATCCAGTTTTCTGTCCCTCAGCAGCCTGGCGGTGAAAACCGCGTTCTCATGGGTGTTGCGGGATTCGATCTCGAGCAGCAGAGACTCCTCCGCCACCCCCATTTCAACCGCCAGCCTCCTCATCCGTTCGGCCTCGGGGACATTGGTCCCGGACAGGGAAGCCATCACGCCGCCGGTCAGGACCATAAGCGGCGCCTTCTTCGCTTTGAGCAGGCGAACCCCGTGCAGCAACCGATCGAAAGCGCCATTGACATCCACGGTCAGCCGGGGCGCGATCAGCGCTGAGGTGACGCCCCCCAGAACGACGATGGCGTCGACCTGGGGATACGCCGCTACCGGTATGGGCTCAAAGTCGTTCTCGAGAGTTCCCAGCAACCATGCGCCCACCAGTGGGCTCCCGAAGAACAGCACGACAACCACACCGGCCAGGCCGCAAACCATACTCCACCGTCGCCGCCCACACAGATACAGGATCGAGGCCGCAATCCACAGAAGAAAACTCTGTCCCAACGGGTAGACGAGGGGCACGAAAATCTTGGCTATCAGTACGAACAATAGAGTTCCGGCCTCCTGAACGCGGCGCGCCGGTCGGCGACTCCAGCCGACGCGACTCCGGTGATCCTCTCAGTTCACAACGTGGGACAAATATACAACCGCAGCGTCGAGGGCGACGGCAGGACTTGACTGCACTTCCCCCGAAGTCGTTTAATCTCTCGAGGAGACGCAGCCATTGTCACTCCTCACCACCCGAACGAAAGGACCGCTGATGCCACGCTTTGCGCTTCCCCTGAGCCTCCTGCTGGCGTCCGGGACAGCCGCGTATCCCGAGCGCGCCCAGGAGCCACCCGAGCAGGTGCCGACCTGCCAGATCATGCGCGCCAGCGGGCCCATCGCCATCGACGGAAAGGCCGATGACCCCGCCTGGCAGCAGGCGGAGCGCATCGAATTCATCTTCCCCTGGAGCAAGATCGAAAAAGGAGAGCGTTCCCAGGGCACCGTGGCCCGCATGCTGTGGGACGATGACAACCTCTATATCGTCTATGTCTGCGACGACCCCTACCTCGACTCGGAGGTGACCGAGCACGACGGCCCGGTCTACCAGGAGGACGCGGTGGAGATCTTCGTCACGCCCAATCCGGACAGCTTGTCCACCTACTTCGGCTATGAGATGAACATTACCCCGGCCCTGCTGGACTACATTGCCTTCGAAGGGGGAGTGCAATCAACCCGGGTCATTCAGTTCGCCTGGGAGAGTGAGGGCGTACAGCTGAAGACAACCTACGAGGGCACCCTCAACGACCACTCCGACATCGATACGGGCTGGACTCTGGAGATCGCCATCCCCTTTGATAACTTCCGCCACCTGGGTGGCCGCATTCCCCCGAAGGCGGGCGACCTGTGGCGGCTGAATCTGAATCGAACCAAGGGGGACAAGGGGCGCTTCAGCCAGTGGTCGGATACCCGCGCCGAAAACGCCGCGTTCCACCACTCCGCCTACTTCGGCAAGGCGTATTTCTCCGGCGAGACCCCACCGGACTAGCCAGGCTCTCCGTAGAGGATGGCTGCCTCCTCCTCCGCCTTCTGGCGCCGCTGGGCTTCGGGCAAGCTGTCGACTGACCCCATCGCCTTGTAGAACTCCTCGCCGTATTCCCTCGTCCGAATCACCACCGGCATGGGCACGGCGTGGCCGAGGACGAGGGCCTGCTGCTTCGAATCGAGGCTGGCCAGCACACCTCGTAGCGCATCGCTGCCGCTCATACCGGTGAGGACGGCGGCGATGTCCTTCTCGTCGTTCAACAGGGCGGTGATCTTCGTCCCCAACTGCGACAGCACCTCGTCGTCGATACCCGACGGACGCTGGTCGACCACCAGCAGCGAGACATAGTATTTCCGCATTTCCCGGGCGATGGTCCCGAATATCGTCTGTCGTGCCGCGGCGGGATTCAGAAACTTGTGCGCTTCCTCGATGGTGATCATCAGCTGACGTGGCTGATCCTCCGCCCTCTGGGTGGCGTAGTAGCGCTCGCTCTTTTTCACATACATCTCGTGGATGCGGCGGGAAATGATGTTGGCCACCAGCAAATAGCAGAGCATGCTGGTCTGCTGTCCGAACTCCAGTACCACGTTGATCCCCGCGTCGAGATGTTCTATGATGCGGTCCACGACATCCCCGTCCCGCAGGCTCTGCACCATGAAAGGGAAGTTCTCAAGACGCTTGAGCTTGCGGTGCAGGGCGACCAGAGACCCCGGGTGAGCACCGATCTCCTGGGCGAATTCCTCCACATCGGGTCCCTCCAGACTCAGCAGTGTGCGCAGCCAGCGCTCCTTGTAGATCGCGTACACCAGGTAGGCTGACTCGACCGCCGTGGGGTTGAGCTTGAGCTCGTCCTGGAGAGGGGCGATATCCTCCACCGCGATCTGGTCGTAAGAGATGTAGACTTCGAAGTCCGGCTGAATACCGCGGGCCCTGGTGGATTTCGGGTCGAGCGAGAAGATGGCGACGCGGTCCCCGAACAGCTGCTTCAGGCCCTTGACGAAGGTCGTGTTGGCCCCGGTCGACTCCTTCATGGCCTTGAAGCCGTATTCGTTGTGCATGTCGAAGATGAGATTTACCGCGCGGTTGTAGTAGATCAGTCCGCACAGGGCGAGCCTGGTGAGAAAGGACTTTCCCGTCCCCGTCTTGCCGAATATGCCATTGCTGCGCTCGGCGAAACGCAGCATGTCGATGCACACCGGCGTCTCCATGTCGAGTGGGCTACCGATGTTGAAGTAGCGCTGCTGACCGTCATCTTCACTGCCAAATATCCGCGCCACGTCCTCCTCGTGCGCCTCCACGACCCGGGAAAAGTGGCTGGGGATCGCCTTTACGGGCCGCGGGCCGTCGTCTCCGTTGCCGTTGTCACCTGCGACCTGCGGCATCATGAGCATGGGACGCAGGGCGACGATGTTGTAGGTCGTGGTACCGCTCAACACCTCTCGCAGCAACCCCTCGCCGGGCTCTGGCGGGTGCAGGAGTACTTCGAGACCGGTGGAATCCAGCCTCATGTCCGTCACCATGGAGAAGAAGTCATTCTTGTCCCCCTCAATGACGACGAACTTACCAGCCTTCATGTCTTCGACGTTGCGCTCGGGGTCGAGCTTCATCTCCAACCCCTCCACGAGGGACCCCCTGGTTATGGCCCCCAGCAGCCCACCGCGGTGTCTTTGTCGCGGCGGCGTAGACGCTCCTGCTCGTGTGCGCGGGGTTCGTTTGGCCATCGTCAGCGCCCCGGCGCGATCCGCCGAACGACGGATCTGAGACGATCGTAGTCGTCGTGCAGCAAGCGCGACAGCGCCTTGCCCATAATCACGAGGTACTCGTGGGAGTCACCACGCACGCTCAGAGCGTTGCGAAGAGTCGCGATGAGCAGCTGGTCGGCTGGCATTCCGGGCGTGTTGATGATGTTTCTCAAAAACTCGTCATCCTCGGTGCAGGCGCGGATCAGCGCGTCGTCGCACTCGTAGACAAAACTGTGAATAGGAGCGGGATGCGGCGGCAGTAACGGCACTGGCGCTCCCCGATCCAGGTGGCCGACGATGAGAATCTGGAAGTGGGTCCGCAACAGCTCGAAGATCTGAGGTTGCTCCAGGCGCAGCTCGCGCTCCGTCTTCCCGTAGGCGACAGGCCGCCTGTTGGCTTCAATGGATTGGGTTGAGACGTTGAAGACGATGCCCACTGCGGGCACAACAGACTGAATGAGCACGAAGCGGCCGAAGCAGGGCGCGCGGTTGAGCTCCCTGGCCTGGGCGAGGGCCTCGGCCGTGCTGCTCTCGACAACCTCTCCCACGTGATTTTCGGATGGGTGTTCGCCGGCATGCTGCCCGCGGGGCGCCTCACCTGGTAACTCATCTCCCCCTCCCGCCGGGTCCAACGCCGGCAGATGATCGGGTGCGAGCCCCTGTCGATCCATGGCAATAAAACGGCTCAAGGGGCCCGCAATCTCGCCTTCGCCCATGGTCCTCTCCTCCCTCATAGTCCTAATCCCCGCTCACACCACAGCGTGGCGTTTGCGCAGGCTCTTGTTGGAAATTCGTGCGTCGATGTCGTGGCGCACGAAAGCCTCGCGCAGATAGCGGTAAAACGACTCCCTGTCCGCACCTCGGACCACCGCCTTCTCGTGGGCCTCTGACAGACTCACCGGATAGCCCTGCCCCTTCTCAGCCTGATCGCAAACACAGGTATGCACCAGGTCGAGGAGGGTCCGGTCCTCCGCTACCCATTTCGGCACTTCAACCCGGGCGATCTCCGCTCCCACGTGGACGTAAAAGAAGCAGATGGCGTGCGGGCCGTACTCCGCCAGGATGCGCGCGGAGCTCTCGAAAACGGCCGAGCGCCCGCCCGGCTGAAGAATCCGGCGCAGCAGCGCCCCATCGCCCACTCCGTCGATGGCTCCGCAGGGAAGATCACCCGCCGCGCCCGGACTTGGGATGTCCGGCGTCGAGGCCGCCCCGGTCGGTTCAGTCAGCTCGGCCGGTTCAGTCGACTCGGACAGCTCAGTCAGCTCGGACAGCTCAGTCAGCTCGGACAGCTCAGCCGAATCAGCCTCATAGGGGCAGTGATCGCAGTCGGGCGCATCTAATGGGCACAGACCCAGTCGGAGGGCGTTGGTCAGGTCCTGCGCGCCCGGCCTGCTGAGATATCCCACCACGGGTACCCGCCTTTGTCGGAGCGTTTCAAAAGCGGACAGCATCGACTCGAGATACTCGCCGCGGAAATCGGGAGGCTTTCCCTCCAGGGACCACATGATAAGACTGCCATCCGCCATCGCCACTGTAGGGTAACCCTCGTCGTGAGCGGCAGCGGCCAGCTGGGCGAGTTCGGTCAACTCGAGGAGGCTGCGCCTGATACCCACCAGCTCTCGATTGACGCCAGCGCGCCTCCCGCGACCGCGATACAAATCCCGGTCGCGGTGGAAGAGAGTGGGCCGGCTGCTCATCAGCGGGCGCTCCCCGGTGCCGTAATGCAGGAGGACGTAACCGATGTTGATGAGATAACAGGAGGAAATCTCGTGACGGTCGGGAAAGATCTGAGATCCATCGGTGGAGGCGACGGTTATGCGCTCCGGCCTAACCGGACGCGGATAGCTTTGCCGCGGACTCTCGGCGATCAGCGGAAGCAGCCAGGAGGTGTTGCTGCGCTCGATTTTGCTCGCCAGCGCTTGCCAGTCCGCCGACCAGCGCTCGAGCTGCGCCAGGGAGGCTTCCATCCTGACCTGCGCCTGCCGCGGGCGATCGACCTGCTCCGCCACCATGTGATCGATCTGGCACTTCAGCGAGTACAGGTCAAGCACCTGTCAGCGACTCCACGACTGCCCGCGGTCACTCGATATCCTCGTCGACTTCTTCCATTCAGCCACCGTGCTGGCATCCACGGCGCCGGCATCGCCGCTGTCGATGTCGGCAGCAGCGGTCACGGCGATCTCCAGACCGACCTCGCCGCTACCGTCGGGCCTGTTCGTCTCTACGCGGATACTGCGGAATTCCACCTCAGCCGCATCTTCTCCCTCCCCCTCCCGCTCTGCCGCCATAATCCGGGCAACCTCTCTCTGCACCGCCAACTGTCGACGCTCGAGCGCCTCCCTGCTGATGGGCGGCACCCGGAAACGGACGACGAGCTCGCTCAGCTCTCTGTCGAGGCTGATCCCGTAAAAGACACCGTACTGGTCGTTGATGGTCCTCTTGATAGCGGGCAGGTGCTTCTGCAAGGCGGCCCTGGGTTTTCTCCTCTCCCTGCTGACTGCCCTTCCTCCTTCGGCCGTTCCAGCCGCGACCGCCTCCTCTTCGACCAACGCTTCCTCCTCAAAGCCATCCAGAGACGGCCCCCAAATCCACCCCTCCAGGCGGAAGCGGACCCATTTCCCGTCCTGCTCGAGTATCTCTACCACCGTTCCGCCGCGAAGTGTGCCGATGTTCTCACCGCTCTGACCGGCGAGGATGCTCTCTCCTCCCTTCTGGGAGACGGCGAGCCGGCCCGAACCCGTCGACTTTGCCGCTGACAAGGCGAGGGAGGTACCCGCCACAGTCACCAGGATCCAGGCGATCCCGCGTCCCGAGAGGCCCTTGAGCCGAGTCTGAAGCCGGATTTCTCTAAAAAAAAACATGGCCATTCTCATTTCCTTCTCATGTAGAAGCCAGAACCCTTGAAGCCAGAACCCTTGAAGCCAGACCGTTAAAGACTAACCATTGAAGACTAACCGTTGAAAACAGCACCGTTGCGTGCCGTTCATTAAGTATGCGGCCGCTGATACCCTGTCAAG
>Ga0310122_10000757_pt1 | contig 20486 bp, 17 predicted proteins | sample CB6_Bottom_1051__FD_203503 | JGI IMG/M metagenome (GOLD analysis project Ga0310122, IMG submission 203503) | Marine microbial communities from Western Arctic Ocean, Canada - CB6_Bottom_1051 | ecosystem: Environmental > Aquatic > Marine > Oceanic | place: Canada: Western Arctic Ocean | collected...
TCGACAAGCTGTGCGAGTACGTGGCGGCGGTGCGCGATGCGGTGGGGTACGAAGTGCCGCTGGCGGTCGATCACTTCGGCCACATCGGGCTGGAGTCCTGTATCCGCCTGGGCAAGGCGCTGGATCAGTTCTCCCTGGCGTGGTACGAGGACCTGATCCCCTGGCAGTTCGCCGATCAGTACGAGCGCTTGTCCAAGGCAGTGGACACGCCGGTGTGCACCGGCGAGGACATCTATCTGAAGGAGGGGTTCGCCGAGCTGTTCGAGCGCCGTGCCATCTCCGTCTGTCATCCGGACCTGGCCACGTCCGGAGGCATCCTGGAGACGAAGAAGATCGGCGACACGGCTCAGGAGGCGGGAATCGCCATGGCGATGCACATGGCGATGTCGCCGGTGGCGGCCATGGCCTCGGTTCACTGCGCCGCGGCGACGGAGAACTTCATGGTCCTCGAGAATCACTCGGTCGATGATCTGGAGCGCTGGAGCAATCTGGTCGAAGGGCTGCCGGTGCCCCTGATAGAGGACGGCCATATCCAGGTGCCGGAGACCCCGGGTCTGGGGTTTTCCGGGCTCAACGACGATGTCGTGGCTGAATTCGGCGACCCGGACCAGGGAGAGCCTTTCGGACCGACGGATGAGTGGGACGGTGATCCGGCCCACGATCGGCTGTGGAGCTGATGGGCTCCGCGGCGGGCGACGGACGCCGACCCTACGATATCGCCGTGCTAAAGGGGGACGGCGTCGGTCCAGACGTGGTCGATGAGGCGCTGCGGGTGCTTGCCGCAGCCGTTGCTGCCCCCGGTGCAATCGGCGCCGGCGGGCTTCAGCTGAAGTTCAGCGAGTATCCCTGCGGGGCTGACTGCTATCTCGAACAGGGAACGCCGCTGCCCGACGACACGCTGGCGGCCTGCCGGCGGGCGGACGCTGTCTTGATAGGCGCCATGGGGGACCCCGAGGTGCGCTGGCCGGACGGCACGGAGATGCGGCCTCAGGTGGATCTGCGTTTTAAGCTGGACCTGTACGCGGGAGTGCGTCCGATCTATCTGTACGCTTCGCACCACACCCCGCTGCAGGGTTTCGAGGCCGGTGACATCGACTTGGTGATTCTGCGCGAGAACGTCGAGGGTCTGTTCGCCTCCATGGATGGGGGCATCGAGCTGCGCGGCGAAGTGGCGACCGACACCATGGTGATCACCCGAAGCGGGACCCTGCGGCTGGCGGACTACGCCTTTCGACTGGCCCGCGAGCGCCACCAGGAGCGGCAGTCGTCTGCCGACGCCGCGGGGAGTGGCGAGCCGGTGCGTGACGCGAAGGCAGCCACCGTCACCTGCGTCGACAAGGCCAATATATTTCGCTCGATGGCCTTCTTTCGGCGCGTCTTCGACGAGGTGGCGGATGGATACCCCGACGTGAAGCGCGACCACGCCTACGTCGACGCCATGGCGCTATATCTGGTGCAGCGCCCCAGGGATCACGACGTGCTGGTGATGGAGAACATGTACGGCGATATCCTCTCGGATCTGGCCGCGGGTCTGGTGGGGGGCATGGGGATGGCGCCATCGGGCGACATCGGCGAAGATGCGGCCATCTTCCAGCCGTCGCACGGCACCGCCCCCGACATCGCCGGCAAGGGGATCGCCAATCCGGTGGGAACCATCCTGTCGGCGGCCATGATGCTGCGCTGGCTGGGGCAGCGGCACGACGACGCCGCTGCCGCCGCTGCCGGTGTCCGCATCGACCAGGCTGTGCGCACCATCCTGGCCAAACCGGGATCCGGGACGCCCGACCTGGGCGGGGAGATGACGACGAAACAGCTCGGCTCGCGTATCGCCGAGGCGGTGGCAGCGGGAGAGTGAGTGAGTGAGTGAGTGAGTGAGGCGAGGAGCGGCGAGCACATGGCCCTCTACAGCCCGTGAACCGAGGTGGTCGCAGTCAGCCCGGCGATAGGAATTTCTCGCTGCGATGTCCCTCGCAGGTGACGCGCCTGGGGTAGAGTTCAGCCCCCAGGCGTGTCAGCAGGACACCGCGTCCAGGGCGCTACGACCGCGAGCGTCTCGCGATGGGTCCGATTTTCCTTCCTATTACACCACCGGGCTCCACGGCCCCCGACTTCTGGCAAGTTACTTTCTCCGACAGCCCGCAGGTTTCTCCGACAGCCCGCACGCACTTTCCGATGTTGAAGTGACACTTCGGCCGTCGCCAGGTGTTGTAGATATACCCAAGCGATCGCGGGGGTCCTGAGACTGGCTTGGTTCCGGTACGGCACCCGCGGCACCTGCGGGAAAAGCGGATGAAGAGCGCATATGAAGAGGGGGGAGCGACTGTGAAGCGATCGATCTTGGTTGTCACATCCATATTGCCCGTGATATTTCTTTGGACAGGTTCGATGTCCTCTCTTTACGCCCAGCAGGAACGGCCCCGCATTGACGTGGTCTTCCTCCTCGATGCCACCGGCAGCATGGGCGACGAGATCGCCGTTATCAAGGAGAAGATGCGCGAGATGATCTCCGCTATCGCCCTGGGTGAACCCTCTCCGGATGTGCGGTTCGGCATCGTCGCCTACCGCGACAGGGGCGACGAGTACGTCACTCGACGCTATCCGCTGACCCGCGACATCGACCAGACCGTCGAAGATCTGCGCGACATCGAAGCGGCCGGCGGTGGTGACTATCCCGAGAGCCTGAACGAAGGACTGCACGTCGCTCTTCACGACATGGCGTGGGACCGATCCGAGCGCGCTGCCCGCCTGGTTTTTCTGATCGCCGACGCGCCGCCCCACCTGGATTACGCCCAGGATTTCGACTACCGCGACGAGGCTGATGCAGCGGCTCGAGAAGGGATCGTCGTCCACACCATCGGGGCCAGCGGACTGGACGAAAAAGGGGAGGATGTTCTCCGGCACGTGGCCGCAACGACGCAGGGGGAGTTTCAGTGGCTGGCGTACGAGAGTCGCTATGTGGACGAAGATGGTGAGGAGGTGGTCGTGCGGGTCGAAGGTCGAGTGGCGGTGTACACCAAGGGCGACAGTACCTGGGAGGCCAGCGATCTCCCGCCGGGCGGCCTGGGCGGCGCGATACGCACTCGAGGCGGCGCCGAGGCGGTGGATGCGACGGTGGATGCTGCCGGCGAGGGCGGCGGGACTGCAATCGACGTGACGACCTCGACCAATCTGGATGATCTGATCACCTCCGCCATCAAGGAGGCGGCCCGGGATACGGGCGTCGACTACGGCCCTACGCCATCTGCCGTCGAAGCGACTTCCTGGGGGCGGGTGAAGGCCCTCATCGCGAGGTGACAGTCATGCTAAACGCAAGAGTGCTGCCCGTCCTACTGCCCGTCCTGCTGCTGGCCGCTGCCGCGGTCCGCGGCGACGGCATCATCATCCCCGAGCCTCCGTTCGAGCCCCTGGCTATTAAATACCATCGGGTGGCAGTGGAAATTGACGACCAGGCGGCTCACACCGACATCGACCAGGTCTTCGTCAATTCCCAGCCTCGGGACATCGAGGGCACCTACATCTTTCCGCTACCTGCGGGCGCTAGCTTCTCCGCCTTTTCCATGCACGTCGATGGCGAGCAGCTCCACGCTGAGATTCTGACCGCAGACGAGGCCCGCCGGATCTACGAAGAGATCGTGCGCCAGCGCATCGACCCGGCCCTGCTGGAATACGTCGGTCAGGGGGCGTATCGGGCGCGGATCTTCCCAATCCCGGCCGAGGGGGAGAAGCGGATCGAGCTGTCGTACGACGAGGTGCTGGTGCGGGATGCCGGCATCGTGCGCTACACCTATCCCCTCAACACGGAGAAGTTTTCCTCGGCGCCGCTGGAGGATGTGTCGGTCCAGGTCCACATTCGGTCCACGGCTCCGATCAAGGCGATTTTCTCCCCTTCCCACCAGATCGTCGTCGAGCGTCAGGGAGAGCTGGAGGCGCGCGTCACCTATGCCGATGAGGGCGTGACGCCGACCGCCGATTTCGTCCTCTATTACACCGTCTCCTCCGACCCGGTGGGCATCGACTTGTTGACCTATTTCGACGGCGAAGATGAATTGGGGTTCTACATGCTGCTCGCCGCTCCCGAGGTGGACCCGGTGACCGATCAGGTGATCCCGAAACGGATGATTTTTGTCTTCGATCGCTCCGGCAGCATGGCCGGTGAGAGCATCGAGCAGGCGCTGGAAGCGTTGAGATTCGCCGTTGACAGCATGGGACCGGAAGACGAGTTCAACATCATCGATTACGGCACCACAGTGGAGACCTTCGCCGCGGCGCCGGTAGCGGTGACCGAAACGAATCGCGCGGCGGCGCTGGAATATATCGACGGCATCCTGGCTTCAGGAGGCACCAATATCCACGGCGCTTTGCTCGAAGCAACGGGCATGCTCGCGGGGGATGACTTCGCGGAGATGATCGTTTTTCTCACCGATGGCAGGCCCACCATCGGCGAGGTCGAACTGGAGGTGATTCTGGGAGACATTCGCGCCGCCAACGAAACACGGGCCCGCCTCTTTGTATTCGGCGTCGGCAACGAGGTCAACACCCACCTGTTGGACCGGCTGGCCGGAGACAACGGCGGCGCCTCCACCTACGTAACGCCAGGCGAGGACATCGGGGTAGCGGTCTCCTCCTTCTACACCAAGGTGAGCAACCCGGTGCTGACGAAATTGCAGCTCGAGGTCGAGGGGGGGCGCCTCCGCGACGCCTATCCCCGGGAGCTTCCCAACCTGTTCCGCGGCGCTCAGATCGTACAGCTGGGCAGACTCGAGGTGAACGGAGAAGGAGTAGTGGTGGAGCTCACTGGTGATATCCTCGGCGACCGTCAGGTCTTTGCGAGGGAGATCAGCATCGGCGACGGTGGGCCCGAATTTCTCCCGAGGCTGTGGGCGACAAGAAAGGTCGGCTTCCTTCTGGATCAGATCCGTCTGCACGGCGAAGAGCAGGAGCTGGTGGATGAAATCGTCGCTCTAAGTCGACGCCACGGCATCATCACCCCCTACACCTCTTTCCTCATCGTCGAAGATGATCTGGTGACACCTATCGCCGAAGACACCGGTCTGCGCGATCAGAGCGGGGCCGAGGCGGTAAGGGCGGCACAGGATGTAGCCAGCTACGCCGGCGCCACCACCACTACGCAAGTCAGGTCCATCCAGGTCCGCTATGTCGGCGCCAAGACCTTCTATCTGCGCGACGGCTTCTGGGAGGACAGCCAGTACGACGACAGTCTCGGGGCGCGGGCCGTCAGCTATGGCACCGATGGCTACTTCCGACTCCTGCGAGAGCGGCCCGAGCTGGGGCGCTATCTGGCGTTGGGTAAGAACATCCTCCTCAACAGCGGCGGGGAGCAGCTCCGCATCGACGCCAGCCTGCCCACGGTCGTGGAGGAGGCGGGGGGGCGGCCCAACCAACCCGAGCTCGGGCAGAACTTTCCCAATCCCTTCAACCCGAGCACGACCATCCGCTTTGAGCTGAAGGGGGAGAGTGCGGTGTCGGTAGAGGTCTTCGACCTGACGGGGCAGCGCCTTCGAACCCTGACAGACGGAGACCCGCTGTTGGCGGGGCCATACGAGGTAATCTGGGACGGCAGGAACGAACGGGGTGAAGCCGTGGCTTCTGGCGTGTATCTGTACACCTTGAGCGCCGGGGGGGCACGAGTGGTGCGCAAAATGGTGCTGATGAAGTAGCCACCCACCCATCTCCTTCGCGGGGCCGGCGGAGCTGTGGCCTCCGGGGCGAATCGGCGACGACGCGAGCTCGCGCACTGGCCTGTGTGGGCCGCGAGTTTACCTATCTTGTCGGCATTCAATCGGTAGATCTGCTCAACTTTCACCGGTCGACCCGCCGCCGACATGAAATCCTCCCTGCGCTCGCTGTTCCTGAAGATCCACATCTACGCGGGACTGCTGTGCTCCAGCTACCTGCTCATCTTCGGACTCAGCTCCCTCAACTACAACCACCACTTCGGCAAACCCAGCGATTCTGATCCCATCTCCTGGGAACGGAGGACCGAGCTGGCCAACGTCGATGGGGACGACCGCGCCTTCACCAACAGGATCACTGAAAGCCTCGGCCTCATCGGCTGGACCATTCCCTGGGAGACCTACCGCGACGAGGGCGACAACCTGCATTTCGGTTTGAATCGCCCTGGCAAGAAGTACACCGTCCACGTGTTCTTCGACGAGGGACTCATCCGGGTCGAGGAGAGACGGACGGGATTCTGGCCGATCGTCAACTCCCTTCATGCGCTCACGCGGCTGCCGTACTCGCCTTTCATGAGCCTCTGGGGGGTGTACACCGAGATCTGTATCTGGGTCGTCCTGTTCTCAGCCGGAACAGGCGTATACTTCTGGACCCGGCGTCGCCGCGAGCGGCTCGTCGGCTGGATCATGCTGGGGGCGGGCTCTGGCACCTCGCTGCTCTTCATGCTCTACATCTGGTGGCGAGGGTAAGAGATTGAAGCTCTTCACCCTCCTTCGAAAGATCCACCTGTACAGCGGCCTGGTGCTGCTCACCTTCGTGATCATGTATTTTGTCACCGGTTACCCCATGATCCACCACGACTGGTTCGCCAACCCGGATCCGGTCAAGTCGACGCGCACGGAGCCCCTCACTTACGCCGGCCCGATGGAGCCAGAGGCGTATTCCCGCCATTTACAGGAGACCTTTGACCTGAGGGGGAAGCGTCAGCCAGGGAAGCGGATGGACGACGGTGGATGGCGGTTCCGCTACGTCCGGCCCGGTACCTTTCACGAAGCCGTCGTGACGGCGGCCGGTGACAGCGTCCGCATCTTCAGGCGGGAGGAGAATGCGCGCACGACGCTGGTCGGTTTCCATCGCCTGCACGGGTACGGCGGTGGCTGGCTCTACGACATCTGGGTGGTGCTCTACGACCTGGCGAGCCTGTCACTGATCGTCTTCTCCCTCACCGGCATCTATCTGTGGTACCGGCTGACCAAGCGGCGGCTTCTCGGCTGGGTGATCCTGGGCATCAGCTACGGATACGCCGGCGTCACGGTGCTGTATCTGATGTATGCGCCGTAGATAGCGCGCCACGTCGACGTTCCAAACGCCCGACCGCGATGCTTATCCGGGGTTGAGAATGTCGGCGCGGTCTTCGTCATGACGCGACCGCCGTTGGGAAATCCAGGTTCTCGGTTATCCGGGTACCATCTTTTCCTAACGCACTCACGTACAGGCGGATCCGCTCTTTCGCCACTGCCAGGTCCCGATTGTTGAGATTGATGTTGAGGAGATCGATATACCAGGGCATCTTGAGCTCTGCCAGCACGTAGGCCTCGACGATCTCTCTGGCGATCGGCAAGGTCGTGTCCTTGGAATCGTCGTGAACGTCCCGGTCGTCGGCATGGATCAGCTTGTCGTATTCCTCGGCCAGCAACTTCTGGAGCAGCTCAGCGGTAAACTCATCTCCCGATTTCGATCGGGTGCCGGTATCATCCTCCGTCAGCGTCGCTTTCTTGTGCAGCCATTCCCAGACGATGCTCAGCCGGATTTCTCCCGTCGCCATATCCTCCATCAGATACATGACATCGTCGTCGCCGAAGAAGTCCGCTGGCTTCAGCGCCGCCGCCTGGAGCCCCTGAGCGAAGGCATTGCCGTATTGCAGCGCTACGCTGAGCAGGTTGCGCGCCCCTCTGATTGTCCTGGGGGCGGGCTCGAGCAGTGACAGTCCGTCCGCATCTACCTGGGTATAGGTTAGCGGAGCGAACCGCCGCCCGAGCTGGTTGTCCTGACCCACCTCCTCCCACACGGGCCGCACGATGTGCACCATTTTCCAGTGAGCGACCCATTTGCCACTGGCGCCCTCTCTCTGTTCGCGAGTCGCCCCGGCCTCCGCCTTTTCCATGCTGGCGGCAATTCCCGCGCCCGACCCCACCGGAATGTTGGGCTCCATGCCGCCCTGCCAGAGGGCGAAGTTGCCATTGGCATCAGCGGTGTTGACCGCCCGCCGAACCCGGTCTTCGTAGTTCCGCATGTAGCCGTAGGTCATGGTAATGGATTCGATGCTGGGATTGACGAAGTCTGAGTCCCACGCCAGTGCATCCGCCACGCTGTTGATGTAATCCCATCGCCCCGTATTGAATCCGACGAAGTGCATACCCAGCGCGGCGCGGATCTCCATCAGCTGGAAGGTCGCTTCGAGCTGTTCGACCAGGACGTAGACTTTGATCGTCCCGAGCTCGAGCCCGAGGTGATCTTCGAGCGCCGACAACATCCGATCCCACAGAGCCGCCTCCTCGGCGGTCTGGATCTTGGGTAGATAGAGGACGATGGATGAGTCTGAGGCGCGCAACTGCTGGTAGTTATTGACCACGTAAAGCACGACGTCGACGATCGAGGCGGAGAGCGCCACCCCGCCGCCATCGCGAACGTGGCGATCGTCCAGATGCAGGCCGCGAGCGCGGAAGATCTTCGTGGTGAAATCGAGCTGTCGCTCCCAATCCTCGACGATCGCCCTGCCGAAGAATCCGTGCGCCCATTCGTTCATCTCTCTCGCGACCTGTTCCGCTGCCCGCAGAAAGAGGGGATCCCTGGCGATGGCGAGTTTGAGGTTTCGCTGGTTGTCCAGGGACATGGCGCTGATCTGGCCCAGCGCATCCTCACCGTCAAACATCCAGCCATCGGCGCCCGACAGCAGCGCATAGGCGACGTTGCGGATGCTGCGCTCAAGCGGCGCCTCTGGCTTGGCCGCCGGGCCGGTCCCCTGAATCCACTGCCGCTGCAGGTCAGCCGGGATCTCCGGGCCAATGAAGTCGCCCGCTCTCGCCTGGGCAACACCGATCTCGGTCCCAGGGATGGTCGCATCGGCATCGAGAAAAGCCAGGCGCTCTGCGTTCCGCGTGCGCGCCGCCCTCCTCGCCATCCGCTTTTCCATGAGCGCCTTCTGATCCTGGTTGAACCGAGTCAGCGCGGTCAGCGCGGCTAGCGCCTCCGGGGTGTATACATCGATGTAGGTGGTGTCGAGACCGTCGCGGATATGGATGGATCCCATCGTGTATGCCTCCCTCCCTCCCTTCCTCTTGCTTGTCTTATCAGTCAATGGCCCCTTCTGCCAGTCCGATCCGGCTTACTGTAAGGATCGGGGGCACCGGGCTGTCGGCCGTCAAGATCGAGGAAGCGAACGGCCCATGCAAACGCGGTACTTGCGGTCGCCCCTGGGGACGGCCAGATCGGACATGTGGATAGCGGACGAGCGGCGTTGGCGGTCTGGGCGAGATGCCACGTCGGCGAGGCAGCCGAGACGCTCATTTCGTTGCCTTTGCGTTAAGTGTCCTCTACTTTGGAATGTCGCCCGCGGTCGAGATCTGACTGTCCCTGAGTATCGACAACCGGGGTCTTGCCCACTCTGTTGCCGGATGATGCCCCTGGGCTGCACGAGAAAGGTAGAAACAACATGAGTGAGTCAGTCGGCGACAAGGATGTCGAGTCGTATCGTGAAAACGGCTTCCTCGTCGTCCCCGGTTTGGTCAGCCCGGAGGATGTGGAGATTCTGCGTGCCGATACGATGGCCCTGTGCCGGGGCAACTACCCCCACGAGAAGCTGCCGGTTGTGGAAGAGGGGGTGCCCGATACCGAAGCCCTCGGCCGATATCTGTGCATTCACCATCCTCACAAGATTAGCCCGATAATACTGGAGACGGGGGTGAAGCACGAGGGTATGGCCGAGGTTCTGGCGGCTCTCATCGGCCCGGATGTGAAGTGCATGCAGTCCATGCTGTTCGTCAAACCGCCAGGTTTCCAGGGACAGGCCTGGCACCAGGACGAGATCTTCATTCCCACTCGAGACCACAGTCTGACCGGTGGGTGGATCGCCCTCGACGACGCCACGGTGGAGAACGGCTGTCTCTGGGTACTGCCGGGCTCGCACCAGGGGTGCCTGTGGGAGATGCGGCCTCACGATAATTCCGACGAGTTCGACTTTGCGCCCGAGTCGTACGGATTTGACGACGCCGACGAGATTCCCGTTGAGGTGAAGACCGGGGACGTCGTCTTCTTCGATGGCTATCTGCTGCATCGGTCGTGGAAGAACCGAAGTCGGAAACACCGGCGGGTTCTGGTCAGCCACTACATGAACGCCTGGTCGCGGTTGCCGTGGCAGCTGCGCGAAGGGGAGAGCGCGGCGCGGGGTGATTACCGCGACATCGTCATGGTGCACGGCGAGGATCCGTATGCGTGGCGGGGCACGGAGGAACGCGCCGGTATCGGCGTGCGGGCTTGTAAAGCGGCGGAGGAACTGGCGCCGACGCAATGACCAGACGTAGGCCTGGCTCGAAGTCCCCACCATCCGCCATGGACCGCCGCCAATTTCTTGGCGTGGGACTCAGTCTGGCCGCTTTGCCCGTGCTGGGCTGCGGTCCCGCTGCTCTGTCGCCGGGGCTGCATCAGGCAGTCGGCCCAGAGACGGCACCCCGGGCCCGGTTGCGGGATCTGGGGATCCGCATTGGCTCGCTGACACCGGGCCCCCACAACGCCATTACGGATGTTCCGGGTGTAGCGGTCGGACACATCACTCTCATCCGCGGGGACGGCCCTCTGAAGGTCGGCCACGGTCCGGTGCGCACGGGGGTGACGGCAGTGCTCGCTCACCAGGGCGACCTGTCGCGGGAGCCGGTCTTCGCAGCTGATCTCACCCTGAACGGCAACGGCGAGTTCACCGGCCTGGGGCCCCTGCGGCGTACCGGTAGATTGGGCGCCCCTATCCTGTTGACGGACACGGAGAGCATCGGACCGGTCTACGACGGCGCCATGGGGTATCTCCTCGAGCTGAATCCCGAGCTGTTTTCCGGACCTTTCCGACCCGAGCCCGTGGTCGGTGAAACGTGGGCGATTTTTCTCCACGACGCCGCGGGCCGGCACGTGCTCCCCGAGCACGCCGTCGACGCCATCCGCAACGCCCGCCCCGGACCGGTGGCCGAGGGGAGTGTCGGCGGGGGTACCGGGATGCGAGCCTACAGATTCAAGGCCGGGATCGGCACGGCCTCGCGCGTGGCCGATGCCAGCGGCACCAGATACACCACAGGAGTTCTGGTGCAAGCCAACCATGGCGCGCGCTCTCACCTCACAGTACAGGGCGTGCCAGTGGGCGTGGAGATAGCGGACTTACTGCTAGAGGAGGGCGGAGGAGACAATGGCAAGTCCCTGCTCGCCGTTATCGCCACCGATGCTCCCCTGTTGCCGGTTCAGCTCCAGGCTCTGTGCAAGCGGGCGATCATGGGCATGGCGCGCACGGGTGCGATATCCACCCACAGCAGCGGCGATCTGATGGTCGCCTTCTCGACGGCGCATCGTCTCCCGCCAAGCACTGAGCTTCACCACATCGATGTGGTCTATTCTGGCATCGACGCGATATACCAGAGCGTCGTCGAGGCTACGGAGGAGGCGATTCTCAATTCGCTCACGGCGGCGTCGACCATGGTGGGGCGGGACGGCAACAGAATTCACGCGTTGCCGTTGGATCGGTTTGTGGCTGTCATGCGGCGATACGGCCGTCTCAAGTAGCTGGGGCGAGAATGCGACTGCGAGATCTGGGAATCACCACAGGCAGCCTGAGCCCAGGGCCTGCCAATGCGATGTCGGATGTGCCGGGCGTACAGGTAGGGCATGTCGATATCGCCGAGGGTGGGCTGTCCACCGGTATCACCCTGGTAGTGCCGTGGGCGGATGAGGCGCGTCGGCGCCTGTTCGCCGGTCGGTGGTCGGTCGACGGTGGGGACGGGATGACCGGGTTGGGGATGACCGAGGATTTCGGTGTGATCGCCACGCCGGTGATGTTGGCCCCCGTGGCGGCGGTCGGACGGGTATACGACGGCCTCATCGCGCATGGTCAGGGGATGGACCCGGAGCTGTGGCCACCGCTGGTAGTTGGAGTGGACGACAGCGGCGTGAATCCGCCGGCACTGGTTCACCGCCTGGTGCGGGAGGAGCATCTTTTCCGCGCTCTCGCCGCTGCCGGGGGACATCCAGGTGAGGGGAGCACGGGGATAGGTCGTGGCCTGTCCGCCTTCGGGGTCAGGGGAGGAGTGGGTACGGCATCCCGCCGCCTCGACGAAGGCAACGGGCCCGCGTACACGGTGGGGGCGCTGGTGGCGGTAAACGGCGGTGAGCCGGGCAACCTCATGGTGGACGGCTTTCCCGTGGGGGCATCTTTGGCGGTAGAATCGCTCCAGGCGGACCAGCCCCGGAGTCTGTCAGTCGTGGTGGTGACCGACGCGCCTCTCATTCCACGACAGCTCGACCACCTCGCCAGTCGCGCCACCGTGGGTTTGGCCCGGGTAGGGCTATTCGACGCTCGTACGCGCGACGGCGTCGTTCTGGCGCTGTCGACGACCGGCCTCGACGACGCTCAGGAGAGGGGGGAGTCGTCGACTCGCCCGGTGTCACTGGTTGGGGATGGCGAGCTTCCGGCCCTGTACGCCGCGGCCTCCGAAGCGTGCGAGGAGTCGGTGCTCAACGGCCTACTGCAGGCAAACCCGCTGCCGGATACCGGAGTCACAGCACTCTCCGCCAGCGCCACCCAACGGCGTCGAGCTGCGGCCAGCAGGACCTTGTCCACCGAAGACTGGCCCGACGAGGTGCGCCGGTTTCAGGCCGCTCGGCGGCGGCGAAGGCAGTGACGGTCGATCTGCTGGGCAGCGACTCCCGGGTTCGTCAGTTTCGGGTCAGATTGCTCGATTGGTACGCCCACAACAAACGCGATCTGCCGTGGCGTGACTCGGGCAATCCCTACCACGTGTGGATTTCCGAGATCATGCTGCAGCAGACCCGCGTCGATCAGATGCAGCCGTTCTTCGAGCGCTTCACCGCCGCTTTTCCGACGGTGGAAGCTCTGGCTGCGGCATCGCTGGAGGAAGTCCTCAAAGCCTGGGAGGGACTCGGATACTACGCCAGGGCACGGAATCTGCACCGGGCGGCAAAGCATGTGGTCAAAGTCCGCGGAGGACGCATACCCGACCGCTACGAGGAGCTTATGGCTCTGCCGGGCATTGGCCCGTACACCGCGGCCGCGGTCAGCAGTATCGCCTTTGATCGCGACCACCCGGTGTTGGACGGCAATGTCACCCGCGTCCTGTGCCGGCTGCTCAGACTGGAAGGGGACCCGCGAAAGACGGCGGTCAAAGCGGAGCTGATCGCGGCGGGAGAGCGTCTTCTGGCCAGGGGCAGGGCCGGAGATTTCAACCAGGCGATGATGGAGCTGGGGGCGAGGGTGTGCACGCCCACCTCTCCAGCGTGCGGCGAGTGCGCGGTGGTGGAGATGTGCCGGGCACACGCGGAGCTCGAAGATCCGGCGCAACTGCCGACAAAGGTGCCCAAGCCCGCCAGACCACACTACGAGGTCACCGCCGGAGTGATCTGGAAAGGCGCCCAGCTGCTGGTGGCGCAGCGTCCGGCCGACGGCATGCTGGGAGGGCTGTGGGAATTTCCCGGCGGCAAGCGCGAGCCGGGAGAGTCGCTGCCGGAGTGTCTGCGGCGGGAGATACGCGAGGAGCTGACGATCGACATCGAGGTTGGTGCGCTGCTGGCAAAAGTCGACCACGGCTATTCTCATTTCAGCATCACCCTCAACCTGTTCGAAGCGATCTATCGAGGCGGAGAGCCGGAGGCAGTCGAGTGCGATGACTGGCGGTGGATCGATCCGGCCGAGCTCGACGATCTGCCCATGCCCCGCGCCGACCGCCGCGCCCTTGAGGAGCTGTCTGAGGAGGGTCAGCGGATGCCCGTGCTGATGCCGCCTAACGCAAGATAAGGAGGGGATAAGAGGAGTGAGCGAGAAGCACAAGGACAGAGAAGCTGCGAAGCGGAAGAGCAGTTCGGCATGAGCAAGGGTATCAGAGCGATCACCGGAGAAATGAAGCGACGTGGTCCCGGGCTCTACCTGCGCGGCCTCGCCATGGGGGCCGCGGATGTGGTCCCGGGGGTGTCAGGGGGGACTGTCGCCTTCATCACCGGCATATACGACGAACTCGTCGGCACTCTGGCCGGGGTCAACGCAGGCCTGGTGTCCCGCCTGCTGCGGGGCCGCCTGGTCGAGGTCGCGACGGGCATCAACGCTGGTTTCCTGCTGCCGCTGTTGGCCGGGGTGGCAACCGCGATCTTCTCCCTCGCCCGGTTGATCCACTACCTGTTCGAATTCCATCCTCAGCCGATATGGGGTTTGCTCACAGGTCTCATGGTGGCGAGCGTCATCGTGGTCGCTCGCCGGATCGACGGGTGGGGGCTGTCCGCTTTCGTCGCGGTTGCCCTTGGACTGGCGGCCGGATACGGGCTCGCCGTCGCCATACCGACCCAGACGGGTCCCGAGCTCTACAAGTTCGTCCTGTCCGGCGCTGTCGCCAGCGTGGCCATGATCCTGCCGGGGATCAGCGGATCTCTGCTGCTGCTGATGATGGGGAAATACCAACAGGTGCTTGACGCCGTGCACGAGCTCGACTTCGTGTTGCTGATCGTCTTCGGGCTGGGATTTGTCGCTGGAATTTTGACGTTTTCGAGATTGCTGAAATGGCTTCTGGCGAGCTACCACACCGTGACCATGGCGCTGCTGGTGGGGCTCATGGCCGGGTCGATCCGCAAGGTGTGGCCCTTTCGTGGCGTGGTCCCACTGGAGCAGGAGGCGGGGGAAGCGGTTGGCCTGCCTGTGCAGGCCGAGCTTGTCCTGCCGGCGGAGCTGTCGACCGAGGTGGTGGTCAGCCTGCTGCTGATGGTTGTGGGGGTGATCGCGGTGATACTGCTCGAGAAGCGACACGGCGGCGGTCACGAATCCTGACATCTCACTCAGGTGATTCATGGCGTCTCGAAGGTGCAGCGGCATCCGGCGGCACGGCTCAGTCTTCTGTCCAGCGTCGCCAGCTTCGCGTCCAGAGACTCCGCCAGCGCGACGTACCAGGCGTCGTACGCGGTTACGTTCATTCGAAGTTCCCAGACCCGCGAGGCGAAGGGTCCGTATGGGAACAGGTCGACCCGCAGCTCCAGCAGATCCGCGTGGGCCATTGACGCGGTATCTTCCGAGACGTCTCCGAACAGGGCGGCCCGTCGCAGCATGTTGGCCGCTTCGACGGGCATCAGGTGTGGCGCTGCCAGTTGGTCGGCGGCCAGCTGTGCTTCCGCCCACGTCCCATCGGGCCCGCTGTCGACGAGAGCAGCCACCACCAGCGCCGCATCGACGACGAGCGTCACCTAACGGTCCGCGTCGCGATGGCGGAGGATGGCGTCAACCGATAGAGTGCTGCCGGTGCGCTCTTTGCGATGACGGACCCGCGCGAGTAGCACCTCCGCGTCAGGCCGGCTGGCCATCTCGATGAGCTGCAACCTCAGATACTCCTGAAGCGAACGGCCGGTGGCCGATGCCCGGGCGGCGAGCTCGTCACGCGTATCGTCCGGTACGTTCCGGATAGTGATGGCTCTTGACATGCCATCAATTTGCTGCTATTCGCAGCGAAATGCAAGCAGTCCACATGGGAAGACACCCCAGTCGACGGAGCGGAAGCACCGGTCACCCGATTCGCGGTTACAGTAGCTGGAGTAGATGCACGGCGGCGGTCCGATTACACGAGGTCCTCAACCATGGCGACATTTTCCTCGACCATACCGTCCCGGTCGCCACGGTGCATACCGACATTGACCACATCGGTCGGCTTGATGTGGTCGAAGGCGTATTCGAAAGCCATCTGCGGGTCGATGCGACCAGCACCCAGGATCTTGTAGGCGATACAGGGGGCCTCAATGGCCCTGATGCACTCGGTCGCTGCCGGCATGTCGCGCAGCTTGAACTTCAGGCCGCGGCCATCGTGCAGGCTACCGCAGTTGAAGAACGGCACCGCGTGAAAGTCGGCGATCTCCAAGTCTGCCACCCAAAGATGAGCCTCGGGCGCGTGCGCGGCCACACCAATAGGAATCCCGTGGGCGCGGGCGCGATCGAACCAGCCCCGCAGCGTGTTCTCATCCCTCTCCGAGTACAGACTGTCTACCCTGGAGCCGTGGAAGTAGAGTGCCTTGCAGCCGATGTCGACGACGCGATCTACGGCTTCGGGCATGGATTCGGCCGAGGAGCTGTTGACCTGGGCGATCCACTGCAGCTGCCCGATTCCAGACAGGTACTCGTCGAGCGCGGTCATCACGTTGGACGAGGTGTTGTTGGTGATTATCGTGTTGATGCCGGCTGCCTCTGCTCGCTGCCAGGTCTCGACGATGATCTCGGGGGTATGGAAATCGACCATCTCCTGGTTGCGGGCTTCTGACTGGTGGCTGAAGCCACCGAAAGGGTTGGCGCCCAGGATCAGGCGGGTCACCTGCAGTCCGCAGAAATCGACCGTGGCTAGCGTGGTGAGTGTTTCGGTGGTCACGATGTCCCTCCGTTGAAACGGTGCGTGAGTCCAGATTACTCGGTCTTCGGCAACTACATACTATGGTACACCTCGGCCCTGCAATCGGGGTCCGCCGGCCCCGATCGGTATGCGGGTACTGGTGCAAACTCGGGTACCAGAGCCGAGTTGACAATCCCCATCGCCGGGTGTAATCTGCTGAACGGCCCGGGGCACGTTCAGCCGTTGCCGCCCGCTCCGAGCCTCGATTGCCTCGAGAATTCCAAAGCAGAGACTTGACTGGGCTGCTGCACCTGGGCTTGCCCAGGACAACAGGCGAGGGGACGAAAGCCAACGATGAAGATCACCGAAGTAAAGGCGTATAACCTGAGCTATCCACTGGCGGAGCCTTTCGCCAATTCGCGGCTGTGGTGCAAGGCCCGCACCGCGGGAGTGGTCGAGATCATCACCGACGCCGGCATCACCGGGTGGGGGGAAGGACTGACCACCCCTAGTCGCCAGGAGATCGACACTCACCTGATCGCCCGGGACCCGCTCGATGCGGCGGTCATCTGGAATGATCTGTACGCTCAAGGGTGGGGAGACATCGCCGCCATCAGCGCCGTCGACATCGCCCTTTGGGATATCGCTGGAAAGGTTTTTGACAAGCCCGTGTATCGCCTGCTGGGCGGCGCCTTTCGCGACCGCATTCCCGCTTATGCGAGCGGCCTCTTTATGAAAGATCGTCCCGATAACACCCGCGCGCTCGCGGAAGAAGCCAGAGGTTACGCGGACGCGGGTTTTCCCGCCGTCAAGATGAAGATCGGCCACGGCGAGAAGTATGATGTGGAAAGCGTCGCGGCGGTGCGAGCGGCCATCGGCGACGACGTGCTTTTCGCCGTCGACGCCAACTGCGGCTACGATGTGGGCACGGCGATAGATATCGGTCGCAAGATCGCTGACAACAACATTTACTGGTACGAAGAGCCCATCGAGATCGACGACGTGGTCGGATATACCGAGATTCGCCGTTCGCTCGGAATGCGCATCGCCGGCGGCGAGATGCTGCGCGGACATCGAGCCTTTCGCCATCTCATCCAGGGACGTGGCGTCGACATTGTCCAGCCTGACATCTCCATAGCCGGTGGGTTTACCGAGTGCCGCAAGGTGCAGGCGATGGCCAGCGCCAACGGCGTGCGGGTGCTGCCCCATATGTGGGGGACCAGCATCCGCCTGGCGGCTACTTTGCATTGGCAGGCGACGATTCCCGACGATCCGGAAGCCCTGCACCCGCAACCCTCGCTTTTCGAGTTCGACATGACCGAGAACGCGCTGCGCACGGAGCTGGCGGTAGAGCCGATCCGAGCCGTTGATGGGGAGGTGGCGGTGCCTCAGGGACCCGGGTTGGGGATCGAGATCGACAGAGATCTGCTCGAGAGGTATAGTATCTGAGGGTTGCGGACGGCGAAACGGTATCGGTGGAACCACACATGAGACTGCAGCACAAAGTCGCACTGATCACCGGTGCAGGCAGCGGCATCGGCGCTGCTTCGGCGCGTCACATGGCCGCTGAGGGCGCCGCCGAGCTTCTGCGCAACGGTCATCGAGCCGTCGCCCTCCCAACAGATGTCGCCGACGCCGAGCAGGTCGAAGCCGCCGTCAGCCGGACGGTGGAAACCTTCGGTCGCCTGGACATCGCCGTCGCCAGCGCCGGGGTCCAGCTGCACGACCGCGACCACACCCTTCACGAGCTGGAAGAAGAAGTCTGGGACCTGACCCACAGCGTCAATTTCCGCGGTGTGTTCGTCACCTGCAAATACGCCCTGGCGCAGATGGTGCGGCAGGATAGCGGCGGCTGCATCGTCATCATCTCCTCGGTTACGGCCATGAGCGGCGCCTCCCCTAACGCGGCCTATTTGACCGGTAAACACGGCCTGCTCGGACTCAATCGCCACATCGGCAAGCACTACGGCGGCCGGGGGATCCGCTGCAATTGCATCTGTCCGGGGGCGCTCGAGCGGACGCCTAATCACGACTTGCACCCCGATCCCGTGGGTCGCGCCGAGGATCGGAAGCGGACAATACCCCTGGGGCGTCTGGGGACGCCGGAGGACATCGCCCCATGGGTGACCTTTCTGGCCTCGGATGAGGCGCGCTACGCCAATGGCGCTCATTTTCTCGTCGATGGCGGCCTCAGCGCCTGAAGGGGAGGGGATGGCCCGACGTTTAGTCGATCTGACGCAACCTCTGTGTGACGGTATTCGCGGCCTCAGCACCGAGCAGAAGACGACCATTGCAGATGTCGGATACAACACCACGACCCTGCATCTATACAGCCACGCCGGCACCCATATGGATGCTCCTCTGCACTTCGTGGAGGGTGGGGACACTATCGACAACGTTAGTCTGGATGTCTGCATGGGCCCGGCGGAGTTGATAGATCTGAGCTACGCGGAACCCAACAGCCTGTTAGTGGTCGCCGACCTGCTTCCCCACGTGGAACGGATCCAACCGGGAGCGCGACTGCTGCTGCGCACCGATTGGTCGCTGCACCAGGGGCAGGAGGACTTCCGCACCCACATGCCGCGGGTGAGCCCGGAGCTGGCGAGCTGGCTGGTCGCACGAAAGATCGCCCTGTTAGGCGTGGAAACCCCGTCCGTGGCCTCGGTGCGATCGGGGATGAAGGCGGAGTTGACCCAGGTGCACCAAATCTTGCTCAAGGCCGGAATCGTCATCGTCGAGGGTCTGGTGAAGCTGCACGAGCTACGCCAGGAGACAGTGGAGCTGATCGTCCTCCCCCTTAAGATTCGCGCCGGCGACGGCTCGCCGGTGCGGGCGGTCGCGGTGGAGGATTGAGAGAACTCTGCATATGTCGGCCAGTCCGCGTTGACACTGTGTCGCCTCCCTTCCTTCAAGATCCGCGAGGCCGAACCGATCGAGCTTGTCGTCTGGGCGCTGCCGCTGGAATGAGGAGATGAGAGCCGGATGCACGAAGTAGCCCTCGATTTACTGATCCTGCTGACCGGAATCTGGCTGGTGGCGGTCACCCTGCGCCCGCTCGGTCTGCCCACGGTGATGGGGGAGCTCATCGTCGGTGTGCTGCTGGGGCCGGCGGTGTTCGGCTGGATCACGCCGACAGATGCGATCCAGCTGCTGGCCGAGATCGGCATCTTCTTTCTCATGTTTCACGCCGGTGTGGAGACCCAGCCGAGCGAGTTCTTCGATGCGCTCAAGCGCTCGATGGGGGTGGCGATAGTAGGCGCCGCCGTGCCTTTCGCCGTCAGCTTCGGGGTCGCTTCCTGGTTTGGCATAGGTCCGGTGGGTGCCACCTTTGTCGGGCTGACCATGACCGCCACAGCGGTGGTCATCACGCTCAAGAGCCTCAAGGATCTGGGGCTGGCCAACACCCGTGTAGCGCGGGTGATTCTCGCCAGCTGCGTCATCGACAATCTGCTGACCCTCGTTTTCTTCGGCCTCGTCATCGGCGTGCTGTCCGGCGGTACTTTCGAGCCGATGACGATCGCCATCACCCTGGGCAAAGTGGTGGGATTTTTCGCCGCCTCGGTGCTGCTCGGCACGGTCGTCTACCCCCGCCTCACCCTCCCTTTCCGCTCAGAGGGCGGCAAGGGGTTCACTTTTGTGTTGCTGACCGCCTTCGCCGCAGGCCTGTTCGCCGAGGCCATCGGCCTGCACATGATCCTTGGGGCCTATGTGGCCGGGCTGTTCTTCGAAGAGAAGGTCGCTCACCCGAACCTGGTCAAGGTGGTGCACGACCGGGCTTACGGCATCGCCTATTCCTTTCTAGGGCCGATTTTCTTCATCTCGCTGGGCTTTTCCATCACCTTCGACATCAGCGCCGTCGAGGTCGGGTTCATAGCGCTGCTGACGACCGTCGTGATTGTCGGCCAGATCTTGGGTGCCGGCGGCATGGCACTGCGCATGGGACTGCCCAAACGGGAGGCCTTGACGGTCGGCGTCGGTATGTGCGGGCGCGCCGAAGTGGCCTTCATTCTCGCCTCGCTGGCGCTGGCTCAGGGCGCCATCGACCAACCGGTGTTCACCGTGCTGATCTTCACCGCGTTCCTGCTGAACCTGTTTACGCCACTAGCGCTCAAGGGATGTGCGATCCTGCTGGAGGGAAGGGCGGCTCGCCAGGCAAACGCTACTCGCGGCGTGCTG
>Ga0310122_10000758_pt1 | contig 20472 bp, 17 predicted proteins | sample CB6_Bottom_1051__FD_203503 | JGI IMG/M metagenome (GOLD analysis project Ga0310122, IMG submission 203503) | Marine microbial communities from Western Arctic Ocean, Canada - CB6_Bottom_1051 | ecosystem: Environmental > Aquatic > Marine > Oceanic | place: Canada: Western Arctic Ocean | collected...
GTCGGATCATCGATGCCAGCACTGGACAGTCGGTAGCCGGCGTCAAGGTCACGGTGATCGGAGGCAACCGCAACTTCCTCACAAGTACTACTTTCAGACCCGCAGGAGCAGGTCGACGAGATCAAATTCTCACCGGTGCAGATGGGTATTTCGAGTTCATCGGTCTGGCCGTTCCGACGATCACCCTCAAGATCGAACATCGTGCCTACATCAGCGAGACGGTCGAAGGAGTTCTCAGCGGCACCGCTGACCTGATCATCGCCATCGGAGCCGGAGGAATCATCGAGGGACGTATCTCGGATCTCGATGGCAATTTCCTGGCCGGAACCCAGGTGCTTCTCTCGGGAGGGATCAAGGGGACCGATGCTCGATCGCAGACCGATCGAAAGGGTTTCTTCACCTTCCCCGGTTTGCCGACTGGAAATTACGTCGTCCGGGTGACCAACTTCGGGCGAGGGGATGGAACTCCGACCCAGATCAAGAACGCCCCGACCTTCGAGGTTCGAGTCGAGGCAGGAACGACCGAGTTCCTGGAGGTAGAGATCGAGGTTTGATCGGGCAGATCACAGCACGCGGTACCTCATCCGGGGTACGAGGCGGGATCAATCGGGGTGGAGTCACCCTCGATCCCCCCCCGTGTCCCGGTCTTCAATTCCCGGGATACTTGCGTAAGTTCTTTGAAAAAAGTGGCTTATCCCGTCTGTAGAAATGCGGGTCGCTGAGATGGAAAATGGCCCAGCCTTTGCAATGTTCTGTGGTGGAAGTGTTGCTCGGTAAAGAGCCTTGCTGCTGAAAGAAGAACTGGAGCCCGCGAAATGACGAACTCGACAAACCGGAACCCCGAGAGCCCCCGAGCCCAACTCTTTCCCTGGATCTCCCTGACGGGAATCCTGTCCCTCCTGACGCTGGGTGTTGCCCTCACCCTGAGCGTCATGCCCGGGGTTCCGGTTGTTTTTTCCCAGGAAGTGGCTGCTCTTGCCCCGGACGACCCCCAGCCCGAGCAGTCCGCCAAGGGTAGTCCACGAGATGTCCCCCTGGAGCCACAGGAGCTGCAGCAAATCGACGGCTGGATCCTCGATCTGGCCGCTGATTCCTGGGCAGTGCGGCGTGTCGCGCGTCAGAGGTTGATCGAGAGGGGAAATCAGGCGCGGGTTGCCATCGAGAAAGCGCTCCAGAGTCCCGATCTGGAGGTTCGGGCACAGGCCCGGTCCATCATCGAGCAAATTGAACAGGACAAGAAGCAGTCGCAGCCGGATGTAGGGCTCGACGATGGAGATGGAATAGTCGAACGGCGCGTCATCCGGTTGGGCCGTGATGGAGCGATCCAGATCGAAGTCGGGCCTGACGGTCAGGTTCACATCGTATCCGACCGACAGTCTCGTGGGGCGGACCCCTCCGAGGCGATTCGAGATGCCGAGCAACGGATGAGGAAACTGGAGCAGGAGATGCTTCGTCGCATTCCCGATCCACTCTCCAGGAGGTCCATCTTCGGCCCGCTCGATCCTTTTGGTCCTTTTGATGGATTGCGTCGAGTCACCAACGGTTGGAGCGGATCGACCCGCTTCCGGGTCACACGAGATGGCCAGACGGTGCTCGAATCCAGCACCTCCAGTTCTGTGATGATCCTGGAGCCTGTCGGTGTCACCTTCGAGACGGTGCATCCGTCTCTGCGTGCTCACCTTCTGGAGCTCGAAGAGGGCGGATTGTTGATCTCTGCGGTGAGAGAAGGAAGCCGCGCCGAGTCGATCGGATGGCAACGATGGGACATCCTCGTCGCTCTCGGAGAGACCCCGATCACCTCATTCGAGCAGATCGAGAAGATGCTCGTAGATATGCCAGATAATTACAGATGGAACATCATCCGCCGAGGGCAACCGACCACCCTCGAGGCCAGTTCCACAACCGAACCGAAGCCAACACGCTTCTAGATAGAATGGGACCCGCTACCATGAATTTCGCGCTTCGTTTGCCATTACTGCTGCTATTTATTTGCTTGGTTCTTCCGGCCTGTATCCATCTTCATCCGGATTTCATGGCGCAGGCCGATGGTGGAGATTCCGCGCTCAGGGATCACGACTCCGATGATGACGATGATGACCAAGATGGACTCGAACAACACATTCGCCATCTGGAAGAAACCCTCCAGCGACTTGAACAGGAGACGCGTGAGATCCATCAGGGGCTCGATGAGGCCCATCGTGAGATGGATCGAAGGCATGAAGGAGATGGCGAGGATCATGAAGATCATCGTCGAGACGATGATCGCCGTGATGATGATCGACATGACGATGGTCGACGTGATGATGATCGACATGACGATGGTCGACGTGATGATGATCGACATGACGATGGTCGACGTGATGATGATCGACATGACGATGGTCGACGTGATGATGATCGACGTGACGGTGATCGCGATCTAAATTTCCATCCACGAGATGACGACCAAGATGAAGAGCGCCGCCGGATCGAAATTCACATTCAAGAAGTGAATGCCAGCGGTCAGTCTTGCACCGACTGCCATGAGGGGCTGCATCACGAAGGTCATGCCGACCAGCGGAGGATGCCGAACCCGGAGCGTCCGAAGGGCCTGCGGATTGAAAGATTCGAATCCAGAGGCGAACCCCCGATGAAGTGCGTCATCTTCGTTTGTTCCGATGGAGACGGGCCGATGCCCGGCGGATTTGCCGGGGCAGCCAAGGTTCGCTTTGGTGGTGCCGGAGTTCGTGCCTTCCAGGTCGGTATGCCACAAAATCGCGGACCAGAAAATCGCCGAGTGGGTCAGCGAGATCGACGGGTTCGTGATCAGGGTGGCTGGGGCGCTGAAGATCGCAACCGAAGAGATGACAGGGATCGCCCTCGCGGTCGCCAGCTGAGGCTACAGCAGCGTCCTGGAGGTGATCCGCGTGCTCGGGAGGGCCGCATCCGAGAGGATCGTGGGAACGAACAGGACCGGGATCGGCAAGACCGGGACCGGCAAGATCGGAACCGGGGAAATAACGATCGAGACCAGCAGCAGATTCGCTGGTCAGGGTCTCTCGAGCAGATGCCAGATCACATCCTCGAGATGCTCGAGAACCTCGATGTCGATATTCCGTTCGGTCGGACCGGAGATGGAGAGTCTCACGTCGAGATTGAGGTGATTCGTTCCGAGCACTCGATGCCCGGCGAAGTCCACATCATACGGATGGGTTCTGATCTTCCGCCTGGTAACAAGAAAGCCATCAACAAGAAAGCCATCAACAAGAAGAAAGCTGCAGCCAGGAAGAAAGCTGCGATGAAGAAGAAGGCCGGCAACAAGAAAACTGGAAAGAAGAAGACCGACAAGCAGGAGGCTGACAAGAAGAAAACTGACAGGAAGAAGTCTGACAAGAAGAAGGCTGACAAGAAGGAAGTTGTTGAAATTGAATCGAAAGCGATCTTCAAATTCGTGGTGGGCGGAACAGATGGAGAAGAATCGAATGTAATCTTTGGTTCGACCGAAGGCATCGATCAAGACCAGCAGTCGATTCACTGGTCAGGGTCTCTCGAGGAGATGCCAGATCACATTCGCGAGATGTTCGAGAGCCTCGACATGGTGAATATCGAGGTCAAAATCCTGCTGGAAGGACGCGATCTTCCCAAAGGTCAGCTGGAAGACAGCAGCAAGAAGAAAGTGGAAGTAGAGAAGAAGACCGACAAGAAGAAGACGGACGAGAAGAAGTCCGACAAGAAAAAGGACAACAAAGAGACCGACAAGAAAAAAGACGACGTGACCCTCGAGGGTCGAATCGTCCTCTAGCGGTTTTCCCTGATCCTCGTCGACGAATCGTCGGCGGGAGTTTGTGAAGACTCTAGATCGGTGTTCCCGAAAAAAGGGGTTGTCGCGCGATACGCGGGTCCCGCGCGAACGATCCTGGGGGCACCGAAACAGGTGCCTCCCCCGGACGGTCCGGGGGAGGTTTCTTTTTCAGGGCCAATCCCAACCCACAACAGAGTTTCCGAACCCCTGATCCGACGGGGCTTGTGGAATTTCGCCTCATGTGTCACGATCCGCGGCGGTTGCATGGCAGTGCGGTTGAGGAATTTACGGAAGTACTCAAGTTTTTCGCATTGTCTGCCGATATGAGTCGTAGACGGGGAGTTGCAGAAGATCCTCCTCATGCGAGAGGAAATACGTGTCACCCTGACAGGGGGTGGGTTTCACTCGCCTGGGAGAGAGAGGGGTATTCGATGACGACGGATGGAGTGGGCGGAGTCTCCGGCCCGAATGGCCCCGAGGGGCTGAGGGGACCACAGCGTCCCGATGGTCCAGACGGTCCAGCAGGCCTGGAAGGTCCAGCGAGTCCCGGTGATATCGGTGGCGTGGATCAGATCGAAAAAGTTCCCGAGTTGGCTCAGTGGCTCGAAAAGATTCATCAACTTCCTTCCGAGGTCTCTGTTCCTGCCGGCGCAATTGCGGGGTTCGACCCCGATGTATCGCGTGTCGAAGATGAGCAGCGGATCGAGCAGATCATCGACCGGATCCTGGAGGAAGGGATCTGAACCGCCCTGTTGTCGCTAATTGAATGTTTCTGGAGCCTCCGGACTCGATGTTCGGGGGCTCTTTCGTTTCCAGTGATTGCGCCACGGCGAGGGCAACATTAGAAAGGATCGCTCGCAGTGGGATCCATCGGGAGGGGAACTCAATGAATAGCGATTCCGGCTCAGAATCCGAGGCGGGCACAGACACCGACCTCATCACCATCGATGATCTTTCAAGGGTCCAGTTGAGAACGGCGCTGATTCTCGAGGTGGAGCCTCACCCGGATGCGGACAGGCTGTGGTTGCTCACCATCGACGGAGGAGGGGAGACTCGCCAGATCGTTGCCGGAGTTCGAGGTCACTACAGCGAGGATGAACTGAAGGGTCGAACCATCGTGGTGGTATGGAATCTCCAGCCGGCGACGATCCGTGGTGTTGAGTCGCGTGGAATGTTGCTGGCAGTGCAGGATGGAGATGTGATCAGCCTGCTGGGTCCAGATGGCAAGGTCGCACCGGGCTCTCGGGTGCGCTGAAGATCGGGAGGCGAGATTGCTCGTCCACCTCAGTGTTGACGATCTGGGTCTCATCGAACACGCAGAACTCGAGATGGGCACCGGACTCCAGGTTCTGACCGGAGAAACCGGTGTTGGCAAGTCGATGCTGCTGGCATCGATGACGATCTTGCGTGGCGAAAGAACCCGATCAGACGTAGTTCGTACCGGATGTGATAAAGCTGTTGTCCGGGGAATCTTCCATCTGTCCCGATCCAGTTCGATTCGTATCTCCGAGCAACTGGGCAGTCCCATCAAAGATGGTGAACTGGTCATCGAGCGAGAGATCCATCGAGAGGGTCGAAGTCGCTGTCGCATCGATGGTCGGGAGACCACCACGACTCTGTTGAAAAGGGTCGCCCCACTTCTGATCGAGGTGATCGGGCACGGGCACGCACTCACCTTGCTCCAGCCGGGAGCGCAACTGGATTTCCTCGACCGCTTCGGCGGACTACTGGAGCAGCGGGATGAACACGCTCTGGGTTGGCGAGAGGCACGTGAACTGGAGGGGCGAATCCACCATCTCGAACAGGGTGTTCGTGAAAGAAGCGATCGATGTCTCTACCTGGAGCACATCATTGAAGAACTGGAATCGACCGGGCTCGTCGAGGGTGAGCGAAGTTCCCTCGAGAAGGAACTGGAACTACTCGAAGAGCGAGACTCTGTGCTGGAGTCGATCAAATCGGTGCGCCAGAGGTTTCTCGAGCAAGAGAACAGCATTCTCGATCAGCTCGGATCGACCGAAAGAGACCTCCGTGGGCTGAGTTCCCTTCATCCTGGGATCGCCAACCTTGTGGAGGGGTGTTCGACAGCTTCAGTTCTCATCGAAGATGCACTGCGGTCCCTTTCCGATGTGGAATCAGATCTCGACCTCGATCCGGAGAGCCTCGAACAGAAGCGGAAACGATTCGATCAACTGGTCACCCTGGAACAGCGATATCACCGTGAAGAACCCGATCTGATCGAATATCTGGCCCAATGCCGTCAACAGTTGAGTGCTCTGGGGGAAGCAGAAGAACAGCTTCCTGAACTGAAGGAGGGCTTGCAGCGCAGCATCTCCAGGCTTCTAGATGGTGCGCGGAAATTGCACGATGCACGTCTCGGGGTGGTCCAGAAACTGGCCGCGATCACCGCTTCTGAACTGAAAGATCTCGATCTGGCAAAGGCTCGACTCGAGGGGAACCTTGTTCCCATCTCCTCGAGCGATGGGTGGAATGGGATGGATGACAAGGGTAGAGATCGCTTCGAGTTGCTCTTTTGCGCCAATCCAGGTGAACCACTCCGTTCCATCGCGGATGTGGCCAGCAGCGGGGAACTCTCGCGCTTGATGCTGGCGTTGCAGCGAACTCTCGCCGGTGCATCGGGAACCGACACGCTGATCTTCGATGAGATCGACTCCGGTGTCGGGGGACGCCTCGGTGCGGTCATCGGGGAAAAGTTGCAACAAATCGGCTCAGACCATCAGGTTCTGTGCGTGACCCATTTGCCACAGGTGGCCTGCCACGGTGCTCGCCATTACCGCGTGATCAAGGAGACCGATGGCAAGGTCACTCGTACCCGGGTGGAAGAAGTCATCGGTGATGATCGAGTGAAGGAACTCGCATCGATGTTGAGGGGCGATCGAGCCACCGAAAGGTCTCTCGAAGAGGCAAGAGAGATGCTTCTGGAGGCTGCCAGCTCCGGAGGGGAATTGACTCGTTGAGTGATCCCGCCGGGATCCTACGATTGCAACCGATCGGTTTACGCCGTCCCTGGGGAGGGCGCCGCCTTCTCGATGGCCTTCGGCCGGACCTGTCGGTCGAGCCTCCTGTGGGGGAGAGTTGGGAAGTCTCCGATGTCGGTGAGGATGACACGTCGCTCCATTCGCTGGTGGCCGAAGGTCCTCTGGCGGGAGAGTCGCTCAGAAACCTGATCGAGCGCGATTCTGAGACCATCCTGGGATCCATCTCACAACCAGGATCTCATCCTCGACTTCCCCTTCTCTACAAGTTCATCGACGCCGCACAGGATCTATCGGTCCAGGTTCATCCTGATGACGCCCTCGCCCGGAAACTCGGCCTCGGAACCTGGGGCAAGAGTGAAGCGTGGATCATTCTCGATGCGCTACCGGATTCGCGACTTCAGGTCGGATTGAAGGAAGGGTGGGATGTCGTTCGGCTTGTCGAGTGCGTGCGAAGTGGGGGAAAAGTATCCGATGCACTTCACGAGATCGCAGTGCAACGTGGAGATATCGTCGAACTTCCGGCAGGAACGATCCATTCCATCGGAGCAGGAGTCTTGCTGGCGGAGATCCAGCAGTCGTCCGATGTGACCTGGCGAGTACACGATGGAGGACGAACCGGTCTCGACGGAACGCCTCGTCAACTTCATCTCGAGGAGGTGCTGTTGACGACGCCTCCCCGGTCTGCTTCCCCTGGATGCTTGCCAGCTTACGAAACGGGTTCGGGGTGGAATTGTCGGATCCCAGATGGTCCCTTCAGGCTGCACGAACTTCGTGGAGAGTTTCAGGGCCAGTGGCCAGCCGATCCCCATTTCTTCTCGATTTTGTCAGTCCTCGATGGCAGGGCCAGGCTCAAAGGGAGTCAAGGATGGCTCCAGGAAGGAGATGTGCGCTTCATCCTTCCTGCCGTCATGCCCCTGGAGATCGATTGTGACCAGCAGAGCTGGATTATTTGCGCCTCACCTGCTGCGGGTCTTCGTTGACGATGTGGGAGGGGGTGGCTACCATCCGGGTTCGGAAAGAAGCATCGGGGACCCCTTCGGGAAGGATGCACCAACTCCCGGGAGGAGATCGAGATGGCCAGCGCCCGTAGACGCCCACCGCGCTCAGGCTCCCGTAAGAGGGGGTCCTGGACTCCCGAGGGCGCCGGACCGGAGAATCCGGGCGACGAGAGGCCGATCTACAAGCCGGCCGCCAAGAAGGGTGTCAATCCAGTGGTGGTGATCGTGACCCTGGTACTCTTCATCGGCTCCGGAATCTTTTTTGCCTATGCCCTGGTCAATAGAAATACCACGACCTGGATAGTGGTCGAGGAGACCACCACCGATGATGAATACAAGAAGATACTGAGACGGATCCAAAAATCCACCGCCATGGTGAGCGAGGTCGTTCAACTGAGAACCGACGAGGATAGAGCCCGTTTCTCTCGAAAGTGGAGCGCGGCGAACAAGTATGCCGGCGACACCTTCGATCAATTGAGAGCGATGCTGGCGGATGTGCGATTGCCTGACGGTTCTCTTCCTCCCGAGTATTCAGGATACAACACGGACTTCACCAGATTGCAGATCATCATGGGAGATTTGATCAAGGTGGCACCGTTGGATTTCGACTGGGACAGCGAGGAGTAGTTCCGTGGCTAAACGGACCCCACCACGTCCTCGTCCAGCACCTGTCCAGGCAACCGAGGACAACGAACTTGATTTCGGCGACCTCACTCTCGGTCTCGTCGCAGCCATTGTTCTTCCAGTGATGGTTGCCGTGGTGCTCGGGTTGATCGGGATGCCGGTGGGTGGTTCGGCCGAATTGAATGCCGAACAGGCTGATTTGATCCGAGAATCGGATCGTATCGTTCCGCCGATGACAGATAGTGAGGCGCGCATCATCCTGAATCAGGTTCAGTACTCAGTCGACAATCGTGCTGCCGAATACATGCGGCGATCGAGAGCCACCGAGGATGCCCAGGAAAAGAACTTCTGGCAGGAGATCTCCAAGGGTGTGCTCGGCCCTGCAGAGGCGAATCTTCAACGCATCCTTGATGAGGCAGGAAGAAATCTCGATATGTCCGTTGAGATCAAGAATGCCGCACAGGAATGGATCACCAAGGTGGATACCCTTCGTTTCCAACTCGATCAGGAAGATCCTTTTCGCCAGATTCGCTAGCCATCGCCGGAAGATGCCCATTCGGGTCGGCGTGAGTTCCCTTTTCGAAGCAAATCGTCGCTATTGCCAGGAAGCCGTGAATCGGGCCGTATCGCTCGTATCGCGACGCTGACGGGTCCATTCGGCGATTTCGTCGTATTCTTATCCAGGAACGGTAGGTGCCCATCGCACCCTGGAGCCCCGTTCCCGGGGTCACCATGGGTTCCTTTTGTGCGGGCGAATGCATCAACGGTCGATATCGGGTCATCCGGCAACTTGGTGCCGGTGCCATGGGAACCGTATTCCTGTGCGAGGACATACTCCAGGTTCGTCGCAAGGTTGCCCTGAAGGTGTTACGAGCCGATCGAATCGATGACTCCGAGGAGTGGTCGAAGGTGGAGTACGAGGCGTTGACCCGTCTTCGCCATCCGAATCTCGCCCAGGTGTATGACTTCGGGCGTGTCTCCGATAGCCATGACTGGTTCATCGTGAGCGAGTTCATCCGAGGCGATGATCTGCTCGCGGCTTCGACGACCCTCGAGGAGGATGAACTACTCGATATCGTCGTGCAGATCTGCAGGGCGCTCGAGTACATCCACGTTCAAGGATACGTTCACTTCGACATCAAGCCGGACAACATCCTCGTGACCAGGACTCGCCAGATCGGTGTGGATCAGACCTCAAAAGTGGTGCAGGTTGCCGATCATCCTGTTTCCACAGACCAATGCCTGGGCCCTCCTCGGGTCAAGTTGATAGATTTTGGTCTCGCCGAGAAGATCACAGGTACATTTGATTTTGCCATCAAGGGAACCCTTCACTACGTGGCTCCGGAGATCATCGATGGAGGAACTCCAGATCGTCGAGCTGATCTCTATTCCTTCGGTGTGACCCTTTTCCAGATCATGACGGGTAGGCTTCCATTCGTCGCACCAGACGGCACCTCGACAGGAAGAGTCGAGGGTTGTTGGCGTGAAGAGATGCGAGCAGACCTCAAGGGTGAGCGAGAGTACCTGGTCGACATCGTGCTACGGTTGCTCGACAAGGATCCCCAACAACGCTTCTCCAGTGCCAGGGAGATCATCCATGCTCTCAGTGCCGGAGCCGGGCGCCACTGGCAGGTAGAAACCGCCGAGACACAGTTGTCCTATCTCCATAGCAGCAAGCTTGTCGGGCGTCGCATGGAGCTTGAACACCTGGGAGAGGCTGTGGAACGAAGCCTCGGTGTCTCCCTGCGAGAAACAGGTAAGGAGCGAAAGGTCGATCGGGAGAAATCCCTGATGGTGATCTCCGGCGAGATCGGCATCGGGAAATCCCGTTTGATCGATGAGTTCGCTCACCACCTCAAGTTACGCGAGATCCCCGTTTTCGCCGGAAACTGTCTCGAGGCGGTCCAGGATGCATATCATCCCTTCCGCTCCATCGTCGAACAGCAAGCTCTCCTGGTCGGCATCGGTTCCGACCTTTTCGAACAATACGAAGAGTCTTTGAAAAAGATCTGCCCGAGGCTGAGAGATTCAGATGCTGCTGGAAATTCCGAAAGTGGAATCCGCCTCGATCGGGATCGCGTCCGCTTCATGGATCGTCTTGCGGCATTCATGGAAGAGGCGTCAACTGAAAAACCCTGCGTGTTGGTGCTCAACAATTTTCACTGGGTTGACGATGCTAGCGTTGCACTTCTATCTCGACTTCGACAGCGACTCCAACGTGAAGAAAGTCAGGGTAGAATTCTTGTCATATTGACGATTCGAGATGACGAAAAAAGATCGTCAGCCATCGTCGAGTTCCTCGAAGGGGAACAAGCAAACAAATCGATGGACGAACTTCCACTGAAGCGATTTGGACGGACACAGATCACCGAGTTGATCCACCACGTGCTCCAGGTGGAAGAGATCCAATCGACCTTCCTCGATCGTCTTCAGGAGAGAACCGGAGGGAACCCACTCTTCATCGTCGAGATGCTCAAGGTGCTACAGGAAGAAGGCATCATCCAGCGAGACGGAGGAGCCTGGAGCATTCGCGGAGGTGGCGACCTTTCGCGCGTCGAGATGCCGGTGGGAATTCACCAGGCGCTTCATCGCAGAGTTCGCGTTCTGGATGAGCAGGCCCGTAGCATTCTCAGATTGATCGCTCTCCACGACAGACCGATCCCTCTGAAACTGCTCGAACTCATTGAAGGCCTCGCAGGAGATCTACGGCAGAACATCCGTGAACTGGAAGCCAGAGGAATGGTCGGTCGAACACTCGAGGCCGGGAGGCCGGTCTATTCGATTCCGCAGCCGAAACTGCGGGAGATCGTCCAGCGAGACATCTTGCCGGCCGAGACCAGAAGACTGCACGGAATGCTCGCCGAAGCCATCGAGGAGCATCACGGTGATGATCTTGCGCCGGTGAGGGAAGAACTCTCGCATCATTATCAGAGATCAGATCTTCCAGACCGCGCTCTGGTGCATCTGCTCGCTGCCGGAGATGCGATGACCGAGGTGCATGCCCATGGAAAAGCACTCGAACACTACCAACACGCTCTGTTGCAGTTCGAGGAAAGAGACGATCGACTTTCCGACTGGTTTGCGATCACCGAGAGGATCGGAGACTCCGCCACCGTCGTCGGAGATCTGGAACTGGCACAGTCCTCCTTCGAGATCGTCCGGGAGGCGAGGGTCGAGCAGGAGCAGGCTTGCGTCGAACTCGATCTGTACAGGGTCCGGGCTCTCCGGAAACTGGGCAAGATCGAGGAACTTCGAGGAGATTATCCCGGAGCACTGAGGCTTGTTCGCGAGGCATCCGAAGTCGTTTCCAGGCTCTCGGGAGAGCATCGGGATCAAGAGCAGATCCAGGTCCTCGGTCAACTCTCCTGGCTCTATGTTTGTTCGGGTGATTACGATCGCGCCATGAAGATCAGCGGGGAAGGTCTCTCTCTCGCTGGCGATGAGGAGAAAACTGCCGAGCACGCGCTCTTCTTCAGCACCATCGGGAGTGCCTCTCTATGCCGGGGTGATCTTGAACAGTCGCTGGAGTTCCATCGGAGATCGCTGGAGATCTGCGAGGATCTCGAGGATGTTCCGGCGGTGATCAACTCTCTCGGTGCCCTTTCCGAGACTCATCTGGCGGCTGGAGAACCGGTCGAAGCCCTGGCTCTAGCACGACAGGGACTCGAGATGGCGAACGAACTGGGAGATCAACCAGGACGGGCACTTGCACTCCATCGCGAAGCTGCTGTCTACCTGTTCTGCGGCGACCTGGAGGGTGCTGGAGAACGGGTCGAAGCATCGCTGGAAATCAGTCAGCAGCAACGGATGAAGTTTCTCGAAATTCGTAATCACCTGCTCAGAGGTCGTATTCGTCGCTGCAAAGGGGATCTACCCGCTTCGGAAGGTGATCTGCTGCGTGCTCTCGGAGTTCACGCCAGGGCAGGCACCGGAGTCGGCCTTATCGAATGCTTGCTGGATCTGATAGATCTTCATCTTGTTACCGAAGACCTGGATCGTGCCAGGGAAGAACTTCAACGTGCGTGCGAGGCAACCCGGGAAATCTCTCATCCGGGTCTCGCTGGGCAAGTGGCTCTTCGTCGCGCTCGCCTGCAGCGTTGTTCAGGTGCCGAGCCGACAGAAATTCTTGCAGTCCTGGAAGAGGTCGAGCACAACGCTCGCGACTGCGGTGATCGTATCCTCAGGGCTGCTTCTCTGGTGGAGCAGGCTGAAATTCACATCGAACTACGCAATCTCGACGAGGCACGCCGGAGTTACTCCGAGGCCGATGACCTCCATCACGCATTCGCTGAACAACTTCCACACCCCTTGCGCGGACACTACCTGTCGCTCTATCGCGTCGGGGAGAACCAGCAGTCTGAAAAAGTGGTCAGGGAAATCTCGACGGAGGAAACCTCTATCCCCAAAGAGGTCGGCGAGGAAGTTGAACTGAAGGAAACCGTGGTTCTCGGGCAACCGGATCACTCCAAGGAGATGCTTCGCGTTGCTTCCTTGTTGACGGAAGCGGCTTCTGCTTCGCTACCACGCGTGTTGATCCCGAAAGCGCTTGCCTGTCTTGTCCGGTCCACCGCTTCGAAGCAGGGCTGGATTCTGGCCAGGAATGGCGACGAGGTGCGAGTGATATGCGGTGCGAATCATGATGGTACGCCTCTGAAGGGGTCTCTCGAGCGAATTGCCCTGGCAGCCGTCGAGGATGTCTGGGATAGCGGACGGGCGATTCTTGCTCCCCGGGTGGTCGATGAGTCCCGGGTGCAGGCGATGGAGGAACTCTATTCATCCGGTGTTCAGAGTCTCGCCGTGATCCCGCTGTACCTCGATGGAACGATCCGGGCGGTCGCTTATCTTGCCGATCCTGATTCCACACAACTGGTCAGCGATTCGGGGAAACTGTTACTCGATGCCCATGCGGGGTTACTGGCGTTACTGCTGCCGAGAAGTACTGGAGTCACCACACGCTCCTGACAGTTATTGCCGATGCGGTTATCCTCGCGATCATGCGTATCCGGGAGAAGAGCTTCCGGGGTGGGATTGTCAGTCCAGAGGAAGTTTTCGAGGGGAAGGGTATTCCACCACACTTGGGTACACTCGTGGTCTCGGGTAAAAAGAGGGCATGATCTCACCGGCGATGGAACGTGATTCTGACGGCAGGGAGAACTTCATGAAGAAGATCGACTGGTGGTACCACCGCAACGGCTGAACATCGTGCAAGCGGGCCCAGGAGTTCCTGGGAGAAGATCCCACGGTCGGGGAACTGATCGATGCCAAGAAGAAGCGGATCGGTACCCAGGAGGCGCTGGCTCTGGCACGATCGGCGAGACGAGTACTGGTTGCCCGGGGCAAGAAGTTTGTCGACTATGACATGCGAAAGGATGCTCCCGGGGATGAAGAACTGGTAAAGGGTATCATGGGGCCCAGCGGAAACCTCAGAGCTCCTACGCTGCGCATCGGAAAGACGATGATCGTGGGATATCACGATGAGGTCTATTCCGAAGTGATGGGGTCCTGACGAAGGGGATGAGTTGGGTATCTTCGATCGTGACTACATGCAGAGTTCAGGCAGTACGGGCAGCATGATCCGTAGTATGAGTGCGGTGAAGTTGATCGTTGCCATCAACATCGCTGTCTTCATCGCCTGGCACCTCGCCTCGAGAAGCTTCATGCAGTACGAGTTCATGACCAGTTGGGCACACCTGGCGAGCGGCCGCATCTGGACTCCCTTGACCGCAGCATTTTCCCATTTCTCTTTCTTTCACATCCTCATCAACATGCTGGTGTTCCTCTCTTTTGCCCCGGTGCTCGAGGCACGCTGGGGGAAAGGTCGATTCTTCGCCTTTTACCTGGGAGCCGCAATTTTCTCCTCCCTTCTCCATGCTTCGATGGTTCAGTTCGGCTGGCGAGATGTCCCGGCGCTAGGGGCTTCCGGGGCCGTCTGTGCCGTCACCACTGCCTTTGCCTGTTATTACCCGAAGAGTGTCATCCTGATCTGGGGAATCCTGCCGGCACCGGCGTGGCTCATCGTTGCCGCCTTCGTCTTCTTCGATGTGAAGGGACTGATCGACCAGGGCCAGGGTATCAGTACCGGAATCGGACACGCAGCTCACCTCGGAGGCGTGGTTTTTGCTCTCGGTCTTCTGTTCTTGTTGCCGAAGTTGGGGCTCAGGGGAGCCAAAAAATCCTCCTCGCGTTCCCGGGTCGTGGGTCGTCGAGCTCCGGGAGATTACTACCCTGCCGCTCCTTCTTCGGATGGGGCTTCGGACCGAGACATCGCCGAAGAGGAACGTCTCGATGAGTTGCTCACCAAGGTGAGTCGAGAGGGAATCGACGCACTCGACGAGGACGAACGAGAAGACCTTCAGCGGATCAGCCGGAAGCGAAGAGATCTTCCTTGAACCTGTTCGGTTTGCTGCGCCAGGGCTATCGGCGGTGGAAGCTCCGTTCTCGCGCCAGAAGGATCCTGCGTGGCCTTTTCCAGCAACCCGATCGATTACGGGGAACCTCGCTCAAGCCGCTGCACTTCGGGCGTTGTGATATCGTCGATATCGAGCAATCTGCCGGTGAGGTCCGGTCCATCACCTTCGAGATCCTCAGGCATCCACGACCTCACCCCTTCTCCCGGCAGTACCACCTGGTCGCCGAACGCTGGTCGGTTGTTCTTCCTCATGGCAAACCTCGAAGGTGTGGCTCGGTGAATCTGAGCCGTCTTCGAGGAGGCGATGGGGAACCTCCCGGTTCCTTCCCTTGACGATCCCCGGGTCGAGCGGTGACGATCGGGCTCACGAGATCGACCTCGGCTACGACAGCTGATCGGGTCGATCTTTCTCCCAGATGGCGAGACCGGTTTTGCCGTAACTTTTTCCTTCCCGGGCCTTCAGGCCCAGGGGGGGAGGTTCTGCATCTTCCCGACGTGGATGTTCGATGACGAGCAGGCCACCTGCTTCTAACCATTCATCGGCGGAGAGTTGTGCAGCGAGTTTCCACGGCAAGGAACCGGGACCGCCGTAATCGGCAAACGGCGGATCGATGAGGATGATCTGGAACGCTCCCCCCGGGGCAGGGTGCTGGGTGATCCGGTAGGCATCTGCTTCGAGAATCTTACATTGCGCCTCGATACCGAGGGTTTTCAGGTTGTCGAGGAGCAGATCCAGCACCGCCGGATCCTTCTCGACGTGAACAGATTGCCTGGCACCACGGGAAACCGCTTCGATTCCGAGTGCGCCAGAACCTGCGAAGACGTCGAGAACCCGTGCCGTTTCGAGCCGATCCTGAATACTGTTGAAGAGTGATTCTCTTACACGCGACCGCATCGGTCGTACCGTCAAGCCGGCGGGAACCTTGATCTTGCGGCCGCGAAGGTGACCGCTGGTGATGCGGAGCGAGCCGCTTCGGGCCATCGAATCAGTCCCGTAAATTCAGGAGACCAGGCGGTTGTCGGATGCCGCGAGTCGCTGGGCCAGGATACGAGCCATGTTGAGGATCACCTTGTAGGCGACCAGGTCTCCCTCCTCGAGCAACTTCTGGAATGGCTCGGAGGGGATCTTCTTGAGACGACCATCCTCGACGCACATGACAGTGGCGCTTCGAACATCACTGCTGATCAGTGACATCTCGCCGAAAAAGGACAATTCTTCGAGTCGGCCGAGAACCTCGTTCCGGTTGCCGGACTTGAGTACTTCGAAGGCACCGGCTGCGATGATGTAAAAGCCATCACCTGGGGTGTCCTGGAGCACCACGGTGTCACTCTTTCGGGCGGAGATATCTTCAGAGATGCGCAATAACTGTGAAATCTCGGCTGGTTCGAGTCCCTCGAACAGGGGGACTTTCTGGAAACTCTCGACGTATTCGCTCAACGGCACTGCTCCCTCTTCGGGGGGGACACCACACCCACCGGATCGATCCGGTTGAAGGGCTTCAGGTACAAATGGCACCTTAGCGTTTTCACCGTGCACTCGCAACGATGCCCGGACAGCTCTTGGGTGCTCAGGATGCAGGTTCGGCAGCTTCCCACCAGGGTGCGAGATCGGCCGGGAGGGGCGCCTCGAACCGCATCGGCTCCTTGCGGGTCGGGTGGTGGAAGAAGAGTCTCCAGGCGTGGAGTGCGTGTCGTTCCAGTAGCGCAGGAGGACTCCCCGGAGAGATCGTCGACAGATCAGCGCTGGTTTCGTGGCCGTACAGGTAGTCGCACAGGATTGGATGTCCGATGGCTCGAAGGTGGACCCGGATCTGGTGGGTCCTTCCGGTGCTCGGGAAGCAATGGATCCAGGCATAACCCGGTGTTTTTGCGCGGCTGAGAATGCGGTCGAGTTTCCAGGCGGTGAAGGCGGGGCGTCCGGCATTGTCGTGACGAACCGCCCTTTTCTTTGGATTGGTGAGTGACCTCGCAAGTGGCAAGTCGATCTCACCGGAAGAGGTCCCGGGGATTCCGTGGGTCAGGGCAAGATATTCCTTCGAGACCTCCCGGTCGTGAAATTGGCGCGAGAGTTCTCGATGAGCCTCATCGGTTCGTGCGATCACCATCAAACCAGAAGTTTCTCGATCGAGTCGATGAACAATTCCTGGGCGGTCTTCCCCTCCGATGCTCGATAGTTGATCACTATGGCCCAGCAGCGCGTTGACGAGAGTGTTCTCGGGTGCAGTTCCTGGTGCCGGATGTACGATCATTCCAGCCTGTTTGGAGATCACGATGATCTGATCATCTTGATGGATCAGATCCAGTTCGTGGTCTTCCGGCAGCGGAACAAGTGAGGGTATTGGTGGAGGATCGAAGAGGAACTCGTTGCCGACATGAACTCGCTGCGACGGTCGACATCGGTTGCCATCACGACTGATGCGACCTTCTTCGATGAATCGTCGGAAGGCAGATCGAGAGTGCTCGGGGATTTGCTGAGAGAGCCAGCGGTCGAGCCGTTCTCCGGCATCCGCTTGCTCGACTCGATGGACTTGCGGTGGCGGATCGATGGGGCCTTCGGGCCCCTCAGTTCCCGTCACCACCGGTGGTCGGGGGAGGAGGACCTAGATCCAGCGGTTTGGGATCAGGTTTCTCCCCTTCCTCTGTTGGTGGTGGATCCGGAACCTCGGTCGTCAGGGTTGGCTTCGGTATTTCCACTTTCTGGTCTGCATTTGCGGGGTCGTCAGTTTTGGTGTCGGTCGCGCTCGTTGCAGCATCGCCAGCTGGGATGGCAGTTTCCGTCTCCTCGGGTGGAGCAGGCTCTGGCAGCACGAAGCCCTCGCTCGATTGCTGTGAAGTGCGAAATTGCTGTAAATAGGTACCGATGACGTAATCGTCAGGGAAGCGTTGCTGGCTCTGCTCGAGCAATACGACCGCCTGTTGGCGACTTGCGTCGTCACCCTGATCCCACAGCCAGCGGGCCACCTTCTCGATGGCGATCGTCTCGATCGCCTGTCCTCTGACCTTATCGAGCAGTGTGGGATACAGCGCTCGGACTTCAGCGACTTCTCCGGCGAATGTGGCCTCGATCTCGTTGTTCCACTGCTGGAGTTCCTGTTCTTTCAGTTTGTCCAGCAGCGTAGGAAGCATGATCAACCCGAGCAACACGACGACCCCGATGACGATCGGCGTGGCGTTGATCTTCGCCGCCTTGGCCACCCCGATGGTGAGATTTTCTAGGGTTTCGTCGAGTTCGCCAGCATCCTCGTTGGTACCGCTATCTCTGGTCTCGGGCCTGGCTGGGCCGGTTTTTGCCATTTTGGAGTGGTCTCCCTATTTCTCATCTTTGCTGCTTCGAGGCAGAACTCGGGTCAGGAATCTACGCCGATACGGACGATCAGGCGTGTCACGTAATTCTCGCCCTTCTTGTCCGGCATTCTCTTGATGAGCACTTCGGCGTACTCGCCGGATTTACGGAAACGGATGTGTTGCTCACCGAAATCATCTTCTGTCGATACAAATTCCCAACCATGAAGCGGCATCTGATGCTTGTACCATGAACTGAGTTCGATGACGGGACGATCTCCCCAGTAGATCACCTCGACGGTCCTCATCGGCAACGGAGCGTGTTCGAACTTGAGATAGGACCAGGATTCGTCATCGAGTTCGAACCCGAATGGCGCAGGAATATCGTCGGGTTGGTGTCCTTCGACAACGGGGATGGAATCCTCGATCGGGACAAGTCCCTGACACCCGGTCAGGGAAACGCTGATCGCTGCACCAAACAGTACCAGCCATGCGAGGGAAAACGTTTTTTCATGTCTGATCCGAGCCTCGGGCAAGCACATCCAGGACCTCCTGCTCATCGCGGGGGCTTTGTTCGAGAACGACTTTTTCCCGTCGGTTGCTCCCGTCGGTCCGCGCAGCATAATCCCCACACGCTCCGGAGGCGAGTCCTCGACCCTTGCTCAGGAGTATTCCATCGAGGAGTCGGAGGGAACCAAATTGCCTCGACTGAGTTGGATGATCCGACGATCCATGGCCGGTGCTATGGCGGAACTGGTCCGACACCCTTGGCGTAGCGTATTGATCTGTCAGGGAATCCTGTGGGCTGTGGCGCTGATGGTGGCTCCTGCCTCGATTCTCCAGGGATCCCGCCAGGCTGCCCTCGAGCGGGCACACCAACTGGGCACCGACCGCATCCAGGTCGAGGTCGAGCCGGGAGCCACATCGGTGCTCCAGGTCGAGGATCTCAGTCGCCTCCGCGACGCTCTCGCCGACGATTTTTCCGCAACCATCGTCAGTGGTCAGGGTATTCGCCGAACCGTCATCCAGGGGGACGAACGGATACGTGGCTGGATCGTCGCGACCGATCAGGAAGAATTTTCGGCTCGGTCGCTGGAACTTATCGATGGGCGTTGGTTCGAGCCGGGAATGAATCCGCCGGAGGTCGTTTTCGAGGAGCCGCTGGCACGTCGACTCTTCTCCGCTGCACAAGACAGTTTCCCGCTCGATGATGCACGAATATGGATCGCCCCGGGTCGGTTCGGATCCTGGCTCGCCGGAATCTCCAAAGTCACCGACGAACTCCCGGAGTCGGCGAGGATCTGGAAGGTGGTGGGAGTCATCCGGTCTGCAGGGGAATCGGCCATCAATCCGCTCGGCATTGCTGAGGATCATCGATTTGCGAACCTGGTCGAGGGAGTTCTCAAGATGCTCGGGGTTGCCTCCGAATCCCCTCCCTGGTTGAGGGACGGCATGGCGATGCATCTGGATCGCGAGAACTTCGCTGCAGCGCCTGTCGACTGGATCGTCATTTCTACCGATCCGATGCAGGTGGCGGAAGTGAGCCAGCTGGTCGAGAACACCCTCATCGAGCGGGGTCGTACTCCCCTGATCTATGCCAACGTGGCCTGGTCGATCCTGGCGAGTCCTGAACTGGATGGGTACCTCGTCCTTCATGATATCTTCTTCGCGATCACTGCCGTGATCGGATTGCTGGTTCTGACCAACCTGCTGCTGTTGACCGGCCGCCAGCGACGAGCCGAGGTCGGGTTGCGTCGCGCCGAAGGGGCCAGCAGGGCGGACATCTTCTGGCAGTTCCTGTGGGAGGGGCTGTTCATCTCGCTGCTTGGAGCGATCCTCGGCGCTCTGGCCGGAGTTGCCTTCGCAACGTTGCGTGTGACGCTGGATCCGTCAGCGGTGCTCGCTGCCTCCTGGCCCTGGAATACCATCTTCGACTCGATGCTGATCGTCATCGTGGGTGCGGCGCTGGCGTCTGCAGGTCCTGCCTGGGCAGTCAGCGGCACCGATCCTGCTCTGTTGCTGAGGGAGGGTCGGTGATGATCCAGTTCGGGAGGCACCTGCTGAATGCCTTTCAGCGCATCCGCCGACACCCGCTTCGATCGGGACTCCTCACCATGACCTTTGCCCTCGGTCTGTCATCGGTGGTCTCCATCGTGGGCACGATTGAGGGAGGAAAAACAGCGATCCGCCATGACCTGACAGCTCTGGGTACTGATCTGATCGCCATCGTCAATCCACTTCGGCTCGGCAGTGTTGCGATCGGGATACCGACCAGTGGAGAGCCGATCGGTAGAGAACATCTGGTGACCATCGATGAGCGGCTGTCAGCGATCACCGATTCGGTCTCGCCACTGCGAGTCGATCTCGGATTGACCAGTTACG
>Ga0310122_10000761_pt1 | contig 20402 bp, 9 predicted proteins | sample CB6_Bottom_1051__FD_203503 | JGI IMG/M metagenome (GOLD analysis project Ga0310122, IMG submission 203503) | Marine microbial communities from Western Arctic Ocean, Canada - CB6_Bottom_1051 | ecosystem: Environmental > Aquatic > Marine > Oceanic | place: Canada: Western Arctic Ocean | collected...
CACAGTTGCTTCTCCATTAGCAATCACTGATGGTGAACTTACAATCACCGAAAACTCCATCGACTTCACTCATCTCAAAAATGACTTAGCTCTCAATGATAATACAACCATCAACCTTTCAAGCAAAAACCTAACTATCAAGGGAAGTGTTGACAATGTATTTTTTGCTAACGGAAACGTTAAGTTGGGCAAAGATCTAGAGGTCGCTGGAAAAATCACAATCTTAGGAGGAGATCCGCAACTTGGCTATGTTCTCACCTCTGGTGGCGAAGATAATAAAGGTCTAGCTACCTGGGAAGCGCTCCCTGGAGGTCATGATGAGGTGACCTTAGCAGGCACAGACGTTTACAAATACCTATCCATACTTGGTCAGGAAATCACCTTGAACCAGCTCGATATTTCTGTTGACACCAACCTCACAGTTGCTTCTCCATTAGCAATCACTAATGGTGAACTTACAATCACCGAAAATTCTATTGGCTTTGAAGAATTAAAAAAAGATCTTACGTTAGATCATAAATTGGAGATAACAATTGGTGATGAAGGTAAATTAATTATTGGTGGTGATCTATATGTTACAGGCGACATTTATATTAATGATAAGAAATTAGACACGAGCAGCGCCCTCAAAGTTGCTTCATTCGAGTTTACTTTCGAAGTTTATAACGATAGTTCAGAAGAAATTATTGTTGATTTGACCGGTTCCTTGCCAAGTCAATATGGTGCAGGAAATCATGCTTCAGCATTTTCACCCCTTAAATCCTCCGGAGCTTTTGATAGTAATATCAACATAATTGTCTCTCCTAATATTGTTGCTGCTGATATTAGAACCTCTTTCTTCAACAACACTATTATTCCTGAAGTGAAATCGGTAGTTGGAGATGGAAAAATTACCATTAGTCTTGTAAGGAAAGAAATTGGCATCTCTGAATATGGATCAGCTCCTTTTGGAACAATAAAAATTAGAGTCAACGCTTTTCAATTTTAAAAAATAACAATGTTATTATTAATAAGAAGATAATATGAAGAATCAATCACCAAAATTATTTAATCCAGTTCCTCTAGCAGTTCTTGTTTTAGTTACCCTATTATTGTTTTCTCCTAGTAGCCCGCTATTGGTTAGTGATACTTTTCAGAACTTTTTAGCTCAATTGAGAATACTGGGAGCTGAGGATTCAAAAAATGTTTTTATTGATAATAAAGGAAATGTTGGTATTGGCACTGATGATCCGGAGTCTTATAGTAACACTGCAAACAATCTTGTTGTAGCAGATACCAGTAGCGGGGCTGGAATATCTATTGTTACCTCTACCACCGCCGATGGCAGCCTTAACTTCGCTGATGGAACAACAGGAACCTCTCCATATAGTGGATTTATTAAATACAGTCATCGGGACGATTACATGCGACTTGGTACGGGCGGTAGCGAACGCATGCGCATTGACAGTGTTGGTAATGTTGGCATTGGGACAACTACTCCCAGCACCGAACTCGAAGTTAAAGGTACAATTACAGCGACTAAATTTATAGCTGATGGTAAAGAGTTAGGAGGGAGTGTTTGGACAAGGAAAGAAAAAAAGGCTTACGTTCTTCTTTCGAGTGATGATAATAATATTAAAATGTCCATTGGTGATAATGGGAACGTTGTTATTGGTGAATGGGGCAATGTTAATCCATTAACTATATCTCATCAGAGCTCAGGGGGTAAGATTGATAATATCGATAAATTACATCTAAAGATAATTAATAATAGTGACGCCACAGCTAATAGAAAGGCTGGTATTGTTTTTCAGCAAAGAACTAGCGCTGATCAAAGAGTAGCTATTAATTCCGCTATTTATACAGAAAAAATTGATGCTGATACTGTAAGAATGAATCTTGATGTTCATGATCAGACGGCTTTGACAATAGATAGCATATCAAGGGTTGGTATTGGCACAAAGATACCACAAGCTAAATTACATGTTAAAGGGGGCATTTATATATTAGGGGGTGACGGAGATGTTGATAAGAACGGGTATTTAAATGCATCAGATTTAATGAGGGTGATTAATTACATCAACAGCGGTACTACATTGACGGTAGAAGAATATGCTCGAGCTGATATTAATGGAGACAGTTATGTTAATAAAATCGATCACAAAATTTTGACAGGTATTGTGAATAAAATTTTAAATGGAAGTAGAAAAAATAGGGGGCCTTTAACGGTTGCTGAGAGACATGCAGCTAAATCAGAAATTAATTTAGGCGCAGTATCAGGTGATTTGAGAGTTAATGGCAACATTATTCTTCTTGGAGGTAGTAGAAATCTTCAGCTTGGAATTGGAGAAAAGAATCTTAATATAAGAAATCCAAACCAAGGCAGAGCTCTCAATTTAGACATTCACCCTACTAGAGGAAAGCTTCTCGTTAGAACCCATGACGGAAAAACTATGGGGAAAGTGTTAGTAAAAATTAACTCTAACGGGGATATAGATATTACGGGTCTTTATAAAAAGAATGGCGTTAATGTTCCTGCCACAGGTACTTATAAAGGAAATAATAGAAGGGCTAGTCAAGGAGGAAAAACTATTGAAGTTGGTTTTAGGCCTAGAATGGTTCAAGTTTTTTGGGATCCTGGTATTTTTAGCTGGGACGTAGTTAGGGATGACGTTCAGATTCATTGCTTAAAGACCGATAGCATGCCATCCACAGTTGGCTGGTGTACTTGGTCTGGAAATGGTCATACATGCAGGTCTACCTTTGAGTTAACTGATACTGGTTTTAAAGTTTCTAGAGGACGCGATTATAAAACAGGTTGTCAGGGGCTTACTGGTCATCCTAATAGGATGTCTGGCAAGTATGGCGCAGAGAAAAATGCTCAATGGTATTACATCGCTTGGCCATAATCCCTAAGTTGGTTTATAATTAATTAATTCATTCATGTCTCTTAAAACCTCTATTAGTTTTAATATCTGGGAAAAGATATCTCGTTGGTTAATTAGTATAGCCTTTTTCTTTACGCCCTTATTTTTTCTTCCTTTAACCCATCTTCCAGTCTCTCTTGATAAGCAGATGTTTTTAGGAGGGTTGGTATTACTAGCTTTCATAGCTTGGTTGATAGGGGGTGTTGCTAAAGGTAAGTTAATTTATAGAAAAAATCTTCTCAATCTTATTGTTTTAGGCTTGGTGGCTTTTTCTATTATTGGCGCTATTTTTTCTGGAGCCAGTAACGTGGGGTTTTTTGGTATTAATGGTAGTGAGGTTGATATTTTTGTTAACGTCTTCGTCTTCGGTTCTTTTTTCTTTTTATTAAACACCTTGTTTCGTAGGGAGGGGGATGGCCGTTATCTTCTAAGCTTGCTCTTCGTCTCTTCTTTAATAATCTTGGTCTATAGTATATTGCAGTTTTTTGGTATTTGGCTCTTACCTTGGGAGTTTACTCAAAGTGTTGTTTTCAATCCGATTGGTACCACCAATGCTCTCAGTATTTATTTGGGGGCGATTTTTGTAATCCTATGGACCTTGCTCTATCTCGATAGGACTCAGTTTAGTAAGAAGGCGGTTCTTGTTTTAACTATTTTTACCGCCCTGCTCTTTATTGCCACCTTTCTTATTGGTTACTGGGTGGTCTTTGCAGGTTTTATCTTAGCCAGTCTCATATTATTAGCTCTTAAGCTACGCAAGAAGATAAAGAGTGATAAACATATTATTCTGATCGTTATCGCTATTGCTGCTGTTTTGATCTTATCCAAATTAAACTTCTTAGGCCTTCCTTTGCCAACCTTTAATCTTCTTCCTGAAGCCATGCCTAGTTTAGAGGCTAGTTGGGAGATAGGGCAGAAGGTGATGAGAGAGGATATCAAAAATGTTATTTTAGGGGTTGGTCCAGCTACCTATCAATATCAATATGCTCTTTACCGAGATGTGATTCTCAATAGCACGCCTTTTTGGAGCGTTAGATTTTCTCAAGGAGCTAATGTCTTTCTAACTCTAATGGTTAATTGGGGTTTGTTAGGCATGATTCTGTTCGCTGCCTTTCTGTTACTACTGCTTCTCAAAGGATTTAAGGCGATGAAGGAGGTGGGTAAGAAGCAAGAGGCGATCTTTTGGGCTATTTTCAACTCCTTGATCTATCTCATCTTTACTTTCTTTCTTTATCAACAAAACTTTGTCATCTTCTTCCTACTCTTTGCTTTAGCCGCTTTGTTATTTATTGTTACTGCTCAAGATAAGGATTACGAAGTCTTTTCGCTGACCACCGCTCCCAAGGCTTTCTTCTTATCTCTCAGTTTGATGGCGGTGATCATATTTATTACCAGCACTCTCTATTTATTAGGACAACATTATGTAGCGGCCACTTATTTCAAAAAAGGAAAAGATCAGGTGGAGAGGTTAGGGGTTGATAAGGGCCTACCTTTGATTCAGACCGCTAGTGATCTCGACTCTCGTAACGAAACTTATCTTCGGACTATCTCTACCGTCTATTTGATCAAGATCAACGAATTATTAAAACAAGATCTATCACCAGCCGAACTGCAGAAAAAGTTTGCAACTGACATTAGCTCTGCTATCGCAGCCGCCAAGCGAGCCACCGAGGTGAACAAGCTAAATGGTGATAACTGGATCAATCTTGGTAGTGTTTATGAAAATATAATTCCTTTGGTGCCGGGTTCGGAAGTGCACGCTCTGGCCGCTTATGAGAAAGCAGCTGAATTAGAACCCTCTAATCCAGCCATCCATTACAATACTGGGCGAGCCTATTCTTTGTTAGCTAGACGTCTTCGCTCAGAGAAGAGAAGTCAAAAATCGGTTAATCAAGCCTATGCCAATGCTGTTACTAGCCTAGAGAAGGCTATCAAGCTTAAAGCTGACTATGCTCCCGCTCACTTCCTATTAGTTAAAATATATGACCAACAAGGCAAGATTGAAATGGCTATTAATAAGGCGGAGCGGATTAAGCAGATTGCGTCCGATAATGTGGGGGTTCTTTTCCAGCTCGGTCTTCTTCACTACGAATCCAATCGTCTTACTTCTGCTCGCAAAGAATTTGAGGCGGTTATCGAACTGGCTCCTGGCTATGCTAACGCGCGCTACTTCCTTGGCTTGATTTATGATCGTCAAAAAGATTCTCAAAAAGCGCTAGAGCAGTTTGAGATTATTGCTCAAACCAATCCTGATAATAAAGAGATTAAGCAGATTATTTTGAATCTTAAAACTGGCAAAAGAGCTCTTGATGGCATCATCGAGGACTCCCTACAAACTCCGATTGAGGAAGCTAGTTCTTTGGAGAATTAAGCAGAATTTTTAGCTGTCTTTGTTATCCACATAAGTTACTAAATTGCATATGGTAGAATTTATAATGTAAACAGTCGAAAAACAAAAACATTTGTTAAACGCCTATGACCGCTCAACAATGGTTAGACGTAGTGAATCAGTCACTTCAGAATTTGTGGCTGCAAGCAGTGGGTATTCTACCTGATTTAATTGGGGCAGTTATTATATTAATAATTGGCCTTATTGTAGCTGCTGGTCTTGATAAGATAGTGGAAGGATTAGTTCGTTATCTAAAGATCGATAGTTTGTTGAGAAAGTTAGGAGTAGAGACTTATCTGCACCGAGCTAATCTTGAACTTAATACCGGCGCTTTTCTAGGAAAAGTAGTCTATTGGTTCATGGTTATCGTCTTCGTGCTTGCTGCTGCTGACGTTCTTGGCTTTACTGCTCTATCGGTTTTCTTGGGTACAGTATTACTATATATCCCACAAGTGATAGTGGCTTTCTTGATCGCTTTGGCAACAGTTGTCATTGCTGGATTCTTGAAAAAACTAGTCGCTGCTTCTGTCTTATCAACTCGATTACACGCAGCTAAATTCCTAGGAAGCTTGACCTGGTGGTCAATAATGATTTTCGGTTTACTAGCTGCTGTCTCGCAGTTAGGCGTTGCGACTGACATAATCAATACCGTCGTTACTGGTGTTGTTATCATGTTCGCTTTGGCTGGAGGCTTGGCCTTCGGTTTAGGTGGAAAAGGTGAGGCCGCTCGAATCCTCAAAGATATGAGGTCTGAGTGGGAAAGTCGCAGCTAGCTGTTATCTTACATTGACGGAAATATCCCTGCTATAGCGGGGATTTTTCATTTAGAGGCGTAGTATATACTATAGTTCATACCTTGGTATGTACTATTTTATTATTTATACCCAAAAGTAGGCTTGACACCCCCTTTCCCTTTATATACATTTAAAGAAGATAGAAATGATAAACCAGCTAAGACATAGATGCGGCTTGCCTTTGGTCGCTTTTGGCTCTCATTAGAGAGAGAGTTGATTGCTGTCACAGACGCCGCGGTCCACGCGGTTTTTTCTTCCTGAAATTCCTGACCCTTGATATTTTAATAATTAACTAAAGATCTATTTAAATGGTCAACATTTAAATGATCGATTTAGTGATCTAACAGGAATCGTATTAAGAGCATAAGGTGGATGCCTTGGCACAAAATGGCGATGAAGGACGTGGTGTGGCTGCGATAAGCCTCGGGAAGCTGCTTAACAAGCTTTGATCCGGGGATTTCCGAATGGGGGAACCCAATAGAGTAAACCTCTATTACTTCAGACTAGAGCTGAAGAGTATACCAGGGGAAGTGAAACATCTCAGTACCCTGAGGAAAAGAGAAAAATATTTTATTCCCTGAGTAGCGGCGAGCGAAACGGGAAAAGCCCAAACCAATAATTTATTATTGGGGTTGTAAGGTAAGAACATTCAGTGAAATGAACTAGGTCGGTTACTTCGGTAACCAATAGTGACCTAATTCATCTTACTGAGAGAAGTTACAAATTGATTTGTTAGTTGAAACAGTTGGAAATCTGTACCAAAGACGGTGATAGTCCGGTAAACGAAAACTTATCAACTTCTGTTTTTATTCTTGAGTATCTCGAGGACAGGTAACCTTGAGGGAATCTACCAGTACTAGCTGGTAAGGCTAAATACATTTTGTGACCGATAGTGAATAGTACCGTGAGGGAAAGGTGAAAAGTAGGCCGGTAAGGCCAGTGAAATAGAACCTGAAACCATATGCTTACAAGGAGCTAGAGTCCTAAGTCCTTCGGGACGGGATGATAGTGTGCCTATTGAAGAATGAGCCAACGAGTTTATCTGTATTGCTTGTCTAAATCGCAATAGCGATGGAGGCGTAGGGAAACCGAGTCTTAATAGGGCGCTTTCCACCTTCGGGTGGTATGCAGTATGGGTAAGACCCGAAGCCAAGCGAGCTTACCTTGGCCAGGTTGAACCCCTCTTAATCGAGGGAGGAGGACCGAACCGTTGCGTCGTGCAAAACGCTCGGAGGAGCTGAGGTAAGGAGTGAAAAGCTAATCGAGCTTGGTAATAGCTGGTTCTCTCCGAAATAGCTTTAGGGCTAGCGGTCAGCAAAAATTTATAGGGGGTAGAGCACTGGATGGTTTGTGTCGGGCGCAAGCTCAGCAAACCAATCAAACTCCGAATACCTATATCATTCGGCTGGCTAGTTAGACTGTGGGGGCTAAGCTCCATAGTCGCGAGGGAAAGAGCCCAGATCGCCGTCTAAGGTCCCTAAGTCTTTGCTAAGTGTTAAAGGTAGTTATTGACCTCTGACAGGTAGGAGGTTGGCTTAGAGGTAGCCATCCTTTAAAGAGTGTGTAACAACCCACTACTCGATGGTTAGTAGCGCCGAAAATTTACCGGGGCTAAGCAAAGCACCGAAGACGCGGGTTAGTATAATTTTAATAATTGTATTAGCGGTAGGAGAGCATTCCTAATGCGTTGAAGCTGGATCTGCGAAGACCAGTGGAGCGTTGGGAAGAGAAAATGTTGGCATGAGTAATCACAATGTCGATGAGAAATCGGCACCCCGAAAATCTAAGGTTTCCGTGGCAATGGCAATCATCCACGGGTTAGGCGGTCCTAAGGCGATGGCGAAAGCCGCAGTCGATGGACAGTCGGTTAATATTCCGACCCCTTTATATAGTCTGATGGAGGGACGGGGAGTAGTAAGCTGGGCGTCTTAGTGGTTTGACGTCCTTGACTAAGGGTGTGAGTTAGGCAAATCCGGCTCACATTAAGCCCAAGGAAAGAGGCGAGTTAAGGTTTTACCTTAGCAAGTCAGCTGAGCACTTCTCCAAGAAAAACTTCTAAGGTTAACTATATAAAGACCGTACCAAAACCAACACAGGTAGATGAGGCGAGAAGCCTAAGGGGAACGAGTGAATCTTCGTTAAGGAACTCGGCAAAAAAGCGACCGTAACTTCGGGATAAGGTCTGCCCTCTTCGGAGGGCCGCAGCGAAAGTATCTCTGGCGACTGTTTATCAAAAACACAGCTCCCTGCGAACTCTAATGAGGATGTATAGGGGGTGACACCTGACCGATGCGAGAAGGTTAAATCTGGCGGTGTATTAACTTCGGTTAACATGCTAACTGGATGAAGCCCTCGTCAATGTCGGCGGTAACTATAACCGTCCTAAGGTAGCGCATTTCCTTTCCGGGTAAGTTCCGGAGCGCACGAATGGTGTAACGACTGGAGAACTGTCTCAACGAAGAGCTCGATGAAAATGCGATTCCCGTAAAGACGCGGGATACCTGCAGCGGGACGAAAAGACCCCGGGAGCTTTACTGTAGCTTGATATTGGGTTTAGAGCTTAAATGCGTAGAATAGTGAGGAGACTTTGAAGTGCTATTTCCGGATAGCGTGGAGTCGTCAGTGAAATACTCATCTTTTAATCTTTAAATTCTAACCTGATCGGAAAAAACGGTCGGGAACAGTGTCTGGTGGGCAGTTTGCATGGGGCGTGTTCCTCCTAAAAGGTAACGGAGGAGTCTATTAAGGTTGGCTTGGTCCGGATGGAAATCGGACTGGACGTGTAAAGGCATAAGCCAGCTTGACGGCAAGACTTACAAGTCGCGCCGGTACGAAAGTAGAGCTTAGTGACCCGATAGTTCTTTCTAGAAAGGCTAGAGACATCGGCTAAAAGCTACCCCGGGGATAACAGGCTGGTATTGTCCGAGAGTTCATATCGACGACAATGTTCGGCACCTCGATGTCGGCTCACCCTATCCTGGTGCTGAAGAAGGTGCCAAGGGTTTGGCTGTTCGCCAATTAAAAGGGTACGCGAGCTGGGTTCAGACCGTCGTGAGACAGGTTGGTCTCTATCTGCTGTAGGCGTTGATCACTTGAGGGAAGCTGACTCTAGTACGAGAGGACCGAGTTGGACGAGCCTCTGGTCTACCAGCTTTGGCACCAGCTGAATCGCTGGGTAGCTATGCTCGGAAGGGATAAGAGCTGAAAGCATCTAAGCACGAAGCCCATCCCAAGATTAGGTGATCTGTCACTTCGGTGACGACGATTCGTGGAAGACTACCACGTTGATAGGCTCTAGGTGTAAGACTGGTAACGGTTTTAGCCGAGGAGTACTAATAATCGTACACGATTTCTATTTTCTCATTAAATCGGTCATTTAAATGTTGATCATAATAATTTTCTCTATTGGTTTCCTGGTGATTAGGTTTTTCAGGTAACATCTCTTCCCATTTCGAACAGAGTCATGAAACTGTTTAACTCTGATGATACTTGGTTGCGGCCCGGGAAAGTAGGATTTGCCAGGATACCAATGTAGAAAATTACTAATGACGACGGTTGTTTTTTTATACGCGCAGTTTGTCTATAAGGATAAATTGCAGTATCCTCTAAGTAATGAAAAAAACTTTTAAGCAGGTCTTTTATGGTTTTTTATATCTGGTTGTTCTCCTAGCTATTGTTTTGGGTGTCTATTTACTTTTTTTTCAAAAAACTCCTTCTTGTTTCGATAATATTAAAAACCAAGATGAGGTTGGTATAGATTGTGGAGGTTCTTGTATTAAATGTGATTTGAAGAACGTTAAAGATCTAGTTATTCAGCCAGCTAATATTTTTGATAATGGCAATCGAACTACTACTATTTTAACTACCATCTCTAATTCTAATAAGACCTTGGGCATTGAACTTTTGCCTTATAAAATAAGGTTGTTGAACTTTGAAAACCAAGAGATCTATTCTATTAATCGCATAGCCTTTATCTATCCTGGTCAAAATAAATTGGTTATAGAGGCCGGTATCGATGTTGAGGCGAATAATATAAAAGAAGTCATTCTAACTCTTGATTATAACCGCTCTTCTTGGACAAGGCTTTCTTCACCACCAGCTCGGTTAACTGATTTTCGTACCAGAGCTTTGGGTAAGCAGATAGAGATTATTGGCAGAGTTATTAATGATAATGATTACTCTCTCAATCAAGTGGCTGTGCTAGCCGTATTTTCTAATAAGATCGGTATCAAGGCTGCTGCTTCCAAAACGGTTGTTGGTGAGATCAAGCCCTTTAGTTTTAAGACTTTTCAGATAGTTATTCCTGTTAAAGAAGGAGCTCTTTCTCAAATTAATTTACAAGAAGCTTTTATCGTCCTTGAAGCTAAACGTTAATGCCAACTTTCAGTTTTAAAAGAGTAGACTGGGTATTGAATGGAATATTTTTAGCGTTAGCCGCTTTAAGTTTAATCACCATTTCTAGTATCGCCCCTCATTTATTTTGGCAACAGACTATTTGGTTTATTTTAGGTTTTGGCCTCATCACTTTATTTTCTCAGATCGATTGGCGACCCTTGGTTAATCATCGCTGGATCATTCTGAGTATTTATTTTTTCTTTGTTGGTTTGTTAGGAATAACCTTACTATTTGCTCCAACTATCAGAGGCATCAGGGGTTGGTTGGTGATTGGTCCTTTTCAGATGCAGACCTCTGAGTTTGTAAAGATAGCTTTAATTATTCTATTTGCTTATTTCTTTGCTCGTCGTCATGTTGGCATTGCTTTGTGGCGTAATATCTTTGTTCCTTTCGTTTATTTTCTTATTCCAGCAGTCTTTGTTCTCTTACAACCCGATTTGGGGTCAACTCTTATCTTATTCGGTCTCTGGATCGGTTTTTTGTTGGTTAGTGGTATCAGGATGAAACATATTGCGATCGGCTTGTTAATACTTAGCACGGTAGTTATTTGGAGTTGGTTTAGTTTTTTGCAAGATTATCAAAAAGAAAGAATTATTGGTTTGTTCAATCCAGAATATGATCCCTTGGGGGTTAACTACAATGTTATTCAAGCCAAGATTGCCATCGGTTCGGCTGGGTTTCTCGGCAAAGGATATGGCCAGGGAACTCAGGTACAGCTAGGTTTTTTGCCTGAAGCATCAACCGACTTCATTTTTGCTGCTTTTATTGAGGAGTGGGGCTTGTTAGGGGGAATAATATTGATAGGGCTATTTTTTGCCCTACTTTTCCGTATTATTAGAATAGGATCATTAGCCAAGAACAACTTCCCTAAATTATTGTGTTTAGGGACGGTTATTCTATTTATCCTACATTTTGTAGTTAACGTCGGTTCAAATATAGGGCTTTTGCCTGTCATTGGAGTTCCATTTCCTTTTTTGAGTTATGGAGGTTCAAATTTATTGACGAGCGCAGCTCTTATAGGTATAGTTCAAAGCATTGCAAACCGTTTCTCGTTTTAATTTAAAAAATCCTTGGTTTCTATTAGTTGGTGCCATCGCCATCGTCCTTTTTATTAGCTCGATTGCTTTGGTGGTTGCTCTTCAGCCAGTAGATCGCTTAGCTAAAGATGCTGAGGTAGAATTTACTATCGCCAAAGGCGATGGCTTAAAGGAGGTGGGTGACAATTTAAATAAAGAAAAGCTTGTTAAATCTACCGAAGCTTTCAAGCTTTATAGTCTTTTGAGTGGTAAGGCTCACTTGTTCAAGCCCGGCCATTACAAAATCAGCCCTTCTTGGAATTCGGTTCAGATTGCTAAAGTACTGATCGATGGACCGCCCGAGATCGCAGTGGTTATTTTTGAGGGAGAGACGGTTAAAGATATTGATTTTCGATTAAGTTCAGCTGGGATTATTGAAGCTGGTGAACTAGATAATTATGAGTGGCAAAAACTAGCCACCGACCATTCCTTGTTAAGGGAGGCCAAGTCTTTAGAGGGCTTTATCTTCCCTGACACCTATCGCTTCGCCCCCTTTTCCGATATTGATATCGTGGTTCGGGAATTTTTGGACAATTTTGAAAAACAAGCTACCCCATTATTTAAGGATGAGTTTGCTGCCAACTATCAGTCTTTGATAATTAGCAGCTTGATCGAGAAAGAAGCTCCTTTCTTTGAAGATCGAAAGATTATTGCTGGTATTATCTATCGTCGGATGAAGTTGGGCATGAAATTACAATTAGACGCTACTACCGTTTATGAAAAATGCGGGGAAAGATTTACCACCTGTCCTTCTCGAACCAGGAGGTTATCCAGGAGAGACCTTGCATCAAAGGGGAATTATAATACATACTTAAACAAAGGGTTGCCTCCAACACCGATCGCTAATCCGGGACTGAGTGCAATCAAAGCTGCGTTGAATCCAGTTAAGACGAGATACATTTTTTACATCTCCCATCCGCGCACTAGAAAGACGATTTTTGCTGCTACCCTTGACGAACACAATAGAAATCGTGTTAAATACTTAAGATAGAAAATTGGCGAAAAAAATAAGTTCCCAAGTGGGGTGGGGGTTTACTTTTTTGCACTCTTGATTTTATTACCTAATAAACTACCAAATAAAATACAATGGATAAATTACCCACTAAGTCTTTCAAGTCTTTCTCTAGTCATCCATCAGCCATCCAACCAGGTCTCTTCGAGATCCAAACCAATTCTTACAATTGGTTTTTAAATGATGGCTTAAGGGAATTGTTCAAAGAGGTCTTTCCTATAGAGGACTTCTCTGAAAAAGGTCTTGAGCTACAGTTTGTCGATTACTACTGGGATGAACCTAAATATGACGAAGATCAGGCCAAGTTTAAGTACTTAACTTATGAAGCAGCTTTGAGAGTAAAGTGTAAGCTGGTTAATAAGAAAGATAAGGCTGAGAAAGAACAAGAGGTATATTTTGGTGACTTCCCGGTTATGACCGAGCGAGGTACCTTTATTATAAACGGAATTGAGCGGATAGTTATTTCTCAACTCATTCGTTCCTCTGGTGTATATTTTACCACCAACGTTCTCAGAGGCAAAAAACTATTTGGTGCCAAGGTCATTCCTAATAGGGGTGCTTGGCTAGAGTTTGAAACCGATCGTGATGGTTTTATTGGTGTTAAGATCGATCGTCATCGTAAGACGGCGGCTACCGATCTTCTCAGAATTTTTGGTTTAGAAACTAATGCTCAAATTACAGAAACTTTTGCTGATATTGATACGGGAGAGGTTAAATATATTGAAAAGACTTTAGCCAAGGACGCTGCTGAAAATGTTGACAGCTCCTACACTGAAATCTATAAGCGTATTCGACCTGGTGATTTAGCAACTGTTGAAAATGCTAAGAGTTTGATCGATGCCATGTTCCAAAGACTTGATCGTTATGATTTTTCTAAAGTTGGTCGTTACAAACTTAACCAACGCCTCAACATTGATGAAAAAGAGGATTCTCGAATCATTCGCTTAGAAGATTTAATTTTAATTATTAAAGAGATCATTCGACTCAATAACGACCAGTCACAAGAACCCGATGATATTGATCACTTGGGTAATCGTCGTATTCGTCCAGTTGGTGAGCAGTTACAAAACCGCCTCCGCATTGGTTTTACTAGAATGCGTCGAATCATTACCGACAAGATGTCTACCTCTGAACCGGAGAATCTCACTCCAGCTCAGTTGATTAATGCTCGACCATTAATCTCTGTGGTTAAAGAGTTCTTTTCTTCCTCCCAGCTATCTCAGTTTATGGGCCAGGTTAATCCGCTTGATGAGGTGGAGCATAAGCGACGTATTTCAGCTATGGGACCGGGTGGTTTGACTCAAAAAAGGGCTGGTTTCGAAGTGCGGGATGTTCACCGCTCTCACTATGGCCGAATCTGTCCCATTCAAACTCCTGAAGGTGTGAATATCGGTTTAGTTAACCATCTAGCCATCTATGCTCGTCTCAACGATCTTGGTTTTATAGAAACACCTTATGCTGTGGTTAATAATGGCAAGGTTACCGACAAGATTGTTTATCTCAATGCTTTAGAAGAGGAGAGGCATAATATTGCTCATGCGGGCGTTGATCTTACCAAGTCCTTTATTGCTGGTGAGATAGTGGAGGCTCGAATAAAAGGCCGACCTGGTACCTGTGCCCGGGAGGAGGTTTCTTTTATTGATGTCAGCCCGGAACAGTTTATTAGTGTTTCTACCTCTCTTATTCCTTTCTTAGGTCACGATGATGCCAACCGAGCTTTAATGGGATCAAACATGCAACGTCAAGCGGTTGTTTCTGTTAAATCAGATGCCCCTTATGTCTCTACCGGTATGGAGGAGAAGGCGGCCAGAGATTCCGGTTACCTAATTATCGCCGAAGAGGCTGGTGAGATTAAGTCGGTGGATGCTCAAACAATCGAACTCAAAACCAAGAGTGGGGTGAAGAAATATAATCTTAATAAATTTGTTCGATCTAATCAGTACACCAGTATTTCTCAGCGACCATTAGTGAAACGGGGTCAGAAAGTTAAAAAGGGCGAGTCTTTAGCTGACGGACCTTCTATTGATAATGGTGTTTTGGCTCTTGGCCAGAATATGGTGACTGCTTTCCTTTCTTTTGAAGGAGCTAACTTCGAAGATGCTATTGTGATCTCTGAGAAAGTGATGAGTAATGACTCTTTTACCTCTATTCATATTCAAGACTTCATTTGTGATGTTCGAGATACCAAGTTAGGGCCTGAGGTCACCACCCCCGACATTCCTAATGTTTCTGAAGAGAAGCTAAAGAACTTGGATGAGGAAGGTATTATTCGTATTGGTGCTGAAGTTCATTCTGGTGATATTTTGGTGGGCAAGATCTCTCCTAAAGGTGAGACTGAACTAACTGCTGAAGAAAGATTGTTACGCTCAATCTTCAGTGAGAAGGCTCGGGATGTTAAAGATTCTTCTTTGACTATGCCTCACGGAAAGAATGGCCGGGTAATTGGAATCAAGGTTTTTTCTCGGGAGAAAGGTGATAAGTTGGATCCTGGTGTTATTAAAAAGATTCAGATCGAGGTAGCTCAGTTACGTAAAATTAGAGCCGGTGATAAGTTAGCTGGTCGTCATGGTAACAAGGGAGTTATCTCTCAGATTCGACCGGTTGAGGACATGCCTTATTTAGCAGATGGTACGCCGGTAGATATCGTACTTAACCCTCTGGGCGTTGTTTCTCGTATGAACATTGGTCAGATCTTAGAGTGCCATCTTGGTTGGGCGGCTAAACACTTAGGTTATCGAGCCATCACCCCAGCTTTGGGCGGTGCTACCGAAAAGCAGATTAAAGAAGAGTTGAAAGAAGCCGGTCTTTCAGAAAGTGGTCAGAGCATTCTTTATGACGGCAGAACTGGCAAGCCATTTAGTCAGCTGGTGACGGTAGGAGTCTCTTATATTATGAAACTTAACCACTTGGTTGAAGACAAGCTCCACATGCGATCGATTGGACCATACTCTCTTATCACTCAGCAGCCTTTGGGTGGTAAAGCTCACTTTGGCGGTCAGCGTTTTGGTGAGATGGAGGTGTGGGCACTTGAAGGTCACGGAGCTGCGCATACTTTACAGGAGATGTTAACCATTAAGTCAGATGATGTTCTAGGTCGTTCATCAGCTTACGAGTCTATTATTAAAGGAGAGCCTATCCAAAAACCTAACATCCCAGCCGCCTTCAATGTTTTGGTTAATGAGTTAAAGGCTCTTGGTCTAGGAGTCGAATTAAATAAAAATAAAGACAAAAAATAAAATTATGGAATTCGATTCAATTAGATTAACGGTGGCTTCTCCTGAGGATATTCTTAGTTGGTCTCACGGAGAGGTAATAAAGCCAGAAACCATTAACTATCGAACTCAGCGAGCTGAGAAAGATGGTTTGTTTTCAGAGAGAATTTTTGGACCAGTCAAAGACTGGGAGTGTTATTGTGGTAAGTATCGGCGTATTCGTTATAAAGGTGTTGTTTGTGACAAGTGTGGTGTTGAGGTTACTCGATCAATTGTTCGTCGAGAGCGAATGGGTCATATTCAGTTAGCTGCTCCGGTTGTTCACATCTGGTTCTTGAGGAGCGTGCCTTCTAAAATAGGTTTGATTTTAGATCTTCAACTTTCTAAGATCGAAAAGGTTGTTTATTACATCTCTTACATCGTCACTGAAGTTAATGAAGCCAGCAGGAAGAGAACCTTAGAAGATATTGATAAGGAGTTTAAAACTCGTAAAAAGCTTTTGAAAACTAAAGCTGAGATAGATGAGCTTAAATCCGCTACTACTAAAACTAAAAATCAGTTAAAAGACCTAAAGGTTGGTCAGATTCTTGTGGAAAGCGAGTTTCATAATCTGGCTCGTCGTTTTGGAGATGTTTTTGAGGCTGGTACTGGTGGAGAGGCTGTTAGAAAAATCTTGGCTCAATTAGATCTTGCCAAGATAAAGAAAGAGATTGAGAAAGAACTGGAGACTGCTAGAGATAGTACTAAAGAAACTCGTCTGTTACGTCGTCTCAAAATAATTAGCTCGATGTTAAAGAATGGTATGAAGCCCGAGTGGATGGTCATGACCGTTCTGCCAATACTACCGCCGGATCTTCGTCCCATGGTGGCTTTAGATGGTGGTCGTTACGCCACCTCTGATCTTAACGATCTCTATCGGCGAGTGATTAATCGTAACAATCGATTGAAAAAACTCATGGAGTTGAGTTCTCCAGAAATTATTATTATTAACGAGAAGAGAATGCTTCAGGAAGCGGTTGATGCTTTAATTGATAACTCCGCTCGTTTTACCACCCAACAACTATCCAGTCAGCGTCGACCACTGCGCTCTCTAGCCGACATGCTCAAGGGAAAGCAAGGTCGTTTTCGACAAAACTTGTTGGGTAAGCGAGTAGACTACTCCGGTCGTTCGGTAATTGTAGTTGGTCCTAATTTGAAGATCGATCAGTGCGCTCTTCCAAAACAAATGGCACTTGAAATCTTTAAACCGTTTGTGATTAACAAGATTATTGAAAAAGAATTGGCTCATAGTATTCGTAATGCTAATCGTTTGATTGAAGAGGGTGCTCCTGAAGTCTGGGCTATTTTAGAAGAAGTTATTGATGGTCGGAAGGTATTGCTTAACCGTGCTCCTACCTTGCACCGTCTTGGTGTTCAGGCTTTCCAGCCACTACTTATCGAAGATATGGCTATCAGAATACCACCATTAGTTTGTTCTGCCTTTAACGCCGACTTCGATGGTGACCAGATGGCCGTCCACCTTCCTTTGACTAAAGAAGCTCAAAAAGAAGCTTCCGAGATTATGCTTGCTAGTCGCAGCCTATTGAAACCAGCTACCGGTGAGCCTATTGCCACTCCAACTTTGGATATGGTGTTAGGTTGCTACTACCTCACTCGTATTAAAGAAGATGCTCTAGGAAAGGGTATGAAGATGTCTTCTAAAGAGGAGGCGTTCGTGGCCCATGAAAATGACCAGCTAGCAGTTAATGCGCCAATTACCGTTCATCATATTGAGGGCAAGACCAGTGTGGGCCGATTACTATTCAACGAAGTTCTTCCAGAAGGCTTTCGTTATGTTAACGACTTGATTGATAAGAAAGGCCTATCCAATATTATTGGTATCTGCATCAATCAATATGGCATTGATAAAACCGCTGAGGTGCTAGATAAGATTAAAGGTCTAGGCTTTGAGTACGCTACACTCTCCGGTGTTTCTTGGGGCATGGACGAGCTAATTATTCCTAAGGAGAAGCCGGCTATTATGGAAGCTGCTCAGAAAGAAGAGTCCTTAGTTCGCTCCCAGTTCGAACAAGGTCTGTTAACAGAGTATGAGCGACACAGTCGTATTGTTGAGATCTGGACCAAGGCCAAAGAAGATATTGAGGAGTATGTTAAAAGTGGCGCTCTTGATCCATTTAAATCAGCCTACACCTTGGTGGATTCTGGTGCTCGAGGTGCCTGGGCCCAGTTGGTGCAAATGATGGGCATGAAGGGGCTTGTGGCCAATCCTAAGGGTGAATCTATCGAGCTACCTATTAAATCATCCTTTAAAGAAGGTTTTGGTGTGCTGGAATACTTTATCTCCACTCACGGTGCCAGAAAAGGTACTACCGACACTGCTTTGAAGACTGCTCAAGCCGGTTACCTTGCCCGACGTTTGGTAGATGTTTGTCAGGACTTGTCCATTAAAGAGAGCAACTGTCGAACCAAAGAGGGTATCGAGGTCTATCGGGACGACTCTGAAAGGATTAACTTAGATTTAGCTAGCCGGGTTTTTGGTCGGACCACTCTTGAGGAGGTCAAGGATGGTAGGACTGTCATTATTAAAGCCGGTCAGATTATCAACAAAGAAATAGCTAAGGCTATTGAAAGTTCCAAGGTGGACATCATTAGGCTTCGATCACCAATTACCTGTAAGAGTCTCTACGGTCTCTGCTCTAAATGTTATGGCTTTGATTTAGGTACTAACAAGCCAATTGAGATTGGTGAGGCGGTGGGTGTGGTAGCCGCCCAATCTATCAGTGAACCCGGTACACAGTTAACTATGAGAACCTTTCACACTGGTGGTGTGGCTGGTACCGACATCACTCACGGCCTACCTCGTATCGAAGAGGTTTTTGAGGCCCGAGTACCTAAGGGTAAGGCGTTTGTTGCTGAAGAAGATGGTGTGGTTGAAGAAATAGAGAACAAAGGATTATTAAAGATATTAAAGATCAAATCAACTATCGAGTCTGGCAAGGAAAAGAAGGACAAGCTTTATGAGTTTCCAATTCATCAACAAAGTGAAATCTTCTTTAAAAAGGGAGACAAGGTATCAAAAGGTGATCAGCTTTGTGAGGGCCGCCTTGATATCAAAGAAGTCTTTCAGATCAAAGGTAGTCGAGAGGTGGAAAGATATATCATTAACGAGATTCAAAACATCTACTCCTCAGAGGGTGCGTCAATCAGTGACAAACATATTGAGGTAGTTGTTCGTCAGATGTTTTCTCGAGTTCAAGTTAAAACCGCGGGCGATACAGAGTTTATCCCAGGTGATGTGGTCGAGAAATCAAAGTTCTTACAAACTAACAGAGATATTAAAGAAAAGGGTGGTGAGTCGGCTAAAGCTAAGCAGCTGCTTTTTGGTATTACCAAGGTAGCCCTTTCTACCGAAAGCTTCCTGTCAGCCGCCTCTTTCATTGAAACTGCTAAGGTGTTAATCAATGCCGCTATCGAAGGCAAAGTGGATATATTACGTGGTTTGAAAGAAAATGTTATTATCGGTCGCTTGATTCCGGTAGGAACAGGTCTTCGTACGCTAAAAGGAATCGAAGACGAAGAAGTCGTAACTAAAGGGGAATCTAAAAAATCTTAGTTGACGATTAACTATTTTTCTGATAATTTAGTGCCATGGAAGATGACCAAAAAAGAGAATACGAATTAGCTCTTTTGATCGATGATCAATCAGCGGAAGCTGCTATCGATCAGTTTTTGGCTAAATTGCCAGATGGGGCTAAGATCGAAATATCTAAGAAAGAAGCCGCTAGAACTGTTAGGTTGGCTTATCCAATCAAGAAGTTCAATTCGGCCACTCTATTGGTTTATCAGTTCCAAGCTATTCCAGAAGTGATTAATAAGATTGAAGAAGGTCTTCGTTTTCAGAAGAACGTCCTTCGTTCATTATTAGTCGCTCTGCCAGTTCAAAAAGCTGAGGTTGTTAAACAAGAGAAGGTAGCTGTTGCGGCTCCACGAGAAAGAGTTCAATCAGAAGTTGTTGAGGCAACTGTTGCTACCAAACCAAAACAGAATCAATCTACTAACCCAGAGATTAGTAGCAATGAGTTATTAACCAAAACTCTGGAAGAACTAGGGGAATAATGAATCTTAACAAAATATTTTTATTAGGTAGACTAACTGCTGATCCTATTCTCAGAACGACCGCTAATGGCACTCAGGTTGCTACCTTCAGTATCGCCACTAATCGTGTTTGGAATGATAAGCTAGCTGGCAAAAAGGAAGAGACGGAGTTTCACAACATCGTTCTTTGGGGTCGTCAGGCAGAGATAGCTAGTCGTTTCTTAACTAAGGGTGGCTTGGTTTTAATCGAAGGCCGATTACAAACTCGTTCTTGGGAGGATAATCAGGGACAGAAAAGACGTACTACTGAAATTGTTGGTGAGCGAATGCAATTAGGACCTCGATCAGCAAATCAGGGCGGTGGTTTTCAAGCACCAGCTTCTTCTCCTTCAGCTCCTTCAGCTTCTTCAGCTTCTTCAGCTGAAGTCAATCAGGAATCAAAAACTCCTGAGATCCCAACTATTAATGTTGATGAAGGATCTACTGAAGTACCATCGATTGATAATAACGAAATTAAAAAAGA
>Ga0310122_10000762_pt1 | contig 20382 bp, 21 predicted proteins | sample CB6_Bottom_1051__FD_203503 | JGI IMG/M metagenome (GOLD analysis project Ga0310122, IMG submission 203503) | Marine microbial communities from Western Arctic Ocean, Canada - CB6_Bottom_1051 | ecosystem: Environmental > Aquatic > Marine > Oceanic | place: Canada: Western Arctic Ocean | collected...
GCTCATGTTTCCGGAGTGGACTTTACCAAAGCCGGTTTCATTAATGGTATTAATGTCTGGGGCATGTGCAGTCTTAATCAAGGGCAACAAAGCTTTCTTTTCGAAAAAATTAAAGAAAGCTGGAATTCGCATAGTAGCAACCAAAGGCCAGAACACATATCAGTTTCTTTGGCTAAATTGCTTAGAGAAAGATTCAAAAACTGTACTCAAAACTGAGTACCAAAAACCCTCGTTTTTTACGGGGGCTTTTTTATTGTGTAGAATAAGAAGCAATGCTAAAACGTCTTGAATTAGTAGGATTTAAATCTTTCAATCAAAAAACCACTTTAGACTTTCCTCAAGGGATAACCGTTATTGTTGGCCCTAATGGTTCAGGGAAGTCTAATATTATCGATGCTTTGCGCTGGTTATTAGGCGAGCGGGAGAGTAAAAATTTACGAGGGGGTAAAGCTGAACACCTTATCTTTTCTGGAACCAGCAAGAAAACTCGTCTAGGCCTAGCCCAGGCCTCTATTTATTTTGACAATCAAAACAAGGTTCTGCCTCTTGATTTTGTTGATTTGGTGGTCACTAGGAGAATTCATCGGGATGGTAGTTCTGATTATTTAGTTAATAAATCAGCTGTTCGTCTAAAAGACATCATTAGTCTGTTTGCTCAATCAAAATTAGGAACCAGGGGCCTAACTATTATCAATCAGGGTAATAACGAGTTGTTTGTTAAAGCCTCTCCTAAAGAAAGAAGAGAGATGATGGAGGAGATCTTGGGGTTGAAGCAGTATCAACTCAAGAAACATGAAGCTCAATTGAAATTGAGTAATACCCAAAACAACTTAGAAAAGGTTGGCACTACCTTAGAGGAGCTATTACCCCGTCTCCGGTTGCTTCGCCGCCAAGCCAAAAAATGGGAGAAGAGAGCGGTTTATGAAACAGAACTCCAAGATCTGGAAAACAACTATTTTGCTCTCAAGATTAAAGATCTAGAGCAAGCTAATCGGGATATCGACCCTTCTATCAAAGCAATTGATCAACAGCTAAAAAACAAATTAACCGAACTGAAAGAGTTGGAGCAGGCAGTGAAAAAGATTGAGAATCAAAAACCTTCACCTCCTCAACAAACCGATCAGCGCTTTGCTCTTCAAAAAGAGATTGCTCAGTTAGAAGCTCAAATACAGTACGCTCCTCCTCAGAGCAAGGCGGTTCTTTCCCCAGTAGAGTCTCTTCAGTTAATCAAGCAGGTTAGAGAAAAAATAACTCAGTTAATATCACTAGCCGACTTGATCAAGATAAGAAGTGCCTTGGCCGACCTAGGGGCGGTGATTGATAAGTCTTTGGCAGGAGAAACCGAAGAAGAAGTTCAGCTAGACAACCAAGCTATCAAGATGCAATTAGCTAGTCTCAAAGATGAGTTAAAGAACATCAATCAAATTGAAAGAAATACCCATTCTCAGTTTAATGATTTTAATAATATTTTTAGACAGGCTTTTGAAGTTACTGCTAACAAGCGGCAAGAGATTCAACAGTTAGAGATTAAAAAGAATCAGCTAGTATTAGCCAAAGATCGCTGGCATTTACGCTGGCAAAATCTAGAGGATCAGATGGCCCAGGTGGGTAAGAAGAAGAATGATTTTGATAATGTTCAGTTGGTGACCGACTTTGACTCATTACAAGCTGAAAAAAGAATGATTAGATTACGTAACGATTTAGCTGTAATTGGTGAGATAGATCAAGAACTGGTCCAAGAAACTCAAGAAGAAGAAGAGCGTTACCAATTTCTCTCTACCCAATCCGAAGATCTTCAAAAAGCTACCACTGATCTTGACCAATTGATCCAAGAGTTAACTCTCAAAGTTCATAAAGACTTTAAAAACTCATTAAAACTAGCCAACCAGGAATTTAATAAATACTTTAAGCAACTCTTTGGAGAGGGGAAGGCTCAATTAATATTAACAGACGAGGGAATTGATATTAATCTCAATATTCCTAGTAAAGGCATTAAAAGTCTTAGCTCCTTATCGGGCGGTGAAAAGAGCCTGGTCGCTATCGCCGTCCTTTTCGCCCTTACCTCTATCAGTCCACCGCCCTTTTTGATCTTAGATGAGGTCGATGCTGCTCTAGATGAAAAGAACAGTCAGCGGTTCGCTGAACTATTAAAAACTCTAGGTGATAAAACTCAGTTTGTTATCGTCACCCATAACCGTTCAGTCATGGAAGTGGCCGATGTTCTCTATGGAGTAACCATGGGGGATGATGGTATTTCCAGGATTCTCTCTCTTAAATTGAGTTGACTTTTTGAGAAAAACGATATATCCTATTTACTATTATGCTAGTCCTTAAATTACAAAGGCGGGGTAAAAAACATCAACCATTTTATCGATTGGTTGTTTCCGAGCGTCGATCAAAGGTGACCGGACAAGAAGTAGAAAGTCTTGGTTGGTATGACCCCAAAAGCAAAGAGCGTAAATTTAATAAGGAGCGAATTCTGCATTGGTTGCAGAATGGTGCTCAAAAAACAGACTCTGTGCATAATTTGCTGATTAGGGATGGTATAATTGAAGGAAGCAGGATCGCTGTTCATAAGAAACCAAAAGCCTCTAAAGAAGAGGTTGAGGGAAGTAAGGTCGAAAAAGAAAATCAATCAGAAAAGACAATGGAAGTAAATAATCAAATGGAAGAGACTACACCTGAAACTCCTGTTGAAGAAACTCCAGCAGAAGAAGCTACTGAAGAAACTCCAGCAGAAGCTCCAGCTGAGGAAGCTCCAGCAGAAGAAGCTGCTACTGAAGAAACTCCAGCAGAAGAAGCTACTGAAGAAACTCCAGCAGAAACTCCAGCAGAAGCTCCAGCTGAGGAAACTCCAGCAGAAGAAGCTGCTACTGAGGAAACTCCAGCAATGTAAGTCTTAGTCAACCGCGGTCAACCCGCGGTTGACTTTTAAATAATTAATTGTAATATTTTATACATAACCCAAAGGTCGGTACCAGGAAAGATAGATTGTAAAGACAGATATGGCTAATATCACTAACGATCAAGAATTTTTAGAATACGTTGCTAAGGCTATCGTTGATAACCCAGATGATGTTCAAGTTGATCGCAAGGTAGATGAAATGGGTGTTTTACTTTCATTGAGGGTAAATGCTCAAGATATGGGCGTAGTTGTTGGTAAGGCTGGTTCTACAGCTAAGTCCATCCGCTCTCTCTTAAGAATTGTTGGTGTTAAGAATAACGCTCGCGTTAACCTTAAGATTGAAGAGCCAGAAGGAGGTCGAGCCTCTGAAAGAGAATAAATTTAATTCAAAAATACAAAAGCCACAGTATTTACTGTGGTTTTTGTATATAATAAATATATGAGATTCGATATCATTTCTATTATCCCTAAAGCTTTTGGTGATTATTTTAATCAATCCATTCTTAAAAGAGCTCAGGATAAGAAAAAAATAAAAATAGACATTCATGATCCTCGTGACTTTACCACCGACAAACATCGGATGGTTGACGACACTCCTTATGGGGGTGGTCCAGGCATGGTCCTGAAAGTTGATCCAATCTACAAAGCCGTTCAGGCTGCTAAGAAGAAAACTATAAAGAAGTCTCGGGTTATCTTATTCAGTACTCGTGGTAAGATATTTAATGAAAAAATAGCTAAACGATTAGCCAAGTACGATCAACTGATCCTCATCTGTGGCCGTTTTGAAGGAGTTGATGAGCGGGTAGCTAAGCATATTGCCGATGAAGAAATCTCAGTAGGTGGGTTTGTTTTGTCTGGTGGGGAGGTACCAGCCATGTTGGTAGTTGATGCGGTGGCTCGTTTTATACCAGGCGTTTTGGGCAAGCAGGAGTCTTTAGAGAGTATTAAAGGCAGTTATCCTGCTTATACCCGACCCGAGGAGTTTATGATTGATAAAAAGAAACGTAAAGTTCCTAAAGTATTACTTTCCGGCGATCATCAAAAGATTGATGAGTGGCGAGAAAAACACTAGCTTAATAAGCCTTTCCCGCAAGCTTGTTACAGGGTCTAGCCGTATATTGCCCAAAGTTATATTTTTCTGGAATTCCTGGTCTTGGAAAACTATCTACCGCCCAAAAATCTGCATAGATATCCAGGTTTGATTTTTTTATTACAATCATTCCATGAGGGGAGTTAACACACCATTTTTGTTTTAATATAACCTCATCACTCTCAAATCTTTTACTATCTATCAATAATCTTTGATAGATTTGGGCTTGAATTTTACTATCCACATAGCCCTTTGCATTCCAGAAATAATCAAAGTCTCTGATAAAGAATACTTTGTGAGGTTCTAATATATACTGTCTTGTCGGACTACTCCAATTTTTTTCTATTTCATAAAACAATTCTTTAGCATATTGATATCGATCCTCGTTCCTGATGCTAATATTATTATTTGTTTCTTTTGCCTCCTGAGAGATGTTGTTGTTGATGGGTAGGAGATATAAGCCCACCAGAGCGAGTACTGTCAGAACCGCAAATAGATTAACTACCCGGTTAATTCTCTTTGATTTCACCAAGAAAGTAATAATCGCGATATCAGTTATTAGCCAAGAAATATTTATTATCTTAGTGTGCTCATCAATGGGATCGAAAATAGCAAAAGCAATAAAAGTATTTATCAGCCATAATCCAGCAACAAGCAGAATTCCTTTTCCAAGATTGATTAATATCTTTTTCATACTTTTATTTATTCTAAAACAAAAATACCAACCTGACTAACTATAGTTTGTTGACTATCTCATCAAAGACTGTTATCTTTATCTTACTCCGCAGACCGTAGGCGACTATAAGACCTACCGAGGAAAATACTTGATTTGTATATGTCTGCGGCCGAAAGGTCGTTTTTTAATTTCTAGTTAAGAGCATGCTTACAAAACAACAAAAGAAAGAACAGGTTGCTAAGGGAGTTGAGTTAATCAAGGATAGTCATAGTATACTATTTGTTGATTTTTCCGGCATTCCAGTGACTAATCTGCAATCTTTTCGCAACATATTGAGAGAGGCGGGAGCCAAAATGACCGTTATCAAGAAAAGACTCTTGAAAATCTCTTTTCAGGAAGCTGGTATTGATTATGATCCAACTCAGTTCGATGCACAGGCAGCTGTGATTTTCGTTCCTGACGAGATCGTCTCAGTGGCTGGTAGTGTTTACAACTTCGCTAAAGATTTAGCCGGAGAAGAAAAGGAATTAAAGATTCTTGGTGGTTATGACATTAAAGAGAAAAAAGTTATCACCATTGATGAATTTAACATTCTAGCTAAGTTACCAACCAAAGACATCCTATTGGCTCAATTGGCTATCGTATTCACTATGCCAATCAAGAAGTTAATGTTCGCTCTTAATAGTCGAAAAGAACAAATAGAAGCTCAATAAAAATATGGCAGAAGATAAAAAAGTAGAAGAAACTAAAGAAGAAGCTCAGCCAGCTGCTGAGGAAAAGGTAGAAGAGAAAAAAGAGGAAAAGGTAGAAGAAAAAAAAGAGGAGAAGGTTGAAGAAAAACCAGCTGAAGAACCTAAAAAAGAGAAGAGTGAAGAAGCAGCTGAGTTAGAGAAGAAGCACAAAGCTCTTCTTGATAAAGTTGAGAAGATGAATGCTTTAGAACTATCCGAGTTAGTCAAAGCTATCGAAAGTCGTTTCGATGTTTCCGCTGCTATGCCAGTCGCTGTTGCTGGTGCAGGTGGCGAAGGTAGTGCTGAAGAAAAGAGTGAGTTTGATGTGATCCTTAAGGACGCTGGTGCTCAGAAGATTCAGGTCATCAAAGCCGTTAAGGAGATTTCCGGTTTAGGCTTGCAAGAAGCTAAAGCACTAGTTGATGGTGCTCCTAAGACCATCAAGGAGGCTGTAAAGAAAGAAGAGGCTGAAGAGATGAAAGGCAAATTAGAAGAAGCCGGTGCTGCAGTTGAATTGAAATAAAAGAAACCCCTTTTAAGGGGTTTCTGAGCATTTAGCTCAGTGGTAGAGCGCTGCCTTCACAGGGCAGAGGTTGCAGGTTCGATCCCTGCAATGCTCACAATTAAAATAAATGTCTGACCATAGGGTCATTTAGAGATGGATAAACATCAACTAGGGCGTTGATGAGCATCGATTCGGCCGACACTTCTTGCTCAGAATCAATCACCGGCTGATTTTTTTTGTAGTAGCCGTTGCGCAAACGATCGATAATTACGGGCGCCTTTAACCCATACTGGTAATGATCATCTTCGACCATTTCGGTCAGTTTTTCTGGCACACCAAGTTCTCTGGCAATCAGTTTGGAAATATCAGCCTTACAGCTGTATTTGCTGTAAAGATGATGAATCAAAGCTTCAGCAACTTCCGGCTTACCAAACTTGCCTACCAAAGCCAGACCGAGAGCACAGCAGCCATAGCCTCTGGTCCCACCTTCTCTGATGTAGGAATGACGAGAATCATAGACGTGATGATCAAGCAGGCCATTCTCAATGAGTTCGGCCAATTTTGCTGATGCCACATTCCATTGATCAACAATTCGAATCATTGTCACACTCCCTCCGTAAAAATTTTTAAGTTGCTAATCCCCATTATAAAGAATAAATTTTTTTTTCCAAGATAGTTGACTAATTGACGTTTAAATATTATTATGTGAGCAACAGGATATTCTTTATCAGGAGCACTTTAACAAGGAGGAAATAATATGAATCAGCAAAAAGAGAGAGCGCCGTTGAAGATTCTAGAGAATCTGGGGGTAGTGGTTAGAAATACTCATGTTGAATGGAAGGATGGTAGTCACTGTGACACATTCATCGATCGACCATTGTTGTATGAAGACCTCAATCAGCTAAAGGGTCTTTGCTTGGCTCTGACGCGGTATCTTATTCCTATATATCACAATATTGGAATAGATACTTTTCTATCAACTTCTGTGGACACCTATCATATTGCCCAGCTAATAGCTGAGCGCTATGATCGGTTTTCTAAGAGGCAACCTATCAAAGTTGCTTTTGCTGAGAAAGATCAAAACAACAAGTTTTTTGTTAATAATAATGTATTATCATTTATCAAAAACAAAAAAGTGTTGATCATTGATGACGTGTATCTCGTCGAAGGACCAAATACAGACCTCATCTATTACACCCGCCAAGCGGGAGGATTGATTGCTGGAATAGGGGCTATCCTGAATCTTGATTCAGGAATACCTCTTTCCGACAACATTAACTTTAGAATCATCCCCTTGGTTGGTGCTAGGTTTAAGACTTGGTCTAGTGACGAGTGTGAACTTTGTGACCAAGGTCAAAATGTTGTTGGTATACAAAACAATGTCTTGATTGCTTGAAGATTTAAGAGCCTCTTTAGGGGCTCTTTTTTATATGCTACGGTTAAATCAGTACCATTGTTTTTTAGGAGGGTTAAGTAATGTTAGCTCACAATTCTGAAAAAAAGATCGGAGTAGATTTAGTTAAAACAGCAAAGATATATTCGGTTGCAGAAGGTATCTATCTGAAGGATATTCCGAAAGATAGGTTGATCAAAATTTGTACCTATAATAACACCTATCACATGGTGATTGTTAATAAGCGGAAAAGCCTAGTTATTGTTGACAGTCAGAGTGAAGTTGTGGTTAATGGCCTCTATCGCTTTCGGGGCTCGACCTTTGGTGGAGCAGCTCTCAAAAAAGGTTGGTTAGGAGTATCTATGAGCTTTGAGCTCTCTATTCCTAAAACCGAACGTTTTTTTCATAGCTCATCAGTTCAATCCATCATTCTCAAACAGGATGAGGAACTCACTGATGCCATCAGAAAAAAATCTTCTAAAAACTAGCCAATAGACCCGGTATAACAGCCGGGTCTTTTTAATTGACTTTTTGCATAAAACAGGTATTATATAGCTCGAGGACTTTAGGATAGCTGATTTTAATCAGCGTTAAATAAAGGAGAAAAAGCATGAAGCGATTTCAACTATTGTTTGTTTTGTTGGCAGGTTTGGCAAGTGGCTTCGGTCTTGGTCGATGGCTTCATCCCAACCAACCAGTTGTTTCTCAACCAGTAACGGAGGAAGAGCCGATAGAGCTTACCGCTCTACCAGTGAAAGATTTGGTCTATAAAGTTCTAGCGCCATCAATTGTGGCGCAGATCGAGAACTTGGAGATCGAGTCGATTCTTTCCGGCAGGCTTCAGATTACTGCCCAGAGTGAGATTATAACGATCGATCTTTGGCAGTTAGATAAGCCGCAATTGGTGAGAAGCAAAATGGTTTTGATGAATCATCCTGACCAACAGCACATCATCATCCTCTTCCACACGGAGGAGGGCTGGGGACTAACCACTACTTTGGTAGATGGGCGTAACTATTTCAGTGTTTTAGGTCTTAATGCTGAAGAGTTACAAAGTCGATTGCTGAACTTACAACGAGCAAACGTATCCTAGTGAACTCACTACCCCGCCAGAAGTTCTGGCGGGTTTTTTATTATGGGGATAACTACAATACCCCCTTTTTATATATAAGGTACAATTAACTCAATGAAGAAAAAAGACCAAGAGTCTTTAAGAAAGATAGTTATTATCGGACTGGTGTTAGTGGTTGGTTATCTAGGTTATCAATCAATGACTAGTGGTAGTTCGCCGATTGGTGAGGCTAGTCTACCAAAGCCGCCGATTTTGGAGATCTCTTATGAATGTATAACGAACTGCGAGTGTATAGGACAAGGTAAATATAAAACTTGGACTGATGATCCTGTGCTTGCTCTTTATAAAAAAGAAGCAGAAGATTTTATTACAGCAATAAGATTTCCAGATTGTATAAGTTATTGCAAGGATGCTGATGATGAAGAACGGTTGGTTTTGATCAGTGCTAGTTGCCAGGTTTCAGGTGGAGATTCTGGTCCGGAGGATGAAAATGGTGATCCTGGTCCGGAGGATGAAAATGGTGATCCTGGTCCGGAGGATGAAAATGGTGATCCTAGTATGGGGTATTAAAATGGTGATCCTCGTAATGGTGTCCGTGTGCCTGAATAAGAATAACGACTTAGAAATTTAGCAATGAAGAAAAAAGACCAAGAGTCTTTAAGAAAAATAGTTATTATCGGACTGGTGTTAGTAGTTGGTTATCTAGGTTATCAAGCAATGTCTGGTGATGGTTCGCCATTTGGTAGGGCTGGAGAAATAAAGCCGATACTACACTATGATTTTGAGTCTGTGCATACTGTACAATCAACGGGCTATAGACCAACAAGATACACACCAGGGTATAGAGGAGGAAGAGGAAGAACTCTTTCGCCTAGCTATCAAGAAGTACTAGATGTTAGTGGATATAAAAATCATGGAAGAATAACAGCAAAGGTAACAATAATAGAGCCAGGATTGATTCCTGACGGAACAGGAGGACCAGGCAAAGCTGCTAAATTTGATGCTATTTCCGGACAAAGAGCACCAACAACGTACAGATCACCAGGGTATAGAGGGGGACGTGCTACAGCCAATCTTACGGGAAACAGGATTACACCTAAAAATCAAGTGGCGTTAAAAAGAATCTTTAGAAAAAATGAAGTCACAGTATGTTCTTGGTTTAAATTACCAAAAAAAGCAAAAGGAAAAACTCAAAAGTATAATGAATTAGCTGGAAATGATATTTTTTCGATACTAGAGAAACCTCAACCAAAATCTAAACTTAATAAAAATTTAGCACAATTTTTTGGTAATCAAGGACTTTGGGAGCATCAAAAAGATAAAAGAGGGAGACCAGTTAGAGGAGTTAAACCACCAACTCTTGCAAAAGAAAATCTTTCGTCTGGTGAGATAATAACTATAGAAAAGATTGAAGGAGTCTATTCAGGTAGAATATATCCTAACCGTTGTAATCCAAAATATAGGTATTGTAGGAATCTAGAATTTTCATGTGAAGAAAAAACCTATGGAACTTTTACAGATAATAAGAGAAATAAAATAGGAGATTATGTTCCATTAATTAAGTTCAAGAAAGGAGTTAAAGTTCCTAAGTTAGCCACGAGACTTTACGTCTCTGTTAAAGACTCCGCTTATTTTGATAATAGTGGTAATAGACGTACGAATCCTAGAAAATATACTAAGCCTTGTTCGGTTACATTTAAGGCGCCTGAAGGGAAGGGCTCTAAGGATAAAGATTCTACACTTTTGCAATTTTGGGTTAAAGGTACAGGTAAACAAGGATATGATGTTAGTGAAGGACTGGTACAAAAAGATGAAAACACACATTTCTGCGCTGTTTTTTCAGGTAATAATAGAAGACAAACGCTTTATATCAACGGAAAACCTCAGCCAAGTGGACCAAAGAAAATCACAAAGCTATATAACCCCCGCTTTAATTTTGTTCTAGGAGGAGATCCTAGAAATGATATAAGAGCTTATGATGGCATACTAGATGATTTTAAAATATTTGATCAAGCTTTGTCAGCGAATGAAGTATTAAAGCTTTATTTAGGATCAGAAGAAGAAGGTGAAGGTGAGTTTTTGGCATCACTAAAAAAAGCAGTAATAGCAATGTCCAAAGTATTTATTCTTCGCGACCAAATCGTTCCTAATCGCTGTAGAAGTGCAGCCTTAGAAGTATTGGATGTAGTAAATAGATACATGAAAAAATATCCTGGAGCTAAGGAAAGCTGTAGCGCTGGTTATCTAGAATTTGTCAAAAAGCCTTGGTATGATTTCGGCGGTTTTAAATCAGATGGATATCTTAGTCCAATAGACATTTTAGTTTTTATAAATATATTCAATGATCCTAAATTATCTCTTGTTGAGAAAAATAATAAATGTATAGAGATACAAAGAACTGCAAAATCAATTTGTAAAATTCCCGTACCATTGAAAACTGAAATTACTGCTTATAGAAGTTATTCTAAGGAGAAAATACGCTTTGTGACTCCTGGGGAAGAAACAGTAGGTAAATGGGAAATCTCTAGTACTAATGGCAAAGCTCAAACAGTTAAAGAGTTAAAAGTAGGTCTTACTACTTGTAATAATTCAAAAGTATTCTGTATAGGGGAGAAAAGTCTTCTCGCCTATGAGCTAAAGGAAGAAGTTGCTGAGTTAAGACTTTATCTAGACGAAACTCTAATTGCTAAAGAAGTTCCATCATTTGTTTCTGGATCAAAGCGAGGCATAGTTACATTTAAAGATAGTAGTGGCTTGTTTAATGTTCCTAAAGAAGGAACTAGGCTAGAAATCACTGTTAAAGCAGTATTAAACACCCCCAATGGTCTGCTTGGAGGACCTGAAACAGAAAACATTGTTACTTATCTTGCTTCTACTGAAGAATCAAAGATTAGTTCTAACTCTGAAAAGTTGAGTGATATGGTTCGTCTAGTTAAGAGTTATCCAACCGTTACTGTTTCTAGCCCATCTAGCTCAATCTTGAGCACTGGTGAAGTTGAAGCATTAAAATTTACTGTTACTGCTGACTCGGCTGGTGACATTACATTTAAAAAGATTGAGATTAACGCTGTAAGCCTCGTAGCTAGTATTGATGGAGCTGCGATTAGAATGGGAGGCATGGACATCTCTACATTTACTAGCATCAATGGTGTTGCTGCTAGTAAAGATGGGGCTGATGTTACTATTGAATTTTCAAGAGAGCAGAGACTTACTGCTGGCACTAGCAAAACTTACGAAATCCTCTTGATTTTATCTAATATCTCCTCTGGTAACGACGCTGTATTAACCAAGTTAAGGGGTGACGCCACTAAATTTGCTACTCTAGATACATATGCTGTTGTAAGTAGCGATCCAAATAATTCTTTTGTTTGGAGTGATATGGCTGGTTCTAATGGAGGTATTCATACTGAGGATACGGAAGATTGGCATAATGATTATAAGGTTAAGGTCTTGCCATCTAGTGCTAAAGGCTTGAGTAAGTCAGGCGGAGGTTCCTCGGTCTGCACACCAGCCACAGTTACAGTCACTGTTAATAGCCCATCCAGCAAGATTCTAACCTCAGGAGAAAATGAGCTAATAAAAGTTAATATTTCGGCAAAAGATGGAGATTTAGAGATAGGAAAGATTGAGTTAGAAATACGCACTGGTCGCGCCTCAACTTCAAAGGATAGTTTAAGAGTTACAATGGAAGGTAATGACTTAGCGTTAAGACCTCATTCTTCCCTTTCTCCGCCTCAGCATCCCGCTGGATCCTTAAGATCCACTACTACTAATGAGTATGAGGCCATTGCTAGCTTCAAAAATCCTCTTAAGATAGCTAAGGGAAAATCAATTACCTTGTCATTCTTTGCGGAGGTAAATGCGCTTTCTTCAGGATATGATTCATTGGTTACTAGGCTCAAACTTGATGAGAAAAAATTAAAAACTAGTAGTTATAGATCTACTATTGAAGATTTAGAAAGCAACTCTTTTGCTTGGCTTTCGTGCGAAGTATGGAAAAATGGTTTTGGTGTTAAATCATTACCATCAGGTGCAAAAGGGCTAGAAAAATTTTAAAAAAACCTTTTTAGCAGAGCCGTTTTTATTTACAGAGTTATCCACAAAGTGGGGTTTGTAGCCCTGCTTTTTTAATATAAGATTAAATCAGTGGTGAAATGTGGATGAAAGTGGGGATTATATGGTATCATGTAATTAACCTATAAAACCTACCCAAGTCCTATGTTTATTGGTGAATATCAACACAGTATAGACCAAAAAGGTCGCGTGGCAGTTCCTGCTAAGTTTCGTCCACAATTAGGAACTGGTGTTGTTGTTACCCGAGGTTTAGATCACTGTTTGTTCGTTTATACCGAAACCGAGTGGCAAAAACTAGCTCAGAAGCTGGTAGCTTTGCCTTTAACTCAGGCTAATTCCCGAGCTTTTGTTCGCTTGATGTTAGCTGGAGCCATGCAAGTTAGTTTAGATAGTCAGGGAAGAATTCTTTTGCCTGACTATTTGAGAGAGTATGCTGGTTTAAATAAAGAAGCAGTTATTGCTGGTTTATTTAATCGGGTCGAGATCTGGGACAAGCAGAAGTGGCAAGAGTATAAAACTAGAACCGAAGCCGAGTCGGATGAGATAGCTGAAAAACTAACTGATTTAAATATATAACATGCATATTCCCGTACTTTTAAAAGAAGCAATTGAGTTGTTGAACCCGAAACCAGGAGAGACCTTTGTTGATGGCACTTTTGGCGGCGGCGGTCACACTCAAGAGATTTGGCAGAAGGTTCAGCCCAAAGGCCGTCTGTTGGCTATCGATTGGAATGAGCAGGCGATCAAGACCTGTCAGGAAAAGTTTGAGGGAGTTGATTGTGTAGTGGCTAACTTCACTGAAATTCCAGAACTTCTAGAAAATCATGATTATCCTCAAGTTGATGGCTTGCTGCTTGATCTAGGTTTTTCTTCTAACGAGTTAGAGAAGTCAGGTAGAGGTTTTTCTTTTATGAACAATGAACCTTTACTGATGACCTATAACGACCAACAGAAGCCGGTGATGGAGATTCTTGCTGAAACCAATGAGGAAGAGTTGGCTAACATCATCTACAAATACGGTGAAGAGCGGCACTCTCGCAAAATCGCTTATGCCATTAAGAAAGAGCATAAGAAAGAGCCGATCGTTACTAGCAAAAAGTTGGCGGAAGTAGTTAAGAGAGCCGTGCCTCAATCCTATAAGAAGTCTCGCATTCATCCTGCTACTCGAACCTTTATGGCTCTTCGTATTTACGCCAATCAAGAGTTAGAGAATCTCGAATTGCTACTAGATAATTTATATAAAATCATGGCACCTCAGGGTCGGATCGTTATCATATCCTTCCACTCCCTTGAGGATCGGATAGTTAAAACCAATTTCCGACAACTAATCAAAGAAGGCTTGTTCGAGGAGATTACCAAAAAAGTTATTAAACCCAGCGAAGAAGAAATAAAAAACAACCCCCGGGCTCGATCAGCCAAACTCCGGGCCGCACTAGTAAAATGACATTTTTAAGACCAAAAAATAATAGTATTCGAATCAATTTTATTCTAATTGGTTTGATAACTATCTTATCATTAATGGTCTTTTGGAATGTTAACGTTTATAATCAAACCGTTAACCTTCGCCACGATCTTGCTGATAGCGAACAAAAACTACAAGAACTTAAGGTAGCTAATGCTGATATCAAAAACAAACTCTATCAAGCTATCGATTCTCAAGTCTTAACCGCTCTTGGTGAAGAACGAGGTCTCATGAAGGTTAAATCTCCTGATTATATTCAGGTTGATGGTTCATGGTCAGTCGTTTCCGCTTCACAATTATAATACTTGGAATTTTTGGCGCTTTTGCATACTTGATTTATGGCCTCCACGATCTTCAGATTAAACGGGGGTCATATTTTTCTAATCGGGCTGAGTCGCAGTATAAGTTAGCTGGTTTTTTGGAACCCCACCGGGGGATTATCTACCTTACCGACAAGGAAAAGAAAAAAGTGCCAGCAGCCTTAAACAAAGCCTATCCGGTTATTTTTGCCGTTCCTAAAGAAATTAAAGATGTTGAAAAAACCTCTCAGGTTTTAGCCAGCATTCTTGATCAAGACGAGGCTGAGTTGAATAAGAATCTTGCTCGAGCTAACTCTCTTTATCGCCTCTTACAAAAAAAAGCCACCCAAGAACAGGTAGAGAAGATTAATAAGGCTGATTTAGAAGGTGTTTATGTTGATCAACAGGAGTTTCGGTTTTATCCTTTTGGTAGCTTAGCGGCCCATATTCTCGGTTTTATTGCTCCCAATGAACAGGATGATACTCTGCGAGGCCGTTATGGCTTGGAGAGATATTTTAATAATCGATTAAGTGGTACGCCTGGTCGAATAACGGGGGACAAGATCACCCGTCCTCAGCAAGGAGAGGACTTATCTTTAACTATTGATCGCAATATTCAGGAAGAGGCGGAGAGAATTCTTAAGAAGCTGGTTGATACCTACCAAGCCCAACAGGGGATGGTCATCGTTCAAAACCCTAAAACCGGCAACATCTTATCTCTAGGAGCTTACCCAGCTTTTGATCCTAACGAGTATTCCAAGACCAGTCTCAAGATTTTTCTTAATCCCGTCACCCAATCTATTTATGAGCCTGGCTCTATTTTCAAAGTGATCACCATGGCCTCGGCTTTAGATGCTGGTGCCATTACCCCCACTACCACCTACTACGATAGTGGCTCTTTAACCCTTAATGGACGAACCATTAGAAACTGGGATCTCAAGGCTCATGGTCAAATTACCATGACCGAGGTGATTGAAAAATCGCTCAATACTGGTAGCGCCTATGCCGGTCGGCAACTAGGAGGAGATAAGTTTTATGATTACCTCACTAAATTTGGCTTTACCGAAAAAACCAATATCCAGTTATCAGATGAGGTTGTGGGTGATGTGGAGCAGGTTAAGAAACCTCGGCCTATTCATCTGGCTACCGCTTCTTTTGGTCAGGGGATTTCGGTGACGCCGATCGCTCTCATTAACGCTATCTCTGCTATCGCCAACAAAGGTACTCTTATGAAGCCCAATATTTTGCAGTCTAACAAGCCTCAGCGGGTGAGACGAGTGATTAGCAAAAAAGCAGCTCAGGAGATCACTATTATTATGACCTCGGCTGTTAAGAAAGCTCGGGTGGCCCAGGTGGCTAACTACAAAGTAGCTGGGAAGACTGGTACGGCTCAGGTACCAGATTTCAAGAAGGGTGGTTATACAGACGATGTTATCAACACCTACATCGGCTTCGCCCCTTCTTCTGATGCTCAATTTGTTATTTTTATTAGAATCGACAAGCCCTTAGGAGCTCCTTTGGCGGGTCAGACGGTAGTCCCTGCTTTTCGCGAACTAGCCGAATTTATATTAAACTATTATAATATAGCACCAGATAATCTTCCTGAATCATGAAATCTTTCTTACGCAACAAGTTAAAAGGTATTTTAAAAGTCTTGGCTATCAAGACTATTAAAAAATATCAACCGGGTATTGTAGCTATTACCGGTACGGTTGGTAAGACCTCTACCAAAGACGCTATCTATACCATCTTGCGTAACGCTAGAGAGGTGAGAGCTAGTCAGGGTAACTTTAATAATGAGATTGGTCTGCCTCTCACCATCCTGGGTGACTACAAAGAAGTTAAAGGCTTGTTCTTCTGGCCCAAGGTTATCACTCAAGCCATCAAAAATCTGATGGTTAAGGTCGACTATCCTGAAATATTGATTCTGGAGTATGCGGCTGACCGACCGGGTGATATCCGGTATCTTTTAGAGATCGCTCGACCTCAGATGGGTCTGGTCACCACCATTGGCGCTATTCCCGTCCATGTCGAGTTCTATAGCGGCCCTGAAGCCATTGCTCGCGAGAAGTCTCGCATCATTGAAGCTCTGCCTTCGGCTGGTTTTGGTGTTCTGAATTTTGATGATGAGTCGGTCATGAATATGAGAGAGAAAACACGGGCTCACATTATTACCTTTGGTTTCGGCAAAGGAGCAGAGGTCCGGATCACTAATTTTGAGAACAAGAGTGAAACCTTACACACCGGCGGCCACAAGCCTCTCGGAATAGCCTTTAAATTGGAGCATGCGGGTGATTTTGTGCCAATTCGACTAACAGGCGCTTTTGGTAAAGCTCAGGCCTATGCGGTCGCTGCAGCTGCTTCAATTGGATTAGCTTTTGGTCTCAGTTTGATGAAGATTGCTGAAGCAATCCAATACTACCAGCCACCAGCTCAGAGAATGAAGCTGGTCCCAGGTATTAAAGGCACCTATATTATTGATGACAGTTACAACGCCGCCCCCTTATCAATGCACGCGGCTTTGGATACGGTTAAGGACTTGAAAGCCAAAAGGAAAGTGGGAGTGTTGGGTGATATGTTGGAGTTGGGAGAATTTACCAACGCCGCTCACGAAGCTATTGGTCAGTTCTGTAATGAGTCTTTAGATATCCTGGTGACCGTCGGTTTACGAGCCAAATTTATCGCCGAAGCAGCCGCTCAAGCTGGGTTTGACAAAAGCAATATTTTCAGCTTTGATACAGCAGAGCAGGCTAAACTGGAAGTACAGGGCTTGTTAGAAAAAGGCGATCTGGTGTTGATTAAGGGTTCTCGAGTTATGGAGCTGGATCGGATAGTTAAAGAGATCCAGTTAATATAGCTCCCATCGTCTAATGGCTCAGGACACCGCCCTCTCACGGCGAAAATAGGGGTTCGATTCCCCTTGGGAGCACCAAAATAATAAAGGTCGATTATTACATGTTTGAAATATAAATATGAAGAAATGGTCACCTACTCTGCATACCATCGCGGGTCTGACTGGTATTGTTGGCGCCTTGGCTCTGGTAGCTGCCTGGATAGCCTCATACAGTAGTGGTAGTTTTTGGGGTATGAGCGAGCAGCACTTATTTAATGATGCTAAGGGCTTGCTACTAGTCTCTATCGCTTTCGGAATTGGAACATTAATCCATCAGAACGAAGAGCGACGATAAAAAGAAGCCCACTACCAGGTAGTGGGCTTTTTAATAGGCTGTCCAAAGAGTCAGATGATGAGGACTGCGGCTTCTTTTTGCTCTTTGCTGCAATCGATAATTGAGCTGGCAAATGCTAACCTGATCCTCTTTTGCTCTGATCTCATTGATCATTTTTAATAGTTCAATGGTAGCTTTGATTGATAGGGCTCTGATCTCAACCTCTTCCTGATTGCCATACTCCAACTCGATCTCTTTCTGAATCTTCTTTTCAAGCTCTTTATCATATTCCAGGATCTTCATGTCATGAAGAGCTTGAGGAATCTGACAACCGGCCACTGGGCCAATACGATCAATATCTTTGATCGGCTCCAAACTGTTATCAGCTGAAGCCCGACCGTGATAGATCATGATCATGGTTTGAGCTCGTTGAAAAAAATTGAGATGAGTATAACTAGGGTAATGGAAGCTGGAATCATAGAAGGGAGGGAAGAAGTTGCGAATAAAATTGATGATTCCCGAATCCCAACGAGTGGGAAAGGCTCTATACTCAGCGTTGCTGAACAATCTTTCAAATCGACCACAAAAGTCTTTATTCAAAGATTGACCAATCATTTGCAGAGTTTGAAGGCGTTCCTTCAAGAGGGGAATGGTTACCATATTACCTTTCAGAATCTTGCGCAGATCTTTTTCTTTGATCTTGCTGAGATAGCCAGCATCTAGAATAGGAAAATCATTTTCTAGCGCTCTCATTAAACAAGCACTGAGAGCCAGTGATCCTTTCCAGAGCCGTCTTTTATATCTAACAGCAAATCGTTGTTTGTTCTTAGGATTAACAAAGCCATAATTGATGGCCATGTTAATACCTAAAAACTGAATAAAATCCTCGTCTTCTTGGGGAAATGTTGGTAAATACCAATCAGGTGAGGGCATTTGTTGATGAGCCCAAATCTTGGCCGTTATTTCTAATTGACCAAAATTAATGCTTACATGACGAGCTCTTTCCCAAATTCCTCCAAAACTATTAAGTAGGGGGTTATCTATCATAACGAGTTTTTCCTTTGACAAAGGGCTACTAGTTATTTATACAATCATATAAATGGGTTGTTAGTCAAAATATGGAACTTTACCGAAACAAAATATTATTCAGCACCTACCTCCTCAGCCTCTTTCTTTTGGTGGTGGCTTTTTCTATGGTCTACGTCCAGCTAGGAGAGGTGGAACATCTTTTAATTATCCATTTTGATAGTTACAATGAGGTGCCTGACTTTTTAGGGTCTAAAGATAATGTTTATGGTATTTTGTTGATTGGTTTGATTTTGAATGTACTTAATGCCTTTCTAGCAATTACCTTTTATTATCGCGAACGCTTCCTCTCTTATTTACTAGCTTTTTCCAGTGTTTTGATCTCTGTGTTGATTTTATTGACAATTAGCGTTATAATTGCTGTTAATTAAAGATTATGACATTTGCAGTTATTGAAACCGGCGGTAAACAGTATAAAGTTGCTGCTGGACAAAAAATAAAAGTAGAGAAATTAGCCGCTGAAGAGGGTGCTAAATTTGTTTTTGATAAAATACTTCTCACAGTCGATGGTGACAAGATCGAACTTGGTAAACCTTATCTTGAAGGCAAGAAGGTAGAGGCCAAGGTTCTTGATCAGAGTAAAGCCAAAAAGGTGATAGTTTTTAAATATAAGAACAAGACTCGACAGATGAAGAGAAAGGGTCATCGTCAACCTTATACCGAATTAGAGATAGTGGGGATTAAATAATTTAACTTCGATTAATTAAGGCTCCACCTAGAGTTTCTTCATCAGCAAACTCTATCTCACCGCCAGTAGGAATACCTCGTCCCAGACGGGTTATTTTTTTACTAACCCCAGCTAACTCCTGAGCTATCAAAGAGGTATGAAGATCACCATGAGTGGTGGGATTGATGGCTAGGATAATCTCTTCAGCTTGATTATCTAAATGATTTTTAATATAAGCTTTTAAAGTATTAATCCTTAACTTCTGCTCGGTATCGAAAGCACTATTCTTTTTTAAATCACCAATGATAAAATAACGACCTTGATAACGCTTCACTTTTTCTAATGACATCAGGTCGGTTTCTTTTTCGACAATCATAATAACATCCTTCCGGCGCTGAGGATTGTTACAGATATGACACTCGTTACCAATCTGAGCATGGATAAAGAAACACAGAGGACAGGTCTTTAGCTTCTGCAGATCAGCAATTGCTTGAGCAAATTCAGCCGTACTACCCTTGCCTAAAGCAATCAAATGAAAGGCAAGGCGAGTGGCCTGCCGAGGACCAATTGAAGGTAGGGTAGAGAAGAGGTCAATAAATTTTTTAATGGGTTGCGGAAACATGAACTGTATCAATATTTTGAAAAGTTACCTGCTCTGGATCAAACTTTAATTTCACCGTTCCCAAGGGACCATTACGGTGCTTGGCGATAATAATCTCAGTAATATTCTTTTCTTCTGGTTCTGAATTTTGCTTATCTCTATCCGGTCGATAAATAAACATCACTACATCCGCATCCTGTTCGATCGAACCACTATCTCTTAAATCTGACAAACGAGGAATTTTTACCTCTCGATGATCTACCGATCTTGATAACTGAGCTAATGATAATACTGGCACCTCTAATTCTCGGGCCAATCCTTTTAGTTCTCGAGATATTTCGGTAATTTGCTGAACCAAGTTAAAGTTAGTATTCCGAGGTTGAATTAATTGTAAATAATCTACCAAGATCAGATCTAAGCCATGTTCGGCCTGTAAACGACGAGCCATCGATCTCATCTGTAACATATTAGGACTGGGAGTGTCATCAATATAAATGGGAACTTTAGAAAGAGTGTCCAAACTAGCCTGAATCAATTCAAACTCCGTATCATCACTCAATCGGCCGGTTCTTAGTTTCCACAAGGGGACTCGGGCTTCTGCTGAGATCAAGCGGTCAATCACCTGTTCCCGGCTCATTTCTAGAGAAAAGATTC
>Ga0310122_10000765_pt1 | contig 20357 bp, 17 predicted proteins | sample CB6_Bottom_1051__FD_203503 | JGI IMG/M metagenome (GOLD analysis project Ga0310122, IMG submission 203503) | Marine microbial communities from Western Arctic Ocean, Canada - CB6_Bottom_1051 | ecosystem: Environmental > Aquatic > Marine > Oceanic | place: Canada: Western Arctic Ocean | collected...
AGGCCAGAAGGATCGGGGGATCCCCATCGCGACGACCGTGTTCCTCGATATGAAAATCCACACCCGTGGTGGCCTTTGCCAACTCGACCACTTCTCGGACGCTGGCACCCTGGGAAGATCCAAGATTTATCGCCTCACCGGAGACCTGTTCGATTTTTTCCAGCGACAGGAGATGTGCTCTGGCGATATCGGTGACATGAACGTAATCGCGCACACAGGTTCCATCCGGCGTGTCCCAATCGGTGCCGAAAATGATGAACCGCTCCCGGATACCCAGTGAACACTGCAAAAGTAGCGGAATCAGGTGACTCTCGTCGCGATGATCTTCCCCCAGCAGTCCCGATGGATCGGCACCAGCGGCGTTGAAGTAGCGCAGACAGACGTGTTCGAGCGGATGCTGTCGGGCGATGGCCTGAAGTGATTCTTCGACGATCCGCTTCGAATCACCGTATGGATTGACCGGACGGAGCGGATGGGTTTCAGGAATCGGAATCTCTTCTGGATCGCCGTAAACTGCCGCTGTGGAGGAGTGAACCAGTTTGTGAACTCCCGCTTCGAGCATCGATTCGACCAGATTGAGAGTTCCCGCCAAATTGTTGTGATAGTAAAGGGCAGGGATCTTCACCGACTCGGGAACACTGCAAGATGCCGCAAGATGAAAAACTGCGTCAAACGAGGAGGACTCGAAAACAGATCGCAATATGCGTGGCTCATGAATGCTGCCCTCGATCAGTTCGACCCCTGAAATCGCCTCCCGATGGCCGGTACGAAGGTCATCGAGAACTACCACCTCGTGGCCGGCGCGGAGACTCTCGAGAACACAATGGCTCCCGATGTATCCTGCACCTCCTACCACCAGGATTTTCATCTTTGTTCCTTCCAGGGACGCTCTGGCAGCAAGGATTCTAATCGGTTTCCTACCAGAAGTCGCCCCCACCAGCCGATGTTGCAGTAGGATCGCACGAGTCCGAGAAGGGATTGCACATCGATGAGAAGAGATCATAGAAGTCCAGATGCTCCTCGTATTGTCGAGGTCGAGAGCGGATTCATTCCAGGCATCCCCTCGAGTGTTCGCTTTCATTGTGGGGGCACCACCGTCTTGTCTGTCGCAACATTGGAAGAGGGCACACCCAGGTGGAAGAATGACGCGTCGGGCTGGGCTACTGCCGACTACCACATGATGCCTTATTCGGTTGAACCGCGTCTCGACCGGGCCGGTACGGGTATGCAGGATGGTCGTGCCATCGAAATCAGGCGCCTGATCGGACGAGCAGTGCGCTCCGGACTCGATCTCTCGCTGATGCCAGGGTACACGATCCGAATCGATTGCGATGTTCTCGAGGCAGACGGCGGTACTCGGACCGCATGTATCAATGCGACGGCAGTCGCCCTCGGGATTCTCGTCGAGGGGAACCTCGCCAAGGGCGTCTTCGCGACCGACCCGAGAAGGGCCGTGGTTCTGGCCATGAGTGCCGGGATTCATGAAAACCAGATCCTCATCGACCTCGACTACCCGGAGGACATTGCCGCGAGCGTCGATCTGAACCTGGTCGGAACATCGACCGGTGATGTCATCGAAATCATCGGCGGATGTGAGGACGGACCCATCACCATGGACACTCTGCAGAAGGTCATCGCCGCAGCTCAGGATGGAATTGTCCAACTCAGCGAGATGCTCGGTGACCAGATCTACCCCCTATCCTCCTAGCCACCACCCTGGATGGAGCACTCTCCCCTTCTCGTGGGTCGGCTTGCGCAACCCTGCTTGTTTCCGTAGCATCGCAACGATGCCCGAACCCCAGGGGGCCTGCCCAGCCCCGAACCCTCGGAGAAACTCGTGATTCCCTCGCTCCAGCGCCCTCTTCTTATCGCCTCCGGGAACCCTCATAAGCACGCCGAGATCTGTCGAGAACTCATCCTCGAGGAGAGAACTCTACTGCGACCGGCGGATCTGGAATCGAAACTCTCGTCTGCCCCACCGGATCCGATCGAAGACGGCGAAACCCTGCTGGAGAACGCCCTCATCAAAGCAACCGCGTTTTCTCGATGGAGTAGTCTGCCGGCACTCGCCGATGACACCGGATTGATGGTCGATGCTCTCGATGGAGCTCCCGGTGTTTATGCTGCCCGGTGGGCTGGCGAGAATGCTACCTTTCAGGACAACGTCGCTCGATTACTGAAAGAACTCGGAGGCGTCCCCGAAGACCAACGTGGTGCCGAATTCCGCTGTGTTCTGGCCCTCTGTGACGGCGATCAGGTGATCCTCACCGTCGAGGAGAAATGCCCCGGGTTCATCATCGGGGAACCTCGAGGCGAAGGTGGTTTTGGCTATGATCCCGTGTTCGTGCCGATCGGTGAGACCCTCACCTTCGCCGAAATGACTGCTGATCAGAAAAATGCCATCAGCCACCGAGGCCTTGCGGTGAGGCGATTCGCGCAACTATTCAGAGAGCTCACTGCAACGAGGGACTCCTGTTGAGTTACCCCACAGACAAGATCCGAAACTTCTCCATCGTGGCTCACATCGATCATGGAAAATCGACGCTTGCCGATCGGATGCTGCTGAGAACAGGTACCATCAGCAAACGCGAGTTTCGTGACCAACTCCTCGACGATATGGATCTCGAGAAAGAACGCGGGATCACCATCAAGGCCAAGACAGTCCGGATGGAATACAAAGCCGACGACGGAGATACCTATCTGCTGAACCTGATCGATACTCCAGGCCATGTCGACTTTGGATACGAGGTATCACGCAGCCTCGCTGCCTGTCAAGGAGCCCTGCTGGTGGTCGATGCTGCCCAGGGTGTCGAAGCACAGACGGTCGCCAATGCTTTCCTGGCCATCGATGCCGGTCTCGAGATCATTCCCATCATGAACAAAATAGATCTCCCCACGGCGCGTCCCGACGAGGTCGACGAAGAACTGGCGCATACCTTTGGCTTCCATAAGAGAGAGGCAATTCGCTGCTCTGCAAAGACTGGAGAAGGTACTGATGAAATACTGGAAGCGATCGTCACCTTCGTCCCCGCCCCCGATGGCTCCAGAGACATCCCTCTGCGAGCACTGATTTTCGACTCTCATTACGATGAATATCGAGGGGTCATCGTCTACCTGTGCATCAAAGAAGGGCGTCTGTTCACGGGACAAGACATCATCTTGATGTCATCGGGTAGAAAGTTCACCGTCGACGAAGTCGGTTACTTTCGTCCAGGGATGGTGTCGACGGATGTCCTGGAGGCAGGCGAAGTGGGGTACTTCTTCGCCAGCATCAAGACGATCCACGACATCAAGATCGGTGATACGGTAACTACTCGACTCAATGGTGCCACAGAGACCCTGCCGGGATTCAAGAACCCGCAATCGATGGTCTATTGCGGCACCTATCCCGCCAATAGTGACGATTACGAGAATCTTCGCGCAGCACTCGACAAACTGCTGCTCAACGATCCTTCCTTCACCTTCCAGCCCGAAACTTCGGATGCTCTCGGATTCGGTTTTCGATGCGGGTTCCTGGGTCTTCTGCACATGGAAATCGTACAGGAGCGTCTGGAGAGAGAATCTGGAATGGACATGGTCCAGACGGCCCCCACCGTGACCTATGAGATCCTCATGAAAGATGGTCAGGTGAAACTGATCGACAGCCCCAGTGAGTTACCTGAAACGATGCTGATCGAGGAAATCCGTGAACCGATCGTCGAAGCTCACGTCATTATCCCGAAGGAGTTCATAGGGGTAGTGATGAAGTTGATGGAGGATAAGCGTGGGAACTGGCGAAAAACCGAGTTCCTGTCGCCGACGAGGGTCCAGATGGCCTACGATGCTCCTCTGGCGGAGATCATCACGGACTTCTACGACAAGTTGAAGTCGGTGACCCGCGGCTACGGAACGCTGGATTACGTGTTCGAATCATTTCGCAAGGACAAACTCGTTCTCCTCAAGATTCTCGTCAATGGAGAATCTGTAGACGCTCTGAGCGTCATCCTCCACAAGGATATTGCTGAACAGCGAGGCCGGGTACTGTTGAAGAAACTCAAGAATGTCATTCCGCGACATATGTTCCAGGTGCCCCTGCAGGCAGCCATCGGGGGTAAGGTCATCGCCAGAGAAACGATCAAGGCCCTGATGAAGAACGTCACGGCAAAATGCTACGGCGGAGACATCTCGAGAAAACGAAAGTTACTCGAGAAGCAAAAAGAGGGAAAGAAAAGGATGAAACAGGTTGGTAGTGTTTCCATCCCTCAGGATGCCTTCATGGCAATTCTTCGACTCGATGAAGAGGAAAAGAAATGATCTGGCGCTCAGTGCGAGAAAACACAGAGGCCATCACGGTCGCAATTCTACTGGCACTGCTCATCCGCCACTTCGTATTCGAATCCTACGAGATCCCGACCGGTTCGATGGCTCCAGCACTCAACGGCCTTCACGTGACAGTTCCTTGCCCCAACTGTGAAACCGAGAATCGTGTCGGAATCCACAGCGACAGCCTCACCAACAACGTGAACATGGGGAACAGAATGGAGATCTTCGAGGGGATCTGTCCAAACACCGAAAAGAACATCAAAATCACAACCCAGGGAAACAACCGCTTCTTGTGTCCTCGTTGCGGAGAAATACATTCCACCGGAGAAGGAAAACTCAAAAGAGCCTATGCCATCTCGATGCGTGCCTGGTGCCGAGAATGCACCCACCGGTTCCCCGTAGTGGTCGAGAAAGGTGATATTCTCGGTGGCAACAAGATCCTGGTTGACAAATTTGGTTACGACTGGACAGAACCGAACCGCTGGGACGTCGTGGTATTTCGTTTCAATCGAGAGAGAAATTACATCAAACGACTGGTAGGACTCCCCGGAGAACAGATTCGAGTCGTGCACGGCGACATCTGGATCGACGGAAAAATTGAATCAAAGCCAACTGATGTGCAGGATCGATTCTGGATACCCATCCACGACTCAGCGGTTGAAGAGTCGGGACAGGTTGAACCGGCATGGGATGCCTCTCCTGGTTGGGTCCGCAATGGCCCAGGGTGGGATTTCAATCTGATCCAGGGAGAAGGAACTCTCCGATATGTCCGTGGGATCGACAACAAGTACAACTACAACTCTCTTCGTGGATCCAGTGCCGGTATCAACTCACCGGTCAGAGATCTCGGACTGAGTACGATGATTCGAGCCACTCCAGAACCCGGTAAGAGCGGAGCTCGGCTCTTCATCTCCGTACACAATTCTCCGTCCGAATATCGGTGGTCATTTCCTTTTGGAACCGGAGAGGCTCAACTCGAGTTGATCCGGAAAGACGCGCAAGCGGTCAGCCTGGCCACCGCTGAGGGTTTTGCGCTGCAACCCGATCATCAATACCTGATCGAGGTCCAGGTTGTCGATCGTCGAGTTCGGCTCATCGTGGACGGTCAGTTACTGTCCGATATCGCTCTCCCCGCCACGGAGATGGGTTCGGGCACCGCAACCAGAAGTCGAGGCGAACTCGCCAGCAGTGTCTCCATCGCAGCAAAACAGTGCGGAGGCAAGATCGAGCGGATAAAGTTGTCTCGTGACCAACATTGGACTCTTGATGGAATCTATGCGATCTCCTCCCCGTACCAGATCGAGGCAGGAAGATACTTCGTCATGGGAGACAACAGCCCTTCGAGCCTGGATTCTCGCTACTGGGGATCGTTCGCGAGATCGAACCTGCTGGGACGAGGTTTCGTCATCTTCTGGCCTGCCCTTCCCGGGCGAAACGAGATCGGATTCATCCGATGATTCTCACCGTAAGAAATCTCAGTAAGTCTTACAGTAACCGGAAGGTCGTCGACCGGGTCTCGTTCGATGTCCCTCCAGGATCCATCATCGGATTGCTCGGGAAAAACGGTGCAGGGAAGACGACCACCTTTCGGATGACGATGGGAATGATCCGCGCAGACCAGGGACAGGTGTTCTTCAACGGAGAAGAAATCTCCACACTTCCGATGTACCAGCGCGCAAGACGTGGAATGGGTTACCTTTCCCAGGAAACCTCCGTTTTTCGCGGACTCACCACGCGAGAAAATCTCGCTGCGATTCTCGAAACCCGTCCTCTGAGCGAGCCGGAACGAGCCGACCGCCTCGAAAATCTCATCGAGGATTTCGGCCTGCAGAGAGTTGCTGATAGCCGGGCGGAGGTGCTCTCCGGGGGAGAAAAACGTCGTCTGGAAGTCGCCCGTGCCCTCATTTCCGAACCGTCCCTGATTCTTCTCGATGAACCCTTCAGTGGCGTCGATCCGATCGCTGTGGCGGACCTGCAACAGGTGATCCGGTATCTTTCTGACCAGGGGATCGGCGTGCTTCTCACCGACCATAATGTGCGGGATACCCTGAACGTCTGTGATCGTTCGTTCATCATCTACGATGGTCGAATCATCGCCCAGGGAGATCGGGAGGAGATCCTCAAGGATGCGGACGCGCGGCGTTACTACCTCGGCGAACAGTTCTCGATGTGATGAGGGATAATAACACGTGAAACAGAAATCCCTTCCCTACCTTGCAGTAGCCGCATGGCTTCTGCCCGGGTCGGGTCACCTACTGTCTGACCGCAAGAAAACCGGGCTCACCATCCTGGTCGTGGTCAATCTGTTCTGGATCTGTGGAATGCTCCTGTCCGAGTTCGAGGCAGGATCTCGCCTGTTCCATCCATGGCTCTTCTGGACCGGAGCAGGATGCGGCGGGACCGCCGTGGTTTCCTTTTTCGATCCTGCCGTACAACATTCACTGTCCGGAATGCAAAGTGTTCGTCATTACCAGGACGTACCGAGATGGAATGACCTGGGAGTACTGCTGGTCTGTATCGCGGGACTCCTCAACGTCCTGTGCTTGCTCGATGTCATCGATTTACGAATCAACTCCTCCAGAAGGAGTAAGGAAAAACGATGACGAAGTTGCTGATCTTTCTGCTGCTGACCGCGATGATCTCCGTGATCCACGTATCGGTAACCCGGATCGAGGAGCGAAAACTCCCTCTCAAGAAGGAGGCGACGCGCTACTTCCTGAGCGTCGGCGGTGGAATCGTGATTCTGGCACTGATCGTGCAACTCCTGTCGATGTCCTTCCAGTAGACTGCCGGATTCGCTACCATGGATGACGGTGAGCGGGCGTAGCGATCGCGCCATGGCAGTGCCATGTCGAGGAAAGTCCGAACTCCACAGGACAGGGTGGTGGGTAACGCCCACCGGGAGCAATCCCAGGGAAAGTGCCACAGAAAATATACCGCCGGTGGTTCTCGGATCATCGGTAAGGGTGAAATGGTGAGGTAAGAGCTCACCGCGGGGGCGGTGACGTCCCTGGCAGGGCAAACCCCACCCGGAGAAAGACCAAACAGAGGTGAAGGAGTTGTCCGCTCCGTTCTCGGCGAAAGTCGGGTTAGTGCCCGGGTAGGTCGTTCGAGTTGTCCGGCAACGGGCAACCCAGAGGAATGATCGCACATCGATCTCGTATCGGTGAACAGGACTCGGCTTACAGCCCGCTCACCACTTCTCTTGCTCTCTGGGATGGGCAAACCACTCGATACACCCTCTCATTCCCCCGTCAGTTCTTGACCGTGATGGGAACCGGACAGTTGACGATGAGTGACGGTTGCATGGGGCTATTGAGCCTCAGGCCACCGGGGGCTTCCGTCAACAGGATATCTCCATCGTCGACCAGGTCGAACAGGTCCCCCAGTCGCTCAACGAAGCCGTCGTCGTTATCCGTCACATCCCGGGCAAACTCCGTCAGGTCAGCACCCTTGTTGTGGATCTGGAAAGGATCGAAGTCCTCGGGTGATGTCGGATCAAATCCGGGCAGTCCGGAACCTGGAACGGGAATTGCGCCCTCTCCAACGTTTCGCTCGGAGATGAACATATCCTCAACACTGAGTCCGTCGGTGAAATACGCAAACAGGATGACCCACATCGGGCTGTATTTCTTGCTATTGCCACCCGGATAATTGGCGATGCCGGGCTGGAAGCGATTGGGGCCTCCATCACTGACCGGAACACCGTTACCGAACTGGACGATCAGACCGACACCCTGGTCATCCTCGAAGCGACCCATGTTCGAGAGTTTCGGCGCATGAGGAACCCCCATAAATCCTGCCGGCGGTCCCTTACTCGCCTCGAAGACGGTGTAATAAGGGACCTTCTTATCCAGTCTGAAAGTGGCCTTGTGCAGTTTCATCGTCACCGTTTGTGATTCGAGATCGATGGCGAGGGCCTGCCCGCCCTTGTAACGCATGATCGGGGTTTCCTGGGCGCAGTTTCCTCCAGCTGGACCGTTACCGATGAAGAACGGCGACGGCGGATTGCTTCGGATCAACGGATCGCAACCACCTTCATCGATCAGCAGGCGTTGCCCAGGGTCGGTGCCCCAGACGACCAGAGGCATGTTGGCCGTGACCTCATCGCCATCCCAGATGAACCGCTTCAGTGGGGAGTAGTTCGGATTCGCCATCGGCGGCAATAGCGAGGTACCATCACTGGAAAATCGCGTGGTCAGACCTGCATCCTCAGGGAAATGCCAGACACCATCTTCGAGATACACCTCGTCGACCGCGCTGTTGGGAGCATCCTCGAGGACCGCGGAACGATTGGCACCGAACTCCTCGCAAAATGATTTGTCGGTGGCGTCGGAAATCACGAACCAGCATTCTGCCCCGGTGGCGTCGATGATCCCCCTGGTGAGCACTTGCGTGACGCTACCTCGTTCTGGAAGGGCTCCTACATTTCCACCGAGGTCATAGGCGACGACACCGGTACCGTGAATCTTGACCTTGACTCCACCCGGAGCTCCAAGGGTCAGAACGGTCCAGGGTAGGATCAATGACAAGGTCAGAGCAATAAAACCCGTAGAATGTAAAAAGATGCTCATGTTGCCAGGACCCAGGGAGGGCTTTTCAATTGTTTTCCTGAATGCTCGAATGGAACCATTTTTTCCACCTTCATTTAGCCTCGATGCAGAGAGGGTATCGGCGGGCGTTGTGCGAGGACCAGAGTCCCAAGTAGCACCTCCTTGAACTAATTCATCGATGCCTGAAAGAGTGAGTTAGCGGTTCGTTTTTGACGAAAAGCGGCTCACGATGGCACGATGCCATCCATCTATCAGAATATTTCTATTCATCGGACTGGAAAAATAGCATGCCCGTAGGAGCGCGCGATCGTTCGATTAGAGCACTTTCTTCTCTGGCAAGGCAAATCCCACCCGGAGAAAGACCGGCAAGAGCTATCCGATCCATGCCGAGATCCAGGTCAGCCTGAACGGTTCACCGGCGCAACCCCTCATCGATCCCGAGGTCGATCTGGCACAGGTCGAATGGTCACTGGCTGCCAAGCCTTGGATCTTGCCCTATCGGGGCAAGTAGATGTCGGTCCCCTCGGGACCTTCGGTGGCGCGGATCCGCACCGTTCCATCCGAACTTACGATGCGTTCGATTCCTTCAGGAGGTTGCCACTCTTGCCCGCGCTTTATTGCAAGCATCGCAGCGAAAGCGGCGCGAATAGCCAGTAATCCTGAATCCACAGCGTGCACACGACTGAGGACACCAGCGTATCCCAGAGTCATCACCGAGGTGATCGGTGCATAGAAAGGTGGGGGTTCTGAAATTAGATCTATCTTGTCCTGATCGAAAGGATCGAGACTCCACTCCACACTTCGATCGAGAAAACACTTCAGATCAAAGCAAAATGGTAGCCAGGGTTTCGTATCTCCGTTATCGCCCCAGAGGTCGCCAAAGGCATTCAGGGCCACCAACATCTCGATCTGGATAGCCCTGACGATTGCTTGTCGTGGTGGTTCGATGCGGGCCAGGGTATTGGCAACCCGATCCATTTCCTGTTCATCATCGAGACTGAGCCATCGCTGCGAACTTTCCACAAAACTCGTCAGTAAGTTCAACCGGACAAGTTCTTGAATGAGAATCCCGCCTCCCGACAAGGACTCGACAAACTCCACGCCTTGATGCCATCGCAACACTTGCTGTTGTTGATTCAGCGGATCGTCTGAATCAGCAAGCTCCCACCGCCGACCCACGTCAAGAATCGGCGTCAAAACGAAGGGAGTCCAGAAGTCAAGCACCTCGGGAGGACGGAACAGATCTGACTGGCGAAGAGCCTCCATTAACTGCTGCCGCTGCTCGGGTGTGATGCCCGCCGGCTGTACCGTTTCCTCTTGTTGGGAAAGCAACATGAACAGATCGGACTGATTCACCCAGGACCGATCATGGAGCACAAACAACTTCGAATCTCGCTGTTGAACTGACAATGCCCACAACTGGGCGGCAGTGGACCCACCCACCTGCTGACGATAATTTTCGATGCGCCGCTGGTTGTCGATGTTGATCGCATCGATGTAGAGAAGCCCCAGGTAGATGAGAATTCCTAGAAGCACCAGCAATGCCAGTGCAGAACGCCTCCAGGAAGAAGCAAAGAGCCAGCGGATCAACTAAGAATCCGTGAGCAGATAGGACAGCAAACCACAGCGGTCCCCTTGTTGGCCATCTCGACCATCTGGGCACTGAGATTCATGTGGCAGCCACCACAAGTATTCCCCTCGATCGCGACCACTACAGTTGCGCCGATCCCCGAATAGAGCCTGTCGAAGATCTCCAGCAGTTCTGGATCCGTAACCTCCCGCGCTTGCTGGAGAGGTTGCTCCATCGACTGGATTTCTAACTGATATTCTTCGATCTCTTTTCCCACGACGGAGCGAATCTCATCCAGTTGCTGCTTCGCGTGACTGGATCGTTCGTTGATATCTGCGACCTGCTTCTCGATCTCCTCGATCTTTTCCATGATCAGCAGCAGGTTTTCTTCTGTGGAACTCTTCTCTTCCTCGAGTCTCGCTAATTGAACCTTCAGACTGTTGAACTCGTTCGCGCTGGTGGCCTTGTCCAGTTGGTCACTTGACTTGTCGATTTTGGCCGTGAGTTCACCAACATCGATTTCGAACTTGTTCGACAAAACCCGACCTTGGGTGATCCGCTGCTGACAAGGTTCCGACTCAGTTTGCAAATTCTCCAGGGTTTGTTCGGAGGCACGAATCCGTTCCATCTTCTTCTCGACCTCGGATTGCAATAGGGAGATCTTCCCCGAGATGCTCTGTACCTTCTTGATATGATCGATGGATTCCAAGTCACAACCTCCCACGAAACTTCGCCCCCCGACAGGGGACCGATAGTATACGAAAACCGGTCGTGAATCTTAGTGCGGGGCCCTGCAACTCTCCAGAAATGAAAGCGATGCTGGTATCACCGAGATCAGTCTCCGGCCTCAATCGTCGAGGAAGCCTTCCAGGTGGCGAGAGCGAATCGGGTGCTGGAGTTTCTTGACCGCCTTGGCCTCGATCTGACGGACCCGCTCCCGGGTGACCTTGAAGATCTTTCCCACCTCCTCGAGGGTGTAGGTGTATCCGTCTTCCAGCCCGTAGCGGAGCTTGATGATCTCCCGTTCACGATAGGTCAAGGTCTTGAGGACATCCTTGAGACGATCTTTGAGCATCTCGTGTGTCGCGACATGGATCGGAGATTCGACCGTCCGATCCTCGATGAAATCACCAAAAAAGCCATCATCGCTGTCACCGATGGGCCGGTCGAGAGAGATCGGGTGCTTCGAAATCTTGAGGACCTTTCGGACCTCCTCCTCGGGCAGATCGAGTTCGACTGCGATCTCTTTCATGCTTGGCTCGTATCCAAGCTTTTGCATCAACTTCTTGGTTGCATTGCGAACCTTGCTCATCGTCTCGATCATGTGAACCGGGATGCGGATGGTACGAGCCTGATCCGCGATAGATCGGGTGATCGCCTGGCGGATCCACCATGTGGCGTAAGTGGAGAACTTGTATCCCCTGCGATACTCATACTTCTCGACCGCCTTCATCAATCCAGTGTTCCCCTCCTGGATCAGATCAAGGAAGGAGAGACCGCGGTTGCGATATCGTTTCGCGATGGATACGACCAACCTGAGATTTCCCGCCGACAGTTTCCTCTTGGCAACCTCGTAACGATTGAAATACTTGTTCATCCCATCGACACGATCTCCAAACTGTCCCGTAGGCTCCATGGAGATCTTCTCGATTTCTTCGATATTCCGAAGTTCAGAATCGACCAGTTCCTTGTCCGCCTTGCGCCGACTGCGGCGCTGCCTGACGGTTTCGACCCTGAGTGTCGAGTGCAAGATTTTTTGCATCTTGCTGCGCATCGAATCGCGCAGATTGTTCAGGATCTCTTGCTTGAAGACCAACTCACCGAGAAGGATGCCGATCTTGACCGCCTTCTCCTGTACGGTTTCAGCGATCTTGTCCTTGTATCGGTCGGTCAACTTTTTTGAATCGAGCTTCTTCTTGTCACGGAGGTTGATCTGGTACAGCCGCTCGATGGTCGCCAGGTTCTGGCTCATCCGTTGAAGCATATCCTCTCGACTCGGCTCGCCGCTCGACGGCGTCAATTTGATGACCTTGTCGATGGATTGATCCCCGCACAGAACTTCCTGACACAGCCGGATCATCTGTTTCTGGCAGAAACCAGAAGAATAGATGGAAGTCCTGTAGTAGTCCCTGCAGGTCTCGATGGTTTTGGCCAGCAATAACTCTTCTGCACGGGTAAGAAGTGGAATCTCTCCCATCTGCGTGAGATACATCCGCACCGGATCGTCAATCTTTTCACCGGTAAAATCTGCTTCGTCGGGAAGTTCATCGATTTTGACCGGATCATCCGTGATCTCGATGTCGAGTGATTCGAGAAGGTCGTAAACCTGATCAATCCGCTCCGGAGTGTTGCATTCCTCGGGAAAACAGTTATTGAATTGCGCGAAAGTCACATGCCCCTGGGCCTTGCCGAACTCGAGAAGACGCGCCAGCCCCTCCTCCATCGTCCGCTTCTCCTTGGAGAGTTCGCGTGCCGATGGTCTTCCGGAAGCGATCCTCGGGATCTCCTCTACTGGAAGTTGTGGCTCGTCATCATCTATCGGCTCGTTTACAACCGGGACATCATTGCCGGCCAGCGTTGGAAGATCACTGGCCGAATCGGCATCCTCGGCGTCTTCGACCTCTTCATCGTCGACCGCAACTACGATCTCGGTATCTTCATCGCCCTTGAATTCCTCCGTGCCCTTCTTGGTCTTCTTCGCCGATGCTCCGGCGAGACCCTGCATCTTGGTGCCGGACTCACTGTCGGACAGGTCTTGGCCGATCAATTCCATCGGAATCCTCTCCTATACAACTCCAGGTGCGGGTGGAAGATCATCTCCCTTACCCTCAAACGTATTGATTATTTCCATCAAGATCGATGGATTCTCCAAAGAAACTGCGTTTTCTGTTAACTTTTGTATTGTTTGTGTAATCTCCATGATCCGTTCCAAAAACGGCGGCTGACGGGGTATTTTTTGCCGCTGGGCGTTCAGCCAACAAATCAGCAACTCTCTGGCGAGATCAAATTCCCCCTCGCTCCGATCATTCTCACTCAACCACTCCTGCTCACGATCAACCCGTTCCTGCAATCGCAGAAAGTAATTCTTCTCATGTTCTTGCTCGATGTGAACAGGATCTGGAATCCCACCGAGTTGCTTGAACCGCAGTGCCAGCGACCTTCTGATCGGATGGTCCCAGCGCTCCGGAGGAGAAATTCGTAACAACAATTCAATCTGTGAAGGGTACCGGATCATATTCACCAGAATCGCGTCCTCGGTCGCAGTGAGATCCCCGACAGGCACTCCCGCACCACCTTCCGAGGGATCAGTTGGATCGGGCAATCCCCCTTCAGCCTCCGAGATGGGTTGGGAGGACACTGGAGAGTGGCGAGCAGAGCGTTGGGACATGAATCGGTGGTGATCATTGGAGATGTTCGACTCACTGTGACCGGTCGCCCTGGCCACAATACCTACCGCCGTTTCCAGCGTGGTCCCCTCGAACTTCTCGAGGATTCTGCTGGAAATTTCACCCATCCGCCGCTGGGTCGCTGCGGCACTCTTACCGGGGTGCTCGATGTGGATCTGTTTGATGACGAACTCGATAGGATCCTCTCCCGATTCGAGCAATTGCTCGAATTCCTGCCCTCCCTGGTCGGATGCAAGCAGATCACATGGATCCTGCCCCTGTGACAGCATAACGACTCTGACCTCCACATCGGTTCCCAGGAATAGTTCGCAAGAACGGCACGCGGCTCTCTGACCGGCGTCATCTCCATCGAAAAGCAGATCGACACGATGGACCTTTTTCGACAGAAAAGAGACGTGTTCGAGTGTCAAGGCCGTACCCAGAGAGGCAACCGCCACCGGGAATCCGCACTGGTGAGCCATGATGACATCCGTGTATCCCTCGCACAGAATCGCTCTCTTTTCGCTGCCGATCTCTTTACGCCCCTCGCGGAATCCATAGAGATGCTGTTTTTTGGAGTAGACTCTGGACTCTCGAGAATTGATGTACTTGGGAGGATCATCACCCGCCGGGGACGGTACCGATCCCAGATGTCGTCCACCAAAACCGACGACCTTTCCGCGCCGCTGCTCGCGGATCGGAAAGATCACGCGATCACGGTATGCATCATAATATCCATCTCCCCTTTGACCCTGCTTGATCAGACCGAGTTTTTCGGCACGCTCGAGAGATCCACCGACTCCATCACGCATTCGTCCCAGTTCATCGCACAGGTTATTCCAGCCGGGAGGTGCAAATCCGATTCTGAACTTTCGGATCGAATCATCCGAAAACCCGCGCTTGGCAAGATACTCCCGAGCTGGTGATCCTGCTGAGGACTGCAGTTCCTTCTGGAACCAGATCGCGGTTCGCTCCAGAAGTTGAAGATCTTGATCTTCTTCCTGTTTGAGTTGTGGGTTCGGTTTCCATTCCCTGATCTCTATCCCCGCCCGATCTGCGAGAATCTTCTTCGCCTCGGGAAACTCGACTCCCTCTATCTTCTGTACGAACGAAAATACATCTCCATTTTCCTCGCAGGACCAGCAGCGAAACGTTCTGCGATCCGGATTCACATCCATCGACGGGTTCTTGTCCGGATGAAACGGGCACAACCCCTTGAAGACATTCCCTCGCCGCACCAGTTCGACGTATCCCTGGACCACATCCTCGATGGGATTCGCATCACGGATCCGTTCGAGTTCGTCTTGGCCTGGAATCCCGTCCATCTCTCCCTCTCACTCCTGCTTGAAGAAAGCAGCAAGTACACGATCTTCGTCGTGCTTGTTCCCAACATGTCCAGGCGCCGACCACTTCCAGTTCAATTCCCAGAACAACCCGGAATTCCACGGAGAAGAAGCCTCCCGGTAAATCTCATCCGGAAACCCAATGCAGTGAAGTTGTGGAAGATGCCGTCTTCGGCGCAGCCAGTTGCGCGGTGAAAATCCGGACTGGCAGGGAGGGATCATACCCCTGACCCCGACGACAGGCTACCCCAAGTGCCGACTCTCACCGATCCTTCGGGCCAGAGATTCCCACTGCTCGGGGGCGAGTTGGTCGGGCCGTGTCGAAGGATCCACTGCCATCTGCTGCCACCAGAGATCCTCGCTACCAAGACGATCCTTGAGGATCTTTCGCAACGTCTTTCTTCGTTGACTAAAACAACTACGAACCAGTTCCACCAGGCCGGCAGGAAGATCCTGGCTGGAACCGGATCGAGACCAGGTGTAGAAAGCGGATTCGACCCGGGGTGCTGGCACGAAAGCACGAGCCGGCACCTTGCGCGAGATCCCTCCCCTGCCCGTCAGTGACAACAAGACCGTCGCGGTGCCATATTCACGGGTCCCGGGTGGTGCGATCCAACGCTCGGCAACTTCTCGCTGCACCAGAACCCCTATGCTTCGAAGATCCGGCCTCTCCCAGACCAGCATCGCGACCAGAGGACTGGCGATCGAATAGGGCAAATTGGCCACCAGATGGAACCCATCGGACCCCGAACCGACTGACGAATCGAGCGAGGTCAGGATCTGATCTGCGATTTGGTTCTTCGAATCGAGTGCGTCTGACTCGATCAGTTGCAGACGCGGATGATCGAGGTGCGAGCGCAGAAAATCGCACAGAGTCGGGTCGACCTCCACGGTAGTCACATGGCATCCGACCTCGAGCAGCACCCGGGTGAGGGTCCCGGCACCGGTTCCCACCTCCAGCACTCGATCGCCGTCCTGGACCCCGGAATCACGGACCAGGGCTCTCAGGAGGTTTTCATCGAAAAGGAAATTCTGGCCCCTCTTGCGCTGGAAGCGGAATCCGAGCCGACCCAGCTGTTCCATCACCTCAGAGCGAGAGAGGGGAGATGGGAGCTCACTCACGGTGATGCTCCCATCTCCCCTTGCGAGACCACTGCCCCTGATCCCCGTCGGGGGGGGGCAGGATGAGGAAAATCACTCCCCGCCGGTACCGATGCGAATCTCGACCCGGCGACACTGGGAGCGTCCGTTCTCTGAGTTGGGATCGACCCCGGGCACCGGCTTTGACCAACCACTCGAGGTAAGTCTCATGCGATTCTTGTCGATACCCTGGTTTACAAATTCCTGGAAAACGGCGTGGGCTCTCTTGGCTCCCAACTCCCAGTTGTCCGCGTTCTTGGACTTCTGGATGGGTGTGTTGTCGGTGTGACCATCGATGGAGATATCGCTATCCGGATAATCTCGCTGGATGATCTTGATCAGTTCACCGATCAATTGCTTCCCTTGCTTGCGCAGAACAGAATGCCCCTGGGAGAAGAGCAACTCATCATTGAGCATCAATCCGCCCGTTTCCGGATTGGTACGGATATGGGGGGAGATCTGCCCCGGGGAGATGAACACCTTGGGAATCTGCGTGATACTCTCTTGCAACGCCGCGTTGGCCGAAAGAAGTACGTCTCGTTCCTGAGAGACTCCATTGAATTCCGATTGCAATACCTCGAGCCGCGCCGTTGCTCTCTGCAACTGCGCGTCTCCCTGGAAACCGGTCAGTTGCGAATCCTTCAGCCGTTTTTCCATGTCCGTGTTGACACGATTGGCTCTCTCCAGTTTGGAGACGACGTCATCATACTTGACGTAGGGGACACAAGCAGAAAGGAACAGCGGTATCAGCGCTACCGTGAAGGCATGCCAGACAGAGAACTTGCGCCGAGAACTGCTGTCCAGGGAGTTCCAGGATTGCGATTTCGTCACTTGAAAGATCCTTTCCTGAGCCGACTGATCTCACGAAACTGCCTCAGGCGAAGCCAACAGGTTGAACCCGATGGTGACGAACCCAACTCTATCTATCGATCGGCCCGCTCATGTTCCTTGATGAGTTCCATGTGAACCCACCCCGGAATCATCGTCCACACCGAAGGATCCCCACCCCCTGAAATACCGGGCGAGAGGTCGGGACGCGGCACCCCCGGAATCGCCACAGTGTGCCACGGAGATGCAGGCGACGGAAGCGTGAGCCCAGGGTCCTGGAGCAATCGTGCAATATACGAAAAAAGCCCGACAACCAGACCCTCGGGATCCACACCCGCGGGCACTCGATGTCGGACTCTCGGACCGGTCGAAGCCGGTTTGATCAGAACGCCCCGACTACAGCTTCCACCAGACCATTCATGAATGCGACGGTGGATTCGGAGGCCCAGGCCGGGAAGGCTCCGTCCCCGTTGATCAGGTTGAGCAGCACCGCTACAGGGACCAGCATGATGAACAGGGTCAACGCCAGCAGAACTGTCATCGCTGTCGTTGGCCTCTTGCGGACCAACTGCATCTCGGTGGTGCCGCTCAAGAGCAGATCGTCTGCTGCGGTCCCCCCCACTGTCTCGTCATCAGAGAAATCGAAGGACTCGTCGAAAACGAGTTCATCGGTATCGAGAACGGTATCGTCGCCTACTCCACCGAGATCGAGTTCCGTTTCTCCTTCGAGGATTCCCGCTCCAGCGTCTTCGAGCAGGCCCTCGATGTTGAGAACGGTCTCCTCGGTAGAGAGATCCTCCAGTGCGAGTCCTGACCCCTCCTCGAGAAGACCCTCGGTCGACTCGGAAAGAACCACGGTGGGTTCAGTGGAGCGGCTCTTCTGGAAAGCCTCGATGTCTTCCTCCCGGAAGAACACCTCGCCACCATCATGTTCGGCACGAATCTCCTGGTTGCTCACAAGGCCCTGGAGCTCTTCGGTGGTCATACCGAGAAGAGCCGCTGCCTGGTCAAAGTTGACACGATCGGACATCAGTTCTGACCTTCCAGTGGAAAGCTGATTAGTTATTTGCGGCCGTGCTTTTTCATAAACTCGACAGTGGGCCTTTGATTACCCTTCTGAGAGTAACTCTGCGGACCAAAGTCGTATGTTAGATCACGAACAGTAAAAACCTCGAATCCTGCGCCGCCCTCGTACCCGGTCCACAGTTTCTTGCTATTGGTATCGAAGATCGCCAGTCCCTCTGCCTGCCCCTTGCCCTGCATCACGAATGATGCGAGCAGGAACCCGTTGGTGCCGGTGGCGGCATCTCCGAACGCGATCCCGGAGGGAGGAGGCTGCATGAACAGAACACAGTTGACGCCCAGAGAGACCCCGAGCAGCAGTGGGATCCAGAAGCGACGCTTTTCATGACTCTTGGAGTTATTCAATTGCACGTTTCCTTTCTTTCCTAACAGGTCCAGGCAATCCCTGGTTCATCGCACGAACCGCCAGAGTGGACACCCTGACTCCCCAACAGGTCCAACACCCGTCTCACCGTCGAGATGACGCATCTGGCGTCCAGAGATTCATGTTCGGATTCACCTTTTGGTCCGATGTCAGGCGAATCGCCTCCTCGGAGTCGGATCCCCGGTCAGATCAGCGCGAGGGGCCCTTGCCGGGATCATCCGCCTCGCACCCGGATTGTAGCCCAGTCCCCTGCTCCGGCAAGGGGTCGATGACCGTGCCATGGCCGTCAGTGAGATCTTTGAGCGGCCCCAGATACCGGCCCAGGCGCCCGAGCAGTTGCCCCTCGGGCGGATCCGCGCCCTGTTCGAGTCGTTCCGCAGCAGCCCGAGCAAGTGCCTGGAAAGCGGGCAAATCCTCGAGCGGACGGGCGAGTTGAAATCCGCTGGGCCCGCTCTGGCGCGCTCCCTGGGCGTCCCCTCCTCCCCTGAGGAGGAGATCGCGCTCGGCAATCCTGAAGCCGTCATCCTCCTCCAGGAACGCCTCCAGACGCTGCCTGGATTCGTCAGTGGCATTGCCAACGGTGAAGAAGCACCAGGAGGGTCGCTCACTGCGCCCAACTCGTCCCCGCAACTGGTGGAGTTGCGCCAGCCCGAAGTGCTCGGCCTGTTCGATCCACAACACGGTCAGTTCCGGAACATCGAGCCCCACTTCCACGATGCTGGTGGCCACCAGCACCGGAGTCTGCCCGCTGCGGAAGGCTCTCATCGTGGTTCCCTGCTGTTGGGCGGAGAGTCGACCATGGAGAGAACCGATGCCGACATACCCGAGAGATGAATCCCTCAGCCGGGCTGCCAGTTGTTCGACCCCGACCGGATCGTCCCCGTCCTCTTCGTCGATACGAGGGACGACGAAAAGGATCCGGTTTCCAGCACTCACCTCTTTCTCGAGGAACTGCAGCGCGTCATCAAACTTCTCGGAGACGACCTCGCGGGTTCGCACCGGTGGCCGTGACGGAGGACGCTCGGAAACCCTCGAGAGATCAAAATCTCCACGGATGGCGAGCGCCAGGCTTCTCGGGATCGGCGTCGCAGAGAGGTGCAATCTATGCACGTCTTCGCCCTTGTGGGCCATCTGCTGACGTTGCTGGACACCGAATCTCTGTTCCTCGTCAACCACGACCAGCGCCAGATCAGCAAATTCCATCTTCTCAGACAGCAGAGCGTGAGTTCCCACCACCACGGATGCTTGCCCGGTGGCGACCAATTCTCGTTGCTGGGCAGAACTCCCGGCAACCACCAGTGCCACTTCGACTCGAGATCCAGCAAGATAGTGCTCGAGAGTATCTCGATGTTGTTGAGCCAGCGTCATCGTCGGCGCGATCAACGCTCCTTGTCGGCCAGCGGCAACCACCACCAGCAAGGACCAGATCGCCAGGGCGGTCTTGCCGCTGCCAACGTCTCCCTGGACCAATCGCGCCATCGGAAATCCTGCCGCGAGATCCAGACGAATCTCATCGATCACCCGCTGCTGCGCTCGAGTGAGGGAGTACGGGAATCGAGCCAGAATCCTCTCCTCCACTTCTGCAGTCACCATGATCGGATCGACCTTGCGAGCCTGTCGTGCAGCCCTTGCTCGTGCTTGGCCGATGGCATGGAGATACAGCTCGATCCGTGCCAGTAGCGCCCGACACGTCTCGCACTCGGCGGCCGAAGCAGGTCGATGAAATCCCGAGTAGATGGAGAGCAAACTTCGAGACGAACCGATGATCGGTGGAAGATCGTGATCGAG
>Ga0310122_10000767_pt1 | contig 20345 bp, 20 predicted proteins | sample CB6_Bottom_1051__FD_203503 | JGI IMG/M metagenome (GOLD analysis project Ga0310122, IMG submission 203503) | Marine microbial communities from Western Arctic Ocean, Canada - CB6_Bottom_1051 | ecosystem: Environmental > Aquatic > Marine > Oceanic | place: Canada: Western Arctic Ocean | collected...
CTGACAGCCATGGGTCGGAATGGAGAACAGCTGAAACAGGGAGCCGGCCGCCGGGTCGAAGTCCGAGTAGGTCCCGTTCGCGTCAACCATCCCGGCGCGCAGCTCGGCGACCGGGGAGATCCCCCCTACGGCTGGCACGTTGTGACATCCGCCACAGCTCGTTCCGTTGTACGCCGGTCCCAGACCTTCCTCGGCGTCTTCCACTTCGAGGAAATCCTCGAGCCCAATACTGAACAGCTCGAACTCCACCGGCGTCAGCCCGGGCAGCGGGTCGCCGGGGGCCGGCGGCGTCTGGGCGAACGGGGCCACCGCCAGCGCCATGGTCAACAGCAAACCAGCGAGTATGGGAAAACTACGAGTCATCATCCTCCGTCCCGTCTTCGTCGGTGGCGTCCTGGTCGCGTCCACCGGCGCCTTCGGCCTCTCCAGTCCCACCCGGCGCGGTCACGATGATCTCGCCCCTCATGAAGTTGTGCCCGGCGCCGCAGAGCTTCGAGCACTCGAACCGGTACTCGCCGACCTCGTCCGCCTCGAACACCACCACCGCTTCCCCAAGCCGCCGCTTCGGGATGATGACATTCTGGCCGCCCACAATGTGGAACCCGTGGTCGGTATCTTCGCTGCGAATGTGGATCTCGACCGTGGTCCCGACCGGCACCACGATCCGCGACGGCGTAAAGGTGAACCGCTCGGCCACCATCTGCACCACCTGCCGCTCCTGCGCCACGGCGTCCCCAACAAGCGCGAGCAGCCCGAGCGCGCCAAGTGTTACCGCTCGTATCACCGTTCTCTCCATTCATCTACCCCGCGAGCAGCCCTGCCAGGGGCTGCGAGCCCCCGCGTAGCGGGGCTGTGAGAAAAGCCTCTGGCGAAGCGAAGTCGCACATGCGTGTCACCCGAGTGCGGCGGAGCTTCGCTAAAACCACCATCCCAGGCCAACATTGAGCGAGTTCGGTTCGTCAACGACCTCGCTCTGGTTACGCACGACCGAATAGTCGAGCTTCAGGACCACGTCCGGGTCCGGGTAATACGAGAACCCGACCACCCAGGCATCGCGGTCGAACTGTGGGAGCCCCTGGAACCCGGCCGGCATCCGGTACTGTGTGTCGAAGTTCTCGTAGCGCACAAAGACCGCCGCCTCACGCGGGGCCGGATTTGGCAGCACGAAGTAGGACGCCTCCAGATAGAACCCGCGGATCTGCCGCGCCACGTTCGGGCTGACACCGATGGTCCGCTGCAACGTCCTGTTCAGCTCACCCATCCCATCCAGCCAGACGTGGGCATACTGCGCGCGTGTCTCGAGCTCGCTTACACGATAACGGGCATCCACTTCGCCGAGCATGACCCGGGTCTCGACCCGGGGAAAGCTGAACCCCGTCTTGCCGCGCCAGAAGCTCGCACCCGCCCGCAGCCCGGGCAGGCCCACATACTCGACTCGACCGGTGGTGGCCACGTTCCGCACGTTCGCCTCGGCCCCTTTCTGGCGGCCGCCACGGAGCCCCTCATCGGCGCTGAAGCCGGCAGCGTCGAGCGGCGCCATCGCATAGGCCCGATAGCGGAGTCCACGACCCAGCTCGCCGTGCACGCCGGCACCCACCTCGAACCAGGTACTGGGCACGATGACGGTATCGACGAACGGCCGCTCGACACCGTGATACACCGGCGGCTCGTGGCGCTCGTTGATGATGCCGACCGGCACCAGGAGCATCCCGGCGCGGACGTTCAGCTCGCGGGTGAGAAGAAAGTCGATATAGGCCTGCTCCAGCTCGAGCTCCCCCGCCTCTTCGAGCCCCTCGACGAACGCGTGCTCCAGCTCGAGCTCGGACACGAACCGGACCCGATCCGAAAAGCTGTGCGTGAACAGCAACACGAATCGGTGAAAGTCGAGCGTTGGATCCTCGTACTGATTGTTGTTGAAATGGAAGTCCATGTAGCCGGAGATGGAGGTCAGCGGCGCCGCCGACGTCTGGGCCGGCTCCTGGGTCGCCAGTGCGAATGGAAGCACCGGGACCTCCGGTACCCGGAAGCGCGCGCTTCCCATGCTTGACGCATGGTCACCGAGCCGCCATCCCCCCGCCGCCCATTCGGTCAATCGGCCAAGCCGTACAGACTGCGTCTGAGCGGTGGCAGCCGGAACCACCACCCCCAGCGCGAGCGCAGCCGTCAGGAGCGTAGCGTTCACCGTGACCGGGAACAGGCGTTTTCTAGGAGTGCAAATAAATAAATCCATACACGTCTCAATATATTTTTATATATCAAAATATAAATTTCTATCAATGTCAAGTATTGGTCTAGTCAGACCTTCCACCCGTCCACCGAACCTGGCGAAGTGCGGGCGAACGGGTGCGCTCTGTGTGAAGTGACGAACAGACCGGAGAAAGCGCCAGGAACAGCGCTGACACGATGACGATCGCGTCACGCAGCCGAAGTGACCTCGGCCGTCGCGATCGACCAGGCGGCGGCCAGCAGTCCGGACCCGCCGAGTGACCCGGGCGGAGCGCCTCGAGTGCAGCGGCGTCCTTATGGGGTCAGGCGTGTTCCCGCGCGACGGTCTCGTTCAGCTCAACGCCGAACCCGGGTGCATCGGACACGCTGATACGACCGTTCTCAAACTGCTCCGGCGGGTCGAGCAGGTCGCCACGCCAGGCGACCTCGCCCCATTGGTGCTCGAGGATGTCGAAGTTGGACATCGCGGCGCAGAGCTGCACACTGGCGGCGGTCGCAACCGGTCCACTCGGGTTGTGCGGCGACACCGCGACACCATAGAGGTCGGCGACAGCCGCGATCCGTCGGGCCTCGGTCAGACCACCGCAATGCTTGACGTCGGGCATCACGACGTCGACCGCATGCCGCTCGCACAGGGGCGCGAAACCCGCCATGCCGAAGAGGAACTCGCCGCCGGCCATCCGCTGCTCGATCGCGTCGTGGATCGTCTTGGTCTCGTCGACCCGCTGCGGCGGAATCGGTTCTTCGTACCAGGACAGGTCGTGCGGCTCGAGCCGGCGCGCCACCTCGATCGACAACGGCACATCGAAGTTGCTGTGCGCGTCGATCTTGATCGCGACCTCCGGACCAACCGCTGCGCGCATGGCCGCCACACAGGCCACGCCGAGGTCCGCCGCTGCCTGCACCGCTGACGCAGGCTCGGTCAAGGCCGGAAACCCGTCGAACGGCGCCGCCTTGAGCGCAGCGAAGCCCTCGTCGACCGCCGCCCGGGCGTTCGCAGCAAACCCGGCAGGCGTGCGGTCGGCCGTGGCCCGGTTGATGTTCGCGTAGACCGGCAGCATGTCCCTGAGTCGGCCGCCGAACAGGTCGCTGACTGAGGCACCAAGTGCCTTGCCGGCGAGATCCCACTGCGCCTGCTCGAGCCCGCTGAAGGCGGTGGCCAGCGTGCGGTCACCAGACGACGCCCTGGCCCAGCCGCGCTGGCGGTATTGCTCGATCCGGAAGGGCGACTCGTCACGTACCAGCGCGAAGAACGGCGCGAGCTCAGGGAACTCCGTGCGGCGACCGAGCGACACTTCGCCCAGACCGGTCAGACCCCGGTTGGTCGTCAGTCGCACGAAGAGCCACGCCGTGCGGGTGGTAGCTCGCACCGTGATCAACTCCATCCCGGTGATACGAAGACGTCGATGGGTGTCGGCAGCGCGCTGCAGCAGACGGGCCGTGGCGGGCGCGGCCACCGCCAGCGCCGGCACGACGCCGAGTATCGGGAGCGCGTGAAGAAACGCCCGGCGGCTCGGGCGCCATCGAGACGGAGCGGATGGGTGCGTCATGTCAGGACCTGGACGGCCCGATCTTACCAGTCGGTGCTGTGCTACGCTGGCCGGATGGGACCCTCCCGCGTCCGGGTGGGTGTGCTCGCGATGCTGATCCTCTGTGCCGGAGTGGTGGGTGCCGGTCAGGACGACGCCGAGGCGGAAGCGGTGCGACTGGCGACCCGAACGCTGGGCGAGCATCTTGGCATCGACGAACAGTTGGTCACATTGGACGAGGTGGTCGCCGTCGACTGGCCAAACTCGAGCCTCGGCTGCCCCGAACCGGGTCGCACCTACGCCCCGATTGTCATGTCCGGCTATCGGGTCACGCTCGCCGTGCAGGACGACGAACGCACCCATCGCGTGCACGTAGCTGGCACACGCGCTCTGGTCTGCGAGCCGGACTGAGTGGCCTTGTGAAGGCACTGCGACCGCGTGAGACGGCGTCGTGGGTGTTCGCGATGCTCGTATGGCTACCGGTCGTCGCTGCCCAGGGTGTGGATGCCGACCTCGAGCAGCTGCGGACGGAGATCGTCGAACGGCTGCGGGACGTGGTGCTGGTCGAGCTGGAGGCGATCGAGCGCGAGATCGAGACGGCGGTAACCAAGACGTCGGACGGCTACGCGGCGCGCCTGGAAGCCAGGCTGGGACGCCTCGAGAACGAGCTCGACGAAGCGATCGAGAGCCAGGAAGCGGAGCTGTATGCGGTCGAGGAACGCGTGGACGACGTGCTCGAGGTGTGGGACTCCGAGGCGGAACGCGAGCGCTTCGAAGCAACCTTCGAGACGCTCGAGGACCGGTTCTGGGCGGTGACCGAGGAGCTCAATCAGGAGCTCTACGCGCTCGAGGAGCGGGGCGAGCGCCAGCAGGCAGGCTTCTTCGGGACCCGGTTCCGCGGGGGACTGGCCCGCCGCGTGACACGTCTCGCCAGCACGCGACTCGCCTACCTCGAACGACTCGATGACATCGCGGCCGGCCGCCTGACAGACGCCCGTCGTATGCAAGAGGCCGGGGGCACGCTGACCCCCGATGCGCGCGCGCGTCTTGTCGACGAGGCCGCCCGACTGGGGGTTGCGGCACGACCGACCGACACCGCAGTGGACGCCGTGCGCGAAGCGGCCGAGCACATCCGGCAGCAGGTGATTCCAGCGCCCCGCGCGCTCGACGCGAGCCTCGCCGGCCCTCGACCGAGCCCTGACCTCGTTCCGCGCGCGCTACCGGGCCGAGCTCGACCGCCGCAGGCTGGAGCTGGCCAACCTGGAGAGCTACTACCGCTAGGGCTGCGCCCCGAACCCCCGCTGTCGCTACTTGATCTTCACCCGTCCCCAGATCGTCCCCCAGCGGCCGTCTTCGGGACCGAAAAACCCCACGCCCAACGTTCCGGGGAGATCCGCGAATTCGTTGAACACCCAGAACTTCTTCTGGTCGGTCGGATCCACGGAGATACCTGAGTAGTCGCCCCACCGGTTACGTTGGCCGCTGAAGAACCGTGTGTACGGGCCACGGCCAGCCTGGATGGTCTCGGTCGCCCGCACCGTGCCCGGTGCCGACGCGGGCCGGCGCCCGGCCGCGTCGGCGCCGGCGAAGATCGTGGGAGCCGACGCAGAGAAGCCGAACATCACCTCGTCTTTCTTGTTCACGGCGACCGAGGGGAAGTAGGTGTGTGTGCCCGGCGCGATATCCTCGCCGCCGATGTCCCCCTGGTCGGCCAGCAAGACCAACCCGGCCCCCGAGCCGGAGCTGGTCACGAGCGATGTATCGAGCTGGAACCAGTGGGCCGTCGTCTGCCCGACGTCAGCGCCCGAGTTGGGATTGATCGTCGCCGTCAAATACAGCTGGTTGTTCCGCCAGACGGCGTCCAGCGCACGACGGTCGTTGGTCTCGATATCGAACGTGCTCCCGCTCTGAGGTGCATCCGGCAGCGCCGCGGCGACAAAATCAATGTCGCCGACGTTGATTAACTCCTGCGTGAAGGTCGGCACTCCCAGCGGATCGTCGACGCGGATCACCTTAACGAATTCGTCGAGGCCGTTGTTGAGCCCCGAGTGCTCAACCAGGAACGTGCCGATCCCGGGTCCGACCCCCCCGGCCCCGAACACCTGAGCGGGCATCGTCGTAGCGGCGGGGATGCTGGTCCCCGCATACGGGTCGTGGACCGTCACGGAAGACACGCCGCCGGCATAGAACCCGCCGGCGCCCTTGTCCACGATCCACAGCCGGCTGCCGCCGAAGAAACCGAAGGGCACGAACGAGAACATGTTGGCGGTGACGTAGACCGCTTCTTCATCCACCTCGAACCCCGGATAGTCCGCCCAGATGTCGGCGGCCCCGCCAAAGCCGAGCTACTTCGACGCGATGGCCTGGTAGTGCCAGTCGGCGGCGGTCGGGCTCTCCGGTTTGCCGTCCTTCGAGACGGCCAGCAGGAGACGGGACACGTTGCCCGGGTCGATCGAAGCAGCGCCGAAGACGACCTCGAGTGTCACCACGACGAACCGGTCCTCGTACTGGTCGTAGACGATCTTCGGATCGAAGGTGAACGTCGTCGGCGCCAACGGCGCGAAAAAGTCGCTCAGGCTGTCGCGCCACTTCAGTGCGCCGCCCTTGGTGCGCGACTCGATTATCGTGTTGACGACCGCGACGACGCGGCTCTTCCCGGCAGCGCCGATCGGGTCGGGCGGAATGAAACGGAACCCGCCGTTTTCGGTGGCGTTATCGTCAAACCCGAAGCCTTCGAACGTCTTGTCGACACCACCCTTCCCCTTCTTGCCCTTCCCACCCTTCTTCCCCTTCTTCGGTGCCTTGCCCTTCGGGGGGTCGCCCGGAAGGCCAAGATCCCCGTTTTCGGAAAGATTGACTTCCGGCACAAGGACCGTGAGCGGACCGATCGAGACGCTCGGCGATGACTACGCCGCGACGACCGGGATGCCGAGCACCCAGATGGTCGTCACCAGACCCAAGAAAGTGGAAGCCAGAACGCGATATCGCCGCCACCGTGTTGTCTGATCAGCCATCTCCGCTCCTCTCTTGAAGAATAAGGGAGCTACCGTACCCTACCGCACGCCAAACTACCAGCGTGTCTCAAAAAAATCCTAGGTTTCTTGCGATCACTGCACCAGCATGGGACAGGTCATGCATGTACGCCGCCGTTGCCGCCGGCCATCTCGGCTGACGGAAAGGTGGACACCTGCCACCCACGCTGCTCCAACTCGGTCACCAGCCTGGTCGCATGACGGAGGGCAACAACTGTCCGGCCGCTGTGTCACGACCACGTTCAGGTGTCCGCCGACGCCCAGAACGGACCGAACCCCGCGCGGATGATGTGAAAGGTCGCGCCGGCGTGCGGTAGCACGCTGCTCAGCTCGGCGACCGTCAGGACACCACACACCGCACAACGCCCAGAAGAAGTAAACCTGCCACGTCCGGTCGGCGACGGCGGCCGCCGCGCGAGCCGTCATTGACCGGAACGCTGTGGGCTGACGGGCGTGCGCAGCAGCACCCGGTTGAACAGATCCACGCGCCGGCGCATCACGTCATAGCGGTTATAGTCCTCGTTCTGCAGGCTATGGGCCTCGACCGGGTAGATCATGATCTCCCAGTTCTCTTTGCGCAGCTCCAGCAACCGCTGCGCGAGCCGCACCGAGTCTTGAAAGTGCACGTTGTCGTCCTGCACGCCATGCTGGATCAGCAGATGATCTTCGAGCCCTTCGGCCAGGTAGATCGGTGAGCTGCGCTCGTACGCTTCGGTATCGTCATACGGCGCGTTGAGGATCCGGGTCGTGTAGCCATGGTTGTAGTGCGCCCAGTCGGTCACCGGGGCACGCACCGCCCCCGCCTTGAACACACCAGGGTGCTTGAACATCGACATCAACGTAAAGAACCCGCCATAGCTACCGCCGAACAGCCCGATCCGCTCCCGGTCGACATACTGTTCGGTGACCAGATACTCCACCGCGGCAAGACCGCTCCGGACCTCCGTCTCGCCCATGTGCCGGTAGATGCCAGTCCGGAAGTCGCGCCCATAGCCCCGACTCCCGCGATAGTCGAGGTTCAGCACGATGTAACCCTCCTGCACCAGGTAGTGCAGGAACGGCAGCGTGTTGGTCCACCGGCGGTAGACCCCCTGCGCCCATCCCGCACCGTGCACTCTGATGATCGCCGGCCGACCAGGCAACGGCTGATCTGGCACCCACACATCGGCGTAGATGGTGTGCCCCTCCCCGTCATCGAAGGTCACGATGTCACTCTCACGCCAGTCGTGTCGGTGGAACTCCGGTCTGGTAGCGGTGAAAAGCGGCTGGGCCGTGGCGCCGGCGTGGGTCGGCATGACGGAGAGCTCGACCGGCTGGGTGGCGTTCGAGTAGAGCAGCGCGACCCGGCTCTCGTCGGGGGAGAGCTCGTAGCTGTACCACCCGCTCTCACTCGTCAGCCGCGTGCGCGCGCCCCCCTCGAGCGGCATCGTGTAGAGCTGGTTCTCAGACGGATGCACCTCGTTGGAGATGAAGAACCAGCGCTCGTCATCCTCTCCCAGCCGGAGGTCGACCAGCCCGAACTGCCCGCTCGTCAGCTGCGTCGGGTCGCCGCCGTCGAGCCCGGTCACATACACATGGAAATACCCGTCCCGTTCGGACAAGAAGTACACACGCTCGTCGTCAGGCATCCAGCCATACGCGAGCCCGTCGCCACCGGCCCGGCCGGTCCGGAATCCACGGACCCAGGCGTCGTCGTGCTCGTGCACGATGGTCTGCGTGGCACCGGTCTCCAGATCCAGGAGCTGCAGCCAGGCGTCTTTGTGGTCCACCGCTCCGGCCCAGGCGACCAGGTGCTCGCCGTCGTCGGACCAGACCGGCGCGCTGAAGTTGACCGCCCGCTCGCCCTGCCCGTGGTCCATCCAGCGAATCTCGTCCTCCTTCAGGTCGACCACACCCAGCGCATAAGTCGTCACCGGTTCCCCGGCCTTGACCCGTCCGCCACCGCCTCCGCGCCCGAGACGGCGCATCTCAACAAACCCGCTCGCGGTCACATACTGCGGCATCTCCACGACCTGTCCGTCCCGAAACTCCTGTCGGTCGGCGAGGATGAAGGTGACGAACCGGCCGTCCCGCGAGAGACGCAGGTCGGACACACGCTGCCCATCCTTCATGTAGTGCGCCTCCACCCGGAATCCACGCTCCGCATCCCGGCGCTTCTCGCGCTCCTCCTCCAGCCGCTCGGTCTTACTCACATGCTCGAACAACGCGGTCTGCTGCTCCTTCAGATACACCTGCAGCTTGGTCTGGTCCGGGTCGGCGTCGGGGTCGGCGCCCGTCCGGAAGTTCGTGACCTGACGCACCGCCCCGGTATCGAGCTCGACGACGAACAGGTTCTGATCGCGCTCGAACGCGACAGCTCGCTCATCGAGCACGAAGTCCGGATTCCGCTCGGTGGTGTCGGTATCAGTCAGCCGACGCACCGTGTCATCGGCGATCGTGAAGAGAAAGAGGTCGCCATAGGCGGCATAGACCGCCTCGGTCTCGTCCCGGTTCCGCTTGGCGCCACGCGGGGGTATGTTCCGGAGCTCGTCGGACGGCACCGTCACCGGTGTCCCACCGTCACGGGACACCACATACAGATCGGGGATATCGGCCGCCTCCGGGTTCCACATGAAGTAGAGCGATTCGCCGTCCTGCGACCAGCGTATCTGCGACGGCGCCGAGCCGACCCACTCCTCGGTGTCGCGGGCTATACCCTCGAGCGTCAGCGGCTCGAACGTGGCGGAGCCCTGCGCCTGGGCCAGGCCACTCCCGAGGACGAGCACCGACACGGCGACGAGCCCCACGTGTCGTCCCCGCAACCACACCCCAGCACTGATGTCCATCGCCACTCCTCCTGAGTCCCTCAGCCGAGATCGCCCGAGCGGGTGGGCGCCCGCAGCCTGAAGCCCGACACCTGCGGGCTGCGGCACCTCTCCAGCCTCGCTACACCCCGCCCCGGCGACTGGCGGGCGGGGTCACATCGTTGAGCCGCAGATAGACCGCCATCTGCCCATAGATGTCCATGGCGTGGCTCAGCGTGAAATACGCCATCTTCACGCGCGTGACGCTCCCCAAATAACGTGGACCGGCGATCGTCGCCACGAGTTGCTCGTCTGAGAACTCCTGCAACACGGCGATGCCGTAGTCGTAGCCGGCGCCAAGTGCTTCGAGCACCGCAACCTTCGACGTGGCCGAGAGCCCGAACACCTTGAAGTCGGTCGTATCCACCTCCGGCGCGGCGGCGGCACCGCCCAGGTGCTGCATGAGGTAGACGTTCGCACCCGCGATGTGGAGGATCTGCTCGGCATAGGTGCGTTGCGCCTCGGTCGGCTTGAAACTGAACGTCTCCTCGGGCATCGCCTCGGCGATCCCCATCATCATCCTTTTCTGCTGTCGCCAGTCGGTCAGCAGGTCACCGGACAGGGTCGCGGTCTGGGCAACAGACTGTCCGACACCGAGCAGGCCGAGCACACCAATCAGGCTGATTCGAGCAAAGATTCTCATCGCATACCTTTCTTCTGCACGTGCGATTCCTCAGTCCACAAATTGTATCGTCAACGCCGCAAAGCCAATCTGGTATACCGTGGTCCGGGTTCCTCCTGGTGACATGAGAGGGGATGTATGAGACGCGGCGCCGCGGTCTTCTGTCTGGGTTTCTGGGCGATGGGCACGGTATGTGTCAGTATCGTCGCGACGCAGAACTTCTACACCATCGACCGGCTCCTGGCGGACGCCGCGCAACCGCGGTTCGATGCGGTCGTGGAGCAGATCGGGGACGGGGTGGCCCGTGACTTCCTGCGCTACCTCTCATCCGAGCTCAACCGCCTGTTCTTCCAGTATTGGAACTACGCGCAGTTTCTCATCGGCGGCGTCGTGACCTGGCTCGTGCTCGGGCTCCCGGACGGCGCTCGTCTCAAGTGGCCACTGGGCGCCATGCTGGCGATTCTGGTCGTGTTGACCTTCGTCGTGACCCCGCCAATCATCTCGATCGGTCGAGGTCTGGATTTCGTACCGCGCGACCCACCGCCGGCGAGCCTGGCCACCTTCGGTATCTACCATGCCGCCTATACCAGCCTCGAGATGATCAAGGCGGCGATCGGTCTCTGGGTGGGCTACCGACTCAGCCGCGCAGACTAGCCAGGCTCGCCGTCTGACTCATGCGTGTCTGAGGGGTCCGCGTCCGTGGGGGCCGCGCACTGCTTGCCTCCCCGCTGACCCAGGGCCGCGCCGATGGCAATACCGATCGCGATCCCGGCCCCCATGTTGTCCATGGCCGCTCCCAGGGCCACTCCCAGCGCCACTCCAACGGCGATGCCGTTGGCCATGCCGCGCCCGCCGCTCGTTCCCCCTTTGTTGCTGGACATAGATGCTCTCCACTTGACCGAGACCGATGCCCCGTCTAGCAGCCCGTGGTGAAGGTCCAGCTGCAGTCGACCGGCGCTGCATCCCGCCTGGCTGCGTTGTTCATCGGTCAAATACTGCCGGTATTCTCCCTCTTCTCGCCGTGCCAGCTCGTTACGCGCCCAGGGGCGCGGAACCACGGGGAGAAAACGAGTGCAGCACCTACGTTTTCTCAGGAAACGGGCGCATCACCGGCCTTGGTGCGACGCTGGACTTTCACCACGGACTGCGAGGCGCCACCGCACGCACTGCCGACGTCATGACTCCCGTGGCGCTGTTCGTCCACCTTCCAACGGTCTGCGGCGTTCAGCCGGGCCGACTCGAGCGTGGGGCGCCCGCCGGCAGCCGTGACATCGTGTCTCGTGCTGTCGTGCTCAACTCGACATCGGGGAGATTGACTTCGACCTGCTCCCAGCCGTCACTCTGCCGGAGACATTGCACCACCACAGGGACCGGGTCGGGCCAGATCTCCGGGAAGTCCATTTCGCCGGCGGACTCGACAGGCCAGGCCAACCGCTCTTCGGGGGGACAGAACTGGGCGTCAACACCCGGCTTGTTGCCGCGGGGGTCGACCCGATACCAACCCACCCCGGGTAGGTTGGCCGCATTGAGCCCATGGAGTGTGAAGCCCGTGCCGTCGTCACGACACAAGCGCTGATAGCACAGTCCGGTTGGGATGCCGTTGGCTCGCAGCAACGCCGCCAGCAGATGGCTCTTCGCAAAACACCAACCCGTGCCATGGGCCAGGAACCTCTGACGCACGGCATGTCGTCACAGCCGCTCGGTCGTCCCCACTGTGACTGATACCATCTCGCACAAACTCGAAACAGGCCCGTGCCGTAGCCAGGGTGTCGACGGAGGTCCTCCCCAGATTCAGCGCACCCTCCAGCACCGCGGGCGTCTGCCAGTCCACGATCGTGGTCGACTGGAGATACTGCTTCATCGACCTTTCTCTCTCCTGCCCTCCACTCACAGGTGTGTGGCTCGCCCGGTCCAAGGCAGGAGCCAGAGACTGTCGCGGGGCCAGGCTTCCGCCTTGCCCTATAGGCCTGACGGCTCACGGCACACGACCAACCCCACCGCGCCGGCAATCGCCGTGGTGGTAATTCTACTGTTCGGCGATGGCGTAGAGATACCGGTAGCCGCGCAGGTAGATCTCGTCGGCGACGATCGCCGGCGACGCGTCGAACCCGTCGTCCAGCGTGTTCGAGGCGAGCACGTCGTACTGGTCGCCTTGTCTGATGACCAGCGTCGTGCCGTCACGCCCCGGGATGTAGACGCGACCCGCGGCACCGACCGGTGAGGCGAAGACGTTCGGGACCCCCTGGAGCCGTTGCCGCTGATAGTGCGGTTCTCCCGTCAGCGGGTCGAAGACGGACAGGATGCCGTCGTTGCTCTTGATGACATAGAGCGCGTTGTCATACAGCAGCGGCGACGGCACATATGGGGTGTCGCGGTCGAGCTGCCAGATGAGGGCGTCGGTGGCAGCGATGTCACCCCTGGCGTCGGCCAGCCGGATCGCCTGGAGGTTGTTACCGCGGTAGCCGCTCATCACGTAGACGATGCCGTCGGCGTGGACCGGCGACGGGATCGAGTTCATGGTCGTGCCGCGACTCTGCCAGACGATCTCCCCGGTCTCGAGGTCGTAGCTGTACACACGGTCCATCGCCTGGGTGATCACCTGCGCGCGCCCGTCATGCTCGACGATGAGCGGGGTCGACCATGTGTCGATCTCGTCCCGGTTTGCTCGCCAGCGCTCCTCACCGGTCCGCGTGTCGAGCGCCACGATGAACGACTGCCCCCCAAGGTGGTCCCATGTCACGACCAGCGTGTCGCCGTGCAACGCGGGCGTCGTGCCCTCACCAAAAGCGTTCCGCATGAGACGCGTGCCGAGGTCGACCTCCCAGTCGAGGTTGCCGTCCATGTCGTAGGCATAGAGCCCCCAGGATCCGAAGAACGCGAAGAGACGCTCACCGTCGGTCACCGCGGACCCAGACGCGTAGGTGCCATTGGGTTGATGTCCTTCGTGCGGCACTTCTTCGCGAGCAACGCGCTCCCACACGACGTCCCCGCTCTCGCGGTCGATCGCCATGACCATGAAACGATGCAACGGAATGGCCCGTGGCGCACGACCGCGCCCACGACGGCGCCCCCCCCGGCCACCGCGATCCTGGCCGGCCGGCGCCGGCTGAGGGCCGTCCACCGCGACCTGCGGCACCGGGTCACCAACCGGCACGGCGGTGAGCAGGAAGACCTTGTCACCCCAGACGATCGGTGACGCCGAACCCCGTCCGGGTATCTCCACTTTCCAGCGGACGTTCTGCGTCTCGCTCCACTCCAGCGGCGGATTACCGTGTTGCGCCACACCGGTCGCATCCGGCCCGCGCCACTGACCCCAGAAGTGCGCCGCGTCGGTGGGCTGCGCCGCCGCCGGGATGACCCAGGTCATACCGAGGCACAGCGCCACTATCGTCGCAAGGACCCCAGGCCGTTGCCTCATCGAGTCGTCCTCCGCAAGAACGTTGGGCATCTACCGAAAATCCTACCCCCCCCCAGCTCGCGCGGCGAACACCGTCGCGACCGTCGGCCGGTCGGCGGGGCCGCTGCCGACATGGTGAAATCGCACTATCCCGGCCGGGTCAATCAAGACGTTCCCCCCCTGCTGGACGGAGTCGGCCCGCGGCATCCTAGGAAACCGTCCCCGGAGCGCCTCGCGGCCATACGCTCGTATGGTGGCAAAGCCCCACAAATGGCGCAGCCGCGCTTTCTCCATGTAGTACGCACGATAGAGCCGCCGGTCGGTATCCACCAGCAACGGCCAATCCAACCCGGTCTCGTCTAGATACTCGCGGGCCGCCTCCCGTCCCTCGAAGGTCACCACGAGCGTCTGGACCTCGAGCCGCTCCAACTCCTCGCGTGCTTCCTGCAACTGCAGTAAGTGTCTGCGACACGGCAGTCAGAACAGATGCCGATGGAACATCAGCAGCAGCCATCGGCCGCGGTAGTCTTCGAGACGATGCTCCCGGTCGTGGGCATCGCGCAACGCGAAGGGCACCGCGGGGCGACCGACGAGTTGTGTCATGAGGAATAATCGCGCGACACTATCGGTCGAAGCTCTAGGAAGCTGATTCAGCTTGGCGCTGCCTGGTCCACCACGAGGAGACACCACGATCGCCCCGATTGTCCGGTTTACCCGCGCTGTCGCGCTGTTACTCGCTGCTAGCTCCCTGGGTGTCTCGGCGTGTGGCGGATCTTCGAGCTCACCGACCTCCCCGTCATCATCGACGACGCTGAGCGCGACCTTCTCCAGCATCCAGAGTCTGATTTTCGAGCCGCAGTGCGTGCGGTGTCACGGCACCGTGCTGAACGCCGGTCTCGATCTGCGCGCTGCGACCGGATTCGCCAATCTCATGAACACGCCAAGCACCCAGACCGCGCTGCTGCGTGTCGCCCCAGGCGACCCGGAGACCAGCTACCTGATCCACAAGGTCGATGGCCGCGCGGGTATCGTCGGCAGCCGGATGCCACAGGTGCCACCGTTCCTGTCCGCAGATGAGATCGATGTGATCCGCACCTGGATCACAAACGGCGCGAACAATAATTAACAGTCGGAGAAACCGTGAGACCTACTTCCGCACGAACTTCTGCAACCCGGGTCTCACAGTATCCGCGACAAAGATGTCTCCGTTCGGCGCCATCGTCATGTAGTGCGCCTCGCCGAACTCTCCCAGCCCTGTGCCGGGCTGACCGGTGGCACCGATCGCCTTGCCGTTCTTGTCCAGCCTGAGAATCTCCCCGGCGAAGCCACTTGCGAGATACATCTGCTGGTCAGCGGCAATATGAAGCCCGCAGGGAAGGCCTTTGTATGCCCACTCCTTGATGAACTTTCCGTCGTCGTCGAAGATCTGGACCCGTCGGTTCTGCCGGTCCGCGACGTAGAGGAGCCCCGCCCGATCGACCACGATCGAATGCGGCGTATCGAACTTGCCCGGTGCCGTCCCGGGACCTCCCCATGAGGTCATCAGCGTCCCGCCGCGGTCGAACTTCAGCAAACGAGGCTCGCCACGACCGTGACCGACCAGGATGAAGATCTCGCCGGCCGCGTTGATCGTCAGGTCGGTGGGCTCGTTGAGGAGTCCGTCGCTCGCATCGCCGGCCTTCCCCTCGGTGCCGATCGTCAGCAAGACCTTGCCGTCCAGGTTCATTTTTCTCACGACGTGGCCGTTGACGTCCGTCGTCCAGATATTGCCCTCCGGGTCCAGGCGCATGCCGTGCGGTCGGACGTATTCCCCCTCACCCCACGCCCGCACGAAGGCGCCATCCGCGTCGAACTCCATCAGCGGGTGTGGCCCGCGGTTGAAGACCACAAGATGGTTCCTCGAGGTCCAGACGACGCTGGAGGGAGCGCCCATTTCCATATCGTCCGGAATCTGTAACCCGTTCGGAACGGCCCGGTACCCGAGATCCGGCGCGTCCTCCATCTGCGCCGGGTCCGGTGCGTCCAGGACCTGGGCACCGGCGAGGGTCGTCATCCCGAGTGTGAGGACAACGACGGAGGCGAGCGTCCGGACAACGCGACCTGCTGGCGTCAGTGGCAACATGTTCGGCTCCTCGGGAAATGGTCTTGCTGAATCGCTAGCATTGTAGCACTCGGGCTGGAGTCAACACTGCGCATCGCTTGACAGGCCCACGTCGGCGACGTATAGCTATAGATCGACCTAGGTGCTGTGGAGGATGTCGCGATGGGAAAGCTCGCGTATGTGGGGTTGGCGGCGGTGTTCGCGGTGGTCCTGGTCACCGCCGTCACAATGTCGACCTCGGTGGTCGCTGCCGAAGAGACGGTTACCGGGATGCTCGTCGAGGCGGGCTGCGCCGCCATGGGTGGCACCAATCCGAGCGCCGAGCATGTCGCCTGCATGGTGAAATGCGCGCGGAACGGTGACCCGATCGGAATCCTGACCGACGACGGGCTCTATACGATCACGGGGACCTGGGCCTCGGAGAACGGGGACAAGCTCGCCGAGTTGATGGCGACGCAGGTCCACGCAACCGGCGAAACCAGCAAGGCGGGTGAGGACCTGCTGCTCGCGGTCTCGACAATCGAAGCGGCGAATTAGCTCCGCCGTCGCCAAGGCTTGGGCGGACTGACCACGTTTGTCGTGGTCAGATCAGCGGTTCGCATAACGGCCGGGACCCCAGCCCAGGCCGTTTCTATGTACGGCTACGGCGAGCGACGGCGGGCACCCAGCTCGAGCAACAGCGTCTCCATCTCGGGAAACCGCTTGCCGGTGTTCGAGTAGAACACGCCCTCGGCGATCGTCAGCGGTGTCCAGCCCTTCTCGTTGACCGCCTCGAGGTCCGCGCCCTGCGCGAGCAGAAATCGCACCAGCGGCTCCGAGCCCCGGATGACGGCACCATGGAGGGCAGTGTCACCGTTGGCGTCGACGGTGGTGACGACATCGCCCAGCTCGAGCATCAGCTTGACCGCGTCGAGCGACTCCGCGTTCGTCCCTGGGCTTTCGCCGACCGCCCAGATGCCCACGCCAGCCGCGACCATCAGCGGCGTCGTGCCGTCCTCATTCGGCAGCAACGGGTCGGCACCGAGCCGGACCAGCAGACGCATCAACTCATCATCCACCGCCTTGGCGGCCAGCAGAAACGGCGTGGCGCCCACCCGGTTCAGGACGTTGCGATAGCCACCGGTCCCGGAGCCATCTGCGCCACGCGGCTCTTTCCCTTCCAGCGCGTTGATGTCAGCGCCGTGCTCCACGAGCGCCTCCACGAACTCCAGGTCGGAGACCAGCCCGGTCGGAATCGGAGCAGGGTTGTTGAAGCCCAGGTTCGGTCGGCGCGCCCAGACCAGTTGATGCAGTGCGGTCCAGCCCTGGTCGTCCGCGTTGGGGTCGGCGCCCTGCTCGAGGAGCCAGACCCCGAGGTCGTAGTGCGCATTGAGTGTCGCCAACGCCAGGGCGCTCAGGCCACCCGGCAACTGGTCGTCGACATCGGCCCCGGCGGCCACCAGCGCGCCTAGCGTGTCCTGCTGATTGTGGCGCACGGCGAAGAGCAACGGCGTGAACCCTCCTGTCGAGCGGGCGGAGACGTCTGCGTCGGCCGCGATCAGCGCCTGGACCGCCGACGTGTTCCCCTCGACGGTGGCCCACATCAACGCCGTCTGCTCTCGCCACGTCTCGGTGGCATCGACATCGGCCCCGTGCGCGAGCAGGAGGGTGACGGCGTCAGCCCGACCCGCCCGGGCCGTCCGCATCAACGGGGTCTCGCCTTCGGGCAGGCCGCCGTTCGGGTCCGCCCCCGCGACGAGCAGCATCTCGAGCATCGCCGCGTGGCCATTCGTGGCAGCCACGATCAGGGGCGTCGCTCCATAGCGGTTTGCAACGCTGGCACGGGCGCCGGCACCCACCAACAGGATGGCGGCCGTCAGGTCATCACGATGCGCCGCCCAGTGCAGCGCCGTCGACCCGTCGACGTCTGGGGTGTTGGGGTCTACTCGCTGGGCGAGCAAGACGCGCACCCGATCGACGTCGCCCTCCCGGACGGCGTCGATCAGCGGCCGATCCGCCTTCGCCAAGGCTACGGCGGACAGATCCATGGCCACGAGCGCACACAGCACCACGAGCCCTGCAGACAACGTTCGGCGTAGGCGCCGAAGCAACGCGTCTCTCCTCATCGTCCCGAATCGAAAGCCGGAGGAGCCCACCAGCTTCTTCTGACTTCTGTCTTCTGACTCCAGACTTCTAGGAGCCCTCACCCCGTCACACCCCTGCCAGTTCCACGAGCCGGCCGGTGCTGTCTCCAAGATTCTCCGCCGGTACCCCGGCTTTGTCCAGCATGCTGACCAGCAGGTTATTCATCGGGGTGTCCTTCGGGTACTTGAGATGACGCCCCCCCGTGAGATGACCCGCGCCGCCTCCGACCACGAGCTCCGGCAGGTCGAAGTGGGCGTGGTCGTTACTGTCGCCCAACCCACCGCCATAGAGCACCATCGAGTGATCCAGCAAGGAGCCGTCCCCATCCGGAGCGGACCGGAGGTTCTCCAGGAAGTGAGTGAACAGACCCATGTGATAGGTATTGATCCGCGCCAACTTGTCGAGCTTCTCCGGATCGTTCCGGTGATGCGACAACCCGTGGTGCGGGTCGGGGACCCCGAGGTGCGGGTATGTCCGTCCGCCCAGTTCGCGACCGAGCATGAATGTGAAGACCCGTGTGATGTCGGCTTGATAGGCAAGCGCGACCAGATCGAACATCAACGTAACATGGTCCTCATAGGTGTCGGGGATGCCGACCGGACGAGCCAGTTCCGGAAGCTCGACGTCGGCACTCTGCGCCTCGGCCAGCTGGATGCGACGTTCGAGGGCACGGATGGCGTCCAGATACTGGTCGAGCCGAGCACGATCGCCCGCACCGATGTCGCGCTCGAGGGCCGCGAGATCGTGGGTCACCGAATCGAGAATGCTGCGATCCCGGCGCATCTCGGCCACCCGCTGCTCGGTGGTTCCGCCATCGCCAAACAGACGCTCGAACACCACCCGCGGGTTGTTCTCCATCGGGAGCGGCGTGGTCGCTGAGCGCCACGCGATGGTGTTCAAGTACACACAGCTATACCCGTTCTCGCAATTGCCCACGAGCCCATCGAGGTCGATCGCGAGCTCCAGCGATGGCAGTGGGGTGTCTCGGCCCAGCTCACGCGCGGCCAGCTGATCCGCCGTGATGCCGGCTTGCACGTCGGCACCCTCGGTCTGCCTCGGATGGACGCCGTTCAGCCAGGTGGCGCTGGCCCTCGAGTGCTCGCCGTTCCCGTCTCCGAGAGGCTCCGCCTGACCGTGCGCCAGACCGCTCACCACGGTCAACTGGTCGCGAAACGGCGCGAGCGGACTCAGAATGGGCGACAGCTCGAAGCCGGCCCCGACCTCGGCCGGTGTCCACTGCTGCATGACGGCGCCGTTCGGAATATAGACAAACCCGAGCCGTCGGACCGGCTCGGTGGCGGCCGTTCTGGCCGACAGCACCGGAATCATGGCGTCGAGTAGCGGGAGGGCTACGGTGGCGCCCAGACCGCGAAGGAACGTCCGGCGTGGCAACGACAGCTTCTTGATGATCATGATGTGCTCCGGCATGTCCGCGACTGTCTAATTCGAGAGACGAGTTCTCCTCATCTGGAACGGCGGGCTCTTGATGACGCCCACGATCAGCGACGAGAAACGATGGCCGTCACGAGCGGCTTCACGTGTGATCGCGCGAATCGCCGGCGCGTCGTGATACTCGACACCGCGCCCGACGGCATACGTGAGCAGCTTCTCCGTCAACGTGGTCACAAAGAGGTTGGGACGGCCGAGGAGTGCCTTGCGCAGCCCCGCGACGCCCTCAAAGGCGGTCCCGTCCGGGAGCACACCCGATGCGTCGATCGGCGCATTCGACTCGTTTCTTGTCCGGTAGCGCCCCACCGCGTCGAACTCCTCGAGGGCAAAGCCCGGTGGGTCCATCAACCGGTGGCAGCTGGCGCACACCGGGTTGGCGCGATGCTGCTCCATCGCCTCCCGCATCGAGAGCGTCTGGCCGGCCTCGCTCGTCTCTTCGAGTGACGGCACGTTGGGCGGTGGCAGCGGCGGCGGGCTACCGAGCAGATTCTCGAGCACCCACTTGCCACGCAGCACAGGCGAGGTACGTGTCGGATAGGCGGTGGCCGCCAGAATGCTGCCCTGACCGAGCAGCCCACGCCGCGTGTCGTCGGGCAACGTGATCCGGCGGAAGTGACTCCCGTAGATGTTCGGGATGTCGTAATGTCGCGCGAGCCGCTCGTTGACGAACGTGTAGTCAGCGTCCAGGAACTCCAGCACACTGCGGTCCTCGCGCAGGATGCTCTCGAAGAACAGCTCTGTCTCGCGCCGGAAGGCCTGGCGAAGTGCCTCCCCGAAGTCCGGGAACCGATCTTCGTCCGGTGTCAGCGCCGGGACGTTCCGCAGATAGAGCCACTGCCCGGCGAAGTTCTCGACAAGCGCATGGGCGCGCGTGTCCGCCAGCATCCGTCTGGACTGGGCCTCGAGCACATCCGGACGGTGCAGGGACCCGTCGATGGCGGCGGCGAGCAACTCGTCATCCGGCAGGCTACTCCAGAGGAAGAACGAGAGCCTCGAGGCGAGCTCGAGATCGCTGATACGAT